>Ga0208863_1000412_pt1 | contig 45107 bp, 39 predicted proteins | sample RifOxyD3_FD_184040 | JGI IMG/M metagenome (GOLD analysis project Ga0208863, IMG submission 184040) | Soil microbial communities from Rifle, Colorado - Rifle Oxygen_injection D3 (SPAdes) | ecosystem: Environmental > Terrestrial > Deep subsurface > Rock core/Sediment | place: Rifle, Colorado...
CAAATACATCGAGGTGTTTTATAACCGGAAACGGCTTCACGAAACGCTGGATTACGTCAGTCCGGAACAATATGAGCTTTTGACAAATGCTGCTTAATCAACTGTCCGTGAAAGCGGGGGTAGCTCATCCTGACCCCAGATTACTCCTAAACTTATGGGCGTCCCCATCTCCTGTCTTGGGTCCGAAAAAGCTGATTTTCCAGACCTGGCCCCACTTACTGGGCCCCACTTACTGTTCGGAGGTGAATACCTCCGGGTTTTCCCATCGGGGGGAACAATATCCGGCCCGTGGGATTCTTGAGGAGGCTATTGCCCTGGGGGTTCCGCTGGTGGCGGGGTCGGATGCGCATCGGCCCAGCGAGGTGGGGCGGCATTTTGAGAGGTTGAGATAAGCCCGTCCGCAGGACTGTCAGGATTGCGCCGCACTCATCTCTGAGCGGACTTCATGCCGAGGTGCAATCCCCACCCGAGTATCGCTGTGCTCACTATCTGGACAAGGTGAAAGACCCCATTGTGATCAAAGGGGACAAGAAGGTGGAGCGAGACATTGCTCGCCTGCACGGCGGCCGCAGCCAGATTGAGGAGGATTGCCAGGGCAACGACCGCGGCGCCTTGCAAACGATGGCTGGCGGCGAGAAAGGTATAGATGGCCAAGGCGCTCAGCAGAACCGCAGCCGCGTAAACGATGAAAACGATAAACGCTCCGCCCAGAAGCGCGGTCAGCCCGAGAAAGGCAGCGCTCACCCCGATGCCCCATGGGACAAGACGCATAGCTGCGACTCGCCCCCGCCAATCAGCCACAGCCCCCACGATGAACAGCACCACAAGAATCCCCAGGCTCAGGTAGAGAACCGCCCATAGTGCCATGCGAATGGACTTTGGCATCTCCAGGCCATGAGCCATGGCGCCGAGAAAGGATGCAATTGCTAGCAGGCCAAACACCCAGCACCAGAGGTTTGTTCGCCAGCGATCGACTGGCGCGGTGCGCAGGAGGAGGGTGATGATCACGGTGCATTCGATGGCCAGCAGGGCATCGGTGGCGCTGGTTGTGAGTTCGGTGGGGGAAGTGATTAGAGGCATGGGGAGTTCGTTGGTTTTAAGGCTGGGGAAATTTGAGGGGAAACCCCCTCGAATTCGAGGGGGTTAAAATCTGGTAGCTGTGAATGCTGATTTTCTAGACCCCACCTTTCCGGTGTTTTTATTATCCGTTGATTAATACCAATAAATATTATATGGTAATATCATAATGGCATCAATGGAGGTAAAATCATGCAAAAAAATACCAGTGTCACTCTTGGCAAACACTACGAAAACTTCATTTCTCAGCAGGTTATCCAAGGTCGTTTTGGCTCAGCAAGCGAAACAATCCGTGCTGGTCTGCGACTGCTTGAAGAACGGGAAACCAAACTGTCCTTGTTGAGGCGGGCACTTATTGAGGGTGAAGAAAGCGGCACCTCCGATTATTCGCTCAAGGGCTTACTTTCTGAGCTTGACGGTGAAAATCTTAGCTGATGCCCACTTTTACCCTCACAAACAGGGCGAAGGCAGATCTGAAAGAGATCGCTATTTTCACCCAAAACCGTTGGGGACGCGAACAGCGCAACTTGTATCTGCAAATGCTGGACGTTTCATTTAAACAGTTGGCAGTCAACCCACTCAAGGGGAAAGATTGTCCTGAAATTCGTATCGGTTACCGAAAATTTAACGCTGGCAGTCATGTGATTTTTTACCGTCAAACGCTTGCCGATATGATCGAGATTGTTCGTGTTTTGCACGGGCATATGGACATTGAAACGCACTTTCCGTGACGTATTGCGGGGATGTTCCCCTCTTCCTCTTGTTTTCCTTTGGTCTGGCACTTCCTGAATTGTTTGTGGTCAAGGCGGCATATTTCCGAAATTGAGAACGACAAGCGAACCATTTTTACGAAGACGCTTGACAATATATATTTTTATATGCATATTTTGTCTATGCAGTTCATATGGCACGAAACAAAACGGAAAACGAATCTGAAAAAGCACGGGTTTGACTTCGCCGTTGCCGAGCAGGTTTTTTCCGGCCCTACCGCGACCATCGAAGATGAAGGGCCGCACAGCGGGGAGCAGCGCTTCAACACTACTGGCTTACTTGGCATCAGGGTGGTGGTCGTCACCCACACCGAAACAGAAAGCGAAATCAGAATCATCTCCATGCGGGAGGCCGAAAAACATGAAATCAAAGAATTCTTCTCCTACCTTTGAGCGTAAGCCCCGGCTGCGCGTAGGGCTAAAGGATGTTGACCGTGAGACCTTTGCGGCGGCGGTTAACGAGCGGCTTGGCAAACAGCGTGTCTCAATTATGCTGGACAGCGCGGTGATCGAATTTTTCAAAGCCAAGGCCGGAGAACGTGGCTATCAGACCATGATCAATCAATCACTGCATCAGGCCATGCACGCAGAACAGATCGAAACCGTATTGCGGCGGGTTATACGCGAAGAGCTTTCTCACACCTGATTACGGAAGTGTTAACTTACCGCCGTTATCGCCATCCAAGTGCAGAGGGTGATTCAGTGAACTGCCTCCGGAATATCCCCAAGGGGAATGGCAGTAAGTCAAGCCCCGATGGTCCCCCTTCGCCCTGGATGTCCCCGGAATTATCCCCGACTACACGACGAAATATTCTGATCAAGCGGCATGACAAAAATCTTTCACCTTCAAATTTGTTGTCTTTTGCTGGGCATGCCACAGGTCAAACTGCATCTGGTGGTTTAACCAGCTTTCAGGGCTTCCGCCAAAGGCTTTTGATAAGCGAATGGCCATAACCGGTGTCACACAGGAATGCCCGTTCAAAAGACTGGACAATGTTTTCCTGGTTACGCCAAGCCCGGCGGCGGCATCAGTAACGGTAAGGCCCAAAGGTTCAAGGCATATGTCCCGGATCAATTCACCGGGATGTGGCGGATCGTGCATCAACATAGTTGCCCTCATTAATGGTAATCAAGATAATCGACATTCACGGCATCATTTCCTTCAAACCTAAAAATAACTCTCCAGTTACCAGAAACTGTCACCGCATAATACCCTTGCCTCTCACCTTTCAAGGCATGCAGCTTGAAGCCAGGTAGAATCATATCGTCCGGCGAAATGCTCGCATGCAGACGAATTAAAATCAGTTTTAATCTTTTTTCATGCTCGGCGATTATCCCTTTCCGGCTGCCATTCATGAAAAAATCGCGCAATCCTTTATGATTGAAACTTTTGATCATGGCGGAATGTAACCTGTAACGTGATGGGTGTCAAATGGGGCAAAGATTTTTGCTGTGTCGCGGGCACGAAATGCCCAGGGTGCCAGGAAACAGATTTGGGAAGATCACAACTTGGCAACTTGGAAGCCTACCCCCAGCTTATTCACCCGGAATATCTCCCAGGTGAATGGCAGTAAGTCAAGCCTGACCCCGATGGTCCCTCATTTCTCGTTGCCCCTCATTCTTCCTTTGACTCTCCAGGGTACTCGGGGTGCTCATGGATGCGGCGTCTTCTTTTTACTACGCCTTTACCAGGGCCAGTAGCCCAATATGTCTGATATTGGGGGCCGTCTGATTTCGGCTTGGTGCTTGGTTCGTGGATCTGGATCGTTAGCGGGATCGGAAAATCGGTTCCAATGATGGCGGCTTCTCCCGGACGCAAGTTGGGCAGGAATGCGGACGCCGCGCGATCGATCTCGCCGCAAGCACGCTCCACCACCTCACGATCGCGTTCATTGGTCAGTCGGTGCACGATCAATGTTCCCATCTGGCTCAGTACGCCCTCGGTAATATCGCGCGGGCGTTGGCTGGCCAGACAGATATTTAGGCCGTACTTTCTGCCCTCTTTTGCGATCAACTCAAAGGCATCGAGTCTGGCCGCGTAATCTTCGCTACCGATGTGTCGGCCAAGAAAATTGTGCGCCTCATCGACCATGACCACGGTCGGTCGTTGCTGAAACGCGCCGGAGCGGGCTTTTGTTAGGAGTTGCCGACCTATGACATTGGCGATGATTTCTCTTGCGTTGAACTCGTAAGCAATCCCACTCAAGTCGATTCTGAGTAACTTGCCGGTATCATTGATAAGCTCGTCGATTTTGGTGATCAGCGCCGGTTCGTTACTGACACTAAACACGCACTTGAAAGCTGGTGAAGTTAGGGTTCCATTGATGCGCGTAAGCATTGAAGCGCAGTAGCCAACTTCCGCCTCGTTAGGACCTTTCCATTTCGCGTCACCATAGTCCTGCACGCATTCATTTACGATTTGCTGGGGCAAATAACGAACATCGAACAGCCCCCTCGGATCGTTGACCTTAGATGCATGTCGGGACATTGCTTCGTTGAATAGGGTCTTGTCTTTGTTTACTTTGATGATCAGACCATTGTCGGCAAGTGACGGCTCCAACTCCACCAGTCTGAGACTCTGGATGGCCGCACGCAACTTGGGACCTTGAACTTTTCCAGACGGCTCAAACATCGCAATAAAATCTGATTCCAAAAAACATGTTGGCGGTAGTAAGCACGCGACCGAATTTGTGTTTTTATGTGGTGGCTCGCCGAGATGGCAATGCAATATCTCATCGCCGGTAAAGTCCCGGTACTCTCCGGTGGCGTCAATTAGTATCAGCTTCGCCTTGTGCTTGATGCACTCCTCAATGATCCGCGCCGTAGTCCAACTTTTGCCGCCGCCAGTTGCTCCAAGAATGGCGCAATGGCGACCGAAGAGGCGCTCAGGCTTGATGGAAACGGTGCTCTCATGGGCCACATCGACCGCCCCAAGGTTCAGGGTAACAGGTTCGTGGTCAGCTTCATCGCGTTCCATAAGTCGTGGCAACAGTGCAATAAACCGATGCGGCGCGGCATATATGCGGTCGCCTAGGCGCGGATAAGCGTCGACGCCGGCCGTCACCTTCAGATCGTCCATGGCAACGCAACCCAGCAGTTGAATCTGTCCCAAGGCATCAAGATCACTGCTACCCGCGAAGTCAGGCTTGATGGAACGCCGTTCAGTGTCGCGCAGATGAACCTCGGCAATACGGCCCAGCAACAGGCTTTGCTGTCCCTCAATCAATACGAACTCACCAACCTCGCCACGGCCATAACGACCACCCGAAAAATGTGAACCGCTAGGGCTGCCCGCCTCGCTGAGATTGACCCCCACCGTCCGCGCCGTGATTGAGGACGCAACTCCGAGAAATAATTCGGGCCGTAACAGTCCTTGCGGAAACTCCTCATCAATGGATAGAGTCCTCATTTCGCTCTCGTCACTTCTTGTATGGCTTTCATCAGTGTGTCCGCAGGCGGAAGCGATTTCAGGTCGGGAATCATTCTGGCGAAATCCTCGAAGCCAGCTGTGATAAACCAGATATCTTCTCCGCAATTACCAAGCTCGAAAAACTGCTTCCAGTATCCGTTGCTATTTTTGGCATTCGCCTCAGCCTTCGGGTCGACAATGACCAGCCGCAAATGCGGGTTCGACCTGGCCGCAGCCAGCAAGGGCTCGGCCAAATGATTGTCATTAAAACCGAAGCCCACGATCAGCACACAGGTATTCGGCTCGCGCACGGCAGCGAGATACTGCGCCATTGACTCCAGATGTGGCTGTGTAAAGCTCTGTTGATACTTCCCCCTGGCCGGATATATCAGACACGCCTCTTCCGGCTCTGGCTTCTCCTTCTCGAAAATCGTCCCACTATCGTCCCGCGCCCAGTTCACAGAGCCATGAAGCTTGTAGAGCAGGAATACGCCTTCGAGATAGTTTCCAAGATCATCACCGCTGCGAGGGCGGCGGATGATGTCGTAACTGAAGAATCGCGGATCGAAGCGCCGCGGTGCCACAAATGAAAATCCGTCCAATGCCACTCCGCCAAGTTCACTGGCAGCCCGTTCAAAACAGAGATCGTAATTGGTAGTGAAGACCTTCAGTCGCTGGTCGCGGACCCGACGTCGAGACAGACGATGCAGAAAAGTCTTGTGAGCATCGAGTTTGTCGGTTTGCAGAAACCCGGAGCACTTGCCCAAAATCACCTTCTTGCTTGCGCTAAGGAAGTCTGCGATCTCCTTGTTGTCGTCGTTCACATGCAGGAACGCTTCGACTCTGGAAAGAAACGCCTCAATGTTCTTGTCCGCGAGCTCGTGATGCACCTTGGCGGCAATTTCTTTTGTCCTGTCGGTAGGCTCCTTGCCGACAGTATGGTTCCACAGGTCCAGCATCGACGGGCCACCTGATGATAGTGAACTGCCCGAACCAGACAGCACCACAAGGTGCTGCATTTGCAAGGAGGCGAACAACATGTTCTTGAGCTCATCCCTGTTTCTTTTGGTTTCAACATGTAGGGCATCGTCCCCACCAGGGTCCGCCGCAAGTGGACGCCAATCGGAGGCGCCGGGGACTCTGAATGCGTGGATGGTCTTTGATGGTTCAGGTGCGGTCATTGCGGGCCTCCTTCGGTTTCCCCTCCCCAGACGCGGGCGAGCGTGGCTTGGATTTTTTGCTCGAAGCGGGTGATCAGTTCGCGGTTGGCGGCGACCAGTGCTTGCTCGGCTTCGATCTCTGCGACGATGGCTTGCTGGGTGGCGAGGGGTGGGAGGGGGATTTTTAAGCTTTTCAGAACCTTGAGACTCAGAATGTCCATCGTCCCACCGTAGGAGAGATTAGCTACCTGCTCGGTGACGGTCTCTTGGCGGAACGCCTCTACGAAATAGGTCGCCAGTATCTTCTGCTTGTCTAAAGTTATCTTGAGCAATCGAGGGTTGATTATTCCCGGCTCGTGCTTCTCAGGAACGATCAAGATTTTCCCATAGGTTCCGACGAGGCTTATCAAAACATCGCCCGCTTTGACTTTGCAGCTCTCAAGTTCGCGGAATTTCTCCTCGTTGATGTAATAGTCCCCGTAGTTAATGTCGCAGCGAATCACCTGCTCTTGGCCGTAGATTTTGTAGCCAGCTTTGACGTAACACTCCTTCTTAAGAGAAGACCCGAACGGACCTGCCTTTAGACCATGCTTCTCATTTGCCACCAAGTCTTCGATAGCCACCATCGGCCAGTCGGGGTGGATGGGGATGTGGGGGCGGTAGTGGTCGAGGACGGCGCGGGCGCCGTTGATGACTTTCTGGTAGCCCTCGATCTCCGCCACGACCTCCTTCTGCACCTCCAGCGGCGGCAGGGAGATTTGGAAGTTCTCGACGTAATCGCGCGGCACACGCTGCAAACCTCCTGTGCCGGTCATTTGAGCGACAGCCGAATCTCGAAAGATCGGGTGCATGACGCAAAAGTAAATCCACTCTGGTAAGACTTGGCCGTTGCTCCGCAGGACGTAGAACTCGCTGGAGCCAAACCCGATTCCGTTGAGAAGGCCGCGAGCGATGCCAGCTTTGCCATTTTCAAAGCAAGGTGTGACTTTCGCGAGGAGGACATCGTTGTCCTCAAAGTAGGTGTAGCTCGTTGACACTTCGGAGAGTTGCTTCTCGCCGTTGGGCTGAAACGCGATACGGTGCTCGTTTAGGTCAGCCATTGGAACGAACGAAACGCGGATGTCCTGTTTCAGTTCGGCTAACTGGCTCTTGCGTGGGTTGACCGTACAGACATCGGCGATTCTCACCAAAGGAAAGATGTTCGTCTTGGCTCCGCCCTCCCGATACCGCTCCCCACTCAGGTTGTAGTCACCATTGGCGGCGATCTTTTCTTTTGGCACGATCTGGGCGGTGGACGTTACGGCCAGGATGGATTCGGTGGACGCTTTGGCGCGGAGGGCCTGGAGGTAGGCGGTGAGTTCGGCTTGGACTTGGGGGAGGTCGTTCTTGTCGAAGGCGCGGCGCTGGGCGCCGAGGCCGAAGCCGTCGTTTTCCACCTTGAAGAAGGCGATGGTGTCGGCGGCTTTGGCGAGGGACTTGTCGAGGATGAGGATGCTGGTTTTCACCCCGGAGTAGGGATTGAAACAGCCCGCCGGAAGGGAGACGACGGCGACGAGGGCGTTTTCGACGAGCAGCTTGCGCAAGGCCTTGTAGGCGGTCTGGCTCTGGAAGATGATGCCCTCGGGGACGATAATCCCGGCCCGGCCGGTGGGCGTCAGGTGCTCGGCCATGTAGTCCACGAAGAGGACTTCGCTGCGCTTGGCCTGGATGGAGAAGCGTTTGTGGGGCTTGATCCCGCCTTTCGGCGACATGAAGGGCGGATTGGCAAGGATGACGTCGGCGAACTCGTTCCAGCGCTCCTCGGAGGTGAGGGTGTCGTATTCGACAATATGCGGGTCGGCGAAGCCGTGCAGGTAGAGGTTCACCAGGCTCAGGCGGACCATGTCCGGCGAGATGTCGTAGCCCTTGAAGTTGGCGGCCAGCCGCCCCCGTTCGTCCGGGGTCAACAAATCACCCTCCCCCCCGGCCCCTCTCCCGGAGGGCGAGGGGGGAGAAGAATTGGCCTTGAGGATGTGCTTATAGGAGGAGATCAGGAAACCGGCGGTGCCGCAGGCCGGGTCGAGCACGGTTTCGGTTTTTTTGGGGTCGAGCACCTCGACCATGAAGTCGATGATGTGGCGGGGGGTGCGGAACTGGCCGGCATCCCCCTGGGAGCCAAGGACGGAAAGCAGATACTCGAAGGCGTCGCCCAACCGTTCGCTGTGGTCGTAGTTGAATTCGTCGATGATCTTCAAAAAGGCGCGCAGGGTTTCCGGGTCGCGGTAGGGCAGATAAGCGTTTTTGAAGATGTCGCGGGCGGTGTCGATGCGGCGTTTTGTATCGGTGTCGAGCATTATTTAAGCCTTTTCATGGCACTGCTGGCGAGCAGAGAGCGGATTTGGGTGATGGCGATTTGGTTGAGCTGGAGCAGGCGTTCCGATTGGGGCAAGTCCTGGCGGATCAATACAGAGTTAAGGCTTTCCAGGTTGCTGAGCACCACCAGTTGCTCCAGGGTGGCCTGGTCGCGGATGTTGCCCTCGGCGGCGGGGTTCTCTGTCCGCCATTCCTTGGCGGTTTTTCCGAACAAGGCGACATTGAGCATGTCCGCTTCGCTGGCATAGGCCGCAGCCGCCTGGGCTTTGGTGACCTTGGCCGGGAGCAGGGTTTCCTTGATGGCATCGGTATGGATTCGGTAGTTGACCTTGGCGAGGGTGCGCTGGAGATTCCATGCCAGGTGGAGACGGTTGTTTTCTTCCGCTTTGAGTCGTTGGAATTCCTTGATCAGGTAGAGCTTGAATTCGGATGAAATCCAAGTCGCAAACTCAAAAGCAATGTCCTGGTGAGCGTAGGTGCCGCCGTAGCGCCCGGATACCGAGGTGATGCCGATTGCCTGCGTGGCGGCGATCCAGCGCTGTGGAGAAAGAACAAAGTAATTGCTACCGGCTTCATTTTTAAACCTCTCGAATTCGAGAGGTTTAAAATCAGGATTACTCAGCGTTTCCCAAAGGCCCAAAAATTCGATGGTGCTGCGACTGCGCATCCAGTTGTTGATGATGGAAAATGGCTCAGCCGAGTTCCGATATCTGGCGATATCGGTCAGTGAAATGTAGTCCTGATTTTTTCTGGCAAGGATCGTAACAACTGTCCCTTGCACATCTATGGTTGTTTTTTTTGATCCGGTCATTTGGAACCCCATATCTCCTATGCTGCAAACTGGTTCAAGGAGACATAGTCCTTGACGTATTCGGGGACCAGGGTGCGGTACTTCTCCGGCACCGCCCGGAAATCTCGGCTGGAGAAGACCGGGTTGGTGGCCAGATCGGTGAACTGGCGGCGGTCGATGATCTCGCGGATCAGGCCACTGGTGAGGTAGGCCTTGAAGTAGGTCTTGATGGCCGGGATGGCCTCGGCCTCGCCGGGCTTGGCATCGGCGACGAATTTGGCGAACTCCTCTTCCAGCAGTTCGTCCTTGGACTTGAAGCTGGGGATGAGACCGAAGATCTTTTCGAGAATCTCGCGCAGGGTGAGGCGGCGGTCCACGGCGGCGGCTTTACGCAGCTTGTCCAGGTTGTAGTACTCTTCCGGCTTGTCGAAGACCTCGCGGTTGACGTAATCGATGACCCGGTCCCATTGGCCGGACTCGACGGCGGCGACGATTTCGGGATTCTCCCGCACGGTGTCCTCAAAGCGCTCGAAGAACATCCGGTCGATCTTCATGCCCTCGATGCCGATGACCTCTTCATCCATCGTGCGGATGATATCCGTGCCGAGGTGTTCATAGGCGGCAGGCGGTGGCGGCGGTTCCGGCCCCTCACCGCCGGATTTGCGCCGGGGGAGTTTCAGCACTTCGTCGTAGTTGAACTCTTCCTCGAAATATTCACAGTTGGCGAAGAAGTCGAAGAGTTTGAAAGCGGACTTCTGCGGCGGCAAGACCCCATCCTTGAGGCTGTCGTCAAAAAACAGCTCAAAAAAATTGTGCCTGCGGGTGCCGCGCCCCTTGATCTGGATGAAGTCGGTGGGTGAGAAGATCGGACGGAACAGGCCGAGGTTCAAGATATCCGGGCAGTCGTAACCGGTAGTCATCATGCCGACCGTGACGCAGACCCGCGCCTTGCTGGTCTTGTAGGCAGGCAGGAAATTGGCCGAGCCGAGCAGATTATTGTTGCTGAAGTTGATGGTGAACTGCTGGGCATCGGGAATCTGGGAAGTAACCTGCACGGCAAAGTCGGACTGATACTTGCCGGGAAACATCCGGTCGGCCATCTGGTTTAAAATCTGCGAGAGTTTAGCCGCGTGGTTCTGGCTGACCGCGAAGATGATGGATTTTCCGATCTCGCCGCTGATTGGATCGCGCAGGGCGTTTTCCAGAAAGGTCTTGCAGAAGAGCTGGTTGGTGGCGTCGGCGAAGAAGCGTTTCTCGAACGCACGCTGCTTTAAGGACTCCTGCTGGTCTTCTCCCGCATCGTCGGTAAAGGTGACGACAAGGCCCTCCTTGGAAAGCAGTTCGGTGGTGATCTCGGTGCGGGCATCCACCACCGTGGGATTGATCAAAAAGCCGTCCTTCACCCCGTCGAGCAGCGAGTAGCGGTAGGTGGGCTGGCTGTTCTCGCAGCCGAAGGTGCGGTAGGTGTCCAGCAGCAGGCGGCGTTCGGCCTCGCGCGGGTCGCGGGAGGTGGGGGCGGCTTTGTCGAAGCGCCTGAGGTAGTCGCGTGGGGTGGCGGTGAGGCCGAGTTTGTAGCCGATGAAGTAGTCGAAGACTGCGCGGGCGTTGCCGCCGATGGAGCGGTGGGCCTCGTCGGAGATGACCAGATCGAAGTCGGTCGGCGAGAAAAGCCGCTGGTACTTGTTGTTGAAAAGCAGTGATTGCACGGTGGTGACCACTATCTCGGCCCGCCGCCAGTCATCGCGGTTCTCCTTGTAGATCACCGTCTGGAAATCGGCGGAGAGCAGCGCGCTGAAGGCCTTCTTGGCCTGATCCTCCAGTTCGAGGCGATCCACCAGAAAGAGGACGCGCCGGGCATTGCCGGTACGCAGGAAGAGTTTGATGACGGCGGCAGCGGTCAGGGTCTTGCCGGTGCCGGTGGCCATTTCGAAGAGAAAACGGTCATGGTCCTCCTTTACCGCCCGTTGCAGAGCGTGAACAGCCTGCAACTGATAGGGGCGCAGGAAGCGCAGCTTGTTGGTCTGGATGTAGCCGGGCCGTTCCGCCTCATTGCGCCACGCCGCTTCGGCTTGGTAGTTCGGGCGCTGGGTCAGGACGATGTAGTCGTCAGCGACTCGTTCCTCGACGAGCCGTTGCGGGTTGGGCAAAACCTTCTGGTATCCGATCACCGAGTCCGGGGTGGGAAAGGAGGTAATGAGGTAGGGATTGCCGCGTTCCAGATCCCAGAAGTAGTGCAGGTTGCCGTTGGAAAGGATGACGAAGCGGCAATTCAGCGACTTGGCGTATTTGCGGGCCTGTTCCTTGCCGACCAGCGGGTTTTTGTCTTCCGATTTGGCCTCAAGGACGATGAGCGGGAAGCCTTTGGCGTCGAGGAGCAGGAAGTCGATGAAGCCCTTGCCGGTCTTTTCGAAGTTCTCTCCAAGGACATCCAGATCGGATGATTTGATGGTAATGCTGGGTTCGAGGCAGATGTTCGCGGGGGAGCTTCCCTCTGGAAAAAAGCGCCAGCCAGCCGTTTCGAGCAGTTTGTTGATCTTAATCCTGGCTGTGGCTTCTTTATCTGGCATTCATTTTCCTAGATTCCGCCGCAGTTGGCCAAACATCATAACAGGTCATTCCATGATCTTGCCCATCATGCCAGAAATCATGATTGGCAGCAAGGGACTGTTGCCTCATCCCAAGCTGATCATCAACGGAATAACATGCGATTTCTTGTATGATCGAAGGGAACGTTGTTGTGCGAGTTGCAAAAAATCCTCTTGACGCAATAAGGACGACGCACAAAAAAACCGCTCACGGGCGGATCATCTCCCGAAGCGGCTTATATTTTCCTGATTGTTGGCGACTGTTAGCGATACTCGGTCCCTGCATGCCCTTCTCCCCGGTGGCATTCATTTGAACAGCGAGGAGGGCAGCTTAAACAACAGGACAGGGATTGACAAGCAAAAGTTGTTAGAAACAAACCTGATTAGGGTGACTCTTCCGCAGAGGACTGGAAATATCATCCCCTGTATGATCTTTCGCTGTCAGGCCGGCATCTCCAGGGTCTTCGCGAGGTCGCGGTAGGAATGCCGGTCGCCTGGCACCCCAGCACAGACCGCCGAGCATCAGGGGAGCCGATTCCAGCAGTTGGGCGCGTTCATCATCGGCGAGAGCAACAACGGCATTGGAGCGTAGCGCCTCCAGGTCGGAAGTGAGTTTGTGGATAAACCTTCGCCAGAAGGCAAGAGACACCGACAGGGGGCTACTTTTGGAGCAGAAGCCGAGAAAGAACAGCCAGCTGTCCGGTTTGTCGGCATATCTTGCGTAAATCTCCTTTTGCAACGTGAGATTATGCTGATTGATCCCCCTGCCGGCAAGAGGAGTCCACTCAAGTTGGATAGAGCAGTCCGGCATCAGTATGGCGGCACCCTATTCATTCTATATGTGCAATTTAACACCTCGTCACATCTGCGGTGAAATTACGCCTCAAACAAATAAAGCCCGCTTTCCTTTACAAGAAGCGGGCTTTACGAATGAAACCGGACAAAGCCGGATTATGATCTGGTGGCGATGCAGGGACTTGAACCCCGGACACTACGGATATGAGCCGTATGCTCTAACCAACTGAGCTACATCGCCGTGCAAAAGAAAGTACTTATATTCAGGATTTTGCGGTAATTGTCAACCACAAAAAAAGCCCCCGGTGTTTCCGCGCACGAAAAACCGGGGGCTGCTTACCGTAAAAGAAACGGCGCGAGGCGCGGCTCTTACATCATGCCGCCCATGCCGCCCATCCCGCCCATGCCGCCCATGCCGCCAGGCATACCGCCGCCCGCACCGCCCTTGTCTTCCTCGGGATGCTCGGCGATCATGCATTCGGTGGTGAGCAGCAGGCCGGAAACACTGGCCGCGTTCTGCAGGGCGAAACGGGTTACCTTGGCAGGATCGATGACCCCTGCCTCAATCAGGTCTTCAAACTTCTCATTTTCGGCGTTGAAGCCCTTGGAGCCCTTCATGTTCTTGACATGCTCCACAATCACCGAACCTTCAAGGCCGGCGTTGTTGGCGATCTGCCGCACCGGCTCTTCGAGAGCCCGGGCCACGATCTGCTTGCCAAGCTCAAGCTCGGGGGCGAGCTTGAGATTCTTCAGGGCGGGGAGGCAACGAAGATAGGCCACGCCGCCACCGGGAACAATCCCCTCTTCCACTGCGGCGCGGGTGGCGTTCAGCGCATCTTCCACCCGGGCCTTCTTCTCCTTCATCTCCATCTCGGTGGCTGCGCCGACATTGATCACCGCAACACCGCCGATCAACTTGGCCAGCCGCTCCTGAAGCTTCTCGCGGTCGTAGTCGGAGGTGGAGGCGTCGATCTGAGCGCGGATCTGCTTGACCCTCCCTTCAAGATTTTTCTTGTCGCCGGCGCCATCCACGATGGTGGTGTTGTCCTTGTCCATGACAATGCGCTTGGCGCTGCCCAGATCATTGATGGTGACGTTCTCCAGCTTGATCCCCAGATCCTCGGTGATCACCTGGCCGCCGGTGAGGGTGGCGATATCTTCCAGCATGGCCTTGCGGCGGTCGCCGAAGCCAGGGGCCTTGACCGCGGCAACACTCAGGGTGCCGCGCAGCTTGTTGACCACCAGGGTGGCCAGGGCCTCGCCGTCCACGTCCTCGGCGATGATGCACAGGGGGCGCCCCATCTTGGCGATCTGCTCAAGGATGGGGAGCAAGTCCTTCATGTTGCTGACCTTCTTCTCGTTGATCAGGATAAAGGGCTCTTCCAGGTTAACCTCCATCTTCTCAGCATCGGTGACAAAGTACGGCGAGAGGTAACCACGGTCGAACTGCATGCCTTCGACCACGTCCAGGGTGGTCTCCATGCCCTTGGCCTCTTCCACGGTGATCACGCCTTCCTTGCCGACCTTGTCCATGGCCTCGGCGATGATGTTGCCGATGGTGGCGTCATTGTTGGCGGAGATGGTGCCGACCTGGGCGATCTCTTTTTGCTCCTTGGTGGGCTTGGCGATTTTCTTCAACTCAGCCACTACCGCCTCGACGGACTTGTCGATGCCGCGCTTGATGTCCATAGGGTTGTTACCCGCGGCCACCAGCTTGGAGCCCTCGGCATAAATGGCCTGGGCCAGAATGGTGGCAGTGGTGGTGCCGTCGCCGGCCACATCGGAGGTCTTGGAGGCAACCTCTTTGACCATCTGGGCGCCCATGTTTTCAAACTTGTCCTTTACTTCAATCTCCTTGGCAACGGTAACGCCGTCCTTGGTGATAATGGGGGCGCCGTAGGATTTCTCGATCAGCACATTACGGCCCTTGGGACCGAGGGTTACCTTGACCGCATTGGCCAGGATGTTTACGCCATTCAGAATGGACTCGCGGGCTTTCACCCCATATTTGATATCTTTTGCAGCCATGGTGATAATTCTCCTTATCCGTCTAAATCACAAAAAATTACACAACTTGCCGGAATAACGATTAAACGTCCGCTTATTTGCCCTCAAGAACCCCGAGGACATCGTCCTCACGCATGATGAGGTAATCCTCGCCATCGAGCTTGACCTCGGTGCCGCCATACTTGGAAAAGAGAACCCGATCTCCTGCCTTGAGCTCAACGGCTACCCGCTCGCCCTTGTCGTTGAGACGGCCCTTGCCCACGGCAACAACCTTGCCCTCGGCCGGCTTTTCCTTGGCGCTGTCGGGGATAAAGAGCCCACCCTTGGTTTTCTGCTCTTCCTCCAGTCTTTTGACCAGGATGCGATCATTCAACGGACGAATTTTCATGTAATGCCTCCAGTTGTGTTTGGTAATGTATTGTGGGTAATCATGAAACGAAACAACGGGGCAACACCCGCCCGAAACGTTTCCCGATCCATAAACGAAGCGGCAGGGAAGACCGTTTCGCACGGTACTTTCCTGCCTTGATGGCACATAATATGTATCGGGCCTTGAAAAATCAAGAGCAGCTATTTATTTTTTTTATAAAATGATATCAATCAGTTGTATTGTTATCCCGGCGCAACTCCTTTTCTCCCCAACAAAACTCAGGTAACCAATCACGGGGCAAACCCATAAAGGTCAAATAACCAAGGAACAAGCGGTCACAGGGTGCCGCAGATTGCGGCAAGCGGGACGGCGATGCGTACTTTTGTACGTGAGCCGGACCGATCGCCGCAAGATGTGGTGCCCTGTGACCGCTTACAAACTCAGAGCTTTATCACCCAGCCGTAAGGATCTTCCTTGGCCCCATACTGAATGGCCTGGAGTTCATCAAACAGCCGCTGAGACAAAGCGCCGGTTTTCCCGTGGTTGATCAAGCAATCCCGGCCCTGGTAATGCAGGGAGCCCACCGGCGAGATCACCGCCGCGGTGCCGGTGCCGAAGATCTCCGTAAGCGAGCCATCTTCCTGGGCCGCCAGAACCTCGTCGATGGTTATCCTGCGCTCCACTATGTCCAGGCCCCAGTCCTTGACCACCTGGATCACTGAATCCCTGGTGATTCCCGGAAGGATGCTGCCCCCCAACGGCGGGGTGATAATCTTCTCGCCGATGACGAAAAAGATATTCATGGTCCCCACCTCTTCGATGTACCTCCGCTCCACGGCATCGAGCCAGAGCACCTGGGTGAAGCCTGCCTGCTGAGCCTCCACCGCCGCCATGATACTGGCCGCGTAGTTGCCCGCGGTTTTCACATGCCCCACCCCGCCGGGCACGGCGCGGACATATTTGTCGGTGACATAGATCTTGACCGGGTTGAAGCCTTCGGGATAGTAGGCGCCGACCGGACTCAGGATGACAAAGAAGAGATATTGCTTTGCCGGCCGCACCCCCAGGGCCGCCTCGGTGGCGATCATGGTGGGCCGGATGTAGAGCGTGGCGCCCTTGGCCGAGGGAATCCAGTCCTGATCGAGCCGCAGCAGCTCCTTGAGGGCGGCGAGGACCTTGTCCACCTCCAGTTGCGGCATGCAGAGCCGCGCCGCCGACAGATTCATCCGCGCGAGATTGTCCGCCGGCCGAAAGAGATAGATGCCGCCGTCCTTGCCCCGGTAAGCCTTCATCCCCTCGAAGATGGCCTGGCCGTAATGGAGAACCATGGCTGCCGGATCCAGGGAAAAATTCCGGTATGGCTGGATTGAGGCGTCGTGCCACCCCTTGCCTTCGGTGTACGACATGACCAGCATATGATCGCTAAAATGTCTACCGAAACCCAGGCAACTTTGGTCCGGCTTGCACTTTGCTTCTTTTTCCGTGACTCTTTCCAACTGTAGATCCATGCTCTCTTCCTCGAACAAAAACACTCCATTTCAACGCGGCATCGCCGGGTTTCCCGGCTTTCCCGACCATTATCGGCAAAAATCCTATCAAGAACCACAAATATAAATGATAATCCGCTTCGCTGAAACAACTTATTGCAGCCGCCACGGTAAACGTGCGCATAAATGTCAAAAGCGGGGATGAGCCAGAGGGTAAAGTGAGGAAGAAAAGGTGGTCGGGGCGAGAGGATTCGAACCTCCGGCCTCCTGCTCCCAAGGCAGGCGCGCTAACCAGACTGCGCTACGCCCCGACGGACGATAATGGAAGCTGCTTTATTAGCACTCTGCCCGTGGCCGGTCAAGAGAATTGTTTTTTGATCGGGATAAGGGGACGCAACGAAACGGCCAGAAACGTAAGAGATATTTCGCAAGGGCTCCTAAAAATGTTGACGCCCGGATGCGCACTTGCTATATTGCCCGCGTTCCGTTGAATACTAATCCTGGGTAGCTCAGTCGGTAGAGCAGGTGACTGTTAATCACCCTGTCGGGGGTTCGAATCCCTCCCCGGGAGCCAAGTAAATTCAAAGGCCGCCTTCTTAAACAGAGGCGGCCTTTTTTTGCGCCTTCACCACCAAGCAGCCCCCCTGCCGATTCCGCCCCCGCTTTAACGCCGCGAGGCGAAAAAATTTACCTTTTTGCCATGCCTCTCATTCGTAGTTATTTAATGATACCGAGTGACAGCCAAAGGATGACAGGCTAATATTTAGCCATATTATCGTCTCGGTACCCAAGCACAAGAAACATGACCATCCACCCCGAGGAGGACTTATGTTTGATTTCACCTTTCACAATCCGACCAAAATTATCTTCGGCGCAGACAAGGAGGCCTTGATCGGCTCGGAACTGAGCGGTGCCGGGATCACCAGAGTCCTGCTGGTCTATGGCCGCAATTCGGTGGCCGGCAGCGGGCTGCTCGACCGGGTCATAGCCAGCCTTGGCAAAAGCAACATCGCCTGCAGCCAGTTTGGCGGGGTGGTCTCAAATCCGCTCCTTTCCCATACCAGGGAAGGGGTGGCCCTGGCCAAGCGGGACAAAGTCGAGGCTATCCTGGCGGTGGGCGGCGGTTCGGTACTCGACGAGGCCAAGGCCATCGCCGTCGGCGCTCTGGCCGAGGAGGATGTCTGGCAGTTCTTCACCGGCAAGGAGGTGGAGCGCGCCCTACCCATCTTCACCATCCTGACCCTGGCCGCCACCGGCAGCGAGATGAACGGTAATTCGGTGATCACCAATGCCGAAACCCGCCAGAAATACAATATCTCCTCGCCCCACGCCTACCCGCGGGTCTCCATCCTCAACCCGGAGCTGACCCATTCCGTACCCCTTGATTACACGGCCTACGGAGCGGTGGACGCCATCGCCCACGTCTGCGAGGGCTATTTCACCAAGCAACCCGGCACCCACCTCCAGGACCGGCTGGTGGAAGGAATCATCAAAACGGTAATCGAAACCACCGAGCTGATCATGGCCGAGCCCGCCCACGCCAAGGCCCGCGCCTCCTTCATGTGGACCGCCACCCTGGCCTTGAACGGCCTGACCCCGGCCGGCATCGGCGCCTACAGCTTCCCGAACCACATGATCGAGCACGCCCTGAGCGGTATCTACAATATCCCGCACGGGGCCGGGCTGTCCATCGTCATGCCCGCCTGGATGAAATGGTATCTGCCGCAGAATCCTGGCCAGTTTGCGCGCTTTGCCAGGGAGATTTTCGGGCTGGATTCCGGGGAGGCGGGGATTGCGGCGCTCGAGCAGTGGTTTGTCAAGATTAACTCGCCGGTGCGGTTAGCCGAGGTGGGGATTGCGGCAGCCGACATTGGAACCATCGCGAAAAACGCCGAAGGCCTTGCCCGCCAATGGGGTATTGGTGGAATCTACCCCAAGGCAACCATTGCCGAGATCCTGAGGCTGGCCGTGTAGGAGCGGCTTCAGCCGCGATAACAGATGGAAAAAACAGCACGCATTGCGCCGGGGCACCAAGCCTTGCGCAAGGGTAGGGTCACTGAATCCGGCAGGATCTACCATGTGATCACCTCCACACATGACCGGTATCCTTACTTTACCAGCTTTGCCCATGGCCGTTGCGTGGTCAGTGAAATGCGCCGGTTGGCTGAAGAGGGCTGCGTTGATTCGTTGGCCTGGGTTCTTATGCCTGACCACTTGCATTGGTTGTTTGCTCTTACCGTAAAAAATTCGTTGCCTGAAGTAATCCGCCTTTTAAAAGGCCGTTCCGCCTTTAGCCTGAACCGGATTTTACAGCGGCATGGACCGGTCTGGCAAAAGTCTTTTTATGATCATGCCCTGCGAAGGGATGAAGATGTCCGTCTGGCAGCGCATTATATAATTGCAAATCCGCTGCGGCGAGGATTGGTTGAGGATGTATTGGATTATCCTCTCTGGGATATGATCTGGTTGTAATCCCATTGAAATTATTGGGATTATCGCGATTGGTACCGCGATTGGTAGGAGCGGCTTCAGCCGCGATTCAGTGGGTTTCGCGGCTGAAGCCGCTCCTACGGCACGTCGACGGCCGCCTTCTCTTCCCCAAAAAACACTATGTGCCGCTGGCGTTGATAGCCGGCAACACTCTCCTGTTCCGGGAGAAAGCAGACATAGCCTACGGGGGACGATTCCCCTTCGGCCAACCCCTCCGCCAACCCCACCGTCTTGAGTAGCGGGCCGGAAAACCGGGCAAAAATCCCCCGCTTGAAGAATTCGTTCCTGGTCAGCCTGGTATAGTGGGGCGGCAACTCTTCCGGCAGCCGGTGCCATAGGTAATCCCTGATCTCCCTGGACGGCTCTGCGGCAAAGCAAGGCGGCAGAATCCTTTGCCCGCTTACCAGCCAGTCAAAGCGGAGCAGCTCGCAAAAAAGCTCCCGGTCTGGCCGGGTCCGGGCCAGCTCGACCAGCATCCTGTTCATGAGTTCCTGGGTTTTCGCGCACGAGAAAAAATCCGCCGCCTGGCAGACGGCGAGCAGTTGCGCAAAAAAACCAAAGGGCTCTTCGCCATTTTTCCTGAGATAACTCAGGGTGTTACGGAAAAACCGGTTGTTGTACATGGCCTCCAGGCACTCTCCCAGCCAGTACAGACGGCGCAGCGAAGCATGGTCCAGCCAGCGGGTGGCCAGCACCGAATAAGGCGGGGTGCCTGAGCTTATCAGGCCGAACTCCTCCGTCTCCCGGCTGATCTGGGTACCGGGCAGAACCTTAAGCAACCCCATCTGGAGATGATGGGGCGCCATGGCAAAGGCCTCGTTCAGCGAGGTGCGGAAGGTTGCCTCGGTTTCCCGGGGCAACCCGAGAATCAGGTCAAGGTGCAGGTGGATGTTACCGGGGGCCGCCAGCCGACCGAGGTTCTCTTGAACCCTGCCCAGATCGAGCCGTCGGTTTACCGCGGCCAGGGTGGCCTGGTTGGTGGACTGCAAGCCGATCTCAAACTGGAAGCGGCCCTGGGGAACAGCCGCCAGAAAGACCAGCATCTCTTCGTTGAACAGCTCCGGGGCGATCTCGAAATGAAAAAGAGTCTTTTCCGATTGGCCCGGCTGGGCGAGGAGCCAGCGCCAGATGGTCAGGGCGCGCTCGGGCAGGGCGTTGAAGGTCCGGTCCACGAAACGGATAATCTTTGGCTTATGGGCGAGAATTTCGGCCAGCTCCCGCTCCACCTCGGCCAGCTCCCGATAGCGCACCCCGTGCTCCACCGAAGAGAGACAGTAACTACAGGAAAACGGACAGCCGCGGGACGATTCGTAGTAGATATTGCGGTTTTCCAGATGAGCGGCGTAATCGCTTTCCCGGTACGGCATGGAAAACGGGGGGGCACTGGCGCCCCGATACTCGGCTTGCAGGGTTCCCGCCGCCAGATCGCGGAAAAAATCATCCCCCAGCCCCTCCACCTCGCCCCGGACCACGGTGCAGCCGGCGGGCAGGCTTGCCATGAAGGTTGCCTCCGGCCCGCCCAGGATGATCACCGCCTCTGGCATGATCCGCCGCAGATCAGCAACGAGCCGCATGGTGTACTCGGCATTCCAGATATACACCGAAAAACAAAAAATCCGGGACTGGTCGCCGGTAATCCGCACCAGGGTCTGGAAATAGGGGTCGTTGATGGTGAACTGGTGCAGGAGCAGGCGGCTTTCCGGCAGAGCTTGGGCCAGGGCGTTGCGCACCTGAAACAGGGCCGGACAGGAATGGGAGTAACGGGCATTGAGGGTAATCAGGCTGATTTGCATTGTCTAACCTGCGAGAACCGGGTACATGTTTTATTGTAACGCAAAGGCGCAAAGACGCGGGCATCGACTCCGAAGGTACACTATTTGGTTTTTATAACAATTCTATTTGCGTCTCTGCCCCTCTGCCTCAACTTTTCACTGTTAACTTTTAACTCTTCACTTTTAACTATCTCTATGCTCCCCTACCCTCAAATTGATCCTGTTCTCCTCCACCTCGGCCCTCTTCAGGTCCGCTGGTACGGCCTGATGTATGTCTTGGGCTTTATTGCCTCCTATCTGCTGGTCCGCCATCAGATCAGGCAATACAAGCTTCCCACCCTGGCCAAGCATTTTGAAAACCTCAACCTGGTGCTGATCATCAGCCTGGTGCTGGGCGCCCGGCTTGGCTATGTTCTGTTCTACAACCCCGGCTACTATCTGGCCAATCCCCAGGATATCCTGGCAACCTGGCAGGGCGGCATGTCCTTTCACGGGGCGTTGATCGGCACGCTGGTGGGCGGCCTGCTCTTCTGCCGGATTAACAACCTTTCCTTCTGGCAGAGTGCGGATGTCTACATCATCACCATCCCCATCGGCCTTGGGTTGGGCAGAATCGGCAACTTCATCAACGGCGAACTATATGGCCGGATGAGCGATGTCCCCTGGGCCATGGTCTTCCCCGCAGGCGGGCCGATGCCCCGCCACCCGTCCCAGCTCTACGAGGCATTTCTCGAAGGGGTCGTGCTCTTTTCCCTGCTCTGGCTGTTGAAAAACCGCTATTGGCAACAGCGCTGGCCCACCGGCTCGCTTCTGGCTCTGTTTCTTATCTTTTACGGGATCTTTCGCACCATAGTCGAGCTGTTCCGCCAGCCCGATGCCCAACTCGGTTTTTTGTTCAACATGTTAACCATGGGCCAACTGTTAAGCAGCCTGATGATTGCCACCGGGCTGCTCATCCTGTTCCTGCGGCGAAAAAGCAGTGCCCCTGCCTGACCTTATCGCCAAGCGGAGAATGTTCAGCCGCCGTTCCTGCTGTTTAAAATTAGATGAAAATTTTACGGCAACGACTTACAGTGCTCAAAATATATAACTACTTGAGTGAACAGTCTGCTCGCTACCGCAACAATAAAAAATGGGATATAAGTCGTATATGGTTTGGCATATGCTGCGGTTTCTACCTGACAGACTACAGTCTGATGCGAGGCGTGCTCCCGGTTTACGCGACCGATTGCCCCTACTCTTTTTCTTCCTTCTTCTCCTGTGTATGACCATGACTCCCACCTATGCCGAAGCTGTTGAACTCGCCCCGCACCTGCACAAAAACAAGCTTGCCAACGGCCTGACCGTTCTGGTCAAGGAGACCCCCGGCACCAAGGTGGCCACGGTCCAGATCTGGGTCAAGGCGGGGAGCATTTACGAGGAAAAGCATGAGGCGGGCATCACCCATCTCATCGAGCACATGATCTTCAAGGGCACCCCCAGCCGCGGTCCCGGCGAGGTGGCCGGTGCCATCGAGGCGGTGGGCGGCCAGATCAATGCCTACACCTCCCACGAACACACGGTCTACCATGCCACCCTCTCTTCCCGGAATTGGGAAGAGGCTCTGGAAGTACTCTCCGACGCGGTGCTCAATTCGACTTTCGAATCCGGGGAGCTGGAGCGGGAAAAAAAGGTGGTGCTGGAAGAGATCAGCATGCGCAAGGACCGGGCCAATATCGTCCTGTTTCAGGAGCTCATGGCCCAGGCTTACACGGTGCATCCCTACCAGCTGCCGGTAAGCGGCACGGCGGAGAGCGTCAGCGCTATCAGCCGCGACGACATCCTCCGCTACCTGAAAAACCATTATCACCCCGACAATTTTACCGTGGTGGTGGTGGGAGATGTCCGGGGGCAACAGGTGGTGGACGCGGTGCACCGCCTGATGGCGGGCTTGCCGAAAAGTGACGCCAAGCCGCCCGCCACCCCCAGAGAACCACCTCAGCAGAAAGCCCGCCTCTTCGCCCTGACCGAAGACGTCAACCAGACCCAGCTGGCCCTGGCCTTTCCCGGTTCTGCCTTCAAGAGCCAGGATACAGCCATCCTTGATGTGCTGACCAGCATCCTCGCCAGCGGCGAGACCTCCCGCCTCTACACCCGGCTGCGCAACGACAAGGGGTTGGTCTACCGCATCGACGGTTCGGCCTTTACTCCCCGCGATCCGGGCTTGCTGGAGTTCTCCGCCACCCTGGAAGCGGACAAGGTGGCCGCCGCCCTCACCGAGACGCTCACCGAGATCTTCCGCCTGAAACACGCCAAGGTGAGCGATGAGGAGCTTGACCGGGCCAAACGCAATCTGGAAAGCGACTTCATCTTCAACCTGGAGCGGGCCGAGGGCCAGGCAAGGGTTCTGGGCTCTTTCGAATTCCTGTCCGGAGATCCGCGGGAGGATAAATATCTGGCTCAGGTCCGGGCGGTGAGCAAGGAGGATATCCAGCGGGTCGCAGCCTTCTACCTCAAAGGCGAGCAGCTCACCGTGGGTACCATTGCCCCGCTTGGCACCGTCCTGACCTTGAATCAGGCGCAACTGACAAAGATTATCGCCAAGGCCGATACCGCCGCCAAGCTTGGCCAGCCCGCCTCCCAGGTGGACGGCGCCTTTCTCACCGGGGTCCACCGCTTCCATCTGAAAAACGGCATCCGGCTCCTGGTCCGGGAGAATCATGAGGTGCCCACCGTTTCCATCCGAGCCGTCATGCCCGGCGGACTCCGCAGCGAGACCGGGACCAGCAACGGCGCCTTCGCTTTTATCAGCGAACTCCTGCCCAAGAGCACGGAGCAGCTGAGCGCGGACGAACTGGCCAGAAAAGTGGCCAACATGGCCGGTTTTCTCGGCGGCTTCAACGGTAAAAACACCTTTGGCATCAAGGGCGACTTTTTATCCCGCTTCACCAACGAGGGGTTGGCCCTGATCCGGGACGTCCTCCTCACCCCGGCCTTCGCTCCGGCGGAGGCCGAGAAAATCCGGCCGGAGATGCTCTCCCAGCTCAAGAATCAGGAAGACTCCCTGCCCAGTCTGGCCTTCAAGGAATTCAACAAGCGGTTGTTCATGGGCCATCCCTATGGCCTCAACACCTTGGGCAACGAGACCACCATCGGCAACTTCACCGTGGCCGAGCTCAAACGGTTGTACGAACAGCACGCCCGGCCCGAAGCTCTGGTTCTAGCCGTGGCCGGCGATGTTGACGCGGAAAAGGTCCGGGAGACCGTGGAGCAGCTTTTTTCCGCCTGGAGCAAACCCCTGGCGGAAAAAACGTCAACAGGGGAAAGCGCCCTGCCCCCGGATGTGCCGGCCGGCCCGGATATTGTCAGCATCACCCGGGACAAGCAGCAGGTGCATATCGTCATCGGCTTTGTCGGCACCACCCTGAGCAATGAAGACCGCTACGGCCTCGAGGTGCTGGACACCGCCCTTTCCGGGCAGAGCGGCCGGCTGTTCACCGAGCTGCGTGACAAGCAGAGCCTGGCCTACAGCCTCTCCTCCTTCTCCCTGCTCGGCTTGGACACCGGCTCCTTCGGCATATATATCGGTACCAGCCCGGACAAAAAGGATGCGGCGATCAAGGCTGTCTGGCAACAGCTCTACCGGGTGATGGAAGAGCCGTTAAGCGAGGAGGAACTGACCAAGGCCAGAAACGTGTTGATCAGCAATTACGCGCTGAGCCTGCAAACCCGCGGCAATCAGGCCATGGAAATGGCCTTGAACGAAACCTACGGACTGGGCCAGGATTTCGGCAACCGTTATGTCCATGCCCTTGAACAGGTGGATGCCAAAACCGTGCTGGGAATAGCCCGCAAATACATCCGACCCGGCAACTATGTGCAGGTCACGGTGGGGGCCGACTCCCTCATGCCGACACAGAAACCTGAGGCACCGCCGCATACCGAGGCCGCCCCCGTCATTATTCCAGCAAAAAAGACCGGAGTAACTATCCAGCTCAAGGACGGAAACGAACAAAAACAACCCAAACCGTAACTATCCAGCAGTGCCGTAGCTGCTAGGCAGAAGCCTGCGACGTGTGCTGGTGCCCATGAGCAGGCTGATAACAACGCAGATGCGGTGCTGCTGGATAGTTACAGACCGGAGAATAACATGCTGCGCCCCATGATCGCCCCCTCCATCCTTTCCGCCGATTTCGCCAGGCTGGGAGAAGAAATAACCGCCGTGGCCAAAGCCGGAGCGGACGTGATCCATATCGACGTGATGGACGGCCATTTCGTGCCCAACATCACCATCGGCCCGCTGGTGGTCAGAGCGGTGCGCCGGATCACCGACCTGCCTCTGGATGTGCATCTGATGATCGAAAACGCCGATGCCTATCTGGAAGACTTTGCCCAGGCCGGGGCGGACTGGATCACGGTGCATGTGGAGACCGGCTATCACCTGCACCGGACCATCCATCGCATCAAGGAGCTGGGCAAGAAAGCGGGGGCGGTGCTCAACCCGGCCACCCCGCTGACAAGTTTAGAGGAGATTTTGCCCGATCTGGACCTGGTCATGCTGATGACCGTCAATCCCGGCTTCGGCGGGCAGTCGTTCATCGAAAGCTCCCTGACCAAGATCACCCAGCTCAAAAAGATGATCGACGAGCGCGGCCTTAGCGTGGGCATTGAGGTGGACGGCGGGGTGAGCCCGAAAACCATCGGCGCCATTGCCGCGGCCGGAGCCAACATCTTCGTGGCCGGTTCCGCGGTGTTCGGCCAGGACGATTACGCCAAGGTAATCGCCGACCTCAAAGGGGCCTGCTGAAAGGCTTCAGCCGCGATTCTGTGGTTATCGCGGCTGAAGCCGCTCCTACCCATCGGGATCATCATTCTTCGTTACTCCCCCCGGTCCGTTCCCGCCAGAGTTCTGCCATCTCCTGCCGGTCAAAAAGGTAGGCGGTATTGCAGTAATGGCAACGGGTTTCCACGGGGAAGGGCCCGCAGCCCAGCTCCTCCAGGTCTTTTGCAGGAAGGGTGAGCAGGCGGGCGGCCATCTCTTCCCTGGAGCAGGAGCAGGCAAAAAGAACCGGGCCGCTGGCAATGATTTCCGGCTGCAAAACCCCGAACTGCTTCGCCAGCAAAGCATCCGCTTCGCCGCCTTCGGCAAAATACCGGCCCAGGGAGGGCAACCCTGCCAGACATTCCTCCAATTCCCCCAGCAGAACCGGCTCCACTCCGGGCATCGCCTGGAGGAGCAGGCCCCCAGCCCCAACCGGCAACCCCGCGCGGTCAAACTGGATGCTCAGGGCTATGGCGGTGGGGGTCTGCTCCGAGGTCTGGAAATAATGGCTTAGATCCAAGGCCAGATTGCCGTGCTCCAGCATGACCGTGCCGGTAAACGGCTGGCCGGCCCCTTCCAGCTGGGTGCTCACCGAGAGAAAGCCCGCGCCGAAAAACGGCGCCAAATCGAAGGATTCCAGGGGCTTTTCCACCGGGATCGGCGTCTGCCGCAGATAGCCGCGCACCTCGCCCGCCGCATTACCCTCCGCCACCAGCCCCTTGATCGGGCCGGAACACTCAACCCGCAGGGCCAGCCGGTCCTTGTCCCCCTTCAGGCTCGTAGCCAGCAGGGCCGCGGCCAGGCAACCATGCCCCAGCACCAGGGTTTCCAGCAGGCCCAATTTATGGCGGGCGCGCATCTCCTTGACCAAATCGGTTCCCCGCACCAGCACCCCGCGCACACCCTTGCCGCCCAAAAGGAAACGAAGGCGCTTATCCGCCGGCTGTTTCATAAATCCTCAAGATCCTGGGCGAATTCCATCTTACCCTCCTGAAGGGGCACGGCAAACACCCAGCCCGCAAACCCCGAAGCCTGCCGGGCGCGGCGAAGATTTTTCTTTCGGCTTGGCCGGACAGAGCTTGGTCTTCTTCCTTTTTCTGGAGCAGGGCAAAGATTACTCCGCGCCGCTCGCATTCCTGCTCACCCGTCTGCACATGGCCGCATTTTGGACAATTCAATCCCCCTCCTCCTTGGTCAACCGCCGGGCAACAGAGTATTGCCCCGATAGAAATCTATACACCATTGGCCAGACTCTCGACAAATTTTTGCCGAAAAAAAAGCCCGCTTTCTCCAAGCAGGCTTTTTATACCCAGAGGGTATAAGTTTGTTGAAATCGTAAAAAGCCACGATTACAACGGGTATTAATGGGTAAGTGTCTGATTTTGTGTGGTGGGCCTGTAAACTTTTCAGGTTGTTACGAGTTCATCAAGTTTCGTTTGAGCAGACGATCTGCTCAACTCAGCTTTAAATCGGGGTGCGGGGAAAAAATTATTCGGGAAGCCCCCACAGCGCTGATTGCCGCTTGGAAACAGGGGTGATCCCGATCTCTTTGCTGGCCCGCTGACCGCCGGCGTCCGTGGCGGTCAGCCGAATAACGATCCTGGTTTTCTGCTCGCCGTGAAAAGAAGAGGGCACCATAAAGGAAACCACCGCGGCTTGCCCCGAGCGCTTCTCCAGGTATACCTGCGGGCCGGCCAGCTGCTCCCAGCTGTATTGCAAACCCCCGGGAGAATCATCCCTGGTGAGCCCGGCGTCCAACACCACGTTTTCCCCCACCTTGTACGAGTCGGCCACCGGCCTCAAGCCAAGCACGGGTGGCTGGTCGTTGGCCTTGACCGTGATTACCACTTCCCGAATGGGGGAGACAACCCCGGCCGAGCTGAACCGATAGCGCACCACCTCCTTGCCGCCGAAATACCTGTCCGGCTCATAGAGATGATGGGCGTGGTCCAGCAAACGCAAGGCACCCCGCAGGGGCGGGCCGTCGAGAATTTCCACCGATGCCTTGGCGCCAAAAGACTTCCGGTTAGCCCCGGCCCAGATCTTTTTCCAGTCAATGGTGAGAGGGACGGTGCTCAAGGTTTGCAGATGCACATTATTCGCCCTCACCACCGGGCGCTCTACTACCGGTGGGCATTCTTTCGCTGCTTCCGCCGCCTCCGGTTTGACTTCCTCCGGGCCCATGACCACGACCTTGGCCGGGGCACTGGTCAGCTGCCCATCGGAAACGCGGAATTCAAAGCTGTCTTCCCCCGGGAAATCCTTGCTGGGCAAATAGGTGATCTTGGGCGGATCGCCGGAGAGCTTGCCGAAATTAGGAGGGGTCATAATTTCAAAGGTCAGGGGATCGCTATTTTCATCGGTGCCGGCCAGCTCGATTGGCAGGGCTTCGTTGGCCTGGGTCATGCGCCAGCGGGACTCGCCGGCCACCGGCGGCGCATTGGGGGGAGCAACGGGCGCGGCGACTGGCACCTCCTGAACGGGCGGCGGCGGAACCGGCACCTCCGCCTTCTTGCTGCTCATCAGGTACCAGAACCCGCCTCCGCCCATCAGCAAAACAAGACAGAGCGCCGCAATGGCCAGATTTTTTTTCTTCCCCGCTTCAGGCGGATTATCACTGCCCGAGGCGGAGGGCTTTTCCCCGCTGTCATTCATAGTATCCTCCGCAAGAGAATTCTGCCCCGCGGCTGGAGAGGCCGTGGCAAAAAGATCTTCCTCGCCCACCCCTTCCTGCGATCCTGTGCCGACAGTCTTTATTTCATCGGGGATATCAGGCAAATCGCCAAAATCGAACTCATCGTCATCAAACCCGCCATAATCCGGCAAACCAAGATTAGCTTCTTCAGATGCTCCGGCCCCTGCTTCTCCGCTCCCGGTCTGAACCACCTCGGCAAAACTCACCGTTTCCGGCTTGCCGGCCTCATCTTCTCCAAGCTCGGTAAAAAGAATGTCAGGATCATCCTGACCGGGAGCGTCTGGTTCAACGGAGCTCTCCACCGCGCCGGCAAAAAGGCCGTCAATGTCGGACTGGTTCAGCTCAAAATCATCGCCCGCCTCAGCCTCTTCCCCGCCGCCGAGCAGGGAATCTATATCGGACTGGTCCAGCTCGTCTAAATCTTCGCCTCCTCCGCCCGCCGCGAAATCAGCGGCGGCACCACTACCGTCTCCCAGAAGAGCGTCAATATCGGACTGATCAAAATCCCGGTTGGCATCCTGGCCAGGAGACGGCGCACTGGTCGGCGCTTCTTCCGCCGGAACACCAGGCTCATCTTCCGCCAGATCATCCAGCCAGTCGTCTATTTCAATCCCTGCTTTTTCTTCTGCCATAACCTTTTCCTCACCCGGCAATCAACAGAGCGCCCGACTTTTCCCTACTAATAAATATAGTTATGGAGCGCCCGATAAACAGGTTCCGACATCTCGACATTCAGCACATAGTTGCGACGCTCGCCCCTGCTGTTGGCCGCGATAATATGAATTCGCAGATACCCGGCCACTTCCTGGAGAACCCCGGAAACCCGCTGTTCACCCTCGCCTGCCGCGGCAGGCCGCCACACCACCGGCGACTCATTGCCGATCACCGCCGCCACTTGCTCGGCCAGAGTCACACCAAGCAGGGAAACCCTCTGCCGTCTGGAAAATTCATCGAGAACAATAAAGGGCTCAACCGTCACCGGGACGGGAGCGAAAAAGCCGTGCAGCTGCTCCATGGCGTCACGACCAACCATGGTCACCATCCCGGTGAGCGATGAATATTCTTTCCGGCTGCTTGCGCCCTCGCTGGCCGAGCTTCGGGCTTGGGCCTCTTTTTCCATGGCCAGGGCGCCGTTGGCCCAAAAAACGCAGAGCGGCACAAGCAGCACGGCCGGCAGCAGAAAAACCGTTTTTTTCGCGACTGCAGCTGTTTTCATGCGCAACACCCCTCTCACTGGCCGATGCCCTTCACCGCAATTTTATAGGGCATTTCCGGCGACTGGAACAAGGCGCGCAGATCCCGGTTAAGCGGCAGCGAGTAACGCCAGGAAATCTTGACCGCCCCGTCACCGATACGCACCAGACGACCTTGAACGATCAGGGTCTTGCTGGTGTTGGCAAAGGTGGTAACCACCACATATTCAAGCTCAGGGGTTTTGCTTGCCAGCTCGCCGCTGTTCCGGGAGAGGATGAATTCTCCGGTCTGCGGAAGGATCATGATATCCTTGCCCAGGCGAAGCTCTGTCACCTTGAGGCCGCGATCCGCCAGGTCGGTAAGCAGGTATTCGCCTACGACCCGGCCAAACTCGGTGTCCCGCTTGAAATCGGAAATGGGCACCCCATTGACCACCGCAATCCTGGCGGTTAAATTCTTATCATCTCCTTGCAACTCATAGAACACCTTGCCGGCCACTTCCTTGGTCATTTCCGCTAAAAGAATCTCCGTGCCCACGGTTTTTTCACTGCCCGGCATGTACTGATAGACATTGTTTCCGGTCGGCACCCGACGCACTTCGACGGGCTGACTTTTTGCCATGGCCTGCTTGTAAGCTTGATCCTTTGCCATGGCCTGCTTGTCAGCTTGATCCTTTACCGCCATGGCCTCCTCGGACTTGGAAAGCTTTCTCACCTTGAAAATGTCCGCGGATTCCGGGGTCGTGCCGACCTTTTCCTCCCGCATCATCTCATTTTTCGATACCGCGCAGGAAACGTTTGCCGCCAGGAGCAATCCCAGACAACAACTTGTCATGTACAACACCCCTTTCTTCATAATCCTGTCCTCCCTGAACCGTTGCGCCCCCCCCCCAGGAGAAGCCATGTTTCCTTGCAGCCCTGCGGCTATCTTATCATAATTCGAATTTTTTCAGATGAAACGGCATCGGCTTTATCTCGCCGACCGAAGCGGTGTCCGACAGCAGCTGCTCGGCCAATTGATTTCTCGGGATGATGGCGGTGGCAGAGGAGAGAAGTCTGGCGCTCCGATTGTCGATGATTCTGGCGTTGATGACAATACTGTCTTTGTTGGGAGTATAGGTGCCGGTGAGCATGGCCCCGGCGGCCACCGTAGGGCTGACCTCGGCCGGATTGCGGGAAAGGCCAAACTCGCCGCGCTTTTCCTGGAGCATGACCGCCTGGCTTTTGCGGATCTCCACCACCTCGTATTGGCGCTGCTGCATCTCGCTCATCAATTGCTCCGCCACATAGCGCCCCAAGGACGAGGTCCTGGTCAGCTTCTTGAGATCGACAAAGGTGCAGACCAGGATACTCTTGCCCGGAGCCCCGGTTTCCGCATCAGCATTGGCCAGATTGCGGAACAGCTCGTCGGCCAGCCCCTGGATCTCGTTTCGCAAGGCAACGGCTTCATTCACCGGGAGTACTGCGGGCGGCGGAGCAACATCCTCCGCCTTGGAGTGACTGAAGGGCCAGAAGGCTGCGGCCTGGCCCGGGGAAAAAAGCAGGGCAAGAACCATTATTTTCAGGAGAAAAGAAGGGGTCGGCCAGTCAGAACTTCGTTTGCTTGTCAATTGCATATCTCGCCGTTCTCCTTTATTATGTGGTAATCGTTCAGGAACACCCCATCTTCGGGCGATCAGCCAAGCTTACGTACACGAGGTACGCGGCGCCTGCCTGCTTGCCCGAACCTGGGGGACTCCTGAACAATTACAGCCCGTTAAACCTGCGGGTTATTGGCCCTTGGTGAACGGTTACATTATGTGACGCCGGAAAGGTGGTTCCGCGCCATCAGACGCCTTGGGGAAAAGAGTTCCCGGTTTGTCCTATCATCGGTTGACCGAGTCATTGTCTTTAACAAAAAATACGTTAAAAATTGAGAGGATAGGGGCTTTGAGGCTCTTCACCTCTCGCCTGCCGAAGCCCGGCAGACTCTCCGGCAACCACCTGTGGTATGGCCGTTGATCCAGACAGCTATATCTTGCGGAAAACCAAACCAGCTCAGGCCAGGAAATTTTTTTTCCGCCATTCGCCTAAGGGATGCGGCCATGACCGAAAGAGAAAGTTTGCTGGCGGAAGAGCAGCTCATTGTCCGCCATTCCGGGGAGATCCCGGAAATCGCCTTCCACAGCTCCCTCTATTATCTCTGCGAAGACCCGGCCGGGCCCCAACTCAGCTTGACGGAAAAGGAGCTGGCTCTCCTGCGCCAGCAGGTTATAGCCCGTTACCAGGAGATCCTGCTGCGGGATCTCAGCCCGAAAAACCGGGACGCCCGCATCTACCGGGGCCTGAAACGCTGCCTTTTCAACTGGGAACGACTGGGTAAATTCTGTCTCCGGCAAGAAATAAAAATCGAGGCAGCGCTGCGCCAGGAGATTGCCGAGGCCTTGCGCTGCTTCCTGCGCCAGGAGGCAGACGAGGTCCGAGCCGGGCTGCGGCACTCCTGCCTCAACTGCACCAGGGATGAGCTGGAGGGGTTCGCCCGAGAGCTCCATGTCTTGCCGGAGCAGCTGCCGGAAGACATGGAGCTGCTGTTCTGCCAGCAGGGTTAGTTAACTCTGCGGATTTTTTTGATGAGGGAGGTGGTGGAGTAGTTTTCCACCAGAGGAATGGAGAGCACCCGGCCGCCCGCGGCCAGCACCTCCGGGGCGCCGACAATCCTTGCCACCGGCCAGTCGCCACCCTTGACCAGTACCTCGGGCTTCAGGGTGGTGATCAGCCTGTGCGGCGTTTCTTCGCCAAAAATCACTACATGATCCACGCAGCCCAAAGAGGCCAGAATCCTGGCCCGGCTCTGCTCGTGGTTCACCGGCCTATCGTCGCCCTTGCCCAGAGCCCGCACCGAGGCATCGCTGTTAACCCCGACCACCAGACAATCACCCTCCCGGCGGGCCTGCTCCAGATAGGTGACATGCCCCTGATGCAAAATGTCGAAACAGCCGTTGGTAAACACCACCTTGCGGCCCACCGCCCGGTAGCGGGCTGTCAGGGCGGCTAGATCCTCCAGCTCGACAATCTTGTCCTGATCCGCAAAGCGGTAGGGGGCCGGCCCCACGGTATTGAAACGCTGCCGCAGCTCCTGCATTCGGGCCGGATCGATCCCGACCCAGGCAGCTTCCTCTCCGGCGCCACCCTCGGCCAGCACTGCACCGTCCGGGCCGATCACCAGGGAATGGCCGCCGAACCCGGTTTTTCCCGTTACCCCGCAACGATTGCAAGCCACGACAAAGATCTGGTTTTCGATGGCCCGCGCCATGGCCAGGGTCCGCCATTGCTCCCGCCGGGCCTCGGGCCACTGGGCGCTAATCACCAGCAGCCCCGCCCCTGCACCCGCCTGAGCTTTGGCCAACTCTGGGAAACGGAGGTCGTAGCAGACCAGCCCGCCCACCAGGCCAAGCCCGGTTGCCACCGGCAGAGGGTTGTCCCCGGCGGAAAAATGCTGATCCTCAGCCATGGGGGCGAAGAGCTGCTGCTTGCGGATCGAGCCGGCCACCCCGTCCGGCCCCACGATATACAGGGTGTTGTAGATGTCGGAGCCCACCTCGCTAAGCACCTCCTCGGGCAAGGAACCGGTCAGATAAATCCCGTACTGCCCGGCCAGCCGCTGCATCTCCTCCAGCACCTCCACGGTCCGCAGGGCGAAATGCGGAAGGTGCTCGTAGGCAAAGCCGCAGCTCCACAGCTCGGGCAGGACGATGATGCCGGGACCAGCGGGAGCCAGCCGAAGCAAACCCGCCCGTACCACGGCGAGATTCGCCTCCGGCTCGCCCAGCTGCACGTCGAACTGCAAAAAACCCGCGTGGCATGGAGCAGAAATGGTTTCGCTGATCTTTTTCATAAAACAAGAATGACCCGCCCTGCCGGTTTTGTCAATATTGATGAAATAGCGTCCGCCTCCGTCCCCCTGATAAAGCTGAGTTGAGCAGCTTGCCTGCTCAAACGAAACTTATACCCTCTGGGTGCAAAATGCCCATTGACGAACCGGCAGGTGATGGTTTAGAAAATAACCATGGGGCTGTAGCTCAGCTGGGAGAGCGACGCGTTCGCAATGCGTAGGCCAGGGGTTCGAGCCCCCTCAGCTCCACCACCACAACACTGCAAATGAATTCATCTCTCATCCCGTTTTTTCTCTGCGCACAGGGCTGATAAATTTCTCTAACTTTTTTCCTCAAGACAGTTTCAAATAGAACAAGGAATAGGTTGAAACAATTGTTGAAATGCACGACATTAAGACGTTAAGATCCCCTCCTAACGCATATTACCTTGGCAATTTGTTTTGTAGACCCGCAGACTTCATGATATTAAACGACGGGTAGTGGAAAAATATCCAGACCTTGTGATCCTTAATGTATTCACCCTTGCCACCGCAAAGATTACTAATTTCAAATCCTCCACCAAAGGGCAATATTATGTACCCAGCAAGCCCTTTACGCTACCCTGGAGGCAAAGGCTGCTTGGCCGATTTATTATCTAGCATTATTGACTTAAACGATTTGCGTGGTTGTGCTTATTACGAGCCTTACGCGGGTGGGGCTGGTGCGGCCCTTGAATTGTTGCGGAGCGGAATTCTTGGAGATATTTTTATCAACGATGCCGACGAACGGATCGGCGCTTTCTGGAAATCAGCTTTGGATGAAAGCCACCGTTTCGTAGATAAAGTCTTGGATGTCCCCTTGTCCATTGAGGAATGGCAACACCAGCGCAATATCTGCGCTAATCCCCAACTCCATAAACGTTTCGAGGTCGGCTTTGCAACGTTTTACATGAACAGGTGTAACCGCTCTGGTGTACTAACTGGGGCTGGCCCTATCGGCGGATACGGGCAAGCCGGGAAATGGAAGTTGGGCGTCCGCTTCAATCGTGAGGCTCTGGCTGAACGCATCCTTTGTTTGAGTCGCATGGGGGACTGTATACACGTTAGCAACCATGACGCATTAGATTTTCTAAAATTAAGCCTTCCGCGTGGCAACGCACGAAAACGCGTGTTGGTCTATCTTGATCCCCCTTACGTGAACAAAGGTCAACGTCTTTACCTCAACTCCTACGAGGCCCGTGACCATGCAAGTCTTGCCCGCTATATCACCGGCCAAGCTATCTTGCCTTGGATCATGTCATACGACGATACGGATCTAGTCCGTAAACTCTATTCCAGGCAGCAATTGGGAATGCTTCCCATTCGATATTCACTTCAGACAAAACGCAATGATTGTGAGTTACTAATTGCTCCGTGGCACTTGGCTTTGCCAAAATCGAGAATTGTTTCTATAGTCAAAGCGTTATAAAAAGCTTCCGAGAGGAATTTTTATGAGTACTAAAGCAGCTATAGTCCCAGTCAAAGCTTCTGAGTTGCACTTCGACTATCAGAACCCTCGCTTGGCTGAATACGGCATCGGATTTTCGACGAAAGAAGAAGACATTCTTCAAATCCTATGGGATGCGATGGACGTGCGTGAACTGATCCAGTCCATCTCTGCCAGCGGATTCTTCCCTCATGAGGCACTCATTGTTGCCGAAGAAGGAGGTAAAAAAATTGTCATTGAAGGCAATCGACGATTAGCTGCCGTGAAGGTACTACTCTCTCCGTCCGTGGCCAAACTAAATGGCTGGGATATTCCGGCACCCTCGAAGGAAGTCCTAAATAGTTTGGTGAATTTGCCGGCAATCATCTCTGACCGCTCAGATTCTTGGCGCTACCTAGGTTTCAAACATGTAAATGGGCCCGCTAAGTGGAGTAGCTATGCCAAAGCGGCCTATATCGCCCAAGTCCATACAGATTTTGGTATCCCTTTAGCAGATATTGCCAATCAAATCGGTGATCGACATAACACCGTACAACGGCTTTTCAGAGGCCTAATGGTCCTTGCACAGGCAGAGAAGGAGAAAGTTTATGATCGGGAGGACCGTTTCCGTCAACGTCTTGCTTTCTCGCATCTCTACACCGGACTTGACTATGAAGGAATAAGCACCTTTCTTGACATTGCACCAAAAGAGAGCGAGACGGATGCCCCTGTCCCGAAAGCAAAACTCAAAGAGTTGGGAGAATTGCTGGTTTGGCTTTACGGGAGCAAGAAAGAAAAGAAGACTCCGGTGGTGGAATCACAAAATCCCGACCTTCGTCGCCTTAACGCGGTAGTCTCTAGCAGGGAGGCTATTGCCGCCCTACGGGACGGCGTGGTACTTGCCAAGGCGTTTGAGATCAGCCTCCCTCCCTCGACAGTCTTTGAGCAAGCGCTGCTGGCGGCGAAACGGGAATTGACCACAGCTCGTGCGACATTAACAGCGGGATATGACCAATCGGAAGCTCTTCTCCGGATCGCGGGAACAATCGCCAATATTGCGGATGATATCTATACCGAGATGGACCGGAAGAGGACTCCCTCTATGAAGAAGCCCCGTTTGAGCGAAAATAGAGATGTTTAAACTCCCTGGCATTCCCACTCCTCAATCGGAGGTGCACGATTTGGCTGATTTTGCCGAATGGCTGGCGTGGAAACAAGGAAGAGCGTCTTCCCGTGAAATCCTTGCCGCAATCGGCCGACTTGATGATAATGACCACAATATCGGTTGTGACGATAACGCAGACGAACTTGCCGACGACCTTGATGAGGTGATGAACGAAATCGAGCGTCGTCAGACAGCATGTAATGGTGCGTACCCTTTCTCCTTGGGACTCGCAGGCACTGTCCTTGAAAATCGTCCCCCTTTGGGGGACTCACGAGCTGCTGTTTATTACTACCTGCTACTAGCCACCCGTTTAAACATGCAGAACAACCGAACACATGAAAAGATTGATGGAACCTTGTTGATGGAAGAACTTGGCGAACATGTTCTCGGCAACTATCTCGGTGGGCGACGGATGAGCGTCAAATCCGGTGATACGGATGGCCCGAATTTCCGCCGGGCAATGAGTATGGTTTTTGGGACCCGCAACCCAGGCCGATTTCCTGATAAAGTTAGGGATCTGTGTTCAGCCGTGGGAGAGGGTGGGGCATTTCGAGCACTTGATACGGCATCTGTCGATGCGCAAGATGACAAACTAGACGTAGTGGCTTGGGTACCTTTTTCTGATCAGAAACCAAGCCAGTTGGTCCTCTTCGGCCAATGCAAAACTGGGACATCTTGGGAGGGACAAGTAACTCAACTGCAACCGGAGGCCTTCATTCGTAGATGGATGCGGGATCCTTTTTTGCTTACCCCTATACGAACTTTCCTAATTTCTGAGGCACCAAATCATGCTAAGTGGTGTGGAACTTGCCTATATGCCGGGCTTTTATTTGACCGGTGCCGAATCATCGACTTTTGTGCCGACTTGAATGATGACTTACTTAGTAGAATAACCACATGGACAGATGCCGCAAAACAACAACTTTGCGCATAAGCAATGGCGACGATCTTGGACGTCCATAAAATCATAAATGTCAGACAATAAGAGCATCATCGCCCCATCAAGCCTTTCTACCTTTTTCCTCAAGTTTCTCACCCAACCTCCCGAAAAGCACAATAACAAACGTGTGCGCTTTTCGTCCGCCGTGCCACACCGCAACCAACACCGGGAGCTTACCGATGAACATCCCAACCTTGTCAGGCCATGGGCCGACCGCCGCCACCGACTACCAATCCCTGTACGCCGCCCCCTCCAGCAAGACCACCTTCGCCCAGGTCATTGCCGAGACCCAGTCGTCCTGGCTCTCCCTGACCACGGCAGAGGGCGATCGGGTTACCCTTTCGGATTTGAGTATGAGTTACCAGCAAACCCAGGGCGTCGGCTTGGTTACGCCCACAGCCTCGGGGACGAGTGTCTCCAGCAGTTCCACCAGCGCCGAGTCCATGGGACTTTCGGTTCAGGGAGACCTCAATGCCCAGGAGCTGGCCGACATCACCAGGCTGGTGACCGAACTTACCTCCATCGCCTCTACCTTTTATGCCGGCGACTATGAGGGGGCCCTGAGCAAGGCGATTGATTTCGGCGATTTGGGCCTGGGCTCGGTCTCGTCTCTTGCCGCCTCCTTCAGCAGGCAAACAGTAACCCAGACCAAAATCTCCAGCTACTCCTCCCTGCCGTCCATGGCAAACCTCAAGGATCTTTACGAAAAACTAGAGAAGGGCACAACGGCTGAGCCGGATTACGCCGCCTTGCTTGAGGCGCGCTGGCAGCAGATTCTCAAGACCCTGGATCAAATACAGGCAGAAACGCTGGATGGAGTATTCGCCCGCCGCGAAGAGTCCCAAGGCTTGGAGACCGCCCCGGTCGCCCCACCCTCTCCCGAAAAGCAGCGGCCACCGGCAATTGAAGCGTCCCCTGTTCGCCGGGAGAACGAACCCTCAGCCCCGCCGCCGCCCGCCAGCCCGGCCCGGGCGCAGGGTCCCCGGCAGATGCTGGCCCGCCTGGAACAGCTCTTTAACGACCACCCGAAGCTCGCCCCCTTTGCCAAAAACCTGGCCGCCACGGTCATGGAGAATGGGGCGGGCCGGACCACCGACCACGCTCCGGCAGACCTCGCCTAGGCTTTCTTGCGCCGCCCCTGCAACCAACACCTTCCGTCGCCGGCAGGATCATAACCGCCGGACTACGCACGGACTTGACCTTGATCCCGCCTGCTTGCCATCCCTATCCAGTTGAGTAGTCGTGCTTTTTCCGTATTGACAACCCATCGAGCATATGGGATGATTTAGCTGCTTTTTCTTGTGGCTGCTCTGGCCATCTCTTCAATCAGGAGGTTGCATGAAAACACCCATGACCATCAAACAAAGACTTGCCATCGGCAGTAGCATCATCGCCACTTTGCTCGCCATCACCGGAATCTACAACTATTTCGGGATCGGCCAGATTCTCCACCACGGCGCGGAGGTAATCAGCGGCAACAAGCTCGACGCCGAACTGGCCCAGCGGGAGGTGGATCACCTGATGTGGGCCGGCAAGGTCCGCGATTTTCTGGAGGACGAGCAGGCCGAACAACTGGGAGTGGAGACCGATTTTCATAAATGCGGCTTCGGCAAATGGTACTACGGCGAAGGGCGTACAGAGGCTGAACAACTGGTGCCCGAGCTGGCCCCCCTGCTGGCCAGAATAGAAAAACCCCACCAGAGCCTGCACGAGTCGGCCCTCGCCATCCAGCAGACCGCCCAAGGAGACAAAAAAGAAGCCGGCCGGGTCTACGCCGCCCAAACCGGACCCGCCTTGAAAGAGGTCCAGGCTATCCTGAAAGAAACCCGCGAAGAGGCGAAGAAACACCTCGTGACCGATGAAGCCATGGTGGCAACAGCCCGCACCGTGCGCCTCATTGTCGGCCTGCTCGCGGCCGTCGCCCTTTTAATCGCTTTGTTCACCGGCTGGCTGCAAAACCGGGTTATCTGCACCGCGCTGGGCCGAATCAGCACCGCGATAAAAGACGAGGCCGCCCAAGTTGCCGCCGCCTCCTGCCAGGTCGCCGGTTCCAGCCAGGGTCTGGCGGAAAGTGCCTCCGAGCAGGCCGCCTCCCTGGAAGAAACCTCCGCTTCCCTGGAGGAAATTTCCGCCATGACCAAACAGAACTCCGACAATGCCGCCCAGGCCGATGTCCTCATGCGGGAATCCAATGCCATCATCACCCGGGCCGGCGCCTCCATGGCCGAACTCACTGCTTCGATGCATACCATTACCAAGGCCAGCGAAGAGACACAGAAGATCGTCAAAACCATCGACGAAATCGCCTTTCAGACCAACCTGCTGGCCCTGAACGCCGCGGTCGAGGCGGCCAGAGCCGGCGAGGCCGGGGCCGGTTTTGCAGTGGTGGCCGACGAGGTCCGCAACTTGGCGATGCGGGCCGCCGAGGCGGCAAAGAACACCGCCGCCCTTATCGACGGCACGGTCACCAAGATCCGGGAAGGCGCCCAGCTGGCCACCGTAACCAACGAGGCCTTCAGTGAAATCGCCGGCAGCACCGCTAAATCCAGCGCCTTGGTGGGCGAGATCGCCGGGGCTTCCAGGGAACAGGCCCAGGGCATCGGCCAGCTCAACCAGGCCATGAGCCAAATGGACAGCGCGGTGCAGGCCAACGCGGCTACCGTCGAAGAATCGGCCTCCGCCGCCGAAGAACTGAACGGGATGGCGGTGGAAATGGAAGGACAGGTCCGCGAACTCCTGGCTCTGGTGGGGGACCACGCCGAAGCAAGCCGACCGCTTTCCACCTGCAATATTCCCCCCCCGAAAAAGCGGCCCCCGGTAACCCCCAAGAAAAAAGCCCTGCCCAGCCGGCCGCAGCAAAAACCCGGCAAACCGGCGACCCCGGCAAAAGCCCTGCCTTCTCCGGCCAAGGCCCAGGCCGTTAAGCCATCCGAGGTCATCCCTTTTGATAATGACGATTTCGAAGACTTTTAAAAATGGCCGAGCAACAGGAAAACAACAATCTGGAAGGCAAATACCTCTCCTTCCACATCGGTGCTGAAGAGTACGGGATCAGCATCCTCAAGATCCGGGAGATCATCGGGATGATGGCCATCACCGCCATGCCCCAGTCCCCGGATTATGTTAAAGGAGTCATCAACCTGCGGGGCAAAGTGATCCCGATCCTGGATCTGCGGAGGCGTTTCGGTATGGCTGCGGCGAAACAGACCGAACAAACCTGCATCATCGTGCTGGAAACCGGCCTCGCCCCACACCGGATGATCTTGACCGGCATCGTGGTGGACTCGGTTTCCGAAGTCCAGTATATCAAAGCCGCCGACATCGAAGCCCCTGCCGCCTTCAGCGCGGAATTAGACGGCAGCTACATCCTCGGCATGGCAAAAAGTAGCGGCGCGGTCAAGATTATCCTCGATATTGAGGCGGTTCTCGGCACCGATAAAATCGCGATGCGGGAAGAGATAAATCTGCCATCCTAAAGACGGGAGCTCTAACCTTTTTTTGCTCCCAGCAGCTTCCGCCCCGTTCCCATCCTATCCCTCTCCCGCAGGCAAGCGTTTGGCGCCGGGGGGAGAGGGAACTTCTTTGGCGTTTTACAATTTTCTAACCGGGCAAATCCGTATTTTTCAATATTGACAAACTGCCAGGAAAAATGAGATGCTCCTTGAGGCTTCCAGGGGGCAATGATTCATGGTTTGCTGAAATCGTCAGCAACCGTTATCACACAGGCCATCTCCTTGTAATCCTGTGATTTTATGTTAATGACCTGCTGTTTATCCCCTTTTTGCGACACCATCAAGTTTTGGCTGGATGAGAAACCAAAATAGGCCCAAAAATAGTTTTCCGGAGCAGCCCTCCAGGGCACAACGCGTTGCAGGCTTTACGTATCAAGACAGCAGAGGGACCGCCATGTTCTCCATGGATTTTATCCATTCCATTCGCTTCCGGCTGCTGGCCAGTCTTTTTGTGCTCCTCGGGCTTTCCATCTCCGTTTCCATGTACGGGATCTGGGTCTTCGAGCGGGACCGGTACATGGTTATCGCTCAGTCTGAAGCCACCAAGGCCGGCCAGACCATCGAAAAGGCCTTGCGCAGCGCCATGCTCCAGAACAACCGGGCGGCCATCCAAAAATCGGTCGATGACATCCATGCGATTGTCAAGCCCTCGGTGATCAGCATTCTTTCCTACAAGAACAAGGTCGAGATTTCCAGCGACAAATCCATGCTGGGCAGGAGTTTTGACCGGGACACCAACGCAAGCTGCACGGGCTGTCATATCACCAGAGGCGTGCCCCCCAAGCGCAGCGAGATTTTTCTTGAAACCGAGGCCGGGCCGGTGCTGCGCAATGTCATCAAGATTCCCAACGGCCCGGAGTGTTACGGTTGCCACTCCCCTGAACAACAGAACTGCGGTATCCTGCTTTACGACGTCCTATTTACCGACACCATCGAGATGCTTCACACCGTGCTGGTGCGGATGGCTCTTACCGGCCTGATCTCCTTTGTTTTCCTGATCCTCGTCCTCTCGTTTATTATCCAGCGCTATGTGCATCGTCCGGTGAACCAGCTGATGGAAGGGTTCATCCATGTGGGGCAAGGAGATTTCAACTACTGGGTGGATGTGAACACCAAAGGGGAATTCCAGGAGATGGCCGACCTGTTCAATGTGATGGGGCATGCCATCCAGCGTTCTTTTGCCAAAATCAAGGAGAAAAACTGGGAAACCACCAGCCTGTATGCCTTTGTCCAGCAACTGAGCCGGGCCATCGAATGGACTCGACTGCGGCGGCTGATCACCGAGCTCCTCCAGGAAACCTTTAAAACCCGGGAGGTGGTGGTGTTTCTTTCCCGGGAGAAACAGGAGCAGATGGTCTTCGAGGTCTCCTGGCGGCAGACCGACGACCCGCGCTACCACCATCGGGATTACGCCCTGCAGGTGGAAGCCGACGATCTTCCCTTCGGCACCTTCTTGGATTGGGAAAAATGGCGAAACGGGGAGTTGACCGACATCAACTTCAGCAGCAATGACACAAGGGCTGTCCTGCCCCTTGTTTCCAAAAATATCTCCCTCGGTCTGGTCTGCCTGCAACGGGAAGCCGCCCAACCTTTCAGCGGGGCAGAAAAACAGCTGGTTTTCGCGATCCGCGAGCAGCTGGCCATTGCCCTGGCCAATGCCCGGCTGTATCGCCTGGCCATTACCGATGGCCTGACCGAACTGTACACCAGGCGGTACTGCGAAACCGCCATGCGGAAATTGCGGGAAGCCAGTGAACTAAACCCGGAAAAAGGCTTTTGTGTTCTGATGCTGGATATCGACCACTTCAAGCAGGTCAACGATACCCATGGCCACCAAGTCGGCGACGAAGTGCTCATTCAGCTTGCCGACCTTATCCGGGCCAGCATCCGCCAGGATGACGTGGCCTGCCGGTACGGCGGCGAGGAATTTATCATGCTGATCAGCGGCAACTTGAAGGTTGGCCGGGAAAGCGCCCTGCGCCTCCGCCGGGTCATCGAAAATCATCTGTTCATCAGCAGCACCGCGCCGCCGTTGCGCAACACGGTCAGCATCGGGGTAGCCAGTTTTCCCCTGCACGGCAAGACCTGCACTGAGGTTATCGGCGCCGCGGACCAGGCCCTGTACGAGGCAAAGGAGCAGGGCCGGAACCGGGTGGTCTGTTTCGAAGATGAATCAGGCATCCCTGCCAATGTCAACACTTCCCCGGAAAACGGAGATTCATGAAAAAGAAAGTTACCTTCCTGCCCGACAACCTCACCATCGAGGTGGAGGCAGGGGAAAATCTGCTGGCCGCCGCAGCCAAGGCCGGCCTCTATATTCAGGCCTCCTGCGGCGGCGACGGCGTCTGCGGCAAGTGCAAGATCAAAGTCGAACAGGGCGAAGTTGCCGCCAACAAGGTTATGCAGCTCTCGACTGAGGAGCATGCGGCCGGCTTCCGCCTGGCCTGCCAGTCATCGATCACCCAGGATCTGGTGGTTTCCATCCCTGCCGCGATCAGCAAGGACGGCAAGGCTCTCCGGGCCAAACCCAAAACCACCCGGGCCATCTCCGCCCGCTCGCTGGACGAGCTCATCGGCACTTGGCAGGTATCGCCACCGGTGGAAAAACGTTTTCTGGTCCTGGAGCCGCCGACCATTGCCGACAATATCCCAGATCTCCAGCGTCTGATGCGGGCCATCAAAAAGAAGTGCCATGACTGCGCCGAACCCACCTACGATCACCCGGAGCTGTTGATGGAGCTGCCCTTCATTCTGCGGGAGGCAAACTGGCAGGTGACCGCAATCATGCTCCGCGGCAAGCGGTCCGAGGAACCGGACCGGATCATCGCCCTGGAACCGGGCGACACCACGGGCAACCTCTACGGCCTGGCCGTGGACATCGGCACCACCACGGTCTGCGGGGTGCTGATCGATCTCAACTCCGGCGAGGTGATCGCCGAGGCCTCGGCCTACAACGAGCAGATCGGCTGCGGCGAGGATGTCATCTCCCGGATCATCTACTCCCAGCGGCCCGGCGGCCTGAAGGACTTGCAGGAGAAGGTGGTCCGCACCATCAACTCGGTGATCGAAACGGTCTGCCAAAAAGTGCAGATCAACCCCAGCAACATCAGCTACCTAATGGCCGCCGGCAACACCATCATGAGCCACCTGCTCCTGGGCCTGAACCCCAAGTATCTGCGGGAAGCCCCCTATGTGCCGACCTGCAGCCACTTCCCTCTAACCAGGGCGGCCGCGCTCGGCATCCACGCCCACCCCTCGGTGCGCCTTTTCCTCTACCCATCGGTGGCCAGCTACGTGGGCGGAGACATCGTCTCCGGGGTCCATGCCTGCCAGATGTACAAGAGCCCTAAACTCACCCTGTTCATCGATATCGGCACCAACGGCGAAATCGTGGTGGGCAACGAGGAGTGGATGGTCTGCGCCGCCTGCTCCGCCGGTCCGGCCTTCGAGGGGGGCGGCATCAAGCACGGCATGCGGGCCAATGCCGGAGCCATCGAGAACTTCCATATCCACCCGGAAACCCTTGAGCCGATGATCATCACCATCGACCGGATCAAACCCTGCGGGATCTGCGGCTCCGGGCTGATCGCCATTGTGGCCGAACTGCTGGAAGCCGGAGTCATCGACCAGCAGGGCAAGTTCAACCAGAGCCTTGACCATCCCCGCCTCCGCCAGGGGATCGACGGCTTTGAATATGTGCTGGTCTGGGGCAAGAACTCCCTGATGGGTGAGGATATCGCCATCACCGAGGTGGATCTGGACAACCTGATCCGGGCCAAGGGCGCCATGTATGCGGGCTACATCACCCTGCTGGAATCGGTGGGCATGACCTTTACTGATCTGGACCGGGTAATCATGGCAGGCAATTTCGGGGCCTATATCGATCTGGAACAGGCGATCTGCATCGGGCTTTTACCGGACATCGACCGCGACAAATTCTACTATCTGGGCAACGCCTCCATGCTGGGCTGTCAGATCAGCCTCACCGACCATGTCCGCTTCCGGGAGCGGATGATGGTAAGCTCGCTAATGACCAATATGGAGCTCTCGGAAAGCGCCCAGTTCATGGGGCATTATATGGCCTCGCTCTTTCTGCCCCACACCGACATGGCGCTGTTTCCTTCAGTACAAGATAAACTGCTCCAAAGCTGAAACGCGTAACGCAAAGGCGCAAAGACAACATGTTGAAATAAGATGATTAAAACTTTGCGACTTTGCGGCTTTGCGTTAAAGCTGAGTTGAGCAGCTTGCCTGCTCAAACGAAACTTATACCCTCTGGGTGCAAAAAAATTAGTGCCCGCGAGTCATCAATTACCATGGAAAACATAGAACCAGACCTGGCCGTCTGCCTGCGCCACAACCCGGTCCGTCCCGAAGGGCTTTTCCCCTTTCTCGACGCACTCTTGGCCCAGGCCGACACGG
>Ga0208863_1000414_pt1 | contig 44907 bp, 41 predicted proteins | sample RifOxyD3_FD_184040 | JGI IMG/M metagenome (GOLD analysis project Ga0208863, IMG submission 184040) | Soil microbial communities from Rifle, Colorado - Rifle Oxygen_injection D3 (SPAdes) | ecosystem: Environmental > Terrestrial > Deep subsurface > Rock core/Sediment | place: Rifle, Colorado...
TGGCACTACACTTGAAAGTCGCTCCATTTTTCTTGAAATTATTAGATTTTTTCTTTGAAATTAGTTAGGACTAACCATCTATAGCCTTAAATTTGTTAAACTTGGGTTAATCCTGCTGGCCGGTCTGTCGCTGGCAGTCTACTTTCTGCTGACCAACAAGCTGCGGCAGGGAATTTACAAGATTTACGACGTAGAGGAGCATGCCGCCACCTTTGATGAGCTGAGCGGATTGCATAACCGCAGATCCTTTATCAAACTTGGTGAGGTGGAAATAATGCGGTCGCGGCGCCATGCCCTACCCTTGTCTTTACTAATGATGGACCTCGACCATTTTAAAAATGTCAACGACGCCCTTGGCCACGATGCCGGAGATTCAGTGCTGTACCAGTTTGGATCAGTCTGCAGCCAGTACTTGCGAGGTCCGGATATTCTTGGTCTTCTTGGCCGTATTGGAGGAGAGGAGTTTGATGGTGCAGGGAGAGATACCCTTTTCAGAGATCATGCGGAATTGGACGGAGTAACAGCGTTCAGCCTTTCCTGCAACTGCTTAATGGTTATACAGGTATCCGGGTTGCACACCCCGTAATCTTCAGGGCCGACCAGTGGACAACTGGTGATAGCCGAAACCTCTACCGGAGCAATTTCCTTTTCTAGAACTTCGGCGGAAAATTCCCACTCATCCTGACTTACCACCACCTGAATAGTTCCATAATCCGGCAATTTCAACTTACATGCGGTCCGCAACTTTCCACCTGAGACCTGCACAGTGAGGCCGTCAATGTCAGCAACCGGCAACCCTTCCTTGAGCAGTTGCTGCAGGGAGGAGAGCAGATTGTGGAGATCACCTGACCTGTCAAACTTAAAAATCGTCTCCTGCAGACGTTGCGCAAGTGAATTTCTTCTTGTACCGGCAATCAGATCATAACCGCCTTCAGGATATTGCGGACACCCTTTAGGCACTCTGGCTTCAGTTGGCCTCCCTGACGCTCTCTGTTTCTGATTTTTAAAAGGCATGGCTAAATACTCATTCACGCCGATCCGGTGTATTTCTGAATGGCATCGGCAATAATATTGAAGATCATCCGGAATTTTGTCTCATCGCGCTCCAGCAGGGTGACCCTGAATCCTTGCAAATCGGTCGCAAAAGAAGTGAGCGGTACTACACAAACACCCGTTGCGCCCAGCAGGTAGTAAACAAAACGCTTATCAAGCGAGACCCCGGGCTGATTGACCAGGCCTTCGACGTGCTCTCGCACCTCCTTGATAGCAATAGGCAGAGACTGACGGTTGTTCAAAACGCCCTCAGAAAAAGCGACGCTCATATAGAAAGCACCGTTTGTACAGTTAGCGATTACCCCCGGAATATCCTTCAGGCAGTCATAAGCAATCCGCGAAAACTTCTCGTACCGTTCAATTCGCTCCTGCAGATACGAGCGATACAGAGGGTGACTCATAACCAGGGGCAGACACTTCTGGGGCAACGTTGTCGAACAGACCTCAAGCATCTTGGCGTTCAAAATGGAAGCCACGTATTTTTTAAACATCGGATCCCGGTGGCCGTTATAGACCTCGATCCAACCGCAACGCGAGCCGGGCCACGGCATCTCCTTGGATATACCCCGCATGACAATAGCCGGCACCTCGCCAATTATATCGGAAAGCGGCAGGGTGGTCTGACCGTTATAGACAATATTCAAGTAGACCTCATCACAGATCACAAACAAGTCATACTTTTTTGCCAGAGCAACCATGCCCCGCAAAATCGCCTCAGGATAAACCGCGCCGGTTGGATTATCCGGATTGATGATCAGGATACCGACGACCGCAGGGTTGTACTTGATACGTTTTTCAAGATCATCAAGATCCGGATACCAACTGTTCTGCGGATCCAGCCAGTAGGTCACCGGTCGATCACCGGCGTGGGCCGCCTCAGCCGAGGAGTGGGTCGTATAGCTCGGGGATGGCACAACAATCCGAGCTGTCGGCCTTAAAAAGCCATAGATCTTACCGATCGCGTCGCCAAGGCCGTTAAAGAATATTATATCTTCAGAGGTAATCTGGGCGCCGCCACGCTTGTTGGTCTGGTTGGCTAAAAACTCCCTGGTTTCCAACATCCCACGGGTGGGACTGTAACCGTAGGAGCAATCCTGCATCACAACATCAGCTACGATCTTCTTCATCCACTCGGGGATCTTCTCACCCTTGGCAATAGGATCGCCGATGTTCTCCCAGTAAGTCGTGATCCCCATTTTTTGCAGCTTCTCACCGACATTAACTATATTCCTGATCTCGTAGGTGAGTTCACCAGCGCCACTATGCACTATATCCGTACGCATTTCCGTTCAACTCCATCAATAAATCAATAAGCCGGCAAAAAAATCCCTGATGGAATTTTATCTGCCAGCCCAGAAGCCTCAATTATTAATAATTTTTTAACATGCTGCTCTTTCATAGTCAATATTCTTCATCAGTTGTCCCTAATGAACCGATAAAGAGTTAAAAGAGACGAGGTTTTGTCACTCCAATACAAGAGGAGGGAGTGAGATGGCAATCTGGAAATTTTCAGTTCAAGGAAGAGAGGTCAGGTACGGTGATAAGAGCCGCAGACAACTTACTGCCGACGGCTGCAACGAGCCGTATAAAGACAGATACTGGTGCCCAAAACGCATGTGGTTCAGAACAAGCCCCTGCCCTTTCGTCAACCGGAATGAGTGTGAAAATTACGAACTCATGTGCGGTGGTCTGTAGGCAGGATATTTATCACAGCTAGGCCATGATATCAACAGCCGGCCGGAAACCGGTACCTACAGAAGCATGGCGGTAAGCGACCTGGACAGGTTTGCGGCGACCTTGACTTTCTGGTGCCGATGGTGGCCGGCCAGAGCTATCGACACTGGTCTTATTTATCTGACCTGTCGGACTGGTCGGACTGGTCGGACTAACACCATTACCCTGATCACCCTCAGTTTCCGAACCGCCGGCACTCTTTTGATTACCCTGTTCGGCTTCGCCAACGCGAAGAGCACTGATCTCCTGACTAGCCTTAACCATCTGAACCGAGGCCTGGGCCGCAACCTGCCGGTCCTGCGGCGATGGGTCGGCCGGCGCCAGCGCAGCTGAACGGACCACCATCATCTTTGAGATAGTCTGCTCCGGCCTTGACTCTGGCGAGGTGTCGATCTGTACCTCACCGCCAACCGCATAATTACGACCATCCGGCCCTCTGGCATAAGAAAAACTCGCTGCACTTCTCGCATACGAACCGGCGGTCGCCAGATGTGCCTGCTCATGACTGCGGACAGACATATCAATCTGCTGCAACTGCACCAACAGACCTAATTCAGCCGAGGACAATGGTTTGCCGTTCAACCCTTTTTTACCGGTCGATACGTTGGGCTTTTCGCTCTCCTGCTGTTTTACCTGCTCCGGCTGGCCGACAGAGTTATCTGCTTGACCAGAGATCTCGCCTAACTTCTGAGAATCAGCAGGCTGTTTCTTCTCCGAAACAGGTTCGCCAGAGGAGGCAGAATTTTTCGGTTTTGCGAAATCTGCTGATTTTTCCGGCCCTGCGACGCCGGAGAGACGCTCACCCCCAACGACATCAGCAGGGCGGACGCTCCGGCCGACACTCGGCTTCGCCATAAATGAAAATTGAGAATTTTGCACCTGCATAACTACTCACCTGTAAGCCGGCATCATGCCTTCCGCATAAAACTCCTGTAACAATGCTATCATCTTGGCGTAACCCAACACAAGTGACAAAACGCCCTGGGGAAACAGCAAAAAATCTTAGGCGGAACTCCTCTGATCAATGGGTACAAAGGGGCGCAGCTTTGGCCCGGTGTAAATCTGCCGTGGTCTGCCGATCCGCCAGTTCGGATCATCCCACATCTCTTTCCAGTGCGCTATCCAGCCAGGCAAACGACCCAAGGCAAACATCACGGTATACATATTCTTGGGAATGCCGATCGCCCTATAGATAATCCCACTATAAAAATCGACATTGGGATAAAGATGCCGCTCAATAAAATACTCATCCTTGAGAACAACCCGCTCTATCTCTTTTGCAATATCCAGTAACGGATCAGAAAGCTTGAGGGCGTTCAGCATCTCATCGCAGACCTGTTTGATGATTTTTGACCTGGGATCAAAGGTCTTGTAAACCCTGTGCCCAAAGCCGGAAAGCCTGAACGGATCTTTCGAATCCTTGGCCCGCTCGATATATCTCTTATAGTCTCCGCCATTAAGATAAATCTCCTCAAGCATTTCGACTACCGCCTGATTAGCCCCTCCATGCATCGGACCCCAGAGGGCGCTGATGCCTGCGGAAATCGAGGCATAGAGGTTCACCCGGGCGCTGCCCACCAACCGGACAGTGGAGGTCGAACAGTTCTGTTCATGATCGCCGTGCAGGATGAGCAGCTTGTTCAAGGCCCGGACAACCTCTTCGCGAACCTCATAGGGATTAACCGGCGAATCAAACATCATATTCAAAAAATTGGCGCAGTACGAAAGATCATGTCGCGGATAAACCAGCGGATGGCCCATAGATTTTTTATAGGAAAAAGCCGCTACGGTTCGCACCTTGGAGATCAGGCGGGCTGTCATCTTGTCGATCTTTTCCAGGGGGTTGTTGACCATCTCCGGATAGAAGGTACAAAGCGAGTTCACCATGGAAGAGAGGATTGACATGGGTGGAGCATTAGGTGGAAAACGGTCGAAGAAATGCACCATGTCCTCGTGCAGCAGGGCATACTTACCAAGCATATGGCTGAAATTCTTGAGTTCATCCCGGGTGGGCAGGCTGCCATTGACCAGCAGGTAGGCGACCTCGACAAAAGAGCATTGTTCGGCAAGATCTTCAACGCTGTATCCACGATACTGCAGAATACCTTTTTCACCATCGAGATAGGTGATCTCACTAAGACACGAGCCGGTGTTCATATACCCGCTGTCCAAGGTGACATAACCGCTCTGCGCCCGTAACAATCTGATATCGATAGCCCGCTCGCCTTCCGTGCCCATGATGATCGGCAGACGATACCCCTTGCCGTCGATAATGAGTTCAGCGGTTTCACCAGTAAATGAGTTAGTCAGCATGAAGAGTTCCTTTAAACGGTTAGCAACATAAGAGTCCGGCCAGGCAACCGACAGGCAAAAGGCAAACTGCCAACCCGAACCATATCAATGGATGAAAAAAACCTCTGAACGTATTATTATAAAACTATCCACCCTATTCTTCAAGTTTCTTACGGTTTTTTAAAAAGGACCTCATGTCTGATCTGTTAGAGCAGCGGCTGAAAAAATTTCTGCATGAAGTTACCGTATACCCGGTCTCCTGCGAAAAATTGGCCAATGGCCGGACCGACAACGAATGGCTGGAGGCCGTGTTGAGCGGCGGCGCCCGCATTGTCCAGCTCAGGGATAAGGATGCAGACGACCGCACACTGCTTGAAAAAGCTCATATCTTCCGGCGAAAAACCGCAGAAGCAGGTGCTCTTTTTATTGTCAACAACCGGCTCGACATTGCCTTGCTTGCGCAAGCTGACGGCATTCATCTCGGCAACAGCGACATTCCGGCCCAAGAGGCCAGAAAACTCGCACCCGACCTCATTATCGGCCTCTCCTGCAACAATGCGGAACAGGCTGCAACAGCCGAGGACCGTGGCGCCTCTTACTTCAATATCGGCCCTTTATTCCCGACCGCCACCAAGCAGGGCCTTACCGCCTTTCTCGGCACAGACGCCATCCGAAGATTCAGCGCCAAAAGCGCTCTCCCTTTCACGGTCATGGGCGGCATCAAAATTGAACATGTCCCATCCCTCATCACACTTGGCGCCAGACGGTTGGCAGTCGTAACCGCGCTCACTCAGGCTATTGATATTAAAAAAGAAACCAGGCAGTGGATTGCCGCCATTACTGCCTGAAAATCCCCCTAATCCGACGAGGTTATCCGTGGCCATTCTTACCTATGACGAACGTTTAAAGGAAATCCGACTGCTGATGCAGTATGCCGTACCCAAAAAAGCCATGGCCAAAGCCGAAAAATTCATCAACCGCTATGCAACCGATCCAATTGCCCTCACGCTATTCAAGGAATTTTACAGCTATCTGCCGGAGGCCAAGGATGATGCCATTACCGCCCTGTACTGCCTGGACCGCAAGCGTGGCGCCTTCCTGCTCTGCGCTACCACAATCCTTGACAGTTATCTTTATATCGTGACCACGGAGAAGGCTGAATTTCTTGGACCTATCAAAGAAGGAATATGGGATGAGGAGGTGCTTAGCTTTTTTGGCTACAAAGATCGTGACGACTTTTTGAAACGACACGAAACACTTGCCGAGGCCGTTGAACACACCCCGACCCATCTGGCTCAGGATCTCTGCCCGATCTGTTCAGTGGCCGAGGGAGAAAACCATATTTCAGGCTGCCCGTTGGAGCTCTGCCCCTGGTGTGGCGGTCAGATCATCACCTGTACCTGCCGGTTTACCCAGTTGGGCACCGATAGAATAAACGAGGAGAGCGAGCTGGACTCATTCCTTGACCTGCTTGAAAAGAAAGGCCGCATCCCCTATAATCCGCGGGATCAACGGCCCTCTTATCTTACTGAAGATGTACTGAAGTAAGGACAGGCTAGGCCTCCTGCCCTTTTTCAAAGATAATTTACCGGAATCTGCACAATGTTGTCGCTAAGCATTTCCGGTCTTTTCCCCCGGTTAATCAATATCCCGTAGGAGCTGCCGGTGTCGGACAGAAAGTTCTCAAGGCCCCGCAGAGCACCCTTCCTCACCATGGAATCAAGCTTAATTGCCACCGGCACGGTACCGAAACTCCCTTCAATGACCAGATCAACCTCGGCCTTGTCAATGGTCCGGTAATAGGAAAAATCCAACTGCGTCGCCATGGTGGCCTGCAGACCCCGAATGATCTCCTCGCTCACGAAACTTTCGAAGGAGAAGCCGGCAACCGGATGTAACAGCAATCGGTCCAGATCGGAAATCTTAAGAAAATAGTGCAGCAACCCTTGATCCCGGAGAAAACCTTTTTTGGCCTTCTGGACCTTTTTCAAACGGTTGCCGGTATAAGGGGGCAGGTTGCGCCACAGGAAGGTCTGGTGAATAATGTCGAGATAGTCCTTGATGGTCGAGACGCTGACTTCCAGAGCCCTGGCCATGTCGCTCATGTTGAGCTGATGGCCGGAGAACTGGGCGAGCAGAGTGAGAAATCTTCTAAAGTTATGGATGTTAAGCCGCGGGAAGAGCTGCCTGATGTCCCGCCCGACATAATTGACGATATAACTCTCCAACCACTGCTGATAAAAATCATCATCGCCTGCTCCGGCGATAAGCGGCTCGGGGAAACCTCCGCGCAGCCAGATCCACAGGCTCTCCGGCAACGCCAGGACCGGCTGCAGGGCAAGAAAATCACGTGGGGTGGCCGCTCTGTCAGTCACCATTTGATAGAATTGGGAAAGCGGAACTTCCCGGAACTCATTCTGCTTGAATGGCCATAATTCCACCGTCACGATCCGGCCGGCCAGGCTCTCGGTAATCCCTTTGACGATTTCCGGAGAACTGGAACCGGTAAGCAAAAATCTCCCCTTGCGGGTCCGGTCGGCATCGACAACACCCCTGAGCACCTTGAACAGTTCAGGGTATTGCTGGGCCTCATCAATTATCACCTCACCCGGATGCAGATCTAGAAAGCTCTTGGGATCGCTGCTGATCAGTTGATAGTCGTCGGGGCTTTCCAAGTCATAATATTTCCAGCCAGGACGCAACTGCCTGACCAGGGTGGACTTACCGCATTGCCGGGGGCCGATAACCGCCACTACCGGAAACATCTCCAGCAAGCGGTTGATTTTATCTTCGAGGGCTCGTTTTTTATCCATGATATTTACAAGCTACTCGTAAATATCATGGATGTCAATAGTGGGAACATAGCCACGCTGCCACTATCATCGGTCGAAATGACTGGTAGGGGCAGCCCTGTGTGGCTGCCCGATCAGGCTCATTTAATCGAATTCAAATACTTATAGAACTGCGAATCAGAGGAGATCACCAGGCGGGTATTTTCGCCGATGGTGGTCTTATAACTCTCCAATGACTTGTAAAAGGCATAGAACTCAGGATCCTGATTATAGGCATGAGCGTAAATCCTGGTCGCCTCGGCGTCGGCCTTGCCCTTAATCTCCTGGGCTTCCCGGCCGGCCTTGGAGGTGATCTCCTTCAACTCCCGATCAACCTTACCCAGGATCTCGGCCTTCTGGCCCTCGCCCAGAGATCTCTTTTCAGCGGCAATCCGCTTTCTTTCCGAAATCATCCGTTCATAGACCTTAAGCCGCACCGAATCGATATAGTTGACCCGCTTAATCATCACGTCAAGCAAATCGATGCCATATTTGGGAGTGATCTGCGAGGCTAATTCGTGCACCATATCCGAAATCTTATCCCGACCGTGAATGATGGCCTCTTCCTCCTCACCCTGGCCGACTGATGATATAGACCGGTTATCGCTCTTCACCCAGTCGGAACTCCTTACCAGTTCCACAAGGTTGTTCTTGTTAACCAGATCGCGAACCGCGCTGTCCACGACATCGTCAAGAACGCCTTGAGCCCTGCTGATATTGTTGACGGTTTTCAAGAACTTTAAAGGATCGTTGATCCGCCAGCGGGCCGTAACATCGATATAGATGAAGGTTTTATCCTTGGTGGGGATCTGATTAGGTTCACCGTCCCAGATCAGGATCTTCTTCTCGAAAAAGGTAACGTCCTGGATAAAGGGCGTTTTGAATTTAAGCCCGGCCTCAGTGGCCGGCGCGCCCACAGGTTTACCAAATTGGGTAACCACTGCCTGTTTACCTTCAGGCAGGATATAAAAGCCGTCCAGAAGGGTTATAGTCAGGGCAACTACACCACCGATCAATAAATATCGCAATATCTTGTTCACGTCCGCCTCCCCTGCTTGGCCATCATTGTTTTTCGATCTTTCTGGAACCGGTCAGATCCAAAAAGGGCAGGATCGATTTCTGGTCCTTGTCAAGGACATACACCTCTTTCACCGTTGGCAGGACCTGCTGCATGGCCTCAAGGTACATGCGCTGCCGAGTAACTTCTCTGGCGCTCTTGTACTCTTTGTGGATGGCCATGAATCTCGAGGCATCGCCCTGAGCCAGGTTGACGCGCTCAACCGCATAACCATAAGACTCTTCAAGAACCTTCTTGGCGCCGCCCCGAGCCTTGGGAATTATCTGGTTATAGTTCTCCTCAGCCTCATTCACCAGGCGTTTCATGTCTTGATCCGCTTCGTTAACCTCGTTAAATGCCTGTTTTACCGCATCCGGAGGATTAACATCCTGCAGTTTGACGGTCAGGATCTGCACACCACTCTCATAACGGTCAAGAGCTTGCTGCAACTCCTTGACCGTGCCGGCTTCCAAAATTTCACGGTTACCAAGCACAAAATCGAAATCCTGATTACCAACCATGCGACGCACAACCATTTCAGAAATATCGCGGACCGCCTGCGGCACGTCCCTGACCTTGAAAACAAAATCAAACGGATCCCGCACCTTGTACTGGACAATCCACTCGACATCAATGACGTTCTTATCGCCGGTAAGCATGAGGGATTCAGCCTCATACCCTTTTTTCTCAAACACTGATTTCTGACCCGGTTGAATAGTCCGGAAACCAAACTCCTCCTTGCGGACCGTTTCGACATCGACCTTGATCAAATTCTCAATTAGCGGCACTTTCAAATTAAGCCCTGACGAGGCGATCCGATTATACTTGCCGAAACGCAGCACCAACCCCTTCTGACCCGGCAAAATGGTGAAAAAGCAGGCATACGACGTGCCGATGGCGATCAACACCGCTGCCACCATAAGCGCCTTGTTCATTTCGAATTTCCGACCCGAAAGTCCCCCGCCCGCACTGGTCGGATTTCCACCCTGACCTGTTGGGCCGGCGCCTGTACCGCTGACTTTACTGCCGTCAAAGGCATCCTTTAATTTTTTTATCATGGAGGCGATTACCGTCTCCAAGGTTGGCGGGCGCTTCTGCCCCCAAGGCGGCTGTTGGTCATCCCATGCCATAGGTGACTCCTTGAGTTATCCTGTTTTTGTATAGAAACAGCAGGTTGATCTTTTGCAAGTATCGATTATCCATAACCTTCTCAAATCCAAAGGGTGATTACAAGGTAATTCTTTTACAATTACAAGGCCAGCTGCCAGCTGCCAATTACAACCAGGCAGCAAACCAGAAAAAGCAAGGCCTGGACCCAGGCCTTGCGAGTCAGAAGGTAAAATGCAGGAATTAAGGATACGGCCATGCCCAAGCCTCCACCTGCCACCAGGCCCCAGAGATGAGCGCCAAGATCAGTCTGCTTACCCTCAACACCAAGCATGGCGAAAAGGCCTATTCCGGCGCCGGCCGGCAACACCAGTTCCCGAAGGGCCATGCCGGGACGCACCTTCAAGCCGCAGAAGATACCGATAGCACCGAAAATAGCCGTTGAAAACCCGACTGACAGAAAATTTCCATCCCGAAACAGAACATTAAGTGTGTTGCCCAGGGCGCCGGCAAAAAGGATCAAAGACCAGGCAAACCCGCTGCCCAGCATTCTGCTCAGGAAATGGATGAATGCCCCACCGATCAAGGCATTACCGAAAAGATGGACCGGATCAGCATGCAAGGTAAGAGCCGTAACCACCCGCCACCATTCACCCTGCTCCAAAATCCGCCGGACCGAAACCGCTCCCTGCTCGAACCAGATGCTTTTCTCAGACCAAGGGCCGGTCAGCGCGTAAAAGACCAGCAGACCACCTATGACAACTATGGTCGGCGGCTCGGCGGTAGAGGCAAAACGCCGCCGTTCCTCCGGAGATTCCGCCATACGCGGCGGCGGCCAGTTGCGGTTTTCCGCCTCATAAGCCTCTATCTCTCGACGTGAGGATACATCCTCCTCCGGGGGCACAAGGATGGTCCAACCGCCGGTCTGTCGCCGCAGGACGTGGGGGATACCAACAGCGGTCAGCACCAGAGACCAGTGCAGGGCCTGCCGATACTTTGGAGTTACGCCTGCCACCCCGCTTATTACTGGAGTTTCCACTTTCGCCTCGGCACAACCGGCAACCTGCGGCCCGGCTGAGAAAAATGGCGCAACATCCCACCCCAACCCCGGGAGATTCCTTGACATCCGGAAAAAAGATCAGTAAAGAGAGGCATCGGAGCACACTGCCCGATAAAAAAGGAAAAAAAGAGAAAAAACTTTGTTGCTGTTGAACAAGACAACCTGGTGCCGAAGGGGAGATTTGAACTCCCACGAGGAAACCCCCACTAGACCCTGAACCTAGCGCGTCTACCAATTCCGCCACTTCGGCACACCGTGAAAAGGGGATAATAATTTTTCTCAGCCTTGTTTGTCAAGGGAATTATCCTCATAGACGATGGTCTTAGACCATCAGCCCAAAGCTTTAACCGCAAAACAAATGAGAGAACAACAGGTTATGAAAATCTATAAATGTCTTGAAGAGATCAAGGAACCCATTCCAAACGCCTATGTGACAATCGGCAACTTTGACGGTGTCCATCGCGGTCACCAGAAACTCTTCAGTGATGTGGTCACCAAAGCCCGCCAGAACAACGGCACCAGTGTGGTTATAACCTTCGAACCCCATCCTTTGAAGGTGGTCAGACCGGATATCGGCATTAAACTCATTTCCACTTATGAACAAAAACTCGAGTTGATCGACATGGCCAAAATCGATGTCCTGATCGTCATCCCTTTTACCAGGGAATTTGCCAACACCCAGGCGGAAGATTTTGTTGATGACGCACTGATCAGGACTATCGGGGTTAAAGAACTGGTCGTAGGTTATGACTACGCCTTTGGCAAGGGCAGACAGGGAGATATCCCTTTTCTAAAAAACCAGGGGCTGCAAAAGGGCTTTGCAGTTTCGGTTGTCGAACCGCTATATGTCGACGATATGCTGTCAAGCAGTACAAAAATCCGCGAACTCGTGGCGCAGGGTCTGATGGGCGAGGTAAAAAAACTCCTTGGCCGCTTCTATCAGATCCGCGGCAATGTGCTGATCGGCAAGCAGCGCGGTGGGCCGGTAGTTGGTTTTCCTACTGCCAATATCCACATTGCCGAAGAGGATCTCTGTCCCAAACACGGGGTCTATGTCACCCATGTTGTATATGCAGGCCGCTGCTACGGCGGGGTCATGAACTTTGGTTACAACCCCACCTTCGGTGAAAACCAACTCTCCGCCGAGACCCATATCTTCAATTTCAACCAGGAGATCTACGGTAAATCCATCAAGATCAATCTGCTCAAATATCTGAGAAGCGAACAGCGGTTTGCCGGCCCCAAAGAACTGAGCGCCCAGATCAACCGGGATGTTGAGCAGGCCAAACAAGTACTTATCGACGCAGAGAAGGAACTGGTCCTCTCCTGCGAAGACCGCTACAACCAGTAAGAACTACTCAGGTTGTTTAGTCTGTAGCTTTTTAGGAACGGCGTGAATAACGTTGAATCAGTTGCCGCTGACCAGTTGATTATCCTTCCAGATTCCGGATATCTTCTCCCCGCCCGGCTTAGTCAGGACGCCGGCCCCCTCGGCCTTGCCGTTCCGGAAGGAGCCCTCATAGATGCGGCCGTCTAGAAAGGTATAGATCCCTGGGCCGGACAACACACCATCCTTAAATTCACCCTGACATATCGCGCCGGAATAGAACTCATAGGTCCCACTGCCCTCCTGCCGGCCGTTCTTAAACTGGCCGGCGTAAAAATCCCGGTTGTCAAAAATAAACTTGCCCTCACCACTGGCCACGCCGCCGGCCCAATCCCCGTTGTACTCACTGCCGGCAGCAAGACTCAAAATCCCCTTGCCATCGAATAAATTCTGTTTAAAGGTTCCGGTATAACTACTGCCGTCAGCATAATTCCTAACGCCATTACCCTGATACGCCCCGTTTTCAAACTGACCGTCATAGCTGGTCCCATTGATAAAAGTCAAAACTCCCTGACCGTTGAACGCTCCGTTCCAAAAAGCGCCATCATAAACACCTACCTTCGGATGAGTATAGATCCCCCGGCCGTTAAAACTACCATCGCGGAATTGCCCAACATATTTGCGGCCATCACTGTAGCTGAGTGTCCCCTGACCGACATACTCGCCATTCTTAAACTGCCCCTGATAGACACTGCCATCGGCAAAGGTAAGAGTTCCATCGCCGTCAAACCGCCCACCCTTAAATTCACCTTCATAACGGCTTTTATCCGACCAACTCAAAACGCCTTGGCCTTGTGGCAAGCCATTGTCCCACGGACCTTCATAACGCTCACCGTTTGTGGCAATAAAAACGCCGGAACCATGGAACAAGCCCATGAAAAAATCGCCCTCGTAACGCCCACCATCCGGAAAGGTCAAAACCCCTTTACCATTCGGCTCGTCCCCTTCCAGAAATCCCGAGTACTGACGGCCATCGACAAAAACAAGCACTCCCTGGCCGTATAGCTTATCCTCCTTGTAACGGCCTGCGTAGCGAATACCCTGTGGAAAGGTCTCCTTGCCTTCACCATGCCTTTTAGAGTCGCGCCATTTCCCTGAGTACTGCAGACCATCCGGGTATGTGAACACACCATCCCCATGTTTCTGGGTGTTCTTAAACTCGCCTTCATAACGACTGCCATCGGCATAGATTCGTATCCAGGAACCGACAAGAACCCCGGCCTTGAACTCGCCCTGAAACTGCCCGAATTTTTGATGATTTTTGGTTACTTTGCCATCCGGCAGATTAGCCGCAAAACCTCCTTCGTAAACCATACCATCCGGGAAGATAAATTTACCCTGGCCATGATAGCGTCCCTCTTTCCATTCTCCCTTATAACTGCCGCCATCCGGCGAGGTAATCCCCCCCTGGCCATCAGGCAAACCATCTTTAAAAAACCCTTCATAACGACTGCCGTCGCTCGACACCAGCAGGCCTTTGCCATTAAATTCATCGTTTAAAAACATACCGTCATAGCGACTGCCATCGCCAAAAGTCAGAACGCCTTTACCTTCCCGTCTATCCTCCTTGAAATCGCCCACATACTTGCTGCCATCCAGATAGACAAAAACGCCCTTGCCGTCCTGCAGGCCGTCAACCCAGTCACCCTCATAACGGCTGTTATTGGCAAAAATCCTGACACCCTTGCCATGGTTGCGGCTGTTCTTGAATCCACCTTCATAACGACCACCGCCGGCGTAGGTTTTAATGCCGGGGCCGTTCATGCAGTCCCCCTGGATACAGTCGGCCTTGACGAAGGCCGGATAACCAAGCGATATAGCTAGTAATGCCAATAAAATCCTTTTCATAACCACTATCTCCGAGCAATAGGCAACAACAGACTCATTATTGTGTATTCCATACTAAAATATACCAAATAAAATCGCAAGACTTTGCTAATAGCAAAAATTATTTTTTATCATATTTTCAATATGTTATATCATGTTTTCTGAGCGATAGACTCTGAGGAATCGAGGACCTCACGAATCTTCTGCAGGATCTCTTTTCTAACTATCGGCTTGGCAATAAAGGTCACCTGCAACTCAGTCAGATCATTACGAGAAAAGATCTCTTCGGCATAACCGCTCACGATAATGGCCTTGAGGTAAGGATTCAGGGCTCGCATCTCGAGCAACGCCTGCTTGCCATTCTTGCGAGGCATGATGCCGTCGAGCATGGCAAGGTGGATACTATCTTTTAATTGTGTATATTTCTTGACTGCCTCCTCACCGTCCACCGCTTCAATGACAGTGTATCCGGCGCGTTCGAGAATCGTCATGAGCAGTAATCGTAAAGAGCTGTTGTCTTCAACTACTAGAATTGTTTCCGTACCACCGAGAAGTTCTCCGGAGTTGGGAGATCCCTGAATTATCCCCTGTTGTGAAGAGTCATCGGCAAGAGGCAGATAAATCTTGAAAACCGTGCCAACGTCTCGTTCACTATAAACATTGATATAGCCACCATGTTTTTTGACAATACCATATACCATCGACAGCCCTAGGCCTGTGCCCTTGCCGACCTCCTTGGTAGTAAAGAATGGGTCGAATATCTGTTTCTGGACAGTTTCATCCATACCACTCCCGGTGTCTGATATGATCAGCAGGGCATAATCACCCGGCATTCCATAGCCATGAATCAAAGTAAACTCCTGATCAAGGCTGATCTGTTCCACGGCAATATGCAGCACCCCACCTTCAGGCATAGCGTCCCGCGCATTTGTAGTCAGATTTATCAGGATCTGATCAATCTGGCCTGGGTCTGCTTTGATCACCAGTGGCTTCTTGCCAATATTAATCTGAATGTCGATATCTTCACGAACCAGGCGGCGCAACATCTTCTCAATTGCGAAGACCAGATCATTCAGGTTGACGGATTGGATGGTAATAGTCTCTTTTCTGCTGAAAGCCAGGATTTGCCGGGTGATCGCAGAGCCATGCTGACTTGCCGCTGCAATCTCATCAACATAGTTGTGCAGCAAAGAGAACGAGGCCGGAATTTCATGATGCAATAGTTCGGCATAGCCCTGAACCACGGTCAGCACATTATTGAAATCATGGGCGACACCGCCGGCCAGATGGCCGATGCTTTCCATCTTTTGGGCCTGACGCAACTGCTCTTCTGCCCGTTGGCGCTCGGTTATATCCCGGACAACCTCAATGCCGGCCACGATTGTGCCGGAAGCATCACGAAGAGGAGAAACAGTTTTCTCAAAATGTCTGACACCTTCGGGGCTTTTATATGATTTCCCCTTGGAATGGATACCTCCGTCGTCAAAGGCCAGAGCAACGGGACAACCCGGACATCTATTCTCCTTCTGTTCAAAGGCCTTGAAACATATTTCACCCGTATGATCACCGAAAAAGTTTTTGTGCACCTCGTTCTGAAAGAGTATTTTATAATCTCGATCCAGGATGCTAAGGCCATCACCCAACGCTGCGATAATCGCCTCAAATTTATTTTTTTCGGACCGAAGGGCCTCCTCTGCCTGTTTACGTTCAGTGATATCGATGAATGTCACGACCGCACCCCTTACCGTGCCGGCCTCGGAAAGGGGATATGACCAGTATTCCACCGGCAGACTGCTGCCATCCGCCTTAAAAAAAACCTCGTTATTGACATGAGTACCATGTCCTGTCCGGCAGACTTCATAAACACGGCACTCCTCTAGAGGATAAGGTCGACCGTCAGGATAGGAATGATGGATCAGGTCATGGATTTTTTTACCCAGCAGATCATCCTCCTGGTTATAGCCGAGCAGACGGCAGCAGGCAGGATTGCAGAATGTACAGATATCGTCGGTATTAACGCCAAAAATGCCTTCTGCGGTCGAATTTAGCAGTAATCTTATGCGTGCCTCCCTCTCCCGGACAACCGCCTCGGCTCTTTTGCGTTCTGCCAATTCTACGGCCAGGTCGGTGGTTCTTTCCGCTACCCTGTTCATAGCGTCATTGATCGCCTGACCGATATCGTCAAATTCACTTATCCCGGTTTTAGATACTGCCTCCTCCTTCCTTACGGCGTTAACCATTGTGGTTAAAGGATTCTGGAGTTTTTTGCGGAGCAGAAAGAGCAGGGCTGCCAACATGGTTAGCGAACCCACGGCAACTAATGGCACCAAATAGTACACCTTGTTGATCAACTTACTGGATTCACTTCTGACAATGGTGATTACCCGCCAATCCCAAGGATGGAATATCGAGGCTTGACCATAAAGTCTGCCCTGCGAACTATCGATATTTATAAAACCGTTACTAGTCGTTTTAGAAATTTCGGCAGTAAGTGCCGGTGAAAAACTGGAGACTATGGTGTTACCTTTTTGATCGACGATTAAACCGCCGATCTCCCTTCTCTGCCATTTTAAAGAGATGGCCTCAACCAGAGATTTCTGCTTGGCCTCGACAAGAGCCGGCTTGTCAAGCAGCTTGGCCATGGTAAGTTCCGCAATTGACGAGTCGAGAAGACTTCTGATCTCTTCGTTGTGGCCGGAGACAATAAATCGATGATAGTCATCGAGAATACGATGGGTAATATAATTGATCAGGATAAGCAGAGTGAACGTGATGATGGCGATCGTTGTCAAGATCGGCACAAACAATCGGTATCCGAGGCTCCTGCTATCGATCTTCACGCATGATCTCATTGGAGATTAAAAGAATTTTTTGGACGGAAGCACTAAAGTCGGGAGGTGGTTTGATGAAACCGTTTTTTATCTCATCATCCCAGGCCTGCACGCGCTGTTTGTCCTTTTCATTCGTCTGCGGACTGAGATGAAACAGCGCTTCTGTAAAAAGCTTCTTGGTTGGATTGCTGAGAGTTGGTGCCGCAGCAAAAGCAAAATTCGGCAGCACCTCTGATTGCCGAAGAACCTTGATCGAGGCCTTCTCAAATTTTTTATACAAGGACTCCTTTACTCCGGCAGCATCAACTTCATGACTTAACAGGGCATTCATAATACTGTCCTGACTTTCATAAAACAACAGGGTGAGATCACTTTTTTGCAGCCCCGCATCTCTAAGCATTTTCCGAGGCAGGATATGAGAAGCGGTCGATCCCTTGAACAGGGCGAATTTTTTACCCTTGAGGTCCCCGAGAGATAGAATATTCTGATCACTCGTAACCACTACGGAATGATAAAATGGTTTAGCATCCTTACCGAGAGCGACCGCCAAAACTTCTGCGCTGCACTTTTCGATAACCCGACCTAAAGGTACCGGACCAAGCAGGGCCAGAGAGACCTTGCCGCTACAGAGGCCATCAATGAGTGAATCATGATTGGGATAGAACTTGAGTTCCCAAGGCATTCCTGTTGTTTCTTTAAGAAAATCGATAAAAGGTGAGTACAGGGACCATATTTTTTCCGGCGTATAGAAAGGAACAACAGTTATGGTATATTCAGTCGAGTTTGGGGCAGAAACAGGGGCCGGAAGTTCCGCAGCTGCATTTTGATCAATCACGGCCAGCAGCCAGATAAGGCAGAAGGTATATCTAAGCATGTTCATGGGTATCATCGAATCAACTCCAGACAAATAACCGGATCAGAAGCATATGGCTTCATCTGTAAAAAGTGCATGAGAAATTAGTCTGACAGAACCATGGCCATCCCACCTAAGTCATTGAAAAAAGGTAATATCATTGTTTTTAATCTATCAAAACTATTAACATTAAACAAAGGGGAAAAACAAGAAAAATCAACAGAATTTGCTGAGTTATATGTGACTGGCACAAGACAGAAATTTTTCCTGGTTGCTTTTATAAACGCCAGTCTATATATATAGAAAGTATTCAACTGCCCAGTTTTATCCAGCGTTGCCCCAAAAATACGCCCAATGGATTTAAGACTGGCACCAGTCGACCAAGAATTATTATTTACTACCCTGACCCTTTTTTATATCCCCAAATCCAAACGAATTGGAAGGAGACAAAAATGATTAACAAAGTCATCCTCATCGGCAACCTGGGAGCCGACCCGGAAGTCCGCTATTCCCAGAACGGCACTGCCGTTGCCAACTTTCGGATCGCCACTACCGAGACCTGGAAAAAGCAGGACGGCACAAAGGAAGAACAGACCGAATGGCATAAAATCGTAGCATTTGCCAGACTTGGCGAGATCTGCGGCGAGTACCTGTCAAAAGGCTCCAAAGTGTATATTGAAGGCCGCCTGCAGACCAGAAAATGGGACGATAAAGATGGTAACACCCGCTATATCACTGAGATAGTTGCACGGGAGATGAAAATGCTGAGCGCACGCGGCGCCTCAGACAGTAACGCATCCGGACACAGTGAAGAACCCCCGTTTCCTGAACCTCCCATGGGTGACGACGTACCTTTCTGAGGAATTGTACGAAACATTCTACGGGCAGATATCCGTGCTTTATTCTTTCCCCCTTGCGGTTGTCTTTGTCTGTATTATTTTAACTACTCAGGTTGTTTAGGCTGTAGTCTGTTCAACACCTAACAGTCTACAGCCTAAACAACCTGATGGATAACCGGGGACAGACAAAAACCACACAGGACGATGTAACGGCAATGAAAACCAACGACTATTATGCAATGCTTGGGGTAACCAAAACCGCAACGCCTGAAGAGATTAAAAAGGCCTACCGTAAGCTGGCGCTGAAATATCATCCGGATCGCAACAAGGACAATAAGGCTGCCGAAGAAAAGTTCAAACAGATCAGTGAAGCCTACGCAGTCCTTTCTGACAAGGAGAAACGGGAACAGTACGACACCGTTGGCTCAAACGACTTTCACCAACGCTACTCCCAGGAAGATATTTTCCGTAATGTCGATCTCGGTTCGATTTTAAGAGAGTTCGGGCTCAATATGGGGAGCGGTGGAGGGCGAGGAGGAGGATTCCGCCAGACATCCATGCGGGGCGGCAGCCCCTTTGAGTCCATATTCAATCAGGGCGGCGGCATGCATGATTTTTCCGGCGGCGGGTTCGGCGGTGGCAGACAGGCCCCGGTCAAGGGCAACGATACCATCCTCGAACTGCCCATTACCCTGGAAGAGGTAGTTACGGGCAGCGAAAAAACTATCAGCCTTGGCCAGTACGGCCTGAGCGGCAAGGTCTCGGTCAAGATTCCGGCAGGCATCGAGGAAGGGAAAAAACTCAGGGTTTCTGGTAAAGGCGCGCCATCTCCTATGGGCGGCCCGGCCGGAGATCTCTTCCTGCTCATCCACATCCAACCCCACCAACTGTTTACCATAGAAAACAACGAGCTGATCTACGAAAAGCTGCTGCCCTTCAGCGCGGCAGTACTGGGCACCGAAATTGCGGTACCGACTTTGGACGGCAAGAACCTCAAGGTCAAGATACCGGCAGGCATGCAGCACCAAGGCAAGCTGCGGCTCAAGAACCACGGTCTGCCGGCAAGTCAGGGCGGCAAGCGTGGCGACCTGTTTGTCAAGATTGCCATTGAGGTTCCTAAGGAACTCACTTCCGCCCAACAAGAGCTTATCGAACAACTGGCCAAGACCGGCCTGTAATCACGGCAGCTTTAGAAGAATAACCCGTGGCAATAGCGATTGACCAGCCCCTCTTTCAACCGCTGATCCTCGCCAATGCCTCCTGATAACGGTCAGCGGTTTTGCTGATGATCTCGGCCGGCAGCTTGGGCGGCGGCGGGCTCTGGTTCCAATCGAGCGACAGGAGATAGTCGCGCAGGAACTGTTTATCGAAGCTGGGCTGGCCACCGCCCGGCGCATAGGTATCGACGGGCCAGAAGCGGGAGGAGTCCGGGGTCAGGGCCTCGTCGATCAGTATCAACTCGCCGTTATCCCAGCCAAGCTCGAACTTGGTGTCAGCAATGATGATCCCCCGACTCCGGGCATAGCCTGCCGCCTTTTCGTACAACTTGATACAGACATCGACAATTTTTGCAGTTTCCACCTTTCCGACGATATTTTCCATCTCGGTTATTGAGATATTCTCGTCGTGCTGCCCAAGAGCGGCCTTGGTTGAAGGGGTGAAAAGCGGCCGCGGAAACTGGTCTGATTCACGTAATCCCGTCGGCAACTCTACGCCACAAACCGTTGTCCCTTGAGTATAGGCCTTCCAGAACGACCCGGAGATATAGCCGCGGACTATGCACTCAACCGGCAGGGGCCTGGCTTTGCGGACCAACATGCTTCGCCCCCGCAACTGTTTACGGAATGGTGCGCAAACCGCCGGATATTTCTCGACATCAGCGGTGATCAGGTGATTGGGTATGATCTCTTTTAAAAAATCAAACCAGAAGAGAGACATCTGGGTGAGGATTCTGCCCTTATCAGGAATTGGATCATCCATCACCACGTCAAAGGCAGATATCCGGTCGGTGGCAACCATCAATAGCTTGCCCTCCACCTCGTAAAGATCGCGGACCTTGCCACAGTGAATCAAAGAGAGTCCCTCGAATGCGGTTTTAGTTACTGGCTCAGTTGTCATAGATCTAATCCTTATTTAGTTATATCGTTGTTGTCCAGATTATTACGTCCGTTGGAACCACTTTCTGATTTCAGCTGCTGAGAAGCACTTCAATACCGGGCGACCATGCGGACAATGGCAAAAATCTTTTGTTTCACGCATCCTGCAGAGCAGGCTTTCAATCTCGACAGAGTCCAAAGGTTGGCCGGCCTTAATAGCTGCCTTACAGGCCATGCCGGCCAACACCGTCTCAAGACGCCGGGCCGCTGGGCCAAACGCCTCTCCTGAATCACCGGCAAGTTGTTCAAGGATGCCGCGCACCGTCTCCTCGGGCGGTATCCTGGCCATAACCGCAGGTACGGCCTTAATCACGAAACTTGCCCCACCGAACTCGGCAATATCAATACCGAATCGGCAAATTTCCTCGCCATAGCGATGGATCGCTTCGATTTCGGCGGCCGAGCACTCGATCATGGCAGGAAACAGCAACTGCTGGCGTGCTACCCCTTTAGCGCTATACTGCTCTTTTAAGGCCTCAAAGAGCATCCTCTCCTGTGCTGCATGCTGGTCAATGGCAACCAAACCCTCTTCTGATTCGCAGAGGATATAGGCATTAAAAATCTGGCCGATTGGCCTGAGCACTCCCTGCCCTGCCAGAGTCGGGGCCGCAGTCGAAGCGGAGGAATTTTTAATCGACTGCTCTTCCGGGAGAACCGGAGGAAATCCAACCGTTGACATCGGCTCATGGACCGCGTCCAGAACCTCTTGCCCTGGCAAGTCGGTCTCCCTGGTTTGCAGAGGAACCGGCAACTCACTTTGATTCCAGGCCGATGCCCGGCGGTTTATCTCTTGGACTGGTGGCCTGACCGACTCTCCCAAGCTCCTGGTCCGAGGGGCAAAAATGACCTGCCTGACTCCATCCTGATACTGCTGTACCGCGTTGCGCACGGTTGTTACAACCAGTTGATGAACCGCATTGGGCTTTTGAAAACGGACCTCCTGCTTGGTGGGATGGACGTTGACGTCAACCGCCTCGGGCTGCAGGCTGAGACAAAGTACGCCGGCCGGTCGCTGGCCCTTCATCAAAGCACCTTGCAGGCCTTCGCTGACGGCATGCTGCACCAAGCGATCGCGGATAGAACGATTGTTGACAAACAGACGCAAACCAATGCTTGTCCCATGGGATACTGCCGGCGGCAGCAAAAATCCGGCAATCCCCAGTTCCGCAGCCTCTCCAGTCAAGTAACCGGCACTGTGCACCGGTATCAAAACAGCTGCAAACTTGCGTCCTAAAACACTCCTGATCCTCTCTTCCCAGGCGTCAGGAGCTGGTTGCAGGCTGAAGATCTCCCGGCCGTCAACACTATAACTGATACCGAGCCCATGGCACTGGATTGCGTAACTCCGGACCACCTCTTCAATATGAAACAACTCGGTCTGCGCCGACTTCAAAAACTTCCTACGGGCCGGCACATTACCAAACAGATTACGCACTTCCATGACTGTACCGGCGGCACACCCCATCTCATGCACCTTTTCCACCCGGCCATAACGGACCTCCACCATGGTTCCCAAAGAGAAGTTGTGCGGCCGCGACGTGATGGTTAACAGCGATACCGAGGCGATACTGGGGATGGCTTCGCCACGGAAGCCAAGGGTATGGATGGCGGCAAGATCGGCTTGCGTGGCAATCTTGCTAGTGGCATGCCGTTCGAGACAAAGCATGATATCATCCTGATCCATGCCCTGACCGTCATCGATAACCTTGAGAAGTCTGGTCCCGCCGCCTTCGACAAAAACACTGATCTGCCGAGCCCCGGCGTCAACAGCATTCTCCAGGAACTCCTTGACCACCGAGGCAGGACGTTCAACAACCTCACCGGCTGCGATCTGATTGGCAAGATTTTCCGAAAGGATTCGTATACTGGACAATTTTTAACAGGCCTTATAACTGGTCGTCGATGTTGACCCTGATCCAATGATCATCCCACCACTCAATCGGGCTGACAAATACTCCATTTATCAAAATAGCAAAATGCAGATGGTCGCCTCCCGCCATGCCGGTTGCGCCGCTTTGCCCGAGCTTTCCGCCCTGCTCCAGAATCTGGTCGACCGTTGCTTCGATCTGACTCAAGTGGGCATAGAGGGTAAACACCCCCTGGCCATGGTCGAGAATAACGGTATTGCCGTAGATCCCCAGATATTCGGCAAAAACCACCTTACCCTTATTGGCGGCCTGCACCTCTGCCTGGTGCACTGAGGCAAGATCAACCCCGAGATGCACCTGTTTATCAATCTCGCGTCCCTGATAGGAATAGGTCCGATGATCTGGAAAGCCTGCCCGGCCACTACTGCGCGCCATCCGTTCGAAACGACCCTGCCACAGCCGTTCCGGCAAAGAGTTGGCACAGATCTCCCTGATCTTGGCGGCATTGGCTTCACGCACTGTATTATTGATATAGATGTATTTCTCGACGCTATTTCCAGTCATCTCCGGGTAATACTGTGCAAACTCCTGCAACTTGGCGTCCAGAAAAGCGTCGCTCAGGGTGATCATATCCCGAACTGGCGCGATAGGCTTCAAAGTCATCCCGAAGGCGGCACGACCGCCATTACCGGCAAGATCGACGGCAGTAACATGGCTCGCTTCAATCTTCAGCATATCATGAGGAATACCGATGTGGGCGACAAAGACACCCTCTCCTCGTTTCACCAGCGGAAATCCAGGGAAAAACCTGTTGTTAATCGTCACCCCATGTTGGGCAACCGGTTCACTTAACCGATAAACAACTACGCCGGCCCCCCCCATCGCAATGGTGCGTGGCGAGGTCACCAGATTGATGACCGGTGGTTTCGTATCAATAATCAAAGGAAAAGAAAAGGTTGCGACATTGCCTTGCATAAAACCCCACCACGAAAAATCATGGACAACAACCTTTAGATCAGCCCGGCCGTCCGTGAAACCAAGTCCGGCTGTTTCTACCATTATTACATCCTGGATGCGCTTCAGATCATCACTGGCAAAGAGTCCTCTCCGCACAAATGTCTTGTTGAGCAGGCTTCTGTTCTTTTCACCCTGGACAAGCTCAATTGTAATGCTGCGGACCCCGCGCCCGGAATCGCTTGCCACAAAGGCTATCTCCTTTTTAAGCCCCAGCCTGCCCATATCGGTTGACAACTCAAAGGCTGGTTTCCCTCTTTCACAAAACAGAATAAATACCGCGACAGCGCCAACCAGCAAAACAGCAACTGCTATCAGCAGCCAGAGCATTAAACGACCTTGAGTTTTTTTCACTCTCTTTGAGACAAAAATCGACATGGGCAATAATCCTGTAAAAAAGGTTCTATTCCTCCGGCCAAGCCCCACCTCCTGGACACGAGGAAAAAAGTTATTATCTGCTGTTATAAAAACAAGAAGTTAATACTGCCAAACAACAGCCGAAACACACTATACTCTTCGCACATTACCATGCTGTACGGCAAAAAGGTAGGGCATCAGACATGATCTTATGGTATTCTTCTATGGTTTGTTAAAGGAAATAGACTAAAGAACTTACCGTTTTTTAAAACCCCGCATGGTTCCATGCGTTGATTTGCATGGTGATAAAAAATATCCTTGAATCCGTCAAGTTTTTTCCTTACGACACCCAAAAACATATGCAATGAAATTCCATGAAACGATCATAATCGGCGCAGGTCCCGGCGGTCTGGCCTGCGCATTGACCTTGGCCAGACAAGGCAGGGACGTTCTCCTTCTTGAAAAAAAGCAACATATCGGCAGCAAGGTTTGCGCTGGAGGCGTTACATGGTCAGGCTTCCTCAATCGTCTGCCCGCGGAGCTTATCGAGCGAACATTTTCCAGCCAGTATATCCGCTCAAACTGGCAGGAAACGACCATATCCTCACCCTCGCCCATGATTGCCACGGTAAATCGTCTAAAAATGGGCCAATGGCAGAGCAGCGAGGCAAGTAAGGCAGGCGTCAAGATCTTAACCGACACCATTGTCAGCAACATTACCGACACTGAGGTGACAACAAACCAAGGAAATTTCCGCTATCGCTACCTGGTGGGGGCTGACGGCAGCACATCTATGGTCCGCGATTTTCTTGGTTTACCCAGCCAAAATATTGGCGTTGGCATTCACTATGAGGTGCAGGGCGACTTCCCCCGTATGGAATGGCATATGCAATCCAACCTCTTAAAAAGCGGATATGCCTGGATCTTTCCCCACCGCGATCATGCCTCAATCGGCGCTTATAGCTGTCGCCAGGGATTATCGGCAAAAAAACTGCACGAAAGGCTCTTGCTCTGGGCAAACGGGCAAAAGATAAAACTTGGCAAAAACAAACCACGAGCCGCGATCATCAATTTTGACTTCAAAGGTTGGCGGTTTGCCAACAGATTTCTGGTAGGTGATGCCGCAGGTCTGGCATCGGGATTGACTGGAGAAGGGATCTTCCCGGCTATCCTGTCAGGAGAAACTGTTGCCAACACCATCATGGGAGAAGACCGGCAAGGCCCGGAACTCGGTCGCTTGCTCCAAAAGCATCACATTCACCAACTCGTCCTCAAACTCGCCGGATCAAACCGGTTTACCTGCACCGCGATCATGGAACTGCTGGTTACGGCCTTACGATTAAAAATTATCCCCTGGCATGCCCTTGAAATGGGAGAGTGATAAAAAGGAGAAAGCTACCAATGAAAGGACTGACCAGCAAACATAAATATATCTTAAATGGGCTTTTTTTAATACTTTGCGGCGGAGTTTTTATGTTCTTATGGAACGCCCCCCCTGAAACCACCCACAAACTCCCCAGAGACGAAAACCACTTGAAATATTTCAGCATGGATAAAAAAGAAGCGGAAAAGGAGTGTGAAACCTGCCACAACCCGCAAGGCAAGGCGCCTCTGCCCCAAAACCATCCGCCCAAGTATCGCTGCCTGTTCTGCCACAAGAAGGGTTGACCGAAAAACGGCCACGCCCAAGCAATGGAATCAACAAAAATGCCAGGCTCAATTACTATTCACCTAGATACTCTCGAACAGACCTTGAAACTTGGTCAACAGCTTGGCAAACAAGCAACGGCAGGCCAGATCATCACTTTGGCCGGTGATCTGGGAACGGGCAAAACGACACTGACCCAGGCGATAGGGCTAGGGCTACAGGTGCCGCCGACCTGTTACATCACCAGCCCAACATTCAGCATCCTCCATGAATATCCGGGCCGCATCCCCATGTATCATATGGACCTCTATAGGCTTTCCGGGGCAGAGGAGATCGAAGACCTCGGCTTACTCGAATATCTCTACGGCCATGGAGTTGCGATAGTGGAGTGGCCGGACCGGCTGGGCAATCTCCTCCCGATCAACCGGCTCAGTATTGAACTAGCCTTTACAGAAAAATTAGGCAGAACTTCTACACTCCAAATCTGCGGGGCCGGTCACGACGGATTACTAGACTTTTTGGATTAGCCAGTTTATTTCATGGTGTCAAGTTGACTGACCAATGCTTCAAGAAGGGGCAACTGTGCTCTCGCCACAGCAAGAGAGCCATTTTTCCCAGCCTTCTCAATCTCATAGGCAACAGCTCTGATCCCTTCAATCCCCAGGCTTGCCGATGCCCCTTTCATACTGTGAGCTGCTTCGCCTACAGATTTTGCATCACCGGTTTCGGATGCATTTTTAATCTTTTGCAGATCAGCAACAGCTGATTCACGAAAAATTTCAAGAAGTTCTGCAAGCACTTCCTCATCATCACTCGTCTGTTCCAAAGCAAAATCACGATTCCACTGCAAATCAGCCATCTGACGCACCTTCTCTATCTTTAGTCATTCCCTGATGATCAGACAGACAATAACAAAAATACCTGCCTAATTCACACCATACATCTCTCAATCGTTTGGCTATTTACTTATTCACTCATACCATAAGAGCCAACACAAGAAAAAATAATTTTGAAACTGGCCCCTCCTGCTTTCTGCTGGACAAAGCCCCCGTCCCCGAATGAGAACAACATCAACCGCCAGACCGGCTGAGGAGTTTGGCAAAAGGAATAACACCAGGCCGGACCAGGGTAAGCCGACCATCCATCTGACTGACAATGGTTGAGCCACATCCGCCTGGAGTTGGTCCGCCATCAATGATCAGATCTACACTACCCCCCAACTGCAGGCGAACCTCTTGAGCGGTCACCGCCGCCGGACAACCGGAGATATTGGCACTGGTAGCCGTAATCGGCCTCTCCACTTCCTGCCCGAGGAGCATGGCCATTGGATGCGACGAGATGCGGATGCCGATCGTTTTCGTTCCCCCGGTAAGAAGCTCTGACAAATGCGGATGACAGGGAAAAATCATGGTTACCGGGCCTGGCCAGAAATCCCGCATCAAAGGCCGAAACAATACAGGAATCTCATCCGTAAGCAGTGCCAACTGGCTTGTCTGCTGAATCAGGGTCAGAATCGGTTTATCCTGATTGCGTTTTTTTATCTGAAAAAGTCGGGCCAACGTCTTAGGATTAAATGGATCAGCCGCCAAACCGTAGTAAGTCTCAGTAGGAAAGGCTACAATCCCTCCATTTTTTATGACTTCAGCTGCAACCGCATAATCACAACTGCCGATGCTGGCTTCTGACGCTTTTGAATCCATTGATTTTCTGGTATGGCATCTTGAATTATTGGCAAATCAAGCTATGAGTCGGCTTGCTTTTGCTTCCACTTCATCAGCCATCTCCTTTTTATAATCAAGGAGTCGTACGGCCATTTCCGGATCAGCGACGGCGAGAATCTGGGTGGCAAAAATAGCGGCATTTTTTGCACCTGCTTTACCGATTGCCATAGTGGCAACCGGTACACCCGGGGGCATCTGTACTGTGGCAAGCAAGGAGTCCAGACCCCGGAGCGCAGAAGAGTCTATTGGAACGCCTATTACCGGCAAGGTGGTATGAGCAGCAAGCACTCCTGCCAGATGCGCTGCCATGCCGGCACCGGCGATAATCACCTTAAGCCCCCGGTCCCGAGCGGTTGCGGCAAAAACCGCAGCCCGATCAGGGGTCCGATGGGCCGAACAGATGGTAACTTCATAAGGGATAGCCATCTTCTTTAGAAAATCCAGTGAGCCCTGCATGACCGGCAAATCGGAGTCACTGCCCATGACAATACCGACAAGCGGATGCTGTTGCCGTAATTCTAGAGCCTTCCGGCCGATATCCTTCCGGTAATAACAATCCTGCCAGTGAATCCTGCCAACCATTTCATAAGCCGCCTGCAGAGCCTCGGATAAGGTTTGGCCAAGGGCAGTCACTCCAAGCACCCTGCCCCCTGCTGTCACCACTTTTTTCTCCTTGGTGGCAGTGCCGGCATGAAAAACCTGGACAAAAGCGTTGACAGCCATTGCGGGCAACCCCTTAATCACTCTGCCTTTCTCATACTCTCCAGGATAACCGCCGGATGCCATGACAACACAAACCGCCGGACGCGGATCAATTTCAAGCTTAATCGTCTCAAGCCGCTCGTCAATAACCGCCTCCATAATGTCAACAAGGTCGGTCTTGAGACGCATTAACAGCGGTTGGGCCTCAGGATCACCAAACCGGCAGTTAAACTCCAGGACTTTTACCTCATTATCCTTTATCATCAGCCCGGCATATAGGATGCCCTTGTACGGAGTACCTTCAGCAGCCATAGCCTGGACTGTCGGCATCATAATCTTTTCAATAACCTGCTTTTTAAGATGCTCAGTGACCACCGGAGCCGGGGAATAGGCCCCCATGCCGCCGGTATTAGGTCCTTGATCACCATCATAAATGGCCTTATGATCTTGACAGGTCGGCAAAGGCAGAATAGTTTTTCCATCTGTAAACGCCAGGAACGAGGCCTCTTCCCCTTCGAGGAACTCCTCAATCACCACTCGACTCCCTGCATCGCCAAAGGCCTTTTGTCTCATGATCAAATCAACGGCATTAACCGCCTCTTCCCTTGTCCTTGCAACAATCACGCCTTTTCCGGCAGCCAGGCCATCAGCCTTAATCACCAGAGGCACGCCGAAACGTCTGATACAGGCAACCGCCTTATCCCGATTTGAATGGACCTCATAGCGTGCAGAAGGGATATTGTACTTTTCAAGCAACTTTTTGCAGAGGACCTTGCTCCCTTCAAGCGCGGACGATCTACGGGTAGGGCCAAAAATCCTTAATCCCAGTTCGGTAAAACGATCGACAATACCAAGAGTAAGCGGCAGTTCCGGCCCAACAATAGTCAAATCGATTTTACCAACCCTGGCAAAAGCGGCGAGTTCTTCAATATTCGTAATACCAATATTCAAACAGTTGGCAAGTTCACAGATACCGGCATTACCCGGAGTACAATAGATCTCTTGCACTCGTTTACTCTGTCTAAGTTTCCATACCAAGGCATGCTCACGGCCACCTGATCCAATCACCAGTATCTTCATACGGCTCTCCTTAAAAGGCTGTCTTTCAAAAAAACTAAACATCTCGCCCAGACCCCACCCAGATTACTCAATTACGGAGGATCAACAAATTATGACAAAAAACAACATATTTTTCGCATTATTATCCTTGACACTATGCATATCACTTTTTATCATGAGTTTAATAAATGAATCTTCATTCATATTTTCCACACTTATTTTACTCTACTCCATCCTTTTATGAGAACTTCAGATAAACACCAGAAAATAATTCAGGCTGCCATCAAGGTGCTAGCCAATAAAGGCTTCTTCAATGCCCGAATTTCTGATATCGCCAAAGAAGCTCAGGTGGCAGATGGCACTATATATCTATATTTCAACAACAAATACGATATTTTGATAACACTTTTCGAAGAAGAGATCGGCAAGATTATCGTTCTGGTCAAACAGCTTATTGAAAAAGAGACCGATCCCAAAATTATGCTTGAGATCTTTGCCCTGCAACACATCAAGATGATGGAGGAAAAAAAGGAACTAGCTGAAGTGTTGCAGGTAGAGTTACGGCAGAGCAACAAATTCATGAAGGAATACCGCAATACTAAATTCATCGAATACATCGATATTGTGTCACATATAATCCATCTGGGACAAGAGAAAAACATTTTCAGAAAAGACCTCTTGCCGGGTGTGGCAAAGAGAGCTTTTTTCGGGGCACTTGACGAGATGTCCCGGCTTTGGATCCTTTCATCCTCGCACAGATATACAATTGAACAATCAGCCAACCAAATTGTTGACATATTTCTCTACGGCATGACAGAAAAAACCTAGGTGCAGGGGGAAAAAACGCCCTTAACCTTTCCAAGCAAGAGAGATCTCATCATTGATGAGAAGAGCCAATAAAATTTCACGCCTTACCTGACTTGGTTATCTCTATAATTTCAAAATTTCGAATACCCCCCGGAGTCTTCACGGTCACCTCGTCGCCGATTATCTTACCTATCATCGAACGGCCAAGTGGCGACAGGACTGAGATACTGCCGGTCTTAACGTCAGACTCTTCCGGTCCCAGCAACTGATAGCTCAACTCTTCATTAGTATCCAAGTCCACCAGACTGACAACAGCACCAAAGACTACACGCGAAGCATCAATACTGGAACAATCAATAATCTCGGCCCGCCCAAGTTTATCTTTAAGTTCCATAATTCTGCCCTCAATAAATCCCTGACGCTCCTTGGCAGCGTGATATTCGGCATTCTCCTTCAAGTCGCCGTGCGCTCTTGCCTCTCCTATCGCCTTAATAACATCAGGTCTGTCTACTTTATGCAGTCTTTCCAGTTCACTTTGCAGGTGCACAAAACCTGTCTTAGACATTGGAACTCGCTCAACCATTTTTAATTTCCCCTCCGAACGTGCACATAAATTAAGGTACAGCGTCAGCGTATTTGTCTAACTCAATAGGATAATTTTTTAAATGAACCTGCCTGTATCTCTTGTTAAAAAAAAGGGACTTTACCAGAGATCAAAGAAAATTACCACCGATAAGCAGCGGTAATGAGAAGGTCCCTACTCCTGTAACTCGGCGAATTTACAACGCGCACCGAGCTTTCCATAATGAAATAATCGGTCATCTCAAAATAAAAACCTCCCTTGAACTTCTGACTGCCATTTCCGTTCGAATCATAACCAATGGCATATTCAACCGTATAGTATCGCGGAACACCACGAGCAAGAGGATCATTGCTCAACCGGTGTTTAAATAAGAGGCGCAACTCATTCACCCAATAATTTTTCGGCGCCCAGTAAGGATGATCTTTTTTGGCAAAGCCATCGATGCCGGGCAGACCAGCCTGAGAACCCTCCCGCGAATCCTTAAATTCATAGGCATATCCAAAGCGCAGGAAGGTCGGGTCGGGAAAAATAATTGAAGAAGCCCACAGTGTATACTGCAAGGTATCCTCCCCATCGGAATAATTAACATATCCGTAGTCGCCGCCAACCCGCAAATCCGGCAATAAATCTAGAGAGATTCCTGCAGAGATATCTTGCTTTGTAAGAACTCGGGTAATACTTGCTGTAGTATCGTCGACAACGTCCCGAACATAAGAGAGCCGACCGGAAAATTTATCACCGATCTTACCAAACAGGGCGCAATTTGCAAGACCGATAGATTTATCATTCTCTTCGAAGTTTTCAATACCCCCACCAAACTCAAAGGCAAGACCGCTGAAAAAACCGATCTTATATGAAAGCTCCGCACGTTTGGCCTTGACGTTGCGGTCGATTTTAATTGAGGCATAATCAATATTCGAGACGGCAAGATTTAATTCATGACGAATAAAAGGCGAACTCCATACTGAAACCTGCTCCCACTCTTTTTTCATGGAGACATAATCATTCCACCCTTCTTCCCGACTATAACCATAACCGGCAGTAATTCGTGGTCTTCTTTTAAACCGATTCCTCTGCATCGCCTCCAAAAGTCCTGGATAATCCCGACTACGGCTCAACAGCTCTTCATATATAGAAGCTTCCTCTCCCAAGCGATCGAGTTGACTATAAATTCCTGCCAGATCAAACAGTAGGGACTCTGTTACAGGCTGATCGTGCAATATCTGTTCATATTGCTTAACCGCTTGAAAATATTCCCTTCTTTGAACAGATCGCCGAGCAGACAACTCCTCACCGAGTTGTTTCTGCCAGCGGTACCTGGCATAACAAGGTGCCGCAGCAGCATTTAAACACCGCCGCTCAACAGTGCTGTTGTCTACGGCTTGACGTGTATCCATAACCCGGTCCAACAGACCTGGCTTCTGGCCTCTCTCTAATACCAGCAGATCCCACCACGGCTTGGCAGGCTCTTGAACTTCAACCGTACACTTGAGTTCACCAGCGTTTTTTAAAAAAATCTCTTCAGCCGCTGGTTCGAGATAACTCTCATACACCCTAACTGAATCCGTCCAATTGTTCTGAGCCCAAAGAATTCGGGCTTTAAGCTGTAGCAGATCAGGCCGCTCCGGCCACTTTCCAAGAAGATCATCGCAACGTTCCAACGCTTCCTTGAAACGTCCCAACCTGAACAACAGTCTCAGGATATGGGCTTGCGCTACGTCGTTCTCCGGATATCTCCGCACAATCTTCTCGAACCCGGACAAAGCACCGGCCATATCATCCAACTCTTCAAGAGCAATAACCGTTAACAACTCCGCCTTTAACGATTCCGGCTCTCGATCCAAAACAGCCTCTGCCATCTCATGCATTCGCGAAAATCGCTTAATCTTGCCGAATTGTCCGGCCAAAACCAATTGAGTACCGGGTTCCTCCGTCAACCGATGCAACCTTTCGTTAATTTCATCAGCCGACTCTTGCAGGCCCTGGGCTTCATAGCTCGCCTCAAGATAAACGTCGGCCTCAATTTCATTTGCCTTATCATCTTGAATAGCGGCCAAGAATTGCGTTATGGCTCGACCATAATCATGCAGTTCAAAAAAAACACGGCCGAGCTCCATACGAATATCAATTTGCGAATTACCAACAGATGCATTATCAGCCGTACCTCTTTTCATATGGCCAGCAATGGTTTCGACAACCCGCTGACTAACATTGCCGGCGTCACGGACCTCACCTTGTCGAAGCAAAAACCACGCCTCAAAAAGCCTGGCATCCCAACCGCATATATCAGCCCGATCTTTTATCCGGACAAGCCATATCCAGGCATTATCTCCCAAACTGCCCGCTTTATTCGTCAGATCAAAGATCATTGACAATGACTGACACGATTCATCCTCGCCAGCTAAAGCAATTCGCAGTATCTGCTCTGATTCATACGGCAAACCAACCATCTGATAAACCAAGGCCATACCATTCAGCGCCTGTAATACTAACGGTCCTTGCCTTAAGGAATCTACAATCTCCTGATACTCGACAAGTGCAGCCTGAGCAATTCCACTTTCCCGCAAGGCATCTGCATAAACCAACCTGACTTCAGGAGGAACTTCTTTAGTCTGTTTGCTCAATTCAGAAAAATGCTGACGAACTGCCGCATAACGCCCTAAAAAACCTGAGATACGCAGACAGATCAGATGCACCGCCTGCCTGGAAATGCCCAATTTTTGGTCATCCCATTCCTGTGTGCTGTTAAGCAGTTCCTCATATTCTCGTAGTGCCTGCGCAGGTAGAAATAGCTTTTCAAAAAGACGCCCTCGATTAACAAAAAATTCAGGACTGCGGTATCCTCTCCGGCTCAAATGATCAAACAAAGTACGACTGGTATTTAAATCACCCCGAGCCAAAGTCAGAATTGCCAGCTTTAAAGACACTTGGTCATCGTCGGGAGTCTGATCATGAATCAACTCCAATACTTCAAGAAAATCATCCTCACGCCCCAGACGCTCAAGCAGTTCGGCAATCGGTCGCAGGACTTCGGCTCCTTTGGCTGCAAGTCCGGTCGGGTGTTTCCAGATGACAAGAGGGCCTTCGTTTTCGCCTATGGCAAGGAGATCATTGGCCAGCGCGGTCAAAATTTCAGGATCGTCCGGACTCAAAGCCAACAAACGCCGATAGAGCGGAAAAGCCTCTCGAAAACGGCCGGTAGCATCATACTGCCTGGCCGCCTCTTTCAAGTTAACAGGTTCAGATAAAGGGCCTGCGGCATAATACCGTTCGAGGATATCAAGGGTTTTATCTTTATTACCAAGAGTAGCATAAAAGCTGATCAACGTGCGCAGGACCTGGCGATCGTCAGGCCTGATCTCAAGAATTTTTTCAAGATAGGGTAAGGCGTTAATCCGTTGGCCGAATTCTATGTATAGATTAGCTATACGCAACAGCAAATCCGGGTCACCAGGCTTCTGATGCAATATCATCAGCAGATACGGCAGGATCTTATCTTTTTTTCCCTGCTTCTCATTTATCAAAGCCAAACGCCCTAGTGCCTCCATATTGTCAGGAGCAGCATCTGCAATACGCAGCCAATAATCCCGAGCCTGATTCTCCAGTCCGAGACTATCATGAACTCGTGCAGCCATTAACAGCAGTTCAAACTCAGCATCTTTTCTGTTAGCCAATTCGCCGATATACAATCTGACTTTTTCATACTCGCCAATCTCATAGGCTAAAAAAACTACGGCTTTGACGATATCCAGATCCTCGGCTCTGAGCTGATGCAAGATTTCCAGAGTCGCAAGCGCCTCTCTCTTTTTGCCCGATTCAAGCTGGGCGCGAATCAAGCCGGCAAGGGCTGCCGGATTATCACTCTGTTTTTCAAATATTCGGCCAAATAGATCTATAGCCCGCTCGAAATGAGATTTAAAGAGCATTACTCGAGCAAGTGCAAAAACGTAGTCAAAACGATCCTGATTTGTTTGCAGCAAACGCTCTAAAATGGGCTGAGCTTTATCATATTGCCCGATAGAACAAAGAAGTTTAGCATATTCACCTTGAACCTCTTCAATATTCTTCTTTTGTGCTATTAAAGCTTCATAGGCTGCCACGGCCTCGTCAAAACTACCATTACGTACTAACTGCCGAGCCTGATCCCAGGAATTTTTCCAGGTAGTGGCCGGCAGAGTAATTATCTCAAAATCCCTGGCCGGTACTAAATTTTTCCCACTGCTGGAAAAAAAATCATTCATCTTCCCGATTATCCAGGCATTGTCGCCTGCTTGTGCTCCACTGATAACACAAAAGAGAAAAAATGGAATAAAAAGAAGAGTACGGATAAACAAGATGACCGGCCTATTCAAAATCAGCGGCACAAACCTTGCCGGTTTATTATCCAATCGTTCCATTATTATTCTCGATAAGCAGGCCGGAAATGTTTCTAAATCGGATTGTTGAAAAGCATTTTGGCAGGAAAGGATTCCCGCTAACGTCTTGCAGTACAACCTCAAGGATTGTCTTCGGTTTCATCAAGGAAATCACGGATATCCGGGATTTCCTTCTCAAAATATTTCCGTAATTTTTTTAGTAAATTCGATTCGATCTGTCTCACTCTTTCCCGGGAGATACTAAAACGGTCAGCAATATCCTGCAAGGTCAGAGGTTCATCAGAGATAAGCCGGTACTGTAAAATAACCAACTCCTTCTCGTTTAATATATCGTCCAAAGCGTGAACGAGGCTGGCGATCTGCTGGCGTATCTCTTTGGTCGCCACCTGTTCTTCAACACTTGGACCGCCTTGAGGAAGAAAACTTTTCTGCTCATCATCCGAATCCTCGTGGACCGGACTTTCAAGAGAGACATCCCAGTTATCCATACGCTGAGTCATCTCAATAACTTCGCTCTCTTTTACATTCAATCGTTCGGCGAGCAGTTTGACATCTGCTGTAAATCCTTGGGATTCAAGCAGCTTCTTCTCCTTATTCAGGCTGTAAAAAAGTTTACGTTGAGCTTGAGTCGTACCTATCTTGACCAATCGCCAATTATCCATGATAAACTTCAAGATATAGGCCCTGATCCAATAAACAGCGTAGTAGGAAAACTTAACCCCTCTGTATGGATCGAACTTCTTGACTGCCTGGACCAGCCCGACATTCCCTTCCTGAATCAGATCTAAAAAATTCTGCATCCAGTACTTCTGAAAATCCATCGCGACCTTGACCACGAGCCGCAAATTAGCAGTAACCAACCGATAGGCAGCTTCCTGATCGCCTTGTTCATGAAACTTGATAACAAGAGCCTCAGTCTCTTCCCTGGTCAGGAGTTCATACTGACTAATCTCTTGAAGATAACGATGCAGCCCGGGATGGCTGAGCATTGGAAGATTTTCATCGTCAGGCAAAGCAACCAAAGGATGAATTTCTACTTTTGCATCGAACTCTTCATCACCATCAATGTTATCCAATATTTGATCCATGCCAGTTATTATGAAGAGACCATCAATAAACGTCAACCTTTCAGGTTAATAAATTCGCTGTAAAAAAAGTCAAACTACCTCATCAAAGCAGGCAAAGCAATGCTTTCCAGGAAGAGAAGAAACAAGAAAACTATTTTTTTATAATCCAACATATGGTAATTGTGTAAAGTTCTAAACGAAAAAATTAATTCCAATCTCCTTGGCAGCATTCCCTACATGCTCTACCGAATGGAACCCGTTACCAACCATCAAACTATCTCTCAGGATCATAATGAGTATCGAGCTGCACAAGATTAGAAATTTCAGTATAATTGCCCATATCGACCATGGCAAGTCAACATTGGCCGACCGCTTCATCCAGGCCTGTGGAGGGGTAACGGCCCGGGAATTCCACGACCAGTTGCTTGACAGTATGGATATCGAACGGGAACGGGGCATTACCATCAAAAGTCAAACCATCTGCCTGCCCTACCGTGCTAAGAACGGCATCGAATACATGCTTAACTTGGTCGATACTCCCGGGCATGTCGACTTCAGTTACGAGGTCTCGCGAGCCCTGGCAGCCTGCGAAGGCGCCCTGCTGCTCATTGATGCTTCCCAAGGTGTTGAAGCTCAGACCCTTGCCAATCTTTATCTAGCCATGGAAAACAATCTGGATATTATCCCGGTCATCAACAAGATAGATCTGCCCTCGGCTGATCCTGACAGCATAAGGCAGCAGATAAAACATGACCTGGGGCTTGATGAAAGCCATATCCGCACTTGTTCCGCCAAGACCGGCGCTGGTGTGCTGGAAGTCCTTGAGGCTGTTATTGATTTTCTGCCGCCACCTACCGGCGATTCCGAGGCGCCTCTCGAAGCCCTTATCTTCGATGCACGCTATGACGCCTTCCGTGGCACAATCATCTCCTGCCGCATCTTCCAGGGCAGCGTCAAACCAGGAGACATCATTCTATTCAAGTATAATGATGCTGCTTACAAGGTCGAGGAGGTCGGTCTTTTCCGCCTGCGCCGGGAACCCCAAAAAGAGCTGCATGCCGGTCAGGTCGGCTATATCGTTGCCGGAGTCAAAAACATCAGCGACACACGGGTCGGCGATACCATCACCCGCAAGGATCGACCATGTGCCAGATTCCTGCCAGGTTTCAAGGAGATCCAGCCGGTAGTCTTCTCTTCTCTCTACCCCATTTCCACCGATGAGTATGAGAACCTGACCACTGCCCTTGACAAGCTCAAACTGAACGACGCCTCCCTGACCTATCAGAAAGACTCCTCCTCAGCGCTCGGCTTCGGCTTCCGTTGCGGCTTCCTCGGCCTCCTCCACCTTGAAGTAGTCCAGGAACGTCTGGAACGCGAGTTTGATATTCCCCTGATCCTTACCGTGCCTTCGGTAAAATATCGTTTCTATCTTGAGGACGGCAGTATGCAGGAGATAGACAACCCGGCTTACTACCCAGACCCTTCAACGATCAACCGGACAGAAGAGCCTTATATCAAGGCAACTATCCTGATGCCGGAGAGGTATATGGGCGTAGTCATGACCCTCTGTATGGAACGCCGGGGCGAAAACACCAGCTACCACTACCCTATTCCCGGACGCATTGAGTTTGTCTCCGAACTGCCGTTGAGCGAGGTAATCTACGACTTCTACGACCGCCTAAAATCGGTCACCCAAGGATATGGCTCCTTTGATTATCAACTTATCGAATATCGACCAAGTGATCTGGTGAAGTTAGATATCCTGGTGAACGGTGAACGGGTTGACGCTCTCTCCCAATTAGTACATCGCAACAAAGCCCGCGAACGCGGCCTGCATGCCTGCGAGCAACTTCAAAAAGAGATACCACGTCAGATGTTCAAGATTGCTATTCAGGGAGCCATCGGCGGCAACATAATTGCCCGCACCACTATTGCCGCCCTGCGCAAAGACGTAACAGCAAAATGTTATGGCGGCGATATCAGCCGGAAGCGTAAACTGCTGGAAAAACAGAAAGCCGGTAAAAAACGGATGAAAACAGTTGGAAACGTCGATATTCCGCAGAAGGCTTTTCTCGCGGTTCTTAAATCAGAGCAAACCTGAAATCATAATAAAATCGATCAGGAGAGTATGCAAACCCCTCTGGTCTGTAGAATTACCTCGATCTCCTGGCTGGGCAAAGTGACATTTTCCTGCTTGATAATATAGACGATACAATCCCGACAGACATTGAAAGCAGACCGGTAATCATCAAGCCCGCGGACTATCTCCCAGCAGGGGATGTCTGGGGTCTTATGCGCCAGACAACTGGCCGGATTCTCGCATCTCATGATTTCCCAGCACGGCAGATCACTTTTCGGTATCATCCACGACGCCCCCTAAAGGTTATGCTACTCCGACAACAGAAATCACCAACCATAAGGTCATGCAAAAGCATGTATAGCCGAATCAGCAAGAGTGCTTCCCTCTCTTAACCAAAGGCTCCAATTTACATTATCTCAAAAATTGGTCAAGAGCAGAGCGCAACGAATCCCGGCCTTGTCCACTTTTTGCTGAAAAAAGAATCCGATCAGCTGCGGCAAACCCCAGACCGGCATCAAGAAGGGCAGCATTCTTATACTGTTCGTTACGCGAAAGTTTATCGGCTTTGGTATAGACTGGCAGGCAGGGGATATTTTTCTCGCGCAACCACCCCACCAATTCCCGGTCCTTCTCCTTAAGCTGATGTCGGACATCAAGAATCACCACCACGCATTTCAACGTCGGACGGGATTCAAGATACGACTCAATCAGTCGCCGCCACTGTTGCTGAATATCCTTAGGCACCCGGGCAAAACCATATCCGGGCAGATCGACCAGATAATAGCGCTCACCAACCAGAAAATAATTCAGGCTCCTGGTTTTTCCCGGAGTTGCACTTACCTTGACAAGTCCATGACGATTGATCAATTTGTTGATCAAGCTGGATTTACCGACATTGGAGCGGCCGGCAAAGGCAATCTCAGGATAGAGTGCGGCCGGCAATTGGGCAAGCGAGTGAGCGCTTGTCACAAAAAAGACCTCCTCACCCGATGTTTGATCACTCATCAAAATATAACCTTATTCAGGGAATATTCGATGATGCCTTCAGCACCGGCCCTCAGCAGCCTGGGCACAAGATCGCGAACCTGTTGCTCGGATATGACGGTCTCGACCGAGCACCACTCTTTTTTGTAGAGATGAGCAATAGTCGGACCATTTATACTGGGCAGCAGGGCGACCACCTGGTCAAGCTTGTCATCAGGCACATTCATTTTGAGCCCGACTATCTTATCGGCGTTGAGCGCCCCCTGCAGCAGCACGGCCATGTTCCTGATCTTCTCCTGTTTCCAGGGGTCCTGCCACGCACTCCTGTTAACGATCAGCTGTGTGTTGGACTCCATGAGTTCCAAGATGATTTTAAGCCCATGAGCCCGGATGGTGCTCTCGGTTTCAGTCACTTCAACAATGGCGTCGGCCAGCCCTGAAACCACCTTAGCTTCGGTAGCGCCCCAGGAGAACTCAATATCAACAGGGATATTGCGCTCGGCAAAAAACTTTTTAGTAAAGTTGACCAACTCTGTAGAGATCTTCTTGCCGGCCAGATCCTCGATCCGGTTTATGGCAGAATTGCCGGGCACCGCAAGAACCCAGCGGGTCGGCCGTTTGCTGACCTTGGAATAGATTAGATCAGCCACCACCACCACATCCGATTCATTCTCAAGGATCCAATCCTTACCGGTAATGCCGACATCAAGAACGCCGCTTTCAACATAGCGCGACATCTCCTGAGCTCGACAGATAGAACAGGCCAGTTCCGGATCATCAATCTCCGGGAAATAACTGCGTGATGAGAGCTTGATCCGCCAGCCTGATTTTTCAAAAAGTTCAATCGTGGCTTTTTCAAGGCTCCCCTTGGGGATGCCGAGCTTGAGTACACTCATTTTTTGTATACCTCCTGGGGATCAAAAACCGGCGTTTCTTTCACAATCAGGGCATCGTTTTCGATGCGCCTGAAAAAACAGCTCCGATAGCCCTTGTGACAAGCGGCCTTCCCCAATTGTTCGACTTTAAAAATCACCGTATCCTCGTCGCAGTCGACCAGGATCTCCTTGACGAGCTGTTCATGGCCCGACGATTCACCCTTAAGCCAGATACGATTGCGTGATCGGCTAAAGAAATGAGCTTTACCGCTTTTGATGGTCTTTTCCAAGGCTTCCTCATTTATATAGGCCAACATCAGAACCTCTCCGGAAACATGGTCCTGAACAATGGCTGGAATCAGACCTTGTCCTTTATCAAAACGCAATGCGACCATACCACCAACCTTTTTTCCCTTCGACAGAAAATTTACGACACAGGCCGTTCTGAATTTACAATATTCACTGGGATGTCGACAAATGGCATCATCAGCCTGCATGAATTCCTGATATTTTTCGCAAACAAGTTCCATAATCGCACCAGCACAAACGTGTCAAAGTAGGCGTATCTTGCAATTTTGTCAAGTAGCATGGCATGTTGAATCAAGACTGCGCTATGTTGAGAAGAGCAAAAAAACTAAGAAATTGACAAGTATTTTATCAACCGGCAGGGTATATTCTTAAAGAAAAATTTTGCCGGGGCGTTTTTTCACCCCGGCATCCTATAAATTATTAATCCTGCATTGACAATCCTTCCAGCCCAAACTGATAACACCATGGATGATGTCCAAGAACTCCTGAACATGGCTTCGGCCAATTTCCATGCCCACAAGCAAGCCGTTGCCGCAATCAACGACGACCCGGTGCTAAGGCAGTGGTTTGCCATCGAATATAAGTCCTACACGACCGCATTATCCTTCTTTAATCTCGATGCAATGGAGCTGCGCAACACCAGAAAAAATTATAACGAAATCATCAGTAAGATCTTCAAACAGATCGAACACTGCGAAAACGAACTCGGCAATCTCAACACCGAGTTCATCCACAACAAAAAAGGCAACAATATTCGAATTGTCGGACAAATCAATGAAATGCAAACGACCTGCAGCACCCTGCAGGATCTCAAGAAAGACCTACGTGAGTTAGCGCAGATTTTCCATAATGCTGATCAGAAGATACGGTCATCTCTCAAATCCGACCACCGGGCAGCCCTGACGCGGTTTTGTGCCGGCAACAAATTTGATTCCTTTGATCTCGGCTGCCGGCTATATGAAATGGCATCTGAAGACGAAACCGACCCTAAACGACCGCCCCTCTTAACCGAGCTGTTTCTTAAGGCTAATGAGCTACAAACCGCCCTGGAACGCCTGGAACTGCCGAACATGCCGGGAGTCGCTCGAGAAATCATCATGTTCCAGATCGAAAAGGCCATACGAGCCTGCCAGATGATCAAGGATTTCTCAGAGGAAGCCGCTAAATTATTAGGTGCCGATATTAAGCAGATACAAGCACTGAAAATAGAGCTCGGACAATGCAACCAGGCCGAACTAACTGTCATTCTCAATCAGGGTCCGGTCCTAATCGAAACCCTGAGCAAATCCTTCATCAATCTCAACTACTTGAGCCATCTTCTGAATCATCTCATTTTTTTCACCGAGCAGCTTTATGATCTAAAAATGTTTTACAAGGTACTCCGCATCGACTTCCTGCCGGCCCTGACCGGCAAGGCCGACCGACCTGATTCCCCCCTGAATCCGACTTGTTTGGCGGAAGACAAGGCAAATCATTTTTTTTCCGGGATATCCGGCCTGATTCGGACCATTAAAATGCTCTTCGCCTCCTTGAGCGGAAAAAAAGTTGTAAGCGACCTGGAACTGCGCAATAAAATCACTGAGACTATCAAACACTGCCCCATCTATTTCAGTAAAAAACCGACCGACCTGGCCCGGATGGAAGAGTTTATTCACGGCTATCTTGATGGCTTTTCCAAACCATTCCCTTATGACAGCCTCTTCCAGGTGATCAAAAATGTTCTGGCCGTGTATGGTGACAGAATAGAATGCTTTTTTAATGATTTCAAAATCGATCCGGACAAGGTAGTTAGTATCTCTGAATTTCTCCCAGTCGTCGAGAGCAAACCGCCCGGCAAACTGGGCAGCTTGATGAAACGCATTGAAAAACGCCTTACCACCGAGATCAAGATATGATATAGGTATGAATTATAAATAGGCCAGTAGGGGCGTATTGCTATACGCCCTATTGCAATACACCCCTACAACCCACCGAACCGACAATTGTCAACCGATAGCCAGATTATATATCATCTTTCAGGAGTATTCCATGCAACGCGTTAAATTGAACGACAAAGTAACTGTCATGTACGAAGGCCATCTCAATAACGGCGAGATCTTTGAATCTTCCGAGGAGAGCGGCCCGCTCTCCTTTACCGTTGGGCAAGGAGAGGTCATGCCGGCCTTTGAAGAGGCCCTGCTGGACATGGCAATAAACGAAACAAAAAATATTCGAATACCAGCGGAAAAAGCCTATGGCCTTAAAAACAAGGAGCTAATCCAGACCGTCAGCCGCAAGGTTTTCGGCAACAACACGATCAGGCCCGGCATGGTGGTGGCCATGCCCCTTAAAAAAGACGGTGAGGTCCATAAGGTTCCGGCCCAGGTGAGCAAAATAGAAAAAAACAAAGTTACAGTTGATTTCAACCATCCACTGGCCGGGCAGGAACTAGTTTTTCAGATTCTTCTAAAAGAGATTGCCTCCCCTGAAGCTAATGATTCGCCTGCCGACCCTGCCAAGGCGCCATTGCCAATTCCTGATCAGCTGTAAAAACTTATGAACCAAGCCAACCGGAAAACGGTTTTGACCATTGCCGGTTCAGATCCATCAGGCGGCGCCGGCATCCAGGCAGACCTCAAGACCTTTACGATGCTCGGGGTTTATGGCGGCGCCGCTATCACCTCTCTCACCGTCCAGAACACCTCGGGAGTCCGCTACTTCAAGCCGGTGGCCGCTGACCTGGTAAGGGATCAGATTTTGGCAGTTCTTACTGATTTGCCGGTGAGCCATATAAAAATCGGCATGGTCGGCACTCTGGAAATTGCTGGGGTGATCAGCGCAATTCTGGCCGATTTCAGTGGAGAAATAATCTATGACCCGGTCCTGGTGGCTTCGACCGGGGACAACCTGCACCAAAAATACGCGCTTACTGAAACTCTCAACCTGCTGCTTAACCAGGCAACCGTAATCACCCCGAATCTGGCCGAGCTGGAAGTTATCTGCAGTCAGAACTGCCCAAACCAGTTCATTGCACTTGCGGCTGCTCAATCGTTATTCAAACGTTTCGAAAGGCTTAATGCCATCGTGGTCAAAGGTGGTCATCTTGAACCGCAATCACCCATCATCTTCGACCATCTGCTTTACCGTTCTTCTAAAAACGGCGCGATCCAAACAAGGTCAGTCAGCCATCCTCGCCAAACGACCAATAACCTGCATGGCACAGGCTGTACCTTCTCCTCGGCCTTCACAGCCCTCCACCTGCATTTCGGCAATTACGAAAAAGCGTTCGAACACTCCTGCCGGTTCATGGACGACCTGATCAGACTGAGCACCCAACTTTCTCTGGGACACGGCACCGGCCCCCTTGGCCATCACCTCTACAAACCTCGCCGTTTGGCGTAGGGGCGGGTTTCAAACCCGCCCCTACAATTAAACGGTCAACGGCGGCACTTCCATCAATTTGATAAAGATATTCTTGTCGATGGCTTTTTCGTAGGCGGCGTGCGGGGTAATCTTATCCTCCACAATCAACTTCATGAGGTGCTGATCCATGGTCTGCATCCCCACCTTAGTGCCGGTCTGAATAAGAGAATTGATCTGGGGTATCTTGCCCTCCCGGATAATGCTCGCCAAGGCCGGCGAGCCGATCAAAATCTCAATGGCAGCGCAGCGCCCCTTGCCGTCCTTGGTTTTCAAAAGCTGCTGGGCCACCACCGCCTTCAGCGATTCGGCCAGCATTGTTCTGGCCTGGGCCTGTTCCTCATCCGGAAAGGCGTTGATAATGCGATCAACGGTCTTGGCGGCGCTATTAGTATGTAGGGTACCGAAGACCAGAATTCCGAGCTCGGCGCAGGAGAGCGCCAGAGCAATGGTTTCAAGATCGCGCATCTCACCGACCAAAATGATATTGGGATCTTCCCGGCTCGCCACCTTCAAGGCATATGCAAAACTTTTGGCATGACTGCCGATCTCTCGCTGGCTGAAGATGCACTTCTTGTTCGGATGGACAAACTCCAGTGGATCTTCGATGGTAATAATATGTTTGCCTTGAGTTTCGTTAATGTGATCAATGATGGCGGCCAGCGTTGTCGATTTGCCGCTGCCGGTCGGACCGGTGACAAGGACCAGGCCTTGATTGAAGTTGGCAATAGACCGGACGGCTTCAGGCATATTGAGCTGCTCAAGGGTCAGAATCTTGGTTGGAATAATCCGGAATACAGCTCCCACTCCCCGGTGCTGATAAAGAAAATTACAGCGGAACCTGCCGACGCCGTCAAGTTCATAGGCCTTGTCAAAATCGCGATTTTTCTGAAGAGTCTCGCGCTGCGTCGGGGATAAAATTTCAAAGAGGATCTCCTGGTTCGATTCCGAGGTCAGCACCGGGTGGTCAAGCGGCACCAGATCACCTCTAAGCCGCAAAAGGGGCGGAAAACCCACCACCATATGAAGAT
>Ga0208863_1000415_pt1 | contig 44838 bp, 30 predicted proteins | sample RifOxyD3_FD_184040 | JGI IMG/M metagenome (GOLD analysis project Ga0208863, IMG submission 184040) | Soil microbial communities from Rifle, Colorado - Rifle Oxygen_injection D3 (SPAdes) | ecosystem: Environmental > Terrestrial > Deep subsurface > Rock core/Sediment | place: Rifle, Colorado...
GTTTTTTGTTCGGCGCATCCCTGCGCCTCACCCCTCCGGGGCTGGCGCGAAAATCCGCTCCCGGCGGTTTTTTGTTCGGCGCATCCCTGCGCCTCACCCCTCCGGGGCTGGCGCGAAAATCCGCTCCTGACGGTTTTTTGTCCGTGCCCCCACCTTTCTGGTCAGGGGTTGAACCTAGACAAGCCAATGAATTCCTTCGCGTTCCTTCGCGTTCTTTGCGGTTAAATGAGGAAATTAGGATCATTCCCTTCTCAGAATATAGAAAAAGTCCTTGTAATCCGGCTTGATCAGATATCTTGGGGTTCCCTTGGTGTCGCCTGTGAACATCCCGGTCATCAGGTGTTCGATTTCGAAAGAGGTACTGTTGTCCTGGGCACGGGAGAGGCTTGCATAGGCCTGGCCGGGGCTGTTCATGTCCAGTTGGAAGGCGTAGTTGCAGCCGTAGGCCTGAAAGACCCTGGCCATGGCACTGGGCGTGGCGCCGGAGAAGTAGGCATAGATGAAATGCTTTTCCTGTTTCATTTCAACGATGCAGGCGGCGCCCCTGGGTGTTCTCAACTCCTTTTTTGCCGAGCCGGACCAATTGCCCGCGCTCCAGTGCTTTACATATTTGCCGGGTACGCCATCGCCGTTCTCGTTCCTTTCGATGAGGGGCAGACCATTCTGGCGAATGTGTTTCATGAACGGCAGGTTGTCCTTGTCCTGGTCCGTCCATGTCTTGAAGTCGATGGAGCCGTCCTTGTAGATGATGAGGGTTGCAAGTCCCTCGGAGGGCGTTACGAAGAGGACGCCGTTCTCCATGAAACCATAGTGGTGTCCCTTTTCCGTCTTAGAAAGCTCGCCGTACCGGAAGGCGCTGTGACGTTTCTGGAATCCGCCGGAAAAGGTGCCGATCACCTTGGACCAGAGAAAGGGTGGGGTATGCCCCAGGGGTATCAGTGGCTTCATCGTATTGAAGCCGTCGGGGCCGAAGGGATTGTCTTTCCGGATGTTCACGGCCCTCTCCGACCAGCCCACCCCCGGCAGATCGGTTCCCTGTCCCCAGCCCAGGGTGTATTTGTCCAGGTTGAGGGACATCAGATAGACGACAGCCCCATTTTCCACGCCATCCAAAGGGTTTACCCGGTCGGGATGGGAATCGAGTATCCCCCGGTCCAGCATCCCCGGCTCGATCATGCTGGCGAGAATATCCGGGTAGTTGCGCAGGGGATACCAATGCCCAACGAGGAGGCTCCTCTCCGGCTTGGCCGTCTTCAAACCCAGCAGCCGCGCGGGTATCGAGGTGTTTTTGTATCTCGCCTGAATGGAGGCACGGGGGAGCGGCCCCTTGTTCTCCGGGACATTCTGGGGTTCCTGCGACTCCTCCGTCTCTTCTTGCACCAGATATTTATCCTGGAAGAAGCCATCCTTCACGCCATTGACGATATCCTCGCCCGAATCGCCGGCAAGCCAGCGAACGACCTCGGCGCCCTTCTCCACGAAGGCCTGATTGCCCTCTTGTTCGATGACGATGAAAAGCCGGTTATCGCAGACGGGCAGGTAGCTCAGCCTTGGCTGGGTCCGTTTCGCGTATGCCCGATCGATCCCGCTCTCGATGTCGCAACGATGGACCTGATTGCCGGCATCGGTAATCAGCAGTTCCGGCTGGACGGGGTCCAGGCCGAGCTTCAAGGTATCGGAGGCGGGGAGGATGTTATAGACCGCCTTGACCCTGCTGTTATGCGTGAGGCCGAGGATATACCAGGCGTTGATGTTGGCGTTCAGATTCACCAGCGAGGCGCTGGTAAACGACGTTCCTTCATAGTTTACCGTCGTCTCTTTCTTGAAGGGTTGCAACTGAAACAAGGCCCCGTTGCCTGTCCGATCCATAAACGAGGCAAAGGCCTGCGATGTACAGGAAACCAATGCGAGAGCCAACAATAGGTCTCGGCATCCTGTCCCGATCCGTCCCGTGAAGCATCTGCTGTTTCCAGGCATATCGATACCCGCGAAAGTTGCTGTGAAAATCGAGAACGGGTTCTGGGAAAGTCCTTTTCTGGACAGGATTGTTCCCGATTAAACTTGTAAATCCTGGAAAATCCTGTCCATTTTCATTTCGGCGCTATTTTCCGATCAGGCGTCGATTCTCTTGTACTTGATGCGATGGGGCTGGACGGCCTCTTCGCCCAGGCGCCGTTTCTTGTCTTCCTCGTAGTCCTGGAAGTTGCCCTCGAACCAGACCACGTTGGAGTCGCCCTCGAAGGCGAGGATGTGGGTGGCGATGCGGTCGAGGAACCAGCGGTCATGGCTGATGACGACCGTGCAGCCGGGGAAGGCGAGCAGGGCCTCTTCCAGGGCGCGCAGGGTCTCCACGTCCAGGTCGTTGGTCGGTTCGTCGAGCAGCAGCAGGTTGCCGCCGCTTTGCAGCACCTTGGCCAGGTGCAGGCGGTTGCGCTCGCCGCCGGAGAGGTCGCCGACCCGCTTCTGCTGATCGGCCCCCTTGAAGTTGAAGCGGGAGAGCCAGGCGCGGGAATTCAGCTCGTACTTGCCGATGGTGAGGATGTCGTGGCCGCCGGAGACCTCTTCCCAGGCGGTCTTCTTGTTGTCCAGGGCATCGCGCGACTGGTCCACGTAGGCGACCTGCACCGTGTCGCCGATGCGCATCTCGCCGGCGTCGGGCCTCTCCTGGCCGGTGATCATGCGGAACAGGGTGGTCTTGCCCGCGCCGTTGGGGCCGATGATGCCGACGATACCGCCCTTGGGCAGATTGAAGCTCAGGTCGCCGTAAAGCAGGTTGTCGCCGAAGGCCTTGCGCAGTCCATTGGCCTCGATGACCAGATCACCCAGGCGTTCGCCCGGCGGGATGTAGATCTCGTTGGTCTCGTTGCGCTTCTGGAATTCCTGGCTCTGCAACTCGTCGAAGCGGGCCAGACGGGCCTTGCTCTTGGCGTGACGGCCCTTGGGGTTGGAGCGGACCCACTCCAGTTCGTGCTTCATGCTTTTGATGCGGGCCACTTCCTGCTTCTGCTCCTGCTCCAGACGCGCCTCCTTCTGCTCCAGCCAAGAAGAGTAATTGCCCTCCCAGGGGATGCCGTGGCCGCGGTCCAGTTCCAGAATCCAGCCGGCGACGTTGTCCAGGAAATAGCGGTCGTGGGTTACCGCCACCACGGTGCCGGGATAGTCGTGCAGGAACTGCTCCAGCCAGGCGACCGATTCGGCGTCCAGATGGTTGGTGGGTTCGTCCAACAGCAGCATGTCCGGCTTGTCCAACAGCAGGCGGCACAGCGCCACGCGGCGGCGCTCACCGCCGGAGAGCTTGGTCACATCGGCATCCCAGGGTGGCAGGCGCAGGGCGTCGGCGGCGACTTCAAGCTGGCGGTCGATGTTGTGGCCGTCCTTGGCCTGGATCAGGTTCTCCAGCTCCGCCTGTTTCTTGGCCAGGGCGTCGAAATCGGCGTCGGGCTCCGCATAGGCGGCATAGACCTTATCCAGCTCGACCAGGGCATTCTTCACATCGGCGACCGCCTCCTCCACGTTGCCGCGCACGTCCTTGGTGGGATCGAGCTGCGGTTCCTGGGGCAGGTAACCGACCTTGGTGCCGGGCTGCGGCCGGGCCTCGCCCTCGATGTCCTTGTCCAGCCCGGCCATGATGCGCAGCAGCGAGGACTTGCCCGAACCGTTGATGCCGAGCACGCCGATCTTGGCGCCGGGAAAGAAGGAGAGGGAGATGTCGCGCAAGATGACCCGCTTGGGCGGAACCACCTTGCCGACGCGATTCATGGTGTAGATGTATTGGGCCATTGCTTGTCGTGCCGGGGTGTTGGAATAGCCCCGCATTCTCGCATATCGCCCGAAGGGTGGGGTAGGGAATGGACTGTGGCGGCAGGAGAATATTTGCCGGATGCAATTCGCGACAGGCTCGCATTCGGAGCCTCTGGGAGGAGCATAATCAGCAAGCCTGGGGTTATGACTGGGCGAAGCCCGGCAAGGACTTTTGGCTGCGGCGGCAAGGTCTGTTTACATATATTCGATGCCCGATGGGATTGATGGGAGCAGTTAATGATCTATGCACACGGCGCTAATGCCAATGGGGACTGGCATCCCCTGGCTCAGCATGTTTCGGGCGTGGCGAAACTGGCGGCCAAGTTTGCCGAAAAATGCAGCCCTGCTTTGATCGAAGCTGCCCATTGGGCGGGACTGTTGCACGATCTCGGCAAGTATCGCGATGAATTTCAGCAATATCTGCGAGCCGAGCGGGATGGCGGCACCGAAACCCATCATGCCGTGTATGGTGCGGCACTCGCTTATCGGCGAGGGTGGCTTGGGCCGGCTTTCGCCGTCGCCGGACATCATGCAGGACTACATGATGTTCACGAATTGCAAACATTGGTGGAAGGGGCGACGTACCGGACGGAGGAACGTGTCCCTTTTCTCATTGAACGGTTTGAGCAGGAATTAGAGAGGGTTCCCGATAAAATTGGCGAACCGCCCTTCGCAGAGAATAATGAGTACAGCGCTGAATTTTACATTCGGATGTTGTTCTCAGTGCTGGTCGATGCGGACTTTCTCGATACGGAAGCGCATTACAAGAGCATGCCCAGGCGGTCACTCGAACTTCATGCCGCCGAGTTGCTCCAGCGGTTGATCGCGGACAAAGAAAGCAAGTCGCGTGAAGGCGAACTCAACGCCATTCGCAACCGTACTTTTCAGCAATGTCTCGAAAAAGCAAAAGAATCTCCGGGATTCTTCTCGCTGACCGTTCCAACCGGCGGAGGAAAGACGCTTGCGGGAATGGCGTTTGCCTTGTCCCATGCCGCTCAACCTCAAAATCAACTGCGGCGGATCATCGTCGTCATTCCCTATCTTTCGATTATCGAACAGAACGCCACGCAATACCGGCGCATCCTCGACCCCGAGAATCAGGGCATAGTCATCGAACACCATTCCGCCGTGAATGTACCGGAAGACAAGGGAGAATCTCGGTCACGCGCCCCCTTTGAAAAACATCCAAACGAATATGCGGCAGAAAATTGGGATGCACCGATCATCGTTACGACCTCGGTGCAGTTCATTGAATCGCTGTTCGCAAACCGAACCTCACGCTGCCGCAAGCTCCACAACATCGCGCATTCGGTGGTTATTTTCGATGAGGTGCAAACCTTGCCATCGCACTTGCTCAATCCGCTGCTCAACGTGTTTCGTGAACTGCGCGATCAGTATGGCGTTAGTTTCGTTTTTTCGACGGCAACCCAACCTGCATTCCAATATCGCCCTTCATCGCTCAGCGAGGGTTTCAGGCAAGGAGAAATTCAGGAAATAACTCAGGGCAGCACCGAGGCTAATTTTCACAGCCTGCGACGGGTTTCTATTCAGCCGCCAAAGCCTGATGAAACTACCGGATGGGATGCGTTAGCCAAACAAATGTCCCAGCGTGAACAAGCTTTGTGCATCGTAAATATTCGCAGTCACGCTTATGATTTATGGGAGAAGCTACGCCGTAGTTTTCCCCTGAAAGAAAGAGACGCGGTGTTTCATCTATCTTCGGCTATGTGCGCCGAGCACCGCTTTGCTGTGCTTGGCGATGATCGTGAACCTGAGCCCGGTACCATTCGTTATCGTTTGCGCAATAATCAGCCCTGCCGCCTTGTCTCAACTCAACTGATCGAAGCGGGCGTGGATGTGGATTTTCCTATTGTCTGGCGCGCTCTCGGCCCTCTTGATTCCATTGTCCAAGCTGCCGGGCGTTGTAACCGCGAGAATCGCTTGTGCGATGAGGCGGGCAACCCCGCATTCGGTGAGGTCATCGTTTTTCGTCCTGAAGACAACAAGCTGCCCCCAGGCGAGTATCGCACTGCCTCAGACATTACAGCTACACTGCTTGCACAGGTCGAGGCCGACACACTGGCAACCGACCACGAGCTGTTTGGACGGTATTTTGATGGACTTCATCAACTCGTGCCGACCGATCAAAAAAACATTCAATGCGAGCGGGAGAAGCTGCACTTTCGCAAAGTTGCCGAACTGGCAAAAGTCATAGACAACGACACTCAGGCAGTCATCGTTCCTTACGGCAAAGGTTGTAGCATCATCGAAGAAATTCGCACGCGCCCCGTCGTCAAAGGCCAGCCGCGTTTCAGCCGCGACGACTTGAGAAAACTGCAACGCTACATGGTCAATCTGCATTCGCGCGATTTTCAAAAGCTTGTTATGCACAAAGCTATCTCGCAGCTACTACCCAATCTCGAAATCCATGTGCTAGCCGAAGGTTGGTATCATCCCAACCTTGGCATTGTTATCGACAAACGCCCGACGGAGGACTTTTTTGCATGAGCGACAACTCTATCACCATCCGCGTTTGGGGCGATTACGCTTGCTTCACGCGCCCAGAAATGAAGGTCGAGCGCGTGAGCTATCCCGTCATGACGCCTTCCGCCGCTCGCGGTGTTCTTGAAGCTATTTTCTGGGAACCGGAAATCTATTACCTGATTGACTCGATACACGTCATACGGCGTGGGAGCTGGTTTTCATTTCGACGAAATGAAGTCATCAGTGTTATCAGTATCGACAACGCAAAAACCTGGATGAAATCGCCGGAGAAGGTCTCTCCTATTCGGGCAGGCGGTGGCGCAGCGGACGGCACACAACGCAACATGCTCGCGCTGGCAGGTGTCGAATATCTCATTACCGCCGAAGTGCATTTGAGTGACATAGGTAAAAGAAGAGGCCACCCGATCAATACATACCGGACAGAAATTGAGCGACGGGCAAAAAGTGGCAAGTGCTACCACCGCCCGTATTTAGGTGTCCGCGAATTCGTTGCTGACTTTGACTTGGAGGACGATGTGCCCGCAGCACTGGAACGACGTTCAACCGAACTCGGAAAAAACTGTAAAAGCCTCTGGCCCGAAGAAGACCTGGGGCTAATGCTGTATGACGTATTCGATCACGAACAGCGAACACAGGGTTTCCGTTGGCTTACCAAAGATGAACAAGAATCTCAGCCAAAGAAAAAAGCCGTTCCGAGGTGGGAGGGCTTATTGGTCAAGCCCGAAGCGGTTTTTTTCCAAGCGAATATCAAGGATGCGAAACTCGATTGCCATCCGCAGCGCATCCGCTTGGCGCGTAACCAAGTTACGGGAGCATAGCGATGCTATTGAAGCTGCTTTATGATTTTGCGTATTCGCGCAATCTGCTGAACGATTTAGCCTTTGAAGAGAAACCCGTCCGCTGGATCATCCAGCTTAATTCTGATGGATCTCTGCGAGGGCAAGGGCCAATAGAAACAACAGGCAAGAAGAATCAAGGAAAGCCTTTGCGGTGCCCAAGAATAATTGGCGATACGAACTCAGGAATGATCGCTGACTTTTTGGCTGAGGGCATTGACGGAATGTTTGGCCTAAGCCCGAACCTTAAAAAACCGAAAGACCAAGTCAAGCTTGATGCCAAGCATAAACATTTTTGGGATCAAATTCTGGAATGCCACAATGCAACAGAGGAAGTCGCTTTAACTGCACTGTTAAATTTTCACAAAAACCTCACGAATAGCCCGCCGAGCTTTCTTGTACAAGAAGACGAAAACTGGTTCGTTATTTCTTCGCAAGGCGAACGCAGGAAGCTCGGGAATGACGAATTTACCTTCAAGGTTAATGATGATTTGCTCTTGGAAAATACAAAGGTTTGCGATTATTGGAAAGGTAAGTTTTCTGAATCTTCAGAAGTAGATGATGACGACAAAAACAGCAAGGCTGAAGTTGTATCAGGTATTTGTTTGGTGACAGGAGAATTTGCTCAGATTGCAAGAACGCATAATCCAAAGATTCAGGGTGTTCCAAATACACAAGGAAGTGGCGCAAAGATGGTTTCGTTCGAAAAATCTTCCCCCAGTTTTTCGTCTTTCGGATTAACACACTGCTTCAACGCGCCTATTTCCACAGAAGCTGCGACAGCTTACTGTGTAGCACTAAGAAAGTTACTTACAGAAGAGGATCACCACCTCCGCATTGGGCAAACTAGCATCTGTTTCTGGGCACGAGAAGCCAAAGAGGCATCAAGTTTTTTTGCTCGCATGCTTAACCGTCCTGACCCGGCCAGCGTGGCTGCTTTTCTGAAAGCACCTTGGTCAGGCATTGATCGAGAGCAGGCTAAGCACGATCAGTTTTACAGCGTTACTCTTTCCGGCAATGCTGGACGAATCGTTGTGCGCCACTGGATGCAAGCCACGCTCGAAGCAGCACGCGAGCACCTGCGGCAATGGTTCGGCGATCTTGAAATCGTTACTTATGGCAACCCTACTGCCCAAGCAAACCGCAAGCCGAAAGCTAAAGTTGATGGTGGTGATACGGACAGCGGAATGCCGCCATTGGCGCTGTACCGTCTGGCTTGCACCACCGTGCGCGAAGCCAAAGACTTACAGGCGGAAACACTCAGCCAGCTTTATCGCGCTACGCTTGAAGGCACTGCACCGTCACTAATGCTACTCAAGCCGGTGTTGAATCGCTTAAACGCTGACCTCTGTCGATTTGGCGCTGGAATTTTAGAAACGCCTATATCCGGCAAAGCCATGCGGGCAATCTCTGACTCAAATACGCCAATTCCACCGCCCGGCCAGTCACGTATGGCACTGCTTAGAATGCTCTTGAATCGCAACATAAAGGAAGGTGATCCCATGATAGAACCTAAAGTTTTTGAAACGCCTGATCCCGCCTACAACTGTGGGCGATTGCTTGCGATCTTTGATGATCTTCAAATGCAAGCACACAGCTACAAGCTCGAAGGCGCAGGTGTGGTCGAGCGTTATTACGGTTCGGCATCATCTGCACCAAATAGTGCGTTCGGTATCCTCTGGCGGCTTCATCAGCACCACCTGAGAAAAATCTCTCGAAATGGTGATGCAGGCAAACGAGCCGCAGAGGCGATTAAGCGAAGAATCGGAGATATAGCCGCTCTCTTTCCACAGCCTGCGCCTAACCTACCGCCACAATTTCCGCGTACTTTCAGCTTGCAGGAGCAAGGTCGTTTCGCACTTGGGTTCTACCAGCAAATGGCGGTGCGTAGATCCGCCATTGACGAATATCAAAGGAAGAAAAAAGCGGGCGAACTGAAACCTGAAGAAATTGACGACGTGTTAGAGCTTGCCGATAACGAATAATATTAACCAATCGAATATAGGAGACAAACATGAGCGATAACATTCTGACCAACCGACACGATTTTCTGATGTTGTTTGAAGTGACCAACGGCAACCCGAATGGCGATCCTGATGCAGGCAATATGCCTCGGCTCGACCCGAACTCGAATCGCGGGCTGGTTTCTGACGTGTGCCTGAAGCGTAAAGTCAGAAATTTCGTCGAACAATTCCCACATGGTCGTGCCGATAGCGACGCCAATGGATTCAACATCCTCATCAAGCAAGGGGCGGTGATTGAAACCGAGCAGAAAAAAGGAATCGAAGCGGCCAAGGTGCAGCAAAAGGACAAGGATAAACAGGCTGAAGCAGCAATGAAATGGCTCTGTCGGGAATTTTATGATGTTCGCACTTTCGGCGGAGTGCTCTCTACTGGCGACGACGTTATGAAAGGCTCTGCGTGGGGTCAAGTTCGCGGCCCCGTCCAATTCACTTTCGGCCAATCATTCCATCCGATTACCCCGCTCGAAATCACTATTACCCGCTGTGCAGTGACCAAGGAGGCCGACAAGGCCAAGGAACGTACCATGGGTAGCAAGCATATCGTTCCGTATGCGCTCTATTCCGCGAAAGGCTATGTTTCACCTGCATTTGCAGAGCGCACCGGGTTTACTCAAGCCGACCTCAACTTGCTGTTCGAAGCTTTGCTGCAAATGTTCGAGCATGACCGATCAGCGGCGCGTGGCGAGATGGTGGTGCGCGGGCTGTACGACTTCGAGCACGTCGGCACACAGCACGAAAACAACGCTGAACAGAACAAACGCGAAGCCCGCTTGGGCTGCGCCCATGCACACAAGCTATTTGAAGGCATTGAGGTCGCATTGACGGAAGAAGCGAAGGCCAAGGGCTTTCCCGAGTCCTTTGCCGATTATCATGTGACTTGCGAATGGACGAATGACAACCTGCCGAAAGGTGTGCGTTTGCATAAAAGGCACGAATAATAAGGAGTTACGAAATGACTACGATCCATTCTAGTAACGAAGAAACCCTGCTACACCAAATGGTGGAAACCATCGTCCGTGAAGTCGCCCCGGAGGCCATCATCCTCTTCGGTTCTCGTGCGCGGGGCGATGCGCGGCCCGATTCGGACGTTGACTTGCTGGTGGTGGAAAGCGAGCCGTTCTCGCCCCAGCGCAGCCGCCGCAAGGAAGCGGCGCGTTTGTACATGGCACTGCGGGGGCTGGCGGTTTCCAAGGATATTCTTCTGTACAGCCGGGATGAATTCGATCACTGGAAAAGCTCGCCAAACCATGTGGCCGGAAGGGCGCACAGTGAGGGGAGGGTGCTGCATGGCCGACCTTGAACATGCCCGCTCGATGTTGCGGATGGCGCATAAGGATTTCAATGCGCTTGTCGGAATGCAAGGGAACCCGTTGTTTGCCGATGAGATTTTCGGTTTTCATGTCCAGCAGGCAGTGGAAAAGGCGCTGAAGGCATGGCTCTGTGCCCGCGACGCCATTTATCCGATGACGCACGAGCTGACGCGGTTGCTTGCCCTGTTGGAGAATCAGGGTGCTGAGGTGGAAAAATTTTGGCCGCTGGTTCAGTACACTATTTTCGCAGTTCAAGCGCGCTACGAAGAAGGGGTTACCGAGCTGGATGAGCCTATCGACCGTGCCGCCGAGGTCGAGAACGTGAGTGTATTGCTGGCCCATGTCGAACAGATGATCGCCATATAAGGAAACGCCGGTGGCCGACATCGAACCCATCGCCATTTCCGCCCTCAACCAGTACGCCTATTGCCCCAGGCGTTGCGGGTTGATCTTCGTGGAAGGCGATTTCGAGGACAATCTCCATACCGTGCGGGGCAGGGTGGAACACAAGCGAGTGGATGCCGTGCGCCATGAAACGGCGGAAGGCCGGCGGGTGGAGACGGCCTTGCCGTTATGGTGCGACCGGCTCGGGCTGGTGGGCAAGGCGGATGCGGTGGAATTCCTGGCGGACGGCACGCCCTATCCGGTGGAGTACAAGCACGGCGCACGCAAGAAATGGCCCAACGATGACCTCCAGCTTGCCGCCCAGGCACTGTGCCTGGAAGAGATGACCGGGCGGACTGTGGCAGGGGGCGCCATTTTTCATCACGGCTCGCGGCGCAGGCGTGAGGTGGCGATTACGCAAGAGTTGCGTGAAAAGGTGGACGAGGTCCTGACCGCCATCCGCGCCATGCTGGAATCCGGCAGCCTGCCACCGGCGGTGAATGATGCCCGTTGCCGCGAATGTTCCCTCAAGGAGATTTGCCAACCGGAGGCGCTTGCCGCCACCGCCAAGCGCCAAAGGTTGCACGAGGCCCTGTTCCAACCGGAGGAACCATGCGCCAACTCTTGAACACCCTCTACATCATGACGCCAGGCGCCTATGCCCACCTGGAAAATGACACCCTGCGCGTTGATATTGAACACGAGAAGAGGTTGCAGGTACCCCTGCACCACTTGGGCAGCCTGGTCTGCTTTGGCGATGTGATGCTCTCGCCCGCGCTGATGCACCGCCTGGCCGATGAGGGCAAATCGCTGGTATTGCTCGACCGCAACGGGCGGTTCAAGGCGCGGCTGGAAGGGGCGGTGAGCGGCAACATCCTGTTGCGTCAGGCGCAACATCGGGTTGCCCTTGATCCGAGGTTTGCCCTGGAAACGGCCAAGGCCCTACTGGCCGGCAAGCTGCGCAACGCCCGCCAAATCCTGCTGCGCGGGGCGCGCGAAGCGGAAGGCGACGCAGACCGGCTGGCCCTGAGCACGGCCGCCGAGGCCCTCGGCCAATCGGTGAGAAATCTGCCCGCCGCCGCCGATCTCGACAGCCTGCGCGGACTGGAGGGCGATGCCGCGAAACGCTATTTCCTTGTCTTTACGTGCCTGGTGCGTCCGGATGCCCGCAGCGCCTTCACGCTTGACGGCCGCACCCGCCGTCCGCCGCGCGACCGGATGAATGCCCTATTGTCGTTTCTCTACGCCATGCTCATGAACGATTGCCGTAGCGCGGCGGAATCCGCCGGACTCGACCCGCAGCTTGGCTTTCTCCACGCCGTCCGCCCCGGGCGCGCCGCGCTGGCGCTCGACTTGATGGAGGAGTTCCGCGCTGTCCTGGCGGACCGTCTCGCGCTCACCCTGGTCAACCGGGGCCAAATCACCGCCAAGGATTTTGTCGAACGCGAGGGCGGCGCCGTGCATTTGGCAGATGATGCACGTAAGACCCTGGTAGTCGCCTACCAGGAACGTAAACAGGAAGAGATCACCCACCCGCTGTTGGAGAGCAAAACGCCCCTTGGCCTGCTCCCCCAACTGCAATCCCGCTTCATGGCGCGCGCCATACGCGGCGAAATGGCGGAAGGGTATCTGCCGTTTTTATACAAATAGCATTGCGTCCGTAAATCAATGGGCGAGGAATGAAGCCGCCGACATGCTGATTATCGTTACCTACGACGTCTCCACCGAAACCGCCGCCGGACGCAAGCGCCTGCGGCGAGTCGCCAAGGTGTGCGAAAGCACCGGCCAGCGCGTCCAGAAATCGGTCTTCGAGTGCCGGGTGAATCAGATGCAATATGAGGAGCTGGAGCGCCGGTTGCTGGATGAAATAGAGTTATCGGAAGACAACCTGCGTCTCTACCGGCTCACCGAACCGGTCGATTTACACATCAAGGAATACGGAAAATTCAAGGCCACCGATTTTGATGCGCCCCTGGTGGTATGAGAGGCTGTGAAAATATCCCCCGCCTACTGCGAACGTCCCTGGATGCGGTGGGCTGCGTTGCGAAGACCACAATATCGGGTCATGTAGTCTCGCTACACTCCCAGATATTGTGGTCCTCGCGCCTTGCTCACCACACCCAGTGCCGCTCTCGCTACGGCGGGGGATATTTTCACAGCCTCTGAGCGCGAACCGGGAGCGATGGGGAAAACCCGTCAGGTGCGCGCGATCGTTAACTGGTTGAATGAACGGAGATTTGTCGTATGCTACCTCGGTGTTCGCTTGTGGCACCCTGCCGGTCTCGGGAGATACGCGCAATCCAGCGGAATTTCTCAAGTCTTGCAAGGGGTTACACGCGAACAGAAGCGCCCGGCCAATTGGCCGGGCGAGGATTGAAACCAGATCCGCGAATCCAGTAGCCAGACCGGTTATTGAAGCGCCCGGCCAATTGGCCGGGCGAGGATTGAAACATGCATCCGGTTGTCTGCCGCGTACACCACTGGTGAAGCGCCCGGCCAATTGGCCGGGCGAGGATTGAAACTACATAGTTTTCGGACGCACAGACATTAACGTCAGAAGCGCCCGGCCAATTGGCCGGGCGAGGATTGAAACATTTTTTTCGTAACATAACCCGCAACATAAGCACGAAGCGCCCGGCCAATTGGCCGGGCGAGGATTGAAACTATTGATGAATTTTATTATGGAGGTAACAAACCCGAAGCGCCCGGCCAATTGGCCGGGCGAGGATTGAAACTGTTCCTAACCGACTTATCTGGGATGATTGGGAGGGAAGCGCCCGGCCAATTGGCCGGGCGAGGATTGAAACATCATCGCCTGGACGGATGAGATGCAACCACTGAGAAGCGCCCGGCCAATTGGCCGGGCGAGGATTGAAACATTTTCAACAGCTCAGCCGGGACGGCGATCTAAGGAAGCGCCCGGCCAATTGGCCGGGCGAGGATTGAAACAAGATACGCGACCTCCGAAACGTTGTTCCATGCGGAAGCGCCCGGCCAATTGGCCGGGCGAGGATTGAAACAGAACAAAACCATGTTCTTCAATGAAACGACGAAGAAGCGCCCGGCCAATTGGCCGGGCGAGGATTGAAACAAAACAAAACCATGTTCTTCAATGAAACGACGAAGAAGCGCCCGGCCAATTGGCCGGGCGAGGATTGAAACACGACCTCGATCCGGTTGCAACCGGCTCGGTTGGAAGCGCCCGGCCAATTGGCCGGGCGAGGATTGAAACCGTTCCTAACCGACTTATCTGGGATGACTGGGAGGAAGCGCCCGGCCAATTGGCCGGGCGAGGATTGAAACAGCTTCTGACTGGCTGCGCGAACATGCGCCTGGCGGAAGCGCCCGGCCAATTGGCCGGGCGAGGATTGAAACGCAGGATTCCCGCTGCACTGGTTGCAGGATTCCCGAAGCGCCCGGCCAATTGGCCGGGCGAGGATTGAAACTGCTGGCGATTCGCCTGCAATGTGGCATTCGCAAAGAAGCGCCCGGCCAATTGGCCGGGCGAGGATTGAAACATTAATCCCGCAGAAGTTACAGCGGGCCGTTCTGAGAAGCGCCCGGCCAATTGGCCGGGCGAGGATTGAAACGGCGTAGACCCGCTGCTCGATGCCCAGGCCCGGCGAAGCGCCCGGCCAATTGGCCGGGCGAGGATTGAAACCACCGTGTACTCCGCCACGTCGACGCCGATGCGGGAAGCGCCCGGCCAATTGGCCGGGCGAGGATTGAAACGATCGAACCCGCGTACTGGCGGGTATCGGCGCGGAGAAGCGCCCGGCCAATTGGCCGGGCGAGGATTGAAACACGCCCATGAGACGGGCGAAGGCGGCACGGGTGGGAAGCGCCCGGCCAATTGGCCGGGCGAGGATTGAAACATCAAAGCCGCCGCCCAGGCATTGCAGCAGAGGGGAAGCGCCCGGCCAATTGGCCGGGCGAGGATTGAAACTCCGCCAAGGCCTCGGCCGAGATCCTCCGGTCGCGAAGCGCCCGGCCAATTGGCCGGGCGAGGATTGAAACATGAACTACATAAGCTGGCTATACGCGGCAGAGCGAAGCGCCCGGCCAATTGGCCGGGCGAGGATTGAAACTAGCCCTTTCCTCGATCCGTGCAATCTCGGCTTCGAAGCGCCCGGCCAATTGGCCGGGCGAGGATTGAAACTCCGATAGGGATGCCGACCGGCTCGCCGTGGCCGGGCGAGGATTGAAACACGCCGTAGAAGGCCAGCATTTGCTGCTTCGACCGCTTCAGTTGGCGGCTGATGGACTCCAACCCGCCGCGCGTCTTTTTGAAGCCGACATCGCCCCCTTCCTTGGAGATAACGTCTATGCGTACCGATTGCCGATCTTTTGCCATGTCCGGGGAACGTCCTCGTCTGCTGCTTTATCTGTCGATCATGACCGCGCTATCGCCGCCACTGGTCATTACCCGGTTTTGGCCGGTGCCGCTGATCCTCATTCCCTTGACGCTGGCGGTCAGCATCATCGGTCTGTGGCGGTCACACCGATGATCTCGGCGGTGCGGGCGAACAGGGCGAAGGGGTAATCCCAGACATTGACCAGCCCGGCGCGCTCCAGCAACAGGGCGTTGCCTTCGATGTCGGCAATGATCCGGCCCAAATCGACCGGAAGCGCCCGGCCAATTGGCCGGGCGAGGATTGAAACAGAGGTAGGAGAGGGGATCTCAAATGACCCATATGGCCTGGCAGAATTTGATTACACGCGACCTTCTCAAGGATCTCGCCGGAACCAAGGCGTTTCAACGGGGCGAGGAGTGTTTCTTTTCTGGCGCGGTCGAGCGGTTGCTGGTGTCCAGCGGCAAGATCACTGCCAAGGTGGTTGGTTCGGAAGCGTACCGGGTTCAGCTCTGGGAGGTTGAGGACGACCTGGGCTTTGATTGTTCCTGTCCGCGCGCGGGGGATGGCTATTTCTGCAAACACGCGGTGGCGGTCGGATTGGCATGGCTGGCCCAGTCCTCCGGCGCGATGCCTGGCAGGAAGGGAAGGGAGCTTTGGCGGGAGATCCGGCAGTATTTGTCCGGGCAGCCGGTGGATGTCCTGGTCGATCTATTGATGGATGTGTCCCAGCGGGATGATCGGCTCTTTAAATCGCTGTCGCTCAAGGCCGAACGCAGCCTGGGCGGCGATGGGGTGGAGGCGTTCCGGCATGCGATCGACGAGGCAACGCGCACCGGGGGCTTTGTGGATTGGCGGGAGGCGGCGGACTTTGCCTCCGCGATTGGCCAGGTCGCCGATTCCCTGGCTGAACTCCTCAAGCCCGATTCCGCCGCCACCCTGGTCGAATTGACCGAATACGCCATCGAACGTGTGGAGCAATCCCTGGAGGAGGTTGACGATTCCAATGGCGAGGTTGGCGCCGTGGTCTATCGCATGGGCGAGCTGCATTTCGATGCCTGCCGGATGGCGCGGCCCGATCCGGAGGCTCTGGCGGAACGCCTGTTCCGGCTGGAGACGACACTGCCTTTTAAACTGCCGAAATTTGACCCTCTCAGCTACCAGGAGGTCCTTGGGAAAGAGGGGTTGCGCCGTTACCGGGAGCTGGCCGAAGCCGAGTGGGGCAAGATCAAGCCCGGCGACCGGGCCGGCGGGTTCGATTACCACCGGTCCAACATCACCCGTCTTATGGAGAATCTGGTCGAGGCAACTGGGGATGTCGAGGAGCTGGTGGCGATCAAATCCCGCGATCTCTCAACCAGTCATCGCTATCTCGACATCGCTGAAACCCTGGCCGAAGCCAAACAGATGGACAAGGCCCTGGAGTGGGCGGAGCGGGGCTTGACGGCCTTTCCCGACCGGCCCGACAACCGCTTGCGGGATTTTCTGGTCGCGGCGTATCTGAAGCGGAAACGCTTTGATGAGGGCCTGCGGCTGACTTGGGTCCAATTTGAGGAACATCCCGGCTTCGATACTTACAAAAAACTGCACGGTGTGGCCAGCCAGATTGGGGACTGGCCCGTGCAGCGGGAACGCGCCCTGAAATTGCTTGCTGAAACCATTCAGCGAGAGGCGTCGGAGACGACCCGCTGGAAACCCCAGTCCTCCGCGCCCAACTACTCCCGGCGGGTGGAGATCGCCCTCTGGGAAGCCGATCTGGATGCTGCATGGACAGCGGTTCAGCAAGGCGTTTGCGATATCTCCCTGATGATCGAACTGGCCGGCGGGCTTGAGCCATCCCGGCCGGACGATGCCCTCAAACTCTACCGCCGCGTCGTTCCGCCCATCGTCGAAGAGACCAACAATGCCGCTTATGCGCAGGCCATAGGCCTGATCCGGCGTATCGGCAAACTCATGACGGCCCGGAAAGAGACAGAGGAATTCAGCAACTACTTGGCGGAACTCCGTGTCCGGTTCAAACCCAAGCGGAATTTCATCAAACTGCTGGACGACGTGGTGTTGTCCGTCCGCCGAGAGAAAAATCCTTGAAATCGCCCCATGGCTTCTGTATAGTCGCCGCTTCGTTTTAGGCGCATAGCTCAGTTGGTTAGAGCACCACCTTGACATGGTGGGGGTCGTTGGTTCGAGTCCAATTGCGCCTACCAACCAAAACCAAAGAAAAGCCCCTTCCAAGGGGCTTTTCTTTGTCTGCTCCACAGCCCTATCCAGGGCCGAGAACAGCTATCTATTTCGTCGGCTGGCGCCCATACTCAACTTCCGGCACAGCATCCAACGCTCCACTCCGAGTGGTTCACCGGGCAAACGCCCTTCAGCTACGCTTCTCCAGGCTCCACGGGCATCCCCTCAACACGAACTGGAGTAAACACCATGTCCCATCCCCAACGACCTAGCAGGGAAGCGAAAAAGCAGGCCGCACATACACCGAAGGAAAAAAAGGCCGCCAAACGGGCGAAAAAGGATTCGATCGAATTCCCGCCCCTAGTCGCCAAACGCCCTTGATCAACTAATCCAGCCCGGAAATATCTCCCCGGTATTTCCGGACTTCGCAGGGGGGCTCACCGGGGAAAGGGGACGGATTTAATTGTTCCCGAAGGATACAAGAGAGTGCGTAAAATAAATCTGTCCCCTTTTTCGTAGCGGCGATCCTCGCGTCAACGGCGGGTCAACCTATGGCACCCGCCATTTACTATGCCGAAGGCCAAATGGAACTTGCCGACCTACCGACACAATCTGTCTAGCGGATTCCGAATACCCACCAAACTGCCTCCCCTCATGGAGAGGTGCTGGTTCCGTTGTCCGCTGAGTTCACGGCCGCGCTATCTGAATCGGCTGGCGCTGCTTGGGACGGCGCCTCCGCAAGCTCCTGGCCGCTGCCCTCGGCGGCGGCTTTGCCCGCGAGCTTCTGACGGCGTTTTTCTTCCTGCTTTTGTTTCTTCGCCAGATCCCTCTGGCGTTTTTCGAATTGGTAATTTGGCTTGGCCAAGTGGTCTCCTTTGATCGCCGCGAGGGCGTTATTGAATGTTGGAATGGGGCATCAAGCGCTGCTCGCCGCCGCGCTCACCGTCACCCTGTGTTCCCGCTGGTCGTCGACCAGCGCGATCGTCGTGCCGTCCTGCCTGACGCCGTCGAGCGTCAGACCGGGCGGCTCGGGGCTATCGGGGCCGGGTTGGGTAACGCCGATGTGGTAGACCGTTTCGCGGAAGCGGTAATGCACCGTGAATCCCAGCCAGTGCTCGGGCAGACAGGGGGCGATATGCAGCCGGTCCACTTCCAGCCGTAGGCCGAGCAAGGATTCGAGGATCAGCCGGTACATCCAGCCGGCCGAGCCAGTATACCAGCTCCAGCCGCCCCGGCCGGTGTGGGGCGCCACGGCGTAGACATCGGCGGCCATGACGTAGGGTTCGACCTTGTAGGTGGCGATGGCTTCTTTGGATTTCGCGTGGTTGGCCGGGTTGATCAGGGTTGTCAGTTCCCAGGCGAGGCGGCTGTCGCCCAGGGCCGCGAAGGCCATGGCGGCCCAGATGGCGCCGTGGGTGTACTGGCCGCCGTTTTCGCGCACGCCCGGCACATAGCCCTTGATGTAGCCGGGGTTGAGACCGGTCTGGCCGAAGGGCCGGTTGAGTAACGGGATCAGGCCCACATCGCGCCGTACCATGTGTTCGTCCAGGGATATTGCATGGCGCTACGGGAACGCTCCGGGTCGCCAGCACCGGACAGCACCGCCCAGCTTTGCGCGAGGGCGTCGATGCGGCATTCGACGTTGTCGGCGGAGCCGAGCGGGGTGCCGTCGTCGAACCAGACGCGATCGCCCAACAAGATGCGCGGCCCCAGTTTCGGCCGCACATCCTTGCCGATCCATGTCAGTTCTAGTTTTTGTTTGTTGCTCATGAAATTCTGCCGCCCGCCTTAACCGATCTGCGCGATACGCCAAACCGCCGTGGCTTGTGCCGCCATCCAGTTCTGGTGCGCGGCGACGCGCTCAGGAGTCCATTCGGCATGATCTGCCGCCAGCTTGCGGTTGATCGAAAAGCCGCTTTTTTCGAATACGGGGCGCTTGACGGCGTAGCTGGTATTACCCAAATCTTTGTTGGTACCTGCCTGCATCAAGGTCATGTTGCCCAGGCGATAGGTCAAGGCATCGGCCTCTTCGTCGGTAAAGGCCTCCCAGTCGGCCTGGGGATTCTGCGGTAGGACATGCTCTATGTTGAAGCTGTCGCTGGTAAAACTGTAGTCTTGCCCGGACAGATGTTTTTCCAGCGCGCAAAGAATGAACCTCACCACGCGGTTGTTGCGTGATTGTGTCGTGCGGATGGTTTTCTCGGCAAAGGCGGCGCGAAAAGCCGTGTCAGTGGGGTAGATGCTTTGCATTGCGGCCAGCGCCGCGCCTAGATTCGCCACGTCACCCTTCGCGATGCGCTCCGCAACGGCGTTATAGGTTCTTTCTTGTTCAGCCGTGCTGTAGCTGCAAATCACATTGAAGCGCATCGAAATAACGACGCAAGCCCGCATCAGGCCGGCGAAATCAGGCGTATCGAAAACCCGCTTGGCCGCCAACAGCAGCGGCAAGGGCTGGCGAACATTGAAGGTTCGCAAAGTGCTGGCAAACCCTTTGGTTTCCTGTGGCCAGTCGGAGGCTTCGGGCGACGATAAAGCGAGGTAGGTGTCGAGATCTTCTTCCATATCGCGCAGGAGTTGAAAAACCCGTTCACGCGAGTTGACCTGATTGCGGACGGTTTTGAACAGCTCGGCCTGGCGCGCAAAAGTACGGCGGCTATTCCAGTGGGCACGCAGGAAGTCAGGGAAGCTTTCCGCCCCCAGGCGCCCGACCATGGCCTCCCAGCGTTCCTCCAGATTTCGCAATTCGTGATCTTTGTCGCTGCTACGGTCAAGCACCGAAAACAAGTAGTTTTTCAGCAGGTCGGTCGCCGACAGCCGCACGCCGCGCGCATTCAACGTCTCGAATACCTTGTAGGCATTCAACTCATCCGTGACCGTGATGACCGTAAAAAACAGGCGGTCGCTCATGTCCTCGACGAATTGAGCCAGACGCATACCCTCGGTGCCAGTGCTTTTTTTGAGGTAATCGCCCACGCGGCGATCAAACCACTCGAAGGCCTTGCGCAGCAAATGCTCGGACGCGCGAAAACCGCGCTGCGGCAAGTGCTCCATCGGAACCATAAAGTTCTGGTAATAGCTGTTGTTGTTGCGGTTCAGCGTTAGCTTGGGGCGGGCGATCAGTGTGACCGGGTCCAGGTAACCCACATAGGTCTGGCGAATTTGCTCCATTCGCCGCCCATTGGCCTCAGAGTCGTTGCCTGCGTCAATCAGCCGTCGCAGATTTTTCAACACCGCAAGCACGATGATGCTGAGGGTAGTCAGGCGTTGCTGCCCATCGATAACTTCAAAGGTTTTGTCGTCCGCCGATTGCAGAACGAGATACCCCATGTAGTGCGCCGGTTCACCACTTGGCTGTAGTGTCCCCATCAAGTCCATCCACAAGTCTTCCCACTCGTCATCAGCCCAACTGTAGTCACGCTGAAAGCGCGGAATGCGGTACGTCAGTCCGTTGCCAATGAGCTTGCGGAACGTGTTGTTTTCGGTCTTGAAGTTCGTTGCGGCCATCACAGCCTCCTTTAGTGGGTGGTTATTTGCCTTAAAATGGAACAAAACGCTCTACATCAAGTAGCAACAGGTTGTGGTCGGCGGTCGCGGCAACGAAGTCCGGCACGTACTCGGGCTGATTGGCGCCGGAGCGGTAGTAGATATTGAACTGCCCCGCCACCGGACGGAACCAGCGCCGTGCATCGCGCTCCAGAACACCGGCCAGCACGCGCTCGGTATCGGAATGAAATTTCTGCACTGGATAGTTCTACTTTGTCGTAATCGTGAATGCGCTGCCAGTGTTGTACGGCGGGTCGATAAAGACGCATTTCACCTTGCGCGTATATTCCTGCTCCAAGGCCTTCAACGCCAGCAGGTTGTCACCGAAAATAAGCTGGTTGTCGAAAAAGTCGGCGCTGGTGACACGGTGCTTTGCGTGGTGGCTTTTCTCTGGATCGCCCAACAAAATGCGTGGCTCCAGTTTCGGACGCGCATCCTTGCCGATCCATGTCAGTTCTAGCTTTTGCCTTGCCATAATCGCCTAGTGGTACTTAACGCGTCGATTGTCGAATGCTGGTTTTGTCCCTTCCAGAACATTGACGACGTGAGAATTAGTAATTGGGTTTTCAATTGAGCCCGCGCGATAGGTAATCTTTGACGCGTTTTTTCGATCAAAGCTTGAGTAGATGACCTGCTCAGCGTCGCAAACTACTGCCAGATTTGGGTTATGCGTAACCATGATGATCTGTCGTTTCTTTTTTGCTTCACTCAGTACGGGCACCAGCAAGCTCACCACAGTTTCGTTATCGAGGTTTTCTTCAGGTTGATCCAGAATGATTGGATTTCTGCCCTTATCCACCAGAAGGTAGAAGATCAACAGCAATGCACCTCGCTGCCCCGGAGAGAGTTGCTCGATTTGCGTATCCTGAAACAACAGCGAGTACCTCGGCTCCAAGAATGACAAACCAAAGAGCAGGTCATAAACATCACTCACCGCTTTGTCTTTTCTTAAGATGGACGCGATACCAATTGCACCTTTGCTACCGCCAGTGGCCGCGCTAACGATCTTTTCGTGCAGCGTCGTGATGAACCCTAAAATATCCGCACGCTTATTGAAGTCGTATTGTTCGGCTACCTTTCTCACAGCACCGTAGCTTTCATCTTCTCCACGAAAGTCCCCAGAGTTTTGTTTGATGAGAGCAAAGAGGGAACCAGCAACAGAATCTGATGAACCGCCCAACGTAGCCTGAAACTGGAGTTTGTATTCATCACGAATCAAACTATTTCCTTGAATGAGGTCTTGTACGGGCGCAAAAAGCTCTTCTCGTGCTTTCCGCTGGGCGTTCAGAATGTCAAATATTTCACCCGCCAGACTTAACCGTTGATGCCGTCGCTGATCGAGACTATCCGGCAGGCTTTCAAGCTGAGAAATTCTTGCTTGCAGGCCTTTTTGGGTTTCTGGAGCGTCAGTCGTTCCTGTCAACTCAGCGAGCTTTGCTTCCCAAACCTCCATTGTTTTCAGATACTGCTGGTAGTGTTGCTGTGGGGCATTTAGTTTTGCATTGAGCGCGACTTGTTCAACTTGGAGCTTCGACTTCTCCAGGGTCTCGTTGGCTACCGTAGTCTTTCGATTTGCCTGTTCAACAGGTATAGCAGACGCCAACTGATCCAAAGGCTGGTCGTTCATTGTGAACGTAACCAAATCCATAACCTTTAAGCCAAGGTTTTCCAGGTCTTTCGCAGTGTCGTCTTGGAACTGCTTATGTGATCGTTCTAGCAAACGCATCCGTTCACGCACGTTTTGGATCGCTTTAAGCTTCCCTGCAAGCGTCAAATCAACATTGGCATTTAACGCCGATTTGTCTTCAATCGCTTTAATCTTCGCAGAGATTTCGTCCAATGCATTTGCTACGGCCTTCTGGTCTTCGGTTAGTTCAGCGGCTGGTTTTTCAATTACCGCAGGCTTGATCTTGTTGTGTTCGTCTATTTGTCTAGCCTTGAGATTCAGGAGTTCTTGCAAAGACCGCTTAACCTCCGGCTGGAGCTGTTCCTCCATGCCAGCGATCTCTTGGTTTAGTTTCTTCAAGTCCTTCCGGAACTCACTCAACTGATCGCGATAGCTGCTTTCTTGTTGTTCAATCAACTGGTCGAAGTCTAGAGCGCCAAGACGAATTGCTTCGCTGGCGTGCGAAAATATTACTGCTCTAAGCTCGCGCTCAAAGGCGTTTGTGCGCCCAGAAACGTGGTCGTTGCACAACTCTTCAAAATGACCTTGCGGGATGTATCGGACGAGTTCCACTTTATCGTCGGGTGGATCATCGTTGAGGTTTCGCTGTACGGTACTTGCGTCACACCAGGTCAACGTACCGGAAAAGTGCTTCGCTGGTTCCCCCGACTTACCTCGGAATCGGTCCTTTTTTAGGAACGAGAAATGATTTTTCTGCCGTGAGTTTCCGAGCAGAGCGATGACATCGGCTAACGCACTTTTCCCGCTGCCCTTATTTCCGATGATCGCTATCAAATCCGGATTTAATGGCAGCGCACTCCCATCGAGCCATTTTCCAACGTTCGTAGCAGCAGGGTTTTTTTGTACGTCTACTGAGTCAATAAAATACGTCTTGTTCTCGGCAATTTCGGCAAGCTTCTGAGGACACTCGCCAATGAACGAACGTTTTGCGGGTTCCATGATGGCTTGGAGCAAACCATGAAATGTCGGGTCTGCCTTTATCCAAGTAGCTTTTCCAGAAGGGAACTTTCCGTAGTCCGCAAACGAATGAGCATCGCTCCCGGACACAGCCAAATGCGGCTTATTTCCTAATGCGGCTTGGAATGATGCGAACCATTTTTTATTGTTCTCGGTCGCAATGCCAACAAACGCTTCCCATTGCTCTTGTCGACGCGTTTCAAAGATCGGCGACGATTGCATAAAACCGACTACGTAAGCGTAGTGCTTTGCCCATTCAGCATCAGCGAGTCCGTTGTATGTATCCCACGGCATGAAAGCGATTGCCTTGCCATCGGGCACCTTTGAAATAGCTGTCTTGTAGGTGTCCGGGATTATTTCTGCGCACTTTGACCCAGCCAGCAGGGCCGCAGGATCATTCGCTTTAACGACTTCAACCTTCATCCCATGCTTTGTCAGCAGATCATCACCGAGCTTCTGCCGTGCAAGCCGCCGAAGGCATTCGTCAGACAGTGGCTGCTCAATTAGGGCAACTCGAAGGTCAGATTTGAAATTGTTTAAATCTTGATCCGAAACGTCATCCGCAAAAACGACGTGGGCATTGAGCCTGTAACTTGTCGGCGAAACGAGCCTAAGTTCAATTCCCGGCAAGACTAACTTATTGAGCTTTGGTGCCCCGGCTTGAGCTAGCCTTTTCTTGAGGGCAAACCAGCCGTCAAAAGTCCAATAATCCATCAAAACAAAAACCGAAGGCACAGCTTGGTTTATTGTGGCAATCATTTGGTCGACAGCCTGCACAACTTCAGCATCCGTCATGTCGGAAAATTTCATCCCACTCCACTGAAACGACGCTGGGGTATGCACGTGAAAATCCCATTGCCGCCATTCAGAACCACGTGGAAATAGATTGCTAGCGTTAAGCATCTCGCGCCCCCGATTTATAACGTCAGTGTTTTAGGTTGTGGAGTTTCTGAACTTAAGGCAGGCAGCTCTAAACCTTCAATCTCCTGCAACGACTTACCAGCGATTCCTTGCAAGTCGCCGTACATGCCGACAGTCGCCCCCATGACACGTTCGATTTGTTGCTCGCGCTTGGCCCACTGTTTCATGATCGCCTTGCGCTCCTTGTCGAGGTCTTCCTGCATGGTGGAGAAGGCTTCGACGATGGCTTCGACGCGATGGCGGAAGCGCGGACCGGTCAGGTACTGGTAAATCATTTCCGTCTTGGTCTGCTGCCCTTCCGAGACCTGCCGCGCCATGCCGACCTGTAGCAGCGTGTGACGCAGGACAGTCGCTACCGGCAACGCCGCACGCGGGCTGGTCACCCAAACTCCGTCGATGACATCGAAGGCTTCGACGCCTTTGGGCAAAACCTGACTGACGAGGACGGAAATCTCGGCTTTGGCGGTACGCTGGTCCTCGCGCAACTTGGCAAGCCAGCCGTCGCTCCAATTCTTGGTGCGTTTGGATTCCCAAAGGATCGTACCGCTCTGCTGGCCGCTCTGGTTCACAACCCGTTGCAGGACATCGCCGCCGAATTCGCCCTTGGGAACCGGTTCGATGGAGTCGAACGGGAATTTGGCACGCAGCAGGTTTTCAAGTTCAAGCTCCTGAACTTCGCCCTGTAGCTGCTGGGAACCTTGCTCGGCCTTCTGCTTGAGTTCTTCGATTTTTTGCTGCATCGAGGCGATGGTCTGGTCCTTTTCCATGACCTTCAGCTTCAGCCCTTCCTCGGCTTCGCGCTTCGCCTTTTCGCGGACATCGCCGAGACCTTCTTGCACGCGCTTTTCAACGGTCAGTTCCAGTTCGCGTTTGGCGTCGTCGAGTTCGCGCTGCTTCTTGATGAGTTCGGCTTGCGCCTGCTGGGCTTCGGCGAGCTTGGCATCGCGGACCTTGAGCACTTCCTGAAGCTCGGCCAGTTCCCGTGTTTTGCTGTCCAGCTCGTTGGCTGCGGCCTGCTTGGCTTTCCTGGATTCTTCCTCGATGACGCAGGAACGCTCGGCTTTGAGCTGGGCGGCGACCTGATCGGCCACCTGTGCATCAAGATTGCGCTTGGCTTCGGCGACCTGCTTTTCCTTGTCGCGGATACCTTGCTCGCGCTTGGCGATCTCTTCATCCTTCTGCGATAGCTGCTGCTCTAACTGCTTTCTCGTCGCCGCAATCAGCGGAGCCGCCAGCGATTCGGTGAGCCGGATTTCGGTTTTGCAGTTCGGGCAGATGATGGTGGGTTCGGTCATGGCTTGATCCTTTTCTGTGTGCCGGTAGGGCCCGTCAACTGCTTGATCGAGTGGGCGCCGATCAATGATCGCATCTGCGTAATGGCGATGATGCCGAACAGGGCGACGTTGAGCAAATCGGCTTCGGAGGCATAGACGATGCCGGTTTGCGCGGCAGTCAGGCGCGGCGGGATCTGTCGCTCCTTGATCGCATCGGTGTGAATCTTGTAGTTGACCTTGGCCAGGGTGCGCTGGAAGTTCCACTCTAGCGAGGTGGCTCGGGATTCTTCATCCTTGAGCCGCTGGAACTCCTTGATGAGGTAGAGCTTGAACTCCGGACTGAGCCACGAACCGAATCACCCCGCCACGCTTACCTCGACCGAGTGCTCCCGCTGGTCATCGACCAAGGGAATCGCCAGACCCTCCTGCTCGACGCCATCGACGATCACCCGCATTTCTTCGCCGGGGGTTTGTGCGATGGCGATGTGATAGACCGTCTCCCGGTAGCGGTAGTGGACCTTGAATCCCTGCCAGTGCTCGGGCAGACAGGGGGCGATATGCAGCCGGTCCACTTCCAGCCGTAGGCCGAGCAAAGATTCGAGGATCAGCCGGTACATCCAGCCGGCCGAGCCAGTATACCAGCTCCAGCCGCCCCGGCCGGTGTGTGGCGCCACGGCATAGACATCGGCGGCCATGACGTAGGGTTCGACCTTGTAGGTGGCGATGGCTTCTTTGGATTTCGCGTGGTTGGCCGGGTTGATCAGGGTTGTCAGTTCCCAGGCGAGGCGGCTGTCGCCCAGGGCGGCGAAGGCCATGGCGGCCCAGATGGCGCCGTGGGTGTACTGGCCGCCGTTTTCGCGCACACCCGGCACATAGCCCTTGATGTAGCCGGGGTCGAGACCGGTCTGGTCGAAGGGGGGATCGAGCAACTGCACCAGTCCCGCTTCGCGGCGTACCAGGCGCTCGTCCACCGCCTGCATGGCCCTGCGGGCGCGGCCGGTGTTGCCTGCCCCGGAGAGTACTGCCCAGCTCTGCGAGATGGAGTCGATCTGGCATTCGGCGCTGTCCGCCGATCCTAGCGGGGTGCCGTCGTCGAACCAGGCGCGGCGATACCATTCGCCGTCCCAGCCGTTCTGCTCGATGTTGCCGCGCAGACGCTCGCCTTCTGCCTCGCAGAATCCGGCGAAGGCAGCATCGCCGTGCCGCTGTGCCAGGGTGCCGAACTGGCGCAGCACTTCATAGAGGAAGAAGCCCAGCCAGACGCTCTCGCCTTTGCCCTGGATACCGACGCGGTTCATGCCGTCGTTCCAGTCGCCGGAGCCGATCAGCGGCAGGCCGCGCTCGCCGAGTTGTAGTCCGCGCCGGATCGCCCGCACGCAGTGTTGGTACAGGCCCTCGGTCGCCTCGGAGCGGCCGGGGAGATCGTAGTAGGAGTCATCGTCGGGATTGAGCGGGCGGCCCTCCAGGTACGGGACCGGCACATCCAGCACGCCGGTGTCGCCGGTCGTCAGGACATAGCGGCAGGTGGCCAGGGCCAGCCACAGCAGGTCGTCTGAACAATGGGTGCGCACGCCCCGGCCCAGGGGCGGATGCCACCAGTGCTGGACATCCCCTTCCTGGAATTGGCGCCCTGCGCACAGCAGCAGTTGGGCGCGCAGCAGGCCAGGCTCGGCATGCACCAGGGCCATGGCGTCCTGCAACTGATCGCGGAAGCCGAAGGCGCCCCCCGGCTGGTAGTAGCCGCTACGCGCCCACATCCGGCAGGCCATGGTCTGATAGAGCAGCCAGCCGTTGGTCAGCACATTGAGCGACTCGTCGGGCGTCGCCACCTGAACCGCGCCGAGGCTGTGATTCCAGTAGAGCCAGACGGCTTCCAGTGCCCGCCGCGCGGCGTCCGCGCCCTGGAAGCGCTGCACCAGCCGGTTGGCCTCGTCGCCCCCCGGTATCCCGCCCAGTCCGAGCCGGAAACTGATCTCGCGTTCCTGTCCCTCGGCCAGATCGAAGCTGACTTGGATGGCGGCGCAGGGGTCCAGGCCGCTGCCCAGCCTGCCGGACAGGTGGGTGCGTGCCATCGCCGCCGGATTCGCCAGACTGCCGTTGCGGCCGATGAATTCGGCACGGTCGCAGGTAAAGGTCCGGCTCTTGTCATTGACGTCGAAGAAGGCCACCCGCCCAGGGAACTCGGTGTTGTACGGGTTGCGGGCGTAGAGCGCGCCGCTGAAGGGATCGATCTCGGTGGCCAGATGCATGGCCGATTTCGGCCGCAGGTCGCCCAGCACCCATTCCACATATCCCGTGGCGGACAACCGGCGCGGCCGTCCGGACTGGTTGCGCACCCGGAGCACGGAAAACTTCACCGCTGCGTCTATGGCGACATAGACCCAGAGTTCCGAGCGGATTCCGCTCTCCTCGTGTTCGAACACGCTGTAGCCGAAGCCGTGCCGGCTGAGGTAGGGCGTCGCGCCGCGTCTTGGCAGGGGGGTGGGCGACCAGAATTGGCCGGTCTCTTCGTCGCGCAGGTAGAAGGCCTCGCCGCTGGCGTCGGATACCGGGTCGTTGTGCCAGGGCGTGAGGCGGAACTCGTGGGCATTCTCGCCCCAGGTGCAGGCCTGGCCGCTCTCCGAGATGACGCTGCCGAACTGGGAATTCGCCAGCACATTCACCCAGGGCGCCGGGGTGAGTTGTTCCGGCGTGGTGGTGATGACGTACTCGCGCCCGTCCGGGGTGAAGCCGCCGATGCCGTTGGACAGGATCAGGTCGCGCTGGGGCCGTTCGAAGGCGGCGGGCGCTTCGGGGCGCTGGGGTTTGCCTGGCGGCAGGCGCGGCACACGCACTTCCGGCACGCCGGGGAGATTGATCTGCTCCGCCAGGGTCCCCCGGCTGTCGCTGATGATGACGCGGGCAACGGTCTGGAACAGGATGCGGTCTTCCTCCGAGATCTGCTCCGCCGAGCGGATGAAGATGCCGCCGGGCCGGTCGATTACCTGGGTTTCCAGGCCCACCGCCACCAGGCCCAGGATCTGATCTTGCAGCGCCTGCCGGTATCCGGCGTGGTCCTCGTTCCAGATCACCAGGTCCACCGCCAGCCCCTTCAGGCGCCAGTAGGCATGGGCCTGGATGAGCTGGCGCACCAGTTCGATATTGGCCAGGTCGGCGATGCGTACCAGGACAATCGGGAAGTCGCCGGAAATGGCATAGCCCCAGAGGCCGGATTGTCCGCGCCGGTTGCGCATGAGGACGCTGCTGTCGGCGCGCAGGCTGGCATGGGCATAGATGACCGAGTTGGCCAGGCGCCCGTAGAGCTGGGCGTCCGTCTCGCTGGCATTGATCTGGCGCAACACCACCTGGGCGTGGGTCCAGGCCAGTTCGAAGACGCGGTCGGCCAGGCGGCGGTCCTGATATTTCTCCACCAGGCCCAGGGCCGTGTCGCGGCTGTCGCCGATGCCGTAAACCAAGTCCACGCTGGCCGACTGCTCCGGCTCAAGGCTGATCCGGCAGCGGATGGCCAGGATAGGGTCGAGCACGGAACCCTGGGTTCCGGACAGCGCCCCGGCAGCGTCCAGTGCCTGGGGTTTGCTGGCATCCCGGCCACGGCCCAGGAAACGCGCCCGGTCGGTCTCGTAGGAAATCTCGCTGACTTCCGCGTCATGCACAGCCAGCAGGTGGAACATCCAGGGCGATTGCTCATCGCGGGAGCGCGGGCGGCGGGTGCAGAGGATGGCTTGGTGCGGGGTGACGATCTCGGTCTGCACGAAGAGGTTGCTGAATGCCGGATGCAGGGCATCGGCGGCGGGCGCCGTCAGCACCACCTCGGTGTAGCTGGTGATCTCGATGGTCCGGCGCAGGGGGGAACGGTTGATGATGCGGACCCGCCGCAGCTCGATGTCGTCCTCCGGCGACACGACGATATCGGTATGGGTGTCGAAATCGAAGCCCTCCCCGCGGTCGCGGCGGCGGAATTCGGCACGACCTTCCGAGAAGATCGCCTCGTAGTGTTCGGCGCGCCGCAAGGTTGGCTGGTGCGCGGTGGACCAGCTTGAACCGCTCGCAATGTCTTGCAGATAACAGAAGGTGCCCCAGGGGTCGCGGGTGCCGTCTTCGCGCCAGCGCGTGACTGCGAGGTCCCGCCAGCGGCTGTAGCCGCCGCCCGCCTGGCTGATCATGACGTGGTAGCGGCCGTTCGACAGCAACTGCACCTCGGGGAGCGGTGTATCGGGATTGTTCAGCACGCGGATCGGCATCTGCGGGCTACCCGTTCCGGCCTGGAGGCCGGTGATTTCGGCGGTGTGGGCATAGAAGGCGGATGCCCTGGGAATACGTTCCTGCAACAGCAGCAGGGTGGCCTGGAACAGCGGGTCGGAGGCGAAGCGCTTCTGCATCGGACGGTCCAGCAGCAGCGTGGCCAGGGCAAGCAGACTCATCCCCTGGTGATGGGCCATGTAGGAATGCACCAGGGCATGGGGTTCGCCACGGCGTTGCCGTGCCGGGGTGAAGTCGATGGCTTCATGGAAACCGTAGCGTCCCTGCGCCCCGAGGGTGGTGAGCCGTTGCAGGTTCAGGCAGGCGGCCTCGGGCGCCACCATCAGCGCCAGTACCGTAGCATAGGGGGCCACGACCCAGTCCTCGGCCAGTCCGCGTTTCAGCCCCAGGCCGGGGACCCCGAAGGCGCGGTACTGGTAGTTGAGTTGCGCGTCCACCCTGTTGTAGCCGGATTCCGACATGCCCCAGGGCAGGCCGAGTTGCTGGCCGTACTCGATCTGCCGGGCCACCACCGCCTGGGCGGTCTGGTCGAGCAATGTGTTGTCGAAGGCCGGCATGACCAGTTGCGGCATCAGGTATTCGAACATCGAGCCGCTCCAGGAGAGCAGGATCGGGTCGCCACCGGCACGAGTGAGCAGGCGGCCGAGGGCGAACCAGCTCTCCTGGGGCAGTTTCCCCTGGGCGATGGCGACAAAGACGCTCAGCCGCGCCTCCGAGGCCAACAGGTCGTAGTAACTCGTATCGCGCCGGCGCTCGTCCAGGCTGTAACCGATGCTCAGCAGACGCGATGCCTTTTCGTAGAGGAACTCATATTCCATGTCGGCCAGTTCACCGGCCTGGAGGGCCAGGTGCCGGATGGTGGCGATGCGGGTCCGGGCGCGCTCGCTGCCTTGCTCGATGTGCCGGCTCAGTTCTGTCAGCCAGGCAGCTTGTTCCGGCGTCGCCGCCGATGCTGTCTGGCCCGCAAGCCGGTTTGACAGCGCCAGATCGAGCCCCGCCAGGCTGCGTAAGGTCGGGATGGCATCGATTTCAGGAAAGTCGCCGATCCCCTCGGGCGCCAGTGGCAGTCCGGTCCAGGGCGCAAGAAAGATCAAATCATCGCGGGCGGCCTGGCATTGCCGTTTCAATGCACCGGCCCACCAGCCCGCCTCGGTTTCGGGCTCATGGTCCAAATCCTCGGCAATGGCGAGAGCGGACCGCATCAGCCGGTCGAGCAGCAGGCGCGCTGTGGTCAAACTGGCCGGAGGGGCTTTGCAGGCAAGCTCCAGGGCTTGCTGGAATTGCACCAAGGAGGCGGGCGAGCGGTCGCCAGCGGACTCCTCCAATATCCCCAGCGTGTCGGCCAGGCCAGCCAGCCAGCGCGGCTCCAGGATAGGACGATCGGGTAGCGCGATCAGGCCGGGACGCAGGGTCAGGAGATGGCCTGCCAGATTGCCGCTGTCCACCGTCGAAATGTAGATGGGGTGCAGCGGGCGCAACGAAAGGGTGTCATACCAATTGAAGAAGTGGCCGCGATGGCGCTCCAGCCCCGCCATCGTTTCCAGGGTCAGCCGGGTGCGTTCGATCAGTTGTCCGGCGGGGATGTAGCCGAAATCATGGGCGGAGAGGTTCGCCAGCAGCGACAGCCCAATGTTGGTGGGCGAGGTGCGGTGGGCCAGGGAGGCGGCGCGGTACTCCTGGTAATTGTCCGGCGGCAGCCAGTGGTCCTCGGGACCGATCAAGGCCTCAAAGAAGGCCCAGGTCCTGCGCGCGGTGCGGTTGAGAAAATGGGTCTGCCCGGCCGTCAGCCGCGCCTCGCGCCGGGCGAGGGGCAGGCTGATCCACCAGGTGATGAGGGGGGAGACCAGCCACAGGACCAAAATAGGCCCCGCCACCAGCAGCGCGGACGGATTCGCCGTCGCCAGGCTGATGGCTGTGCCGATCGCGAGAAGGGGGGCAAACCCCATGGCGCGGAACGAGGCGGCGAGGCCGCTACGGCTCAGTCGTTCCTGGTCGCCCGAAGGGTTCCATTCCAACAGCCGCCGGTGCGTGAACAACAGACGCCCGAGGGTGCGCAGGATGGCGTCCAGGCTGTAATAGGCCTCGTGGGGCAGCGTCGCCAAGGCCAGTCCTGCCTGGATGAAGCGTTGTCCGGCGGCCTGGGTGGTGGCCCGGAGGTGCTGCTCCGGCCGCATGTCGCCGGGTATTCGCGCCAGGTCCAGCAGGGCGGCCAGCAGGGGCGGGATAAAGAGGATGCCCAGTATCGCCAAGGTCCAGAGGGCGGCCGGTGTCAATAAGGTCCAACCCAGCAGCAGCAACAGTGTCAGGGTTGCCGGTATCAGGCTGCGGCGCAGGTTGTCGAACAGCTTCCAGCGCGAGAGCAGGGAAAGGGGATTGATGCAGCGCTGCCCGTCGGGGCCGGGGACGCGCGGCAGCAGCCAGGCCCCGAGTTGCCAGTCGCCGCGTATCCAGCGGTAGCGGCGGTTGACATCGGCGCCGTAGCGGGCCGGGTATTCCTCGTACAACTGCACGTCGCTCAACAGCCCGGCGCGGGCGTAACAGCCCTCCAGGAGGTCATGGCTGAGGATGCGGTTTTCGGGAAAGCGTCCCTTGAGCGACTGCTCGAAGGCTTCGACATCGTAGATGCCCTTGCCGATGAATGAGCCCTCCTGAAAGAGGTCCTGATAAACGTCGGAGACGGCGCGGGTATAGGGGTCGATGCCAGGCTCGCCGCCGTGCAGGCGCGCATAGCGCGATTGGCTTCCGCCCGGCAGGCTCACGCCGACACGGGGTTGCAGGATGCCGTAGCCCTCCGTGACGCGCCCCAGTCCCTCGTCATAGACCGGATGGTTCAATGGGTGCGCCATGGTGCCGGCGAACTGGTGCGCGGCATCGCGGGGCAGTTGCGTGTCCGTGTCCAGGGTGATGACGTATTTCACACTGGCGAGCACCCCGGTCGCCCCAACCACCAGGGAGAAGCCGGTGCTGTCGCCTTCGCGCAGCAAGGCGTTCAGGTCGGCCAGCTTTCCCCGTTTGCGCTCGTAGCCCATCCAGATCCGGTCGTGGGGGTTCCAGAGGCGCGGGCGATGAAACAGGAAGAAGATGTCGTTGGCGCCGCCCGCGTATTGCGAATTCAGCGCCTCGATCCGTTCCTGGGCCAGGCGCAGCAGGGTCGCGTCCTCGGGCTGGCTTGCCGTTGCCGCATCGCGAAAGTCGGTGAGCAGACCGAAGTGGAGATGACTGCTGCGATTGGCCAGAAACCGCACTTCCAATGCCTCGGCGAGACCCTCGATATTGTCCACGCCGGTAAGCAGGGTAGGGACCACCACCAGGGTGCGCGACGCCGGTGGGATGCCGGTGGAAAAATCCATGCGTGGCAAGGGATGCGGCGAGGTCAGCAAGGTGGACAGCCAGTTCACCAATGCGGTCGCAAGCTGGCCGGTGGCGAGCAGGGCAAGCAGTCCCAGCGGCGCCAGCAACCAAACAGACTCCAGGTCCGATCGGGCAGCCGCCAGCAGTCCGCCGGTCAGGAGGAGGGTGATCAGGGCAATCGCGCCCAGATACACCAGCAATGGGGACCGGCCGGCCAGGCGCAGCAATCGCGCGCCCAGGGGCGGCCGCGATTGGGTGAGGCCCTCCAACTGGGACCGGCCCCGGTCGATCAGGTAATAACCCACATGCGCCGTTCTGCTGGCGGCCCCGTTCTGGGCCGCGCCCGCTTGCGCCAGTTCGATGGCGCGTCCGGCCACCAGGGTCTCGGGGCATTCGCTGACCTTGGTGATCTCCTCGATGACATGCCGGTAACGGTCGCGGGTGGCGAAATCCATCCCGGCGTAGTCCCCGGACGGGTCCGTGCGCAGGGTCTGCTCCACCAGGCTCATGGCCTCGACGAACTCGCGCCAGTCCATGGTCCCGAGGAAGCGCAGACTGCCGATACTGTTGCTGATGGAGACCTGGTCGGCCGCCTGCTGCTGGTTGCCCGATCGCACCAGTTGCTCGATGCTCAGGCCCGATTCCGCCAGTTGCTGTTCGATCCAGGTCAGGGGCAGGGCCAGGGCAATGCCTTGCCCCTGCAAACGGCGTGTCAGTTCCGACACGAACGGGGGGCTCATGGGCGGATTGGATCGCGCCATGTCCGCGATCACCAGGATCAGATTCTTCGGGTTCTGGCGGGCGATCTCCGTCAGCTTGCCTGCCCAGCCGACGGCCAGATCCCGGTCGGCCCGGCCCAGGGCGATACGCACCGCGACCCGGCGCAGATTCTCGATCAGCGCCAGGCGGAGCATGATGGGTATGGCCCACAACTCGCCCAGCCGGAGGGGGCTGACCGTTTGATAGGCAGCGACGAAACGGCTGAGGCTGTCCGGTTCCACCCGTCCGTCGCCACGGGAGATGGTCTCCAGGGCGAGGTCATAGACGCGGGGCAGCCCTGCCGTGGGGCCTTCGGCCAGGGCAGGCAATTCCCGGCTGTAGCCCTTTGGCAGGTGGCGCCGGGCGGTGCGGATCTGTTCTTCGATGAGGTAGAAGTTATCGAGCAGCCACTCCCCGGCGGGGGTGATGCGGTATTTGGAGGCGACCGCCGCCGTCAGCCGCTTGCAGGTCTCGATCAGTACACTTTCATTGGCGGCCAGCCGCGACAGCAACTGGTCGGGCACAGGCCCCGGCGCCAGGCGGTGGGCGGAGGCGAGACCCAGGCCGTGCCGCGCCATCTGATCGGTGCTGAACAGCTCCGCGCGTAGCGGCGGCTCATCGCTGAACGATTCGCAGGGATGCGTCGAACGACGCCTGAAGAGGCCTAAATTTGGTTTCACGCTGTACACCCAACCGCTCGGCGAACGGCCAATATGCACCCAGTGGCACAGTGCCAGGGTGACGATGGCGAAGATCGGAACGCTGGGGGCATTTGGCCCCGGCGCCCAGGAGCCATTCCTGGGACAGCTGGATAGAGATCAGAGGCCGGAATGGCCAGGGATTAGACAACGGTTTCCGGCTGATGTTTCAGTTTAGAGCAGATTGGGTTAGGGCGCGCATCGACCACGCCAGGAAGATGCAATAGTCTCCTACCTTAACCCACCAGTAGTAAATCTTGCCTATCCTGCCGGCTGTGCTTTACTTCCTGAACGCACCGGCAATCGGCGCGCGGAAGGGTCAATCGCAGGGTTACAGGGGGCACGTCATGGATCAGTCATTCGCCAGTAGTTACAACCGGAAATTGTTGGTCAGCGTATTCAACGCCCAGGAGGCGCGGGAGGCGGTCCTCGGCGGGGGGCGCATCATCGACAGCGAAGACCCCAAGAGCGCCCTGGGGAACATCAGCCCGCGCAACATCATGGAGATCAGCGACGCGGTGCTGGACTTTCAGCGCGACCTGAATCTGCAACTCAGCACCAACATCGGCGAGGACCAGCTCCTGTTCCGCCGCTCCCAGACCGGCCAGGCCATCGAGAAATCCCGCTACGAGATCGCCGGCAAGGCGGCCCAGGCCGCCATCGGCGTATCGGTCTCCATGGGGACGCGGGTCCATCCGGTCAACATCGTCAAGGTGGGGGTCGATGGCATGCCGGCGGACAAGATCGGCGAGGTGCTGAGCGAACTGGTCGCCACCCTGAAGCGGACCGAGGCCCTGAGCCATACCCAGGTCATGTCGGTCCTCTTCGCCCAGGACCTGGAACTCTGGGCAGAGCGCAAGCACAACGAGAGGGTGCGCAAGACCCTGGTCGAATCCCACGAGTTCAACCCCGCCACGCCGGACGAGCCGGGGGCCTTCGATATCAGCCCCTACGCGGTCGATAGTTTCCGTGGACCCGATGGCAAGCCCCTCTTCGGCGATGTCTCCCAGGTCAGTCTGGCGGCCCTGATCCGGCACGGGATATTGCCTTCGGACGTGAGGACCCCCCACATCCGCCTCAACGAACTCTTCCCCCATGCCACCTTCTTTCCCGACATCGCCCAGGGCACGAGCCGCACCACCCAGGCCGTCATCAAGGCCATGGTGGACGTGACCGCCGACTCGGGCGCCAACGCCATCATGATCGACACCTCCATCCTGACCAAGGTGATGAACGTCTGCCTGGTGGATACCCGCAGCGAGGGGATGGTGGACATCAACTCCCTGGTGGTGAAGGACGGCATGGTGCAACAGGGCATCCTCTCCCTGGAGGACCTGCGCTTTTTCGTCGATTACTGCCACTATCGCGGCGTCTCCGCCAACCTGGCCGGTTCCATCGACAGCTACCAGGCCCAGCAGCTCTGGTGCCTGCTGCCGGAGTTGGATCAGGCCTCCACCCGCGGGGCCTCTTCGGGCGTGGACCGCGATCCCTCCCTTCCAGGCCAGGCGGGGGTGGACTCCCGCCGCCATCGGGTCATCAAGCGTTCTCTGGTCCGGGGCCTGGCCCCGCCCGAGCACGGCGGGGTGCTGAACCTGCCCGAAAAGATCAAAAAGGTGGAAGGGGCCAAGGAGCGCGTCAAGGAGCTGGTCAAGCTCCTGCGCGAGCGGCGCAAGGCGCTGGGACTGCCGGAATTGCAGGCCTTCTGGGTCGATGTTTTCGGTAATTCGACTGTTTTCAAATAGCCCATAAACCGCAAAGGACGCGAAGGAACGCAAAGGATTTCATTGGCTTGTCGAGGTTTTGTTCCTGACCAGGACGGTGTGGGCATAGACAAAAAACCGTCGGGAGCGGGTTTTCGCGCCAGCCCCGGAGGGGTGAGGCGCAGGGATGCGCCGAACAAATGCATCGGATTGTTTTCCTTAGCGTTCTTTGCGTCCTTCGCGGTTAAACAGAGGTTATTAGCGTTAAACAAGGAGTTACGGATGAAGAACAGCAAACCGGATTCGAAGAAGTGGTCCAAGGGCTTCACCGAGGCGCAGGCGAAGGGGATGATCCCGGAGCCCCAGGAGCCGGTCCCCGGTTTTCCCATGAGATACCTCTGGCATACGGGTCCCTGGTTCGACATCTTCGAGAAACAGATTGAGCTGATCGCCTCCGACATCCGCCGCGCCAAGGCCGAGGGCAAGCTGGTGGTCTACCTGAGCTGCCCCATCAGCTCGCGCGGCGGCGGCTATTCGGGCACCAACGTGGACATCGCCAAGCATGCGGAACGGACGCTGCTACAGCGCTGGGGCGAGGGCTTCTGGATACTCAACCCGGCCCAATATCAGCTCGAATCCAAGGCCGGGACCGGGCTGATGAACCGGCACGCGGAACAGCTCGGCATCGACATCGCCCTGTTGCGCAAGCAGGCCGCCCCGGCCGGGGGCGACTACATGCGCATGTGGACGCGGGTCCTGGTCGAGAACGGCGGCAGGGTCGGTGAGCGGGACATCGCCGGGGCGCTGCTGAATACGGGCCAGTATTTCGACGCCTACTATTTTCTGGGGCCGAAGGATGTCCAGTCCTTCTTCCTGGCCGAGGGCGACAGCCTGACGGCGGGGGTCCAGGCCTATTTCGCCCGCAAATACGCCACGGACGCCGATTTCCGCGCCAAATTCCGCAAGCCCCTGGACTGGGACGAGCTCAGCCGGTGCAACCAAAAGGGCGAGGAGTTCAAGGACAAGGACGGCGCGCTGCGCGACTGGACCCTGCTCCGTAGCGACTTCCTCCGTTACTACGGCCTGCGGGCCAGCGCCAACTTCAGCCTGGGCTCCCACGACGAATGGCTCATCTTCAGCCACCTCAACCGGTTGCGCCGGGAGGCCACACGCAACCCGGCGAAATTCATGGCCGATGGCGACGCGGGCGAACAGATCGCTGGCTTCTTCGACGGCAATCAGGTCGATCCGGCCTCGACGGAGATCCCTCTGTCGCGGGGCTACTCCTGTTGAGGACAGCCCCAAAAACTCCGCTCAATAATCCCGTGCAAACCGTAGCAATCATAGAGATCCGCCACCCCGGAGAATGAAAACGCTAACGTAGGTCGGCCTTCAGGCCGACTGTCGCCCTAAAGGGCGACCTACACACTGATTTTCACGATAAGGGAGATCGTCCATGAAAGTTCGAGGTCGTGCCTACGCCAGCCCCGGTTGCGTCCTGTTGGCCTTCGACTGGCCGGACGGCGGCCGGCACGAGGATTTCCTCGGCTTCGCCATCCAGCGGTCGCCGGGTTATGAGGGTAGAGAGACGAGCTGGCTGGAGAACAAGCTCGATTTCAGACCCCTGACGCCCGATGCCCAGCCCAAACCCAGCAGCCAGGCCCCCTTCCAGAAATTCCACTGGTGGGACGGTGGCATCGACGAAAAGGACCGGGGCCGGAGCTTCCGTTACCGGGTCATTCCGGTCCGGGGCAGCGGCGCCGATGACTTGCGGTTGGTTGAGGATGATGCCGGTGAGATCACCCTGACCATCCCCCAGCACCGCGAGGGCGCCATCGCCACCTATTTCAACCGCGCCGTGGTCAGTTCCCAGAGCTTCGCCCGGCTGGTGAAAAAGGGGGCGAGTCTGGAAGGACAGATGGATTGGCTGGCCGACGGCATTCAGGACGCCTTTCCCGCCATTCTCGACGGCGCCGACAGCTTCCGCTGCGCCATCTACCACCTCACCGACCGGCGCTGGGTCCTGCCGCTTCTTCGAAATTTCGGGGGAAGGGGGCGGATCGTCTACCACGAGGACACCAAGGAGCAGGAGAGCCGGAAGGCCCTGGATGCCGAACCGCTCGGCCCGAATGTCGAGACCAAGGCCCGTTTCGAAGGCACCCTGATGCACAACAAGTTCCTGGTGCGCGAGCGGAACGGCCAAGGCGAGGCGGTCCTCATGGGCTCGGCCAACTTCACCCCCGAGGGGCTCACCACCCAGGCCAATCTCCTTCATGTCTTTCACTCGGCGCAATTGGCAAAGGCCTACGCGGGGCGTTTCGAGCTGCTCGCACAGGACAGGCCCAAGAGAGAGATCAGCGGCCTGGCCAGTTGGCTGGAGATCGACGACGTGCCGGGCAGCGCCATCCGCCTCTTCTTCTCGCCGGAGAAGACCCGGAACCGGGAGGCGCTGGACAGCGTCATCCAGGCAGTGAACGAGGCCCGCTCCTCGGTGCTCTTCTGCGCCTACTCCCCCACCGATGCGGGCCTGCTGAAGGCGATCCTCGCCGCCGGGGACAACGGCAAGATCCTGCACGGCATGCTCAACAGCATCCCCAAACCCGGCGAAGAGAGTTCGGCGATCGCGGTCGAGCTTTATCACCGCTCGCGCAAGGACAGGAAGATCCTCAAATACGGCTACTTCGGCAAGGACGACGCCCCGCGCGGCTTCCTGCCGGAGCTTTACACCATCGACGTGAGCCGGTACGCGGCTGGCAAGGAGCCTGGCGAGAGGCCATGGCCGGTCCAGATCCACCATAAATTCATCCTCATCGACGGCGACACGGACCATCCGGTGATCTACACCGGATCGGCCAATTTCAGCCGCAACTCCTCCATCAACAACGATGAGAATCTCTTGGAGATCAAGGGTAACCGGCGGCTGGCCGAGGTCTACGTGGCCGAGTTCATGCGGCTCTACGAACACTTCCGCGCCCGCGCCATCTGGGACCTCTCCCATCCGCGAAAGGCGGAGGAAGGGACCGGTTCGTTCCGAAGGGAGGCCGCAGCCAAGGATTACGCCCTGGTCCTCAAGACCCACCGGGCCGATTGGGACCGGGACGCCTATACCCCCGGCACCCCCGCCCTTCTCAGCCGGACCCGCCTTCTGTAGGGCGGCCTACCCGTGTTTGCGGTCGAAATAGTCGTGGGTCAGATGGAACACGATCGGGCTCAGCAGTACGAGCGCGATCAGGTTGGGTATGGCCATGAGGGCGCTGAAGGTGTCCGTGATGAGCCAGATCAGGTTGATATCGATCTGAGCCCCGGCGAGGACGAAGACCACCCAAGTGATGCGGAAACGATCGATGCTGTGGCTGCCGAACAGATATTCGGAACAGCGTTCGGCATAAAGGCTCCAACCCAGAAGGGTACTGAAGGCGAAGGCGGCCATGCTGATCGTGATGAGGAGAGAGCCGAGGCCCGGCAGGCCGGTGGCGAAGGCCGAAGCAGTCAGGTCGAAGCCTGTTTTGCCGCTGCTCCACTCACCTGAAACAATGATCGCCAGTGCCGTGACGGTGCAGAGAACGATGGTGTCGATGAAGTTGCTCAGCATGGCGATGGTGCCTTGGCGAACCGGCTCATCGGTTTGCGCGGCAGCCTGGGCGATGGAAGACGTGCCCAGCGCTGTCTCATTGGCGGAGCCCTGCGTCATGCCGAAGCCCTGTGTCAGGCCCCAGCGCAGCGTCAGCATCACCGTCGTGCCGGTAAAGCCCCCGGTGGCCGCGACCGGGGTAAAGGCATGCTTGATGATGAGAAGGATGGCGCCGGGCAGCATGTCGATGTTGGAGATGATAAGGATCAATCCGCCAATCAGGTAAAGGCCGACCATCAGCGGGGTCAGTATTCCGGCGATCCCGGCGAGGCGCTGGACGCCTCCTCTGATGATGAAGAACACCCCTCCCGCCAGGACTGCCCCGGTCAGAAAGAAGGGAATGCCCAAGTTGGCCTTGAGGATGCCGGCCAGGGCGTTGACCGGCACCATGTTCCCAATGCCGAACCCCGCCAGGAGGGCGAACAGGGCAAAAAAGCCGGCCAGCCAGCCCCAGCTATGGCCCAGGCCATTTTTGATGTAGTACATGGGGCCGCCGACATAATGGCCCTCTTCGTTCCGCTCGCGAAAATGGACCGCCAGCACCGTCTCCGCATACCTGAGCGCTGTGCCGATCAGGGCCGCGCACCACATCCAGAAGACCGCGCCGGGGCCGCCGATGGCAATGGCCGTGGCGACGCCGGCGATGCTGCCGATGCCGATGGTCGAGGAGAGTGAAAGCATCAGGGCGTTGAAGGGGGTGATATCCCCTTCCTGGGACGGCTTCCGGCCCTGCCAGAGCATGCGGAAGCCGTAGCCCAACCCCCGAATCGGCAGTAAATAGAGCCCGAGGGTGAGAAAAAGACCCACACCTACCAGGAGTATCAACATGACAGGCCCCTTGAGCAGGCCGTTCAGGTCCATTAGAAGATTTATGATCGTTTCCACGGGTTATCCACTCGCTGTTGGGGGATGAAATGGTAGGTTGGGTTACGGCGCGCACCGGCCTTACTGGACCAGCAACGACATTGAATTTGCGCGCCTAACCCAACCTACAGGGCGCGAATCTTCTCCAACTGGGCCTCCAGATTGGCCAGGGCCGCCCCGGCCGCTTCCAGCTTGTCCCGTTCCTTTTTGACCACCGCCTCGGGGGCCTTGTCCACGAAGCTGGGGTTTTGCAGCTTGCCTTCGGTGCGGGTCATGTCGTCGCGCAGGCGGCCGATCTCCTTCTCCAGGCGGGCTTGCTCTGCGGCCTTGTCGATGAGCCCGGCCATGGGGATCAGCACCTTCATGCGACCCACCAGGGCCATGGCCGATTCCGGCCCCTCGTCGCCCTCGGCCAGGATCTCGACCGATTCGGTGCGGGCCAGGAAGTCGAGGTAGGGCCGCGCCTTTCCGGCCCAGTCGCGGTCCAGGGCATTGGCGTCGGCCAGCAGCACCGGGACCGGCTTGCCGGGGGCGATGTTCATCTCGCCCTTGATCTTGCGGATGCCGAGGATGAACTGCTTCACCCACTCCATCTCGGCGCTGGCGGCGGGGTCGATCAGGCTGTTGTCGGCAATGGGATAGGGCTGGAGCATCAGCGTAGTTCCCGAAACCCCTGCCAAGGGTTTCACCTGTTGCCAGATCTCCTCGGTGATGAAAGGCATCATGGGATGGACCAGGCGCAGCAGGGTCTCCAGCACCTGGACCAGGGTGCGGCGGGTGCCGCGCTTGGCTGCTTCAGAAGCTGCGGCGCTATTGAGCACCGGCTTGGAGAGTTCCAGATACCAGTCGCAATACTGGTTCCAGGTAAATTCATAGATGGCCTGGGCGGCGTGGTCGAAGCGGTAGCCGTCCAGGGAGTCGCGCACGCTGGCGATGGTCTCTTGCAGGCGCGACAGAATCCAGCGGTCGGCGGCGGAGAGTTCCACCTCACCGTCGGCGACTCCACAATCCTGTCCTTCAGTGTTCATCAACACATACCGCGCCGCGTTCCACAGCTTGTTGCAGAAGTTGCGGTAGCCCTCGATGCGGCCCATGTCGAAATTGACATCGCGGCCGGTGGAGGCGAGGGCTGCGAAGGTAAACCTCAGAGCGTCGGCGCCGAAGCCGGGGATACCCTCCGGGAACTCCTTGCGGGTCTGTTTCTCGATCTTCTCCCTCAGGTGGGGCTGCATCATGCCGCCGGTGCGCTTCCGCACCAGTGCATCCAGGTCTATGCCATCGATCAGATCAATGGGGTCGAGCACATTGCCCTTGGACTTGGACATCTTCTGGCCCTGGGCATCGCGCACCAGGCCGTGGATGTAGACCTCGTGGAAGGGCACCGCGCCGTCCATGAACTTGAGCCCCATCATGATCATGCGGGCGACCCAGAAGAAGATGATGTCGAAGCCCGTGACCAGCACCGAGGTAGGGTAGAACTGTTTCAGCCGCTCGGTATCCTCCGGCCAGCCCAGGGTAGAGAAAGGCCAGAGGGCAGAGCTGAACCAGGTGTCGAGCACGTCCTCGTCCTGGGTCAGGGGATAGTCGGCGGCCAGTCCATGCTTCTGACGGACCTCTTCCTCCGACCGGCCCACATAGACATTGCCCTCGGCGTCGTACCAGGCGGGGATGCGATGCCCCCACCAGATCTGGCGGCTGATGCACCAGTCCTGGATGTTGCGCATCCAGTCGTAATAGGTGTTCTTCCAGTTGTCGGGGATGAAGCGGATCTGGCCCGATTCCACCGCCTCGATGGCCGGACCGGCCAGGGGCGCGATGCGCACATACCACTGATCGGTGAGGAAGGGCTCGATGACGGCACCGGAGCGGTCGCCGCGCGGCACCATGAGTTTGTGGTCCTGGATCTTTTCCAGCAGCCCCTGGGCGTCGAGATCGGCGACGATGCGCTTGCGCGCCTCGAAACGATCCAGGCCGATGTAAGCCAGGGGCAGCAGGTTGCCTTCCTCGGGTTCATTGGCGCGAACGGCGGCATCCGGGGTGAAGATATTGATCAGGCCGCCGTGGGGCATCTCCGAGATGACCTTTTCGTCCCGGTGGCGCTGCCAGACGCCATAGTCGTTGAAGTCGTGGGCCGGGGTGATCTTGACGCAGCCGGTGCCGAAGGCGGGGTCCACATAGTCGTCGGCGATGATGGGTATCCGGCGGCCGGTCAGGGGCAGCTCCACCAGCTCGCCGATCAGGTGCTTATAGCGTTCGTCGCCGGGATGGACCGCCACGGCGCAGTCGCCCAGCATCGTCTCCGGGCGGGTGGTGGCCACCACCAGATGGCCCTGGCCGTTGGAGAGCGGATAGCGCATGTGCCAGAGGCTGCCGCTTTCTTCTTCGGACAACACCTCCAGGTCGGAAACGGCGGTGTGCAGTTTGGGGTCCCAGTTGACCAGCCGCTTGCCGCGATAGATCAGCCCCTCCTCATGGAGACGGACGAAGACCTCCTTCACCGCGTTGGAGAGCCCCTCGTCCATGGTGAAGCGTTCGTTTGCCCAATCCAGTGAGGAACCCAGGCGGCGCAACTGGCGGGTGATGTTGCCGCCCGACTCCCCCTTCCACTCCCATACCCGGTCGATGAAGGCCTCGCGCCCCAGGTCGTGACGGGTCTTGCCGTCGGTCTCCAACTGCCGCTCCACCACCATCTGCGTGGCGATGCCCGCGTGGTCCGTGCCCGGCTGCCAGAGGGTCGGCTCGCCCTTCATGCGGTGGTAGCGGATCAGAGTATCCATCACCGTATTGTTGAAGCCGTGGCCCATGTGCAGGCTGCCGGTCACGTTCGGCGGCGGGATCATGATGCAGTAAGGCGGGGCCTCAACCTCCTGCGGCGAGAAATAGCCTTCCCGTTCCCAGTTCTGATACAGCTTCTGTTCGATGGCGTGCGGGTCGTAGGTCTTTTCCATGGGGCTCGGTCGTAATGGGCGGAGACAAGGGCGCGATTATACCTGAACGGGGCGAAGGGGTTAGCGCGGTGGGGCCGCTAATGGTTGCATATTCACCCTGCCGTCATAGACTTGCCTCGTGATGCCTCTGAAATTTACGCCCCGTGCCGATTGGTGCGGTTCGGCGCCACCCTGGTAAGAGATTTCCGATGAAGGACTTCCGCCTGCGACTCCAAGATACCACCCATGCCGAAGAGATCGATGGGGTGACCGCCTTCACCGGCGAGGACGCCTCGGGCTCCTTCGGCATCCGGGCAGGACATGCCCGCTTCATGACCCTGCTGGTCATGGGGCTGGCCCGTTTCCGCGCTGGAGAGGAGTCCCCCTGGCAGTACCTGGCCCTGCCGGGGGCTCTGCTCTATTTTCGCGCCAACCGGCTGACCCTGACCTGCCAGCACTACCTGCGGGACGATGACTACGGGCGCATCAGCACAGCCCTGGAGCAACAGATCCTGGCCGAGGAGGCGCATCTGCACGGGACAAGGGAGAGCCTGCGCCGGATGGACCGGGAACTGCTCAAGCGTCTCGGGGAGTGGGGCAAGGTGGCCCATTCCTGATAATGAGGCTGTAGGATGCCGGTGAGCGATAGCGAACCGCATCGTTGGTCCACAGCGAATGATGCGGTTCGTGCCTCGGCAACTGCTCCCTGCGTTGCCCTACCACCTCCATCCCTGGAGGCGTCACCGCATCCTCTCATAGCCTTTACAAATTAATACTATTTATGGTTACCAAGGTCTCAGCCCACGCGAAAAGTGAAGCCGATTGACATAAATCCCATTTATCAATTAGCCCGACTCTTCGCCTTTTCTTCGTCGA
>Ga0208863_1000416_pt1 | contig 44799 bp, 35 predicted proteins | sample RifOxyD3_FD_184040 | JGI IMG/M metagenome (GOLD analysis project Ga0208863, IMG submission 184040) | Soil microbial communities from Rifle, Colorado - Rifle Oxygen_injection D3 (SPAdes) | ecosystem: Environmental > Terrestrial > Deep subsurface > Rock core/Sediment | place: Rifle, Colorado...
GGCTGAGGGTTGAGGGCTGAGGGCTGAGGGTTGAGGGCTGAGGGCTGAGGGCTGAGGGCTGAGGGGAAAGTACTGAGTGCATAGTGCTAAGTGATCGAAACTCAGTGAGTCCACCCCGTCCACCTCGTCCACCCCGTCCACAAAAGGTTGAGGGTTGAAGACGGCCAGAACGGATGAACAGATAAACAGCCAGGGAGAAAAGGGCCGCCAGCAGCAGGAAAGAGAGAAAGACCGGCGGGGTGAAAAAGGTGGTATAAATCGGGTAATCATAGTCGAGGTTCTGGTTGACCGGCAGAATCAGCAGCCGCAGGTAAGTGACAATCACCCGAAATTGGGTGAACAGATAATGAGCGCGTGATAACTCCGTCTGTACCCGAAACTGCTCGGTCACGTCCGAAAGCACTTCGCCGACCGATTCTCCAGTCGATTCGCCGGTCAGATAGATGCCCACGGGAACAATGGGGATCGTCAGCAGGAGCGGCAGCAGGAAGAACAGGCGCCGCCGCCAGTCCCCCCTGAAGAAGGAAAACTCCAAGAGGAGCACGACAAAAGGAAGGGTAACAGAAAATTCCTTGGTCTTCATCGCCAGCAGCGCGGCAAGGACGGAACCCGCAATCAGCAACACCTGTTTCCAGGCCCCGGCCTCAGGCCTTTTAGCTTCAGCCTCTAGCCTTCCCCACACATACAGCACCACCGCCAGCAAGTAAAACATCGTAGCCAGCGAAGCCAGGCGCTGGTAGATGTAAGTCACCGCCTGGGTCTGCACCGGGTGCGCGACAAAAAGCAGCGCCGCGAACAGGGCCAGCCTTGCCGAGTCCTGCCCTTGAACCCTGCCTGGCTCCTGACTCCAGAAGTATGGGGTACGAAAAATAAGCTGAACCAGGGCATAGACGAGCAGGGCATTGGCGATATGGATCAGCAGGTTGACCAGGTGATAGCCGATGACATTCATCCCGCCCATCTGATAGTTCAGAGCAAAGGTGAAAAAGCAGATAAAGCGGTTAGGATTGCTTACATTGCTGAAATAATTGGCCAGTCCATGCACCGCGCCGTTATCGCGGATATGCTCCAGATCGTCAAAGATGAACGGCACCTGAAAGGTGTTCCCGTAGCAGATCCCCGCGAGAATGACGATCAGCAGGACATGAAACAGAGGCTTCTGCAATAATTGCGGCCAGCCGTTTGTTTCTCTTGAACTTTCAGTGCCTGTAGGCAGGGTGAAAGACATAATCATGACTCCTGTTCCGTTCCGAAAATACCTTTCATCCCTGCAGCTCCGCCTTCATTTACGCGGCTTCATCACCAGATAGTAGACAAGGGTTCGCAAGGAGAGCAGGCGATGCAACAGCAGCATCATCCGGCCCCTGACCCCGTACTCCCCGGCATAGGCCCGCGCCGTTGCCTGCGCGTCGGCAAGCTGCTCCCGAATTTGCACGCTGCCCTTGGCCGCAGCATGAATCCTCATGTCGGCAAGCTCATCTGCTAAAACCGTCGGATTGGAAACTCCGGCAAAGCGCAGCCAGAGATCATAGTCCATATCCAGATGCCGGTTGACATCCAGGGTTCCCGCCTTGTCCCACATGCTCCGGTTCCAGAAGGTCGCCTGCTGGGGGACAAAATTCTCGCTCAGCAGCTTAAGCCGCGAGAAACGGCGTGATTGCCAGTTTTTGTACCAGGCAACCAGATTCATGCTCCGCGCCCCCACAGCGTCGATCATCCCAGCCCGCCCGTAAAGCCAGGCCGGCTCCTCCCGCGCGAGAAACGGGGCCACCTTGGCCAGGGCTCCGGGCCGCAACACGTCATCGGAGTTGAGCCAACCCAACACCTGACCGCGCGCCCGAGCCATCCCGCAGTTGACCGCATCCGACTGACCTTGATCTTTTGCAAAACAGAGGACCAGTCGGCCACCGTATTCCTTGTGCAACTCCAGCAACAGTTCCCGTGAACCATCTTCGGAACCGGGATCCATGACCAGCAGTTCCACCTCCACCCCCCGCTGGTCCAGAACGGATCGTACCGCCGCCTCCAGAAAAGCGGCCTGCTGATAGCAGGGCATAACGATTGAGATCATGCTGCTTAAATTCCTTTTTCTAACCAAGACTAACAACCAGATGGGTTGCCAACCCCATAGGCAACTTCATTCGAGACTGTCTTTAATGACTGTACTCTCTGTATTCCTCGTTTTCAGAAAAAGGATAGAAAACATGAAGCAATTAAAAACACCTTGAACCGAAATGGTCATCAGGGTCAGGGCGGGCACGACCTGCCGCATGGTCACATAGATATCGAGGGCGGGATACCCCTGCGAGTACCAGCCCCAGAAGTTGCCAATAAAGATACCCAGCCCGATCAGCCCCACCCCCGCGAAGGCAAGGAGAAATTTCTCCAGAGAGAATTTTTTAAGACGCTCAATGAACTTCGAGGTGATGGGCAAAAGACCGATGAGATGGGCATAAAGATTGATGAAAAGCCCGGCGTAAATCACCTGGATGCCAACGATGGCCATAAAGGCCATGGTCAGCAGCGAATGCACCCCGAGATTGGCGGAGCCGATCTGCACCTGCCCCCGAATGAGCAGGACACCCAAGATGAGCGCCGTGGCCACAAGGGCCGTGCCCGGATAGACAAACAGCCAGTTGGGCGCATGCAGCAGCATGAACCTGAGGTGCCGCCAGCCATCGTGCCAACGGCGCAGGTGCGGCGGGCGATTGCGGCCATCCTTATACAGGATGACGGGAACTTCCGTCATCCGCAGACCATTCAGCCTGCTCTTGATGACCATTTCTGAGGCCCACTCCATCCCGGTCGTCACCAGACCGATGGCCATCACCTTGTCGCGGCGAAAGGCGCGTAGGCCACAATGAAAATCACTGGTGGCGATATTGAAGAAAAGTCTGCCGACAAAGGTCAGCAACGGGTTGCCAAGCAATTGGTTCAAGGCGGGCATGGCGCCGGGCATGATCTTGCCCTTGAGCCTTGTCCCCATACAGATATCATAGCCTTCCTCAAGTTTCTCCAGCATGGGGTAGGCTTCATCGAAATGGTAACTGTCATCACAGTCGCCCATAATGATAAACTTACCCTTGGCTTGCTGAATTCCGTATTGCAGGGCCGCGCCATACCCGCGCCTTGGACAGTGAACAACCCGCGCCCCCAGAGAGGCGGCAATTTTCTGGCTGCCGTCTGTCGAGCCATTATCGGAAATCAGCACCTCTCCATCGATCAGGTGTGTGGCAAGCAGCTCCTTCGCCCTGCCAATACAGACCGGCAGAGTAAGCGCCTCATTGAGGCAGGGCATAACGATGGATAGTTTCATGGGCGGCTTCGCTTTTGGCTGGTTGTCTGAAAATGGGCGCGGTTATGGAAGGCGTCAAGAGCATGAGGATTATGCGCCACTCCGCCATTTTTTTCCAGTGGAATTTTCCAGATGTTGCCCATTGCCCGCGCAAAGAACCGCGATAACTTCGACGGCAGGCCAGAGCGAACGCGGCCAGTCGAAGCGACGGGCGCACTCACGAACCCGGTCGGGAAAGTCTGGATGGCTGAAAAGAAAGTCAAGGTAGGCGGAAATCTCCCTGGCCCAATCCTCGACAACCAGGGAAGCGATGAGCCGCCCGCACTCCTCGGTCACGAACTCCTGCGGCCCGCCGCTTTGGTGGGCCACCACCGGGGTGCCGCAGGCGATGGCCTCCAGAGGGGCCATGCCAAAAGGCTCCCCGATGCTGCCGTGCAAGAAGAGACTCGACTTCCGGTTCAGCTCGGCAAGAACCGGATCCGTGACCGCCCCGTGAAAAATAACCCGGGATTCCAGCCCCATCTTCCTGGCAAGTTCCCGAAGCTGAAGTTCTTCCTCCCCCTGACCGACGATATGATACCTCAGATCAGGATGCACCTTCAATACCTCCCGAAAAACCTCCAGCAGAAAGTCGATCCGCTTGAACTTCGTCAGCCGGGCGACCGTAATCAACACCCGTTCCTTCTGCCAGCCTTCGCTGGCGAAGGCTGAAAAATCGATGCCGGGATAGGCGATCGCATCCGAGGCACACCCATAGACCCGCTCCAGTTCGGAGGCGGTGAAACGGCTGTTGGCGATAACCCGGTCACAATTCCTGGCCAGGAAAACGTCAACCCTCGACAGGATCGGCCTGAGTACCTGGGCGAGAAGGCTCTTCCACCAAGGCCTGAGCGCCCTGATCCAGGCTGGGGAATGGATAAAGGCGCTCGGCTCCTGACACATCCAGGCCAACTTGAGTCCTGGGCAACGGCGCTTGTGCAGCCATCCCCACCAGTTGGCCGGAAAAACCTGCGGGAAGAGAACCTCCGGCTGCCAGGCGGTAATGGCCCGGCTGATCCTTATCTGCCAGAAGGGCAAGAGCAGCCAATAGTAAAGACTCGAAGTCAGCGGGCCGTTGAGGGAGATCATCTCCAGACCGGCGGGCAGGTCGAACATGCTCCGGTCCACACGCATGGTCAGGATGGCCACCCTGGCTCCTTGCGCCAGCAGTTGTTCCGCCAGATGCAGGGTGTAACCTATGGCGCCGCCCGGGGCGACCAGATGGGGGTGGAGGAGGAGAATTCGGTGGCCTTTCAGCGTCTCCGCAGTGTCCTTCGGCTCCGCCACTAGCTGCGGCCCTTTATGTGCCTGGCCCGTCTCGGGCCGCTTGCCCCCCGCATAAAATCGATGAACCCAACCCCAAGCCCTTGCAGCGGTTGTGCATTTCCAACAACCAGGGATTTTAGTCCGAAAAGGAGATTATAGAGAACAAAGAGCGGCAGAAGGAGTGGGTCGTGCTCCCAGAGAAAGGAAAAGCCGTTACGGGTGTAATAATAGTACTGGGGAAAGGTATGCTGTCCTGCGGAAGCGGAGACCTTGTGCCATACGTGCGCCCCCGGCACAAAGAGCACCCTGTAGCCCTTTTCCCTGGCTCTGGCGCACCATTCGGTATCCTCCCAGTAGAGAAAATAGCCCTCTTCCATCATGCCGATTTCCCGGATGGCGGCGGAGCGCACCAGCATACTGCAGCCAGAAACCGAGTCAAGTTCGCACAGCTCGGCAAACCTGTCATCATCAGGCAGTCCCCTCCCCCAATCCCGCAGAGCCAGCCGTCCCTTCTTCCACTGCCCCCCGGCAGACCAGATTATGCGGGGATCATCGTGGAAATAAATCTTTGCCCCGGCGATACCGATGGCGGGTTCCACCTCCATCGCCTCCACTAAAGCGGTGAGGGCAACTGGGGCGGCAACGGCATCATTGTTCAGGAGCCAGACGTAATCAGCCCCATCTTCCATGGCGCGGCGAATGCCAACATTGTTCCCCCCGGAAAAGCCGAGATTAGCTCCCGTCTGAATGATTTCTTCCTCCGGGAGATTCAAGCGGAGAATCTCCTCGGAACCATCCGTGGAGCCGTTGTCCACTATCAGTATTCGGAAATTCGGCCAAGTGAGCTTGCGGCATGACGCCACGCAAGCAAGCGTATCCTCCCAGCCGTTCCAGTTGAGGATGATGATACAAACACAGGGGGGCTGCCGACTCACCTCAGATCACCATTTTTAAAAGTCAGTCTATCCACGATTTCACATAGGTCATTTGATCCTGCCACAATTTTGTGAAGGATGCAGTTCATGTGAAACCGGCCAGAGGCTGGCGCCAGATAACCACATAATATTGTTGGTATTAGTTTCATATTTTATCTGCCAAGGTCACGGGGAATATAAGTTAATGATGGAAGACTCCTAGATGCCTCAGTGTTCACAAATTTAACGGCGCGCATTGATACGATGGCAGACTCAGAAAGCATTATATCCATATCTCGCTTGATCAACTGAGAAAGCACCTCTACCAACGACTCAGTTGATGAGAATTTATACCCAACATCCAGTAAGTCAATAACCTCAGCAGGTCCGCCAATCGAAAAAACAACGGGGATAGCGCCAGCAACCATGGCCTCTAATGGTGTAATTCCGAAGTGCTCAAAATTTTCTGGGCATTTATTGGGGTCTTGGCCCATACCTGCAGCATGCACATAAATTGCCGCATCAGAGTAAAGTTTATTAAGCAGCTCATGTTTCAGATTTGGCAGTAACTCTGCATTCAAGTCGCAGAGTTTATCCTGAACCGCATTGTAATAAGCAACAAGTCCAGGTTGTGTTGTATCCAAGCTTCCGGCAAAAACCAGTTTCCATTCGCTAGCCTCTGGTATCCTGGAAACAAGCAAACGGAATGCTTCAGCAATCTCAAGCTGATTTTTACAATGTGCAGATGGAAAGAATCGCCCTACAGATAAAATAACCTTCTTTTTTTTATTTTTAGATGGCTCTTGAAAAATGGACTCATGAGTCCGGAAGAACATTCTAACCGGATAAATTATTTCGCCCTTGATATGATCGCCCCAATAATTAAGCGCCCAATTTTTGGTGTAATTACAAATAAAGAGGAAATAATAGGAGCATAAAACTTCTTCTGGTATCGCTCGTTGCGGGAAAAATACAATATACCAGGAATTTATTGCTTGGCTTGGCAAGTTAGAACAGAAAGTGGAATTGACAAATAAAAAAAATTTCTTGGTAAACTCGACAGTAATTTTCGGCAATACCAACTTCCTGCAATTGGATAAGTCCAATGAATAATATCGTGCCAGCGCCTCCAAGTCGAAATCTGTTTCAGAAATCAGCTCCACAGGGCCAATTTTCTGAAGTTCAGATGCTATCGACAAGGCATGACTCTCGCCACCTCCTCTTGTGTTCCAATAACTATTGTAAATTCCTATGGGTTTTTGCCTATCAAAAGATTTGCCTGCTGAAAATTTCTTGATAATACTTTCGTCATACTCAAAAAGAGTTTTTCCGAGTTCAGGAGTAATGTATTGTTTGAACTCATGCCTTACCATATCAAGCTTTTTCGATAACGAAGGAATGTCTCCATCATATGAAAATATTGAAGAACTACGGCGTACGAGGAGTTGCCATAAAGGAGAGCCTTCAGTTGATGTGGCAGAGTGTCTATGAAAGACAATAGAACGCGGAGTATAACGAATGCGATAACCAGAACTAATGAGCCAGCGGGAAAGTTCTGCATCTTCATAATAAGCAAAAAATTCGGGGATAAATATGGGCCTCTCCAAGATAGCCGCTCGTCGTATCAACACTGAGCAACCGCAAAAATAGGGTAAATAACACTTTGAATCGTATTGCCCATAATCATATTCGCCAAAGCCACGGTCACACGGCATACCATTTCCCCCAGTCGTAGAGCCTGCATTGTTAATAACAAAGGCGGCACTGGGAATAGATACCAATGAAAAATCAATTGGAATCGCCTCGTGACATTCCGAAAGTGGGACACGAAGAAGCGGCTTATTTCTAACATTGAAACGAGCATGTCCATCAGTCGAGTTGAGGAAGACAAGTTTTAATAGAATCGGATCATCTTGAATTGGCAGTGAGAGTACCAATTGATTACGGTTATCGCTTACAACTTGACCATTTTCAATAACACCCGACCTAATGAAATATTTTTTGTAGGATAATGAGCCTTCAAGCACCTTTAACTCAATGCCGATTTTTGCATCGCTTTCTATCGTTAGATCTTGAAAACGGCTCCAGAACAATAGCTTTGATGTGGCTGCAGCGGCCATGCCGTCACAACGCAATGCCTCCACCAACTCCCTTAACCAGTCTTCATGTGCCTTTGTGTCAACATTAAGCAAGGCTATAAATTCACCCTTTACATAGTCAAGGGCAAAATTATTTCCCTCAGCAAAGCCTAAATTTTTTCCGGCACGAATAAAATTGGTTCTAGGAGGGCGTGCGTGTTGCTGTTTAACTATTTCTTCTGAATTATCAGTAGAGCCGTTGTCGATGATAATAAGTTCAAAGTTTCTATAGCTTTGCAAACTTAATGCATGGAGGAAATCAGGGATATCCCGTGCACCATTATAATTTACCGCTATTACTGTCACGAGTGGGTCGTGCACCGTGTATCCCAAAAAGTCTTCAGGCACCTGATTAACGTTTACAATCTCGTTCTTTTGATTCTGGATTGATTTTAAAATGCGTATCGTTCGTTGGAACACCTCTCTTATGACCGACTTAAAACCATATACTTTATAGTGGCGCAACGCATTGCACCCCAAGACCTGAATACATTTAATCTTGTAACGTCCGAACCCGAGAGCTGAGGTGATAAAAGATTTAACCGCTCTAAGCGGATAGGTGATACGCCATGATTTTGATGAATAGAGATTGGCAATATCTTGGTTGAGACTGGCGATCTGCCCATCGCGGTCGGTCATGGCTTGATTGAGACTGGCGATCTGCCCATCGCGGTCGGTCATGGCTTGGCTCAAACTTAATACTGGGAGATGCTGATCATTTTTCCACCCCTCTATAAACTTCTCTGCCGCATAGCCAGATACAATCTGCTGCAACCCGGCTTCAATCGTGGCATAGCGAACATAATCTTCTTCTTGCAATTTCAGGCCGGCAGCCGTAAATCCACTATCAATAAATTGATTGCGAGTCATATTGGCCCCAGATGCAGTGCTGCCAAATCGGGTTATTGAATGAACCATCCAGAGCAATGAACGAAATAGCAGCTGCCCTATTTCAATTGGATTAGCCAATTGCCATTCTTTATCAATGAGAGAAGGTCCATCATCTTCACGAATGATGATATTTTGCGGTATTACATCAAGAAATTCACCGGGTAGTTCTGCGTAGGGCGATGCCAAGCTAATTTGCATACCTGCTGACTTGGCGAACGTTTCAACAATTGACAAATAGCGCCATATAAATTGAGCCACTTGATCAAATGACCAACCATCTTTTGTCACGATGCGAATAAATTCAAGGGAAAGCGGTTTGCCAAAAACATATTCGTCCGAGTCTGGACAAATAAATGTGATTAGTGAGTTGTTCTCTCTGCTAGTGCCGCCGCCTTCGTTAGCATTACCAAGCCGCCGATATCGGACGCAAATATCCTTGCCATCGATGCGTGCAAACACCGCTTCTTTACAATACGGTGCGATACGTCCCGTGGTGTAATGATAAGCCAATACTTCCGTGTCAATAAGCTGCTGGACATTTGGTGAAGCAATAATCAGGAACGAATTGGCAACATCCAGCCCCAACCCGTTTTCAAAAACTTCGAGCCATGCCAGTTCCAAAGAAAAATTGCAATAGGCTGGTAACTGTGGATCACTGCGCACGCTTTGCCAAGCGAAAGCAGCGGCGTCAAAGTCTTTGCAGTTGATGCCCTGTTCGGTGAGTATTGAAAGAGGAAGCTTGTAGTCTGGAAAGGGCACCAAAAACTCCGATTTTGTAAAGCCAGCTTGCTTGATCATATTAGTCAAAACTACACGCCCAAAGGTTTGTGGCTGGTCTTTGCGGTAGCGCCCTTCAATGCCAATCATAGGTTGCCCAAGGTGATCCTCCGGTACACCGGCAAAATACTTCAAGCCCAACTGGTTTTCGATGGCAATAATAAGTTTGCCTTCCGGCTTGAGCAGCGCGCGTACCCGCTCCAGCATCGCAAGTGGCGGATTTTCTCCAGATGTAAATAAATTGGCGTATTCAAGTACGCCGATTAGGGTAATTACATCGAACTGGTGATCGCATTGAAACTCGTCAAATTTTTCAGCCAGCACCGTGACATTTTCGAGGTCTCGCGTTCTGGAGCGGGCAATCGCCGCACGGCGTGGGCTGCCCTCGAGGGCTAATACATTTGCACCACATTCGCCAAGATACCGGGTTATGGCACCACAGCCCGCGCCTATCTCCAAGACATCACCTTTAAGAATGGTCTCAAAAGGCCTCAGGATATTGGCGCGTGTGCCGCTCAAATGATAAAGCGAAGGCCAGTCGGTGCAGTGCTGGCGAAGTTCTGTGGAGAGAACGGTAATATCCAAAGCCTGTTGAATGACGGAGGCGATTCGCGTCTCAACCTCGTCACCATCGCTGTAGGCGATACCTTCGTAGGTTGGGTTTGTCCAAATCTTATTTACGAGATCAAGCACGTAACCATACTGTTGAACGAGTGTCTTCATGCAGTAACCTGTTTAGCATTCATTTTAAGTCCTAGATCAGCAAGCCCAAAGAATGTGTTGTCAGGCCGTAATTGTAGATGGATTGAGTCGTATCGTCGATCATGCGGTATTACCTCTTCACCATGTTTGGTGGCAATACCTAAGGAAATGAAATAATCACCGGGGGCAAGGCGGCAAGTAAACACAGCTTCTGCCTGGATCACAGAGCCACTCCGACCTAACTTTATTAAATCATCACCCTCAAGCGTCTCCGAATTAACGCCGTAGACTGTAACGCCCTCTTTCGTCTTGATCGTAATGCCCAATATGGGACGTATCAGGCCGCCATTAAACCGAACCGATATAGCGAGGCAAATGGTCTGCCCGGTGGTGATTGCAGATGGATATGGATCATTATCCGCCGCTAAATAATAATCAAGGATTGTGGCTGTTCCATCACCCCAACGGTATTCGTGAGGATTATAACCTGACCGTGTTGAAAAGATGTCTTCAGAAATACTCAAGGTGTATGCAGCCTCAACGGGGGGCGGCGCAGGCAAACCCGTTGATTGGTGCGGTGCGTTTTCCGGTAGCTTTTTTTCTTTGCCAAAAAGCAAATCCATATACCGATTCACGACACGTCTTGGCTCGCCTGTCTCAAGCTGGATACCGTTATTCAGCAAGACAGCTGTTGAGCAATGGGTAACAATTTGTTCGCTTGAATGAGTTACAAGCAAGATGCTGGTTCCATTTTCTTTTAGCTGGCGCAACTGCTCGAAGCACTTGGCTTGGAATTTTGCGTCGCCGACAGAGAGCGCCTCATCAACTATCAAAATATCTGGCTCGAGTTGAGACTGAACTGCAAATGCCAACCGCACCACCATGCCGCTGGAATAGGTTTTCACCGGTTGCTCAATAAAATCGCCAATATCAGCGAAGGCAACAATATCGTCAAAGCGTGCATCAATCTCTTCGTTATTTAGCCCCAGCACGGCAGCATTCATATACACATTTTCGCGCCCGGTAAATTCTGGGTTAAAACCCGAGCCGAGTTCCAACAAAGCAGCAATGCGCCCGTTGGTTTGCACGCTGCCGCTGGTGGGGTTAAGCGTGCCGCAGATCATTTGCAGCAAGGTGGACTTGCCTGAACCATTACGCCCGATGATCCCAACTGTTTCGCCTTTTTTAACTTCAAATGAAACATCTTTGAGCGCCCAGAATTCGCGAAAATATTGTTTAGGCGGTTGCCCTGCGATGCGTTGCAGGCAAGGGGCTACAAACTGTTTGAGCCGATCACGCGGGTTGTCGTAGATTTGGTAGCACTTGCTGAGGTTGCTGACGCAGATAGCAATATCGTTAGGTGGCATGTTCATTTGTCAACCTTTTGCACTTGCCAGTGACCACCTTTATTCGGGCCAACTCTGATTAGCCATCCTTCACGTTTAAGCTTGGCTATTTTCTTTTCAATAGCGCGTAGGGTCACCCCAACCGTTTGAGCCAGCTCTTTTGCCGTCACATCTGGGTTGCGGGCTATCAACTCAATAATTTCTACCGAACTTTTTACCGAACTTTTTTCAACTTCGTTTGTCTGTTGCGGCTCGTTTGCGTCTATAGCAAGCCGCTTGAAAGTCAACTCCACACCAGCACCTATTTCCTTGATTTCAAGACTTACCTCTGGATAGTCACGCAGAGCTTTGCGGATGCGAATGAATCCGCTGCCATATTTTTCGATGTTGTTGGTCAGGTAAAAGGCTTCAGCTATCAGTTTGTTGCGCAAGCTCGATTTGTAGTTGTCGGTTTGAAGGTCGGCAATGCTGATGTCACCATAAAAATCGCCAGGGCTATATATGGCGATGCTGTCGTCAAAAATCTTGATTTGAATGTCGTTGGGGTTGGTGTAACTGCGGTGCACGACGGCATTGAGCAGTGCTTCTCGCAAGGCAGGTAAAGGGTAGGCAAAGCGCTCTTTTCGCTGAACACTGCCATCAAATTCAAAGGCAACGCTGATGTGCGACACGATAAATTGCATGGATTGCTCAACAACTTCAAAGAGCGTGTCGGTAAATTGCCGGTCGTCCAGAATCATGCTGGGCGTTTTGAAGCGGCCGATGTGGACATGGTGGCGCAGAGGCTCTTTGGCAAAGAGCAGCATAGCAGCCCAGGTGGGCTGACCATTCACGATGTATTTGAGTTTCTCCAGCGCAGCCAGTGGTGTTTCGTCGTCCAGTGCAAAGCGTCCGCTGTTATTGATTTGAGCAATAAACCGTTTGATTTTTGGCATAGCCAGTGCATCTATGGGCGTATTAGGTGCCACATAAGCATCCCAGGAAAGCTGAAGCGATTGCATATACATATCTGCAATCTCAGGCACTCCGAGTTGATGGTTTGAGCTAGCCACCCGCTTGAAGAATCGGCCACGGGTATTGACTGGCTTGACTGGGAATTCTCCTATCCGAATCGCAATAACTGTTTTTTCCTTGATAACTTCTATTTCAATGTCCGGGATGAGTGCTGGGCTGGTGGTTGACTTGATCTGCCCCAGCCATTCGTTCAGGGTTTCTTTGCCCAGTGTTACGCCATGAATGTCACCATTGTCCTTGACCCCTACAAGTACCGTGCCGCCCTTGGCGTTTGCAAAAGCAACCAGCGACTCAACTGTCGCTTTGTCAAAGCTGGTTTTGAATTCCAGCGTTTGAGATTCACCTGCGAGCAACAGCGCGTTAAAGGACATCAGCAAACCCTTTTCTGGTTTTTTGGAACCAGGCGTAGCCTGTCCAAGCGACTACGGTAGCGACGAAAGTGTAAACACCTAAACCAATCCAATTTGGCAGATGTCCCCAGATCAGCACTTCTCGCGCCTGCTCAATGATGAAGGTGAGCGGATTGGCCATGAGCCAGGGGCGCAATTCTTCTGGCAGGGTGGTCACAGGGTAAAAGACAGGGGAAAGAAACATCATGACCGTAGTAACGATGACGATGGTTTGCCCGACATCGCGCAGGAATACGCCCAAGGATGCAAGCATCCAAGCAAGACCAAGTGTGAGAATGACCAGCGGCAGCAGCACTAGGGGTGTAAAAATCGCCGTCCAGTGCAAGTAGCCGTTAAACAGTACGAAGGCGGCTAGCAGCACGCCAAGGCTAATCAAGCTGTGGAACAGAACCGCGCCCATGGCAATGATGGGCAGTATTTCCAGCGGAAACACGACCTTTTTAACGTAGTTGACGTTGGACAAGATGAGCGACGGGGCACGATTGAGCACCTCGGCAAACAACCCATGCACAATCATGCCGACAAACAGCACCACGGCAAATCGGGTTTTGCTTTCTTCGCCGCCAACACCCCAGCGGGACTTGAAGACCACGGAGAAGACGAAGGTGTATACCGTCAGCATGAATACGGGATTGAAGAATGACCATGCCATGCCCATGACCGATCCTTTATAGCGACCCACCACTTCGCGCTTGGTCATTTGTATGATGATCAGGCGGTTGCGCCAGAGGCTTTTACCCAGTGCCACGAGGGAGGTGAGCTGGGCGGCGTGGGGATTGATTCCCACCTGGTTAGTGAGAATCATGCAAAACACTCCGCTTGGGATAATAATTTGGCTTGTTGGTCTTTTGCGGAAAGGGCGGGGGCTTCTTGAATAGGCCATTGGATGCCGATAAGGGGGTCGTTCCAGGCGATGCTGCGCTCGAACTCGGGGGCCCAGTAATCGGTGGTTTTGTAAAGAAACTCTGCGGTATCCGAAATGGCCACGAAGCCATGCGCAAAACCTTCTGGTATCCACAACATGCGTTTGTTTTCTGCGGACAGTTCCATGGCAACGTGCTGCCCGAAAGTTGGCGAGCTACGGCGAATATCTACAACCACGTCAAAAACTGCGCCTTGCACCACGCGCACCAGCTTGCCTTGAGGCTGCTGGATTTGATAGTGCAAGCCGCGTAGTACGTTTTTAACGGAACGTGAGTGATTATCTTGCACAAAATCCACGTCACGCTCGGTAAGTTCGGCAAATCGGCGTCGATTGAAACTTTCAAAAAAGAAGCCGCGCTCGTCACCGAACACTTGGGGTTCGATGATAAAGACGTCGGGGAGGGCGGTGGAGATAGCTTTCATGGTTGCGATTTCTCTTTCAGCAAGAGCGTTACAGGTATTGCCCGTCGCCGTTCTTGGTGAGCGGCTATAGTGGAATTTTGCTTTCCCATCATCCCCTTCTATCTCTCGGATTTAAGAGCGGATTCCTGTACTCGCTTGGACTGCCGACAAGGGTCGTAATCGCCAGATAACCTGCCCCGGCCAATGAAAGGTGCAGAAATCGCAACCAGCGACTCCCGATATCAGGTTGACCACCTTGTTGACTGATCTTTTTTCACATGAATAAAAAAGGGACTACAAAATATAACCCTGCGCCCCTTAGAGAGGGAATATCTCCTTGGCCATAACACATTCAAATTGCCATTGTTTTCTTTGCTCGTCTTTTGGGCAAAGGATTAAATTCAGCCGCATCAACGGTATGAATGTTGGCTGTTTCTGTTTTGGCTAACCCTATGCGAGAAACCCCTATCATTGCGCCAGGGCATATTAATTCAGGGGATGGCCCTACCGCACCAACTGCTATCTGGAACGCGAAGGACAAATTATAAAGCCCTTCATGCAGGTTTTGGTGCTTAACAAGTATTTCTGTTAGTTCCAGGAGCGAAAAATCCGCGATTCTATTTGGATCATTTTCAATTAAAGGCATCCATTCTCTCCCACGCTTGCGGTTTTTCCATGGTGGCTACCATTATTGCAGGGATTCGATTGTCAGTTATAGTTACATGGTGCTGATGTGTATGCTCAACTTTCACGATTCCATTTTGTTCGATGGCGGCTTTGATTGATTGCGAGACAAAATCATTGAGAGTTATGTTTTCAAGGTAGGCAATCTGTACCGCTTTTTTATGAAGTTCTTGGCCGACTCTAATGTTAAAAGTTCCACTATATGGTTTATTGGCAGGCTTGCCAGTCTCTTCGCAATAATCAAGATAGCGCTCGACAGCAGAGATGAAGGATGATTTGACCTCTGCAACCGTCTCTCCCTCATAGGTTATCATATCGTCGATAAAAAGAATTCTCCCATACAGACAACCGTCTGCAACGCTAATATCTATCGATCCGGTATAGCCTTTATGGGACAGCGTATTGCTCATAATTGCCTTACTCATAAATTGCCCCTATATGCCTAAGTGCGTCTTTAGCGGCATGAACCTGATATGATTTCAAGATTCCACCTGGGTGAGTTTTTGACATGGTAAAACGAAAGCCGTTTGGGTGCTCAAATATGTAATGCGAACCACCACGGCAAGAATTCTTGAAGCCATAATAGCCCAACAAAGTCACAAGATCATGCCACGAAAAATCTTTAGGATATGGCTTGGCCGACAACTTAGCGAGCAGCTTTTCTTTTTTAGACATCAAATCTTACCATGGTATTTTTCTATCAGCAACTACATAATAGTTGCAGAAAATCATGATCATTGAAAGCCAACGGAGTAACCGTTCATTTTATCGCCAGCAATGGTTTCCGCAGCGCAGTCATGATGATAGCCAGGACAACCTTGAGCATGTAGTAAATACCGTACACCCCGGCAATGGAAGAGCCCCCGCCCTGCCGCTCCCGCATCAGGACTGATTTCTCCTCGATGCGGAAGCCATTCCGCCCCAGGAGGATGACCGCCTCAGGCTCGGGATAATCCACCGGATAATAGCGGGCGAAAAACTCGATGGCCTTGCGGTCATAGGCGCGAAAGCCAGAGGTGTTGTCCGTGATCTTCTGGCCGATGAGCAGGGAGTTGAGTACCTGAAAGGTGCGGATCCCGATCCTGCGGGCAAAGGTGGAGCGGAAGCCCCCGTGCTTCTGAAGAAAGCGGGAGCCGATCACCATGTTGGCCCCGCTGGCCTCAAGCACCCTCAGCAGCTTGGCAATCTCCCCGGCCAGGTGCTGGCCGTCGCCGTCAAACTGCACCGCGATCTGGTAGCCGTTCCGATTGGCGTATTTAAAGCCGGTCTGCACCGCCCCGCCAATGCCTAAGTTTTTCGGCAGATCAACGACCAGGGCCTTGCCGGTGGCCTGAGCCGCCTGACAGGTATTATCCGAAGAACCGTCGTTGACCACCAGAACGTCCAGGGCCAGGTCAGCCCCCTTCAAGCCCTCAATCACCAAGGCGATGTTTTTGCTCTCATTGTAGGCCGGGACGATGACCAGAATGTCGGCACCTTTCGGCCCGGCTCCCAGTCTTGCCAGCCCCATCTCCTGAATCAGCTCGTTATTCTGTTCGGCCAGGCGGCTGATAACCACGGAAAGATGGATGAGCATGAGGAAGGTGAAGCCGGTGGTCAGCAGCATCAGCACGCTGGGAGAATAGGCCACCCCCACCAGACTGCCCAGCCGGTCGATGGCATGGCGGTCGATGGACATATAGATGAGAAACAGGCTCATGGTAAACCAGAGCAGGGAGTATTCCTCCTTCATCCGCCGTTTCTTCACCAGACTGAAGATAAAGAAAAAAATGAACAGACTGAAGAAAATGGAGAAAAACTGAACCCGGTCAAAAACGAATGAACTTGGCATGATGGCTTAGCCCTCTTCCTTGTCGCGCATGAAATGCTGCCGCGCATCCCGCTTGGTTTCCACGCCGGATGCACAGTAAACGCCGCTACGGTAACTCAGGGCCATGGTTTTTGCAAGCGTTCGCCATCGGGCCTGGGCGAACAGCTCGGCCAAGGTTAACTCGCCGTAAGTTTACGCCACCTCTTTTTTCTTTATTTTGTACTGCTATTGAATTACAATAAACAAAAATCAACCACAACCATGGAGGAAATCATTATGGCTGCCAACGCGCTGGTGCAAACTCGCATCGATGCCGCCATCAAGGAACGCGCTGCAACAGTGTTGGACAACATGGGCTTAACCGTCTCGGATGCCGTGCGCATTCTGCTGACCCGCGTGGCCAAAGAAGGGGGGTTGCCTGCCGGCCTCACAACCGATCCAGTTGCCCATGATGCCTGGTTTCGGACGAAGGTACAAGAAGCGCTTGCCGACCCGTACCCGGCAGTTCCCTATGATCAGGTCGAAGCACTTTTCATTGAACGACGCAACGCTGCGCTACGCAACACCACGGGCAGTCAGTCATGAAGCTCGAATGGTCCCGGCTTGCCATAGAAGACCGGGACAAGATTTTCGATTTCATTGAACAGGACGACCCTCGTGCCGCTGTCTCCGTGGATGAGCGCATCAAAGAGCAGACCGAAATGCTGATCCGGTTTCCGGAATGTGGTCGGACGGGCCGGGTCGAAGGAACACGGGAGTTGGTCATCTCACGCACACCATACATTGTCGCCTACCGTGTCCTGGATGAGACCATCCGCATTCTGCGCCTATTGCATGGCGCACAATTATGGCCAGACGACATTCATTAAAGAAATCAAGTCACCATGGCTCAGACAGCATTCTGGCAATATCTGACCGAGCTTGTCAAAACTGAATGCGAGCAGGTGCGCACGACACTGGCGCGACACTAGGCAACCTTAAATAATTCTCTTTTCATCTCTCCCTCGAAAAAGGTAACTGCCCAGAAGTCGGAATTCAGAAGGGCGTATTCACGTCAGTATTCTTAAATTCTGAATTCTACGGAGGATTCAAGGTTACTTTCAAACCGCCCCAAACAGGTGCCAGTCCGGCACACCCCAAACGTTCTTTCGAATCTCGACCATCTCATCACCAGCATAGATAACCAGCCCAACCTTGGCTGCTCTCCGGTGCTCGGAGAGAAACGCAGCCACACTACGACCGTCCGCAGCGGTCACCTGCTTGGAGGACTTGGTTTCGATGGGGATGATTCCCTTTTCACCGGCAAGCAGGAAGTCTATCTCCATCCCAGCCGAGGTGCGGTAGAAGTAAAATTCCGGCGCCATATCCTGCAACTGTTTCCATTTCAGTAGCTCTGCAAAAACCCAGCTCTCATAAGCCGCTCCCCTGCTGAGGGAAAGCTCTCCCAAGATCGCCCGGTTCAGCCCCGCATCGGGAAAGTAAAGTTTCGGACTTTTGACCAGGCGCTTACCGATATTTTCGTGCCAGGGAGGGAGAAGGAAGCATTGAAACGACATGGCCAGCAGCTCCAGGTAGCGCTTGACCGTATTGACCGCCACCCCCAGATCCCTGGCCACCTCGCTGATCGACAGAAGATTAGCCGTCCGTGCGCAGAGAAGTTTCTGCGCCAGGGCGAAGGTGTCAATGTTTGCGACCTGCCCTACGTCAGCGATATCACGTTCCAGATAGGTTTTACGATAGTCCTTCAGCCAGTTCAAGCGCTCCGATGCCCCCTGCCGCTGCCAAACAGGTGGATACCCACCCCAGAGCTGATGTTCACCCCGAAGTGCCCGCAGTTGCCGCGCCCTCTGTGGAGGGATGACCTGAAACCGTTCAACATCCTGGCTAGAAATGCACTGATTTTGCCATATCAGGGAGAGAAGTGTCGGCCCCGACTGACCGGTCAGCTCCAGCAAAGAAAAAGGGTACATCTCGCATAACGCAATCCTCCCAGCCAGTGTCTCCCGAATATTTTTCATCATGAGGAGCTGCGATGACCCGGTTAAAACAAACTTTCTCCGACTGATTGACGGTAATTTCCGTTCACGATCCACTACCAGTTTCAGAGGATCGAATAATTGCGGAATCTTTTGCACTTCGTCCAAGATAACCAGCGGGGTAGCCAAGGATTCCAGTACCGACACGGCTGCCCGCTGAAAACGGAGACGCTCATCCGGGTCGTCAAAGGAAATGTAAGTAAACGGAAGCTCAAGAAGTTGCGGAAGCTGCGTCTCGCAAAGAGTTGTTTTTCCAGTTTGCCTGGCTCCCGTCAGGGCAATGACATCCTCGTGCTGCAGGCGAGTGACAACTGAGTCGAGAATAGAACGTTTAATAGAATCCATGGTTCACATCTATCATTGTAATTGCAAATTTACAATGCAATTTTGCAATACCATTAGCCATATCGCAACTCCTTCCTGGCGACAGCTTTCCTATCCCACCATATATATATCTCAATCCAACAAAACGGCCCCTCACCAGTTCCCCTTCGGTTTCAACCAGCTGCTGGCATGCCAAGCCCTCCCCTCTGCTCAACCATTATCCAGCAACTCCCGGAAAGAAAGGCGATGGCGTCTCAGCAAGGCGGCAAAATCCCGCCTCGAAATCTTTTTGTTTTGCATCACCTTCCGGCGCTTGCGCAGCATGCCTGGCAATCCGGCAAGAGCTGAGAAAACTCCCTTGAGCAGTGCTTTGATAAGCGCTGCGCCTGCCTCCCCCCCGCGAAACTCGCCGCCGGTTCCGCCCCCGGCCAGAACAGCACGGGCCTGCGCGAAATAGCGACCAGCCGTAAAAATCGGCAGCACCGCAAGGAGGCTTACCGGAAAATTTTTCACCACCACCCAGTAGTGATTGCGCTCCACCAGATAGACCTTAAAAGGCGAGAGGCTGCCGCTGGTCTGTGAGTATTTGTGATAAACCACCGCCTTTGTGGCCAGCACCGCTTCCCAGCCGGCCAGCCTCCCCCGCAGCCCAAGGTCGGAATCCTCGGCATAGGCAAAGAAATCATCATCAAAAAAACCGGTTGCCTCAAGCATCGCCCGCTTATAGAGCGCCGCGCAGGCGCTGGGGAAGAGGATCTCCTCCACCTCCCGCAAGCCCAGGGAAACCCAGGATTTATTGCGAAACCTTCCCCGCGACATCCCGTCTCTACAGATGCCCATGCCCAGCGAGTCAATTATATCCGGATCGAAAAAAGAACAGATCCGGCAGCCCACCATACCGGCCAGAGGATGGGCATCCGCCACCCTGACCAGGATCTCAAGCCAATCCGGCTCGGCCCGGGTATCGTTGTTCAGGGTAACGATATAGTCGCCACGGGCGTGCGCCAACCCACGGTTGTTGCCAGTGGCAAAGCCGGTGTTTTCCGACAGCGGCACGAGGCGCACCCAAGGGTATCGGGTTCGCACGAAGGCAAGCGAATCATCCCCCGAGCCGTTGTCTACCAAGACAACCTCGAAATCACGAAAGGTCTGGGAGGCCAGGCTGTCTAGACAGACTTGCAGGTGAGCAAGGCCATTCCAGTTGACGATGATGATGGAGAGCCGCGGAACAGCAGCCTCCATCTGAGCCACAGGCTGGTCATTATCAGGAGATAATCTGGCCTTGCTGTTGATCATGATTTCTGCTCTTGCCTCTACCCGGTCGCGATTTCGGGCTGAAGGTTGTTCTCTGCCAGATTTTCCTGTTTTTAACGAAGCAGCAGGGCAAGGGGGATGGCCCACAGTCTGCCGCCCAGGTCAACCGGCGTTGTTCCATTGTAAGCAAGAATCCCGGCGGCACAGTGAGGCGTGGCCGCAACAAAGGATTTAAGTCCGGCCAGGTCGTTCTTCTCCCACCGGGCAGTCGCCTTTACTTCAATGGCCATGCATGTTTTGCCCACCTCGATAATGAAATCCACTTCATGACGGCCCTGAATATTCCAGAAGAAAAGGTTCGCCTGCTGCCAGGTTGAAGAGACAATCCCGACGATATTCTGTGCCACATATGTTTCAAGCATCGCGCCCTTTAACGGGTCATCCGCAAGATCATCTTTCCCTGCCAGGTAACAGGCAAGCCCGGAATCTCCCATATAGAATTTGGGAGATTTTATCAGCCTGCTGGCCGGATTATTCAAATAAGGAGCAAGCCGATAAAAAATGCAGGATATTTCCATGATGGAAAGATAATTCGCAACGGTAGCCGAGGTAAGTCGCGCATCCCTGCCCAGTTCGCTGACGCTCAGAATACCGCTGGTCCTTAATGCGGCAAGATGCAGCAAGCCTCTGAACGGAATGATATTGCCAATGCGGCTCAGGTCACGGATATCACGATCGAGATAGGTATGCTCGTAACCCTTGAACCAGTTGAGCACATTCTTCATGCTGCCAAGACAAACTGAGGGCATGCCGCCTTTGACAATATCTTCCAGTGGAATCGGCGGCACTTCTGGCAAACCGGCAATTGTCCGGCTTGCAAAGAAGTTTTTCAGGAACGATCTCCCCGGAGGATCCCCGTTCAGTTCACGACGCGTAAATGGATGCAGATTGAAATATGCAGCTCTTCCGGCAAGACTTTCGGAGATATTTTTCATCAACAGAAAGTTTGCGGAACCGGAAATAATGAATTTACCCGGAACCCTGTTGCGATCCACGGCACGCTTGATGGCCACGAAAAGTTCGGGACATCGCTGCGCTTCGTCAATTATGAGGGGTTTTTCGGTGTCAATGAAGTTATCGGGGTTTTCCCGTGCTGCCGCCAACTGGGCAAAATCATCCAGAGTAATATATTTTCTCCCCTGAAGCTCCGCCTGGCGCTGCAAAAAAGTGCTTTTCCCTGTCTGTCTCATGCCGGTTATGCAAACGACCGGCATGTCGTCAAGGGCACTGAGTACTGAATGGATAATTTCTCGCGGCAAGTATGTCATAATTGAATAAGCTATATTGTCATTATGACAATGAGTCAACCATAAAAACGACATCCTCACCCTTTACCCGACAAAAGCACTTACCGACAATGCCCGTTCGATCAAAGTCGTAAAATCTTCGCTGTTCACTTCGCCACAAGTAGCTGCTGACAAAAAGACTCCAGCTTCTGTTGCGCCACCGCCGCCTGATATTTCTTCAATACCAATTCCCGGGCCCGGCGTCCCATCCGGTCACGCAACGCTTCATCCTCAGCGAGCCTTGAAATTTTATCGGCAAGATCCCCTGGATCACCGACCCGAGCCACCAACCCTTCCTGCCCATCGGTAAAGACGCTCCGCACCCCCGGCAGGTTGCTGGCAATCACCGGCTTACCAGACGACATTGCCTCAAGCAGTACCAGACCGAAGGCTTCTCCCTGGTTGATCGAGGGAAGCACCAGAAAGCTCGCTTCCTGATAGGCACGAACCAGGGACACATCATCCACCTTGCCGAGAAATTCGACCTGGTCGACAATGCCGAGTTCGGTAGCGAGCAGCTGATACTGTGTGAGCAGCTCACCGCCGCCCACCACCCTAAGAACGATCGGACGACTGCTTTGCCTGACCACCGTCTGCATGGCGCGGAGCAGAATTGCAAGTCCTTTGAAATAATGCGCCTGATCAAGCCCCCCCACAAAGAGCACAACAATCCCCCCGTCGCTCACCTCTTGCCCCGGGTGAAATCTATCGCTGTCCACCCAGTAGGGAATTTCATAAAACTTTTCCGGCCAAGCCTTAAAATAAGGCGCTATCTGTGAATGGGCGAGATAATCCAGCAATGCGCCGATGATCACATCAGCCCGCCTGGCAAGAAGAGGAAAAACCAGGCGCCGGTTGAATTCAAAAATATACCCCTTCAGCCCGGTCGCAAGGCTGTCCATGTGATAGTGGAGTACCAGTTTGCGCCCCCAGAGGATGGAGGCGAGAAGTACCGCCAGATGGGTACCGTAGAATGGGTAGTGGAGATGGATGACGTCAAACGGTCGTAGCCGCCAGAGCAATTGCGGCAACCCGGCGGCATTGCCGTGTTTGAGTGGGCTTTTGAGCCATTCCACCCGATAGGGAACGGTTTCTGGCGGCGTGAGGCCCTCATAACGTGGCGTGAACACCGTCACCGCATGATGGCGTGAATAAAGCAAGGCGAATTGAGCCGCAGCATTTCCCATTCCGCCCTTGTAAGGGGGAAAGGTTGAAATCAGATGAGCAATCTTCATGGACAGCCACCTCTGTTCGAGCGGGCACCGTCAAATACCTTTGCCCAACGAATTGTGCAAGTATCATCCTCGCTCTTTCCCGGGTTAATCAAGGGGGCAAAAAGGAAACACCCTGCCCCCCGTGCGATCTGCTCTATTCGTCGAGACAGGGTCACGCCGCCAATGCCTTTCTGTAATGGGCCAGAAGATCGTTCGTGTATCTCTGCCAGCTGAACAGCTTGGCCCGTTCAAGGGACTTCTGCTTCATTGCCCCACGCAATTCCGAATCAGTATAAACTCTGAGCATGGCCTGGCAAAGTCCATCTGCGTCTGTGGGCGCCAACATGATTCCGGCGTCTCCGACAACCTCAGGCAGGGACGAGGTGTTCGAGGTAATAACCGGGGTGCCGCATTGCATCGCTTCGAGAGGGGGGAGACCAAACCCTTCATAAAAGGAAGGATAAACAAAGGCAAGCGCCCCGCTGTACAGGGGGGCGAGGTCTTCATCCGGCACATACCCGGTCAGGATGATCTTATTCCGAAAATAATCGGCGTTATCTATGGCCGAAAAAATCTGGTCATATCTCCAGCCCTTGGCTCCGGTCAGCACCAGATAGAGATCCTTTCTTTTTTCTTCCTGCAAGATCCTGACAAAGCTTTTAATGGTAAGGTCTATATTTTTCCTCGACTCCAGGGTGCTCACGCTCAGGAAATAAGCGGCATCGGAAGGAATGCCGTACTTTAGCCGCAACAAGGTTTTCGTCTGCCTATCGGTGCACTGGTAAAATTTCCCTGAGGCGGCCAGGGGGATGACCGAGACCTTGCCGGGGTCAATGGTTTTCGCATAATTGCACAGGTCGTTTCTGGTCGACTGGGAGATGCAGATAATATTTGTCTCGTATGTAAGCGCAGCCAGAGCCTTTTGGAACGACTGAAAGGCATGCCGGAACTTAAAAAAATACTGTGGATACAGCACCGGGATCAAATCATAGACCGTCTGAAAAACCTTCTGCTTCCGGCAATCGACCCATTCGGGTATGGCATGATATGGAGAATGATAAATCTCATCCCGGTCCGCCATCATCGGCGATTCCGCAGTAAAGACGATTTCGGGCCGCAGCCCTTTTTGCAGCAGTGCTTCCACGGCACAATAGATATATGGCTTGCCCCTGTCCCAGGGAATCCGGGTGAGTATCTTATTCAGCAGGGGAAGGCTGCTGTGAAACGGGTGTATCCGGTATCCGGCAAGGAGGGGGGTGTCCTTAATATATTCCAGGCATTGCAGAAAATCGCCCTGGCTCGCACTGAAAGCGAGTTCGCACTCGCCCGAGGCAAGCAGACCGAGAGCCGTCTGCTCGACAACCCTGTAAACGCCGGTCCGGGCGCGGGGCATGACATGCCCCAGCCCCAATACCGTTATATCGAATAAAACCTTCATGGATAGGAACCTCTTTCTCCTTTTCCTCTTTCCGGCGAAACAGCAAAAAGCCGAGAGGGTTTTACCTGCGTCACGCGACGAAGCCTCTCCCACCCGCCGAGGCGGGATCAGGCCTACAAGGCCTTTTTGTAAAGGGCCAAAAGTTCCTGCGTGTATCGCTGCCAGCTGAACAAGCCGGCACGGGCGATGGACTTCCGCTTCATTGAGTCCCTCAGTTCCGCATCCCGGGACACACTGAGCATGGCTTGGCAAAGTGCATCCCCGTCCGTAGGCTTGACCATGATTCCGGCCTCGCCGACCACCTCGGGCAGGGAGGAGGTGTCCGAGGTAATGACCGGAGTGCCGCACTGCATGGCCTCCAGGGGAGGGAGACCGAACCCTTCGTAAAAGGAGGGATAAACAAAGGCGAGCGCATCGCTGTATAGGGGGGCGAGATTTTCATCCGGCACATAGCCGGTCAGGATGATCCTCCCCAGGAATTCCTCGGCCTTGGCAAGTTCCGAAAAAATTTCCGCATATTTCCAGCCTTTGGCTCCGGTGAGTACCAGATAGAGGTCGGTCCTCTTTTCTTCCTGCAAAATCCTGACAAAACTCTTAATGATGAGAGCAATATTCTTCCTCGGCTCCAGGGTGCTCACGCTGAGGAAATAAACGGCCTCGGCGGGAATGCCGTATTTCCGTCGCACGGAAAGCATCGCTGCCTTGTCGCTGCACTCATAAAATTCTTCCGAGGCGGCCAAGGGCAGAACGGAGACCTTGCCTGGATCAATGGTCCGCATATGGTTGCACAGATCGTTTTTGGTCGACTGGGACACGCAGAGGATGTTCGTCTCGAAAGTGAGAGCGGCCAGGGCATTCAAAAGAGACGGATCCGGTCTGAACTTGAGAAAAAACTGGGGATAGAGTACCGGGATCAAGTCGTGAATGGTCTGGAACACCTTCAATTTCCGGTAATCAATCCACTCCGGGATGGCATGCAGAGGGGAATGGTAGATATCCGCCTGGTCCGAGGCAGATGGTGAACCGGCCGCAAAGAACACCTTACTTCCCAGCAACCGGCGCAACAGGATAGCAATCGCAAAGCGGACATGCGACTTGGCCGCACCCAAGGGCGCCCGATTGAACAGGGCACCGAGGAGAGGCAGCGCCCTGTATGGGGGATACATCCGATACTCCGTGAACAACGGGGTTGCCTGGAGATAGCCCAGGCATTCCAGAAGATATCCCTGGCTGGCGCTGAAGCGCAGCTCGCATTCCCCGGATTCGCGCAGGCCCACGGCCGTATGTTCCGCCACCCTGAAAACGCCGGACCGGGCCTGGGGCAGAACATGCCCTATGCCCAACGTCGATATGTCAAGGAGAATCTTCACAGTGCAATCGCCCTTATAGCCAGAACTCTGTTATTCTGGACACACCCGGAGCACTCTCCGGTGGGATCCCTCTTCCGCCCCAGGGCCGGAGAACGAGCCTCTTCCCCGGGATGTCCCTGCCCTTCGACAAACACCTCAAACCCCTTTCTGCTGCTCGGCAACCATCATCTTCACCACATCTGGCATCTTGTGCCGCGCCAGCCAGCCCAGCTTTTCCCTGGCCTTGCCAGGATTGCCTCTGTTGACGGTGATATCCGTCGGGCGAAACAGAGAGGCGTTGGTTACGACATGCTCGCGCCAATCGAGACCGAGGCTGGAAAAGACCGCTGCGGTAAATTCCTCCAGGGTATGCGTCTGCCCAGTGGCGATCACGAAATCATCAGCCTGATCCTGTTGCAACATGAGCCACATTGCTTCGACATATTCCGGAGCCCAGCCCCAATCACGAGCGATGGCGATGTTTCCAAGAGACAGCGTTTCCTCACTGCCTCCGGCAATCCTGCAGGCAGAGGCCACGATCTTTCTGGTCACGAAGCGCTCTGGCCGCAGGGGAGATTCGTGGTTAAAAAGAATCCCCGAGCAGACAAAGAGTCCATAGGCTTCCCGGTAATTGGCCACCTCCCAGAAAGCCGCTGCTTTCGCCACCGCATACGGACTCCTTGGCCTGAACGGGGTCATTTCATCAGCAGCGGCACCACCGGTGTCGCCAAAACATTCACTTGAACCTGCGTTGTAAAATCTGATCGGTCGTTCAAGAAAGCGAATAACCTCAAGGAAGTTGAGGGTTCCAATGCTGATGCTCTCAAGAGTCTCCACCGGCTGCTGGAAAGAAAGACCCACCGAGCTTTGCCCCGCCAGATTGTAGAGCTCATCAGGTTCAACCTTGGCGATTGTCTGTAGCACACTGCGAAAGTCGTTCGGCGCCATCGACTCGGCCTGCACCCTGTCCCGAATCCCCAGACGCAGAAGGTTGCGGAATGACGATGTCTGCGCATCACGGGAAGTGCCGTAAACTTCGTAGCCCTTGCTGAGCAGAAACTGGGCAAGATAGGCCCCGTCTTGTCCGGAAACCCCAACGATCAGTGCTTTTTTCGGTCTTTCGTCAATCATGCTTTGCTCTTCCTTTATCTGTTCTTTGTCCAAGACCTGTTCGCAGCGGTCTCTTTTCTCCTCGGCTCAAGCCGTTCCGCCCTCAACCTTTTGTGGACAGTGTGGACGGGGTGGACGGGGTGGACTTACTGAGTTCCGACACTCAACCCTCAGCCCTCAGCCTTCAGCCCTCAGCCTGCCCCTCCCTCCCCTTTTCCAAAACGATTCATCACCTCAATCACCCTGACAATATCCTCTTCCGAATGGCAGGCGGATACAGGCAAGCTAAGAGTAGTGGCGTGGATCTGATCCGCGAGCGGATAATCCTTGCCCTCGAACATACCGTGCAACGCCTTCTGTCGATGCGGGGCCACCGGATAATGGATTTCCGTGCCAATGCTGTTTTCAGCCAGATACGCCTTCAACTCATCCCGGCGGGGATGCCGGATATTGTAGATATGATACACATCAAAAAAATCATCCTCGATGAGGGGTTTGACAAAATCAGCCCGCAAACCTTGCTGATACAGGCCCGCCAGTTTGCGTTTATGTCCGTTGATCCGATCGAGTCCGGCCAGCTTGAGAGAGAGAAAGGCCGCCTGAATCTCGTCCAGACGGGAGTTCATGCCCACCATCTCATTGTAATATTTCCTGATCGAACCGTAGTTGCGCAGCATCCTGATTTTTGCCGCCACGGCCCGGTCATTGGTGGTCACCGCGCCTGCGTCGCCCAAGGCGCCCAGATTCTTGGTGGGGTAAAAGCTGAAGGCCGCGCAATCGCCAAAGGCCCCAGCTTTTGTCTCCCGCAGACGGGCGCCATGGGCCTGGGCGCAATCCTCAAAAACCCTCAGCCCATGCCGTTGGCCAATCTCCATGATCCTGTCCATCGCACAGATCTTGCCGTAGAGATGCACCACCATGATCGCCACGGTTCTGCCGGTTATCTGTTCTTCGATTCTTTCCGGATCTATGTTGCAGGTGCGCAGATCAGGCTCAGCCAGCACCGGCTTGAGACCGCACTGAAGAATGGCAAGAATGGTAGCGATGTAAGTGTTAGACGGAACAATCACCTCGCTGCCCGCCGGAAACTCATAGACCTTCAGGGAAAGAACCAGGGCATCAAGGCCCGAGGCCACGCCGACACAGTGGCCGACGCCGCAATAGTCGGCAAACTCCTGCTCAAAACGCTCCACGTTTTTACCGAGGATGTACCAGCCGCTCTCCAGAGTCTGGCTGAAGACCTGTTTGAAGCCGGCAAAGAACGGCTCGTTGACCTTGCGGAGATTTTCGTAATCGATCATATCGTGGCCCGGCTCAGGATTTTTCAGAACAGCAAGCCTCGTTTTTGCGGTAAAAACCAGAGGCCAGAGTCATCACGATCGAGTAGTAACCCAAAAAATCTATTTTTGCAAAAGTAAGCCTGGCGCGGAAACCTTCACCTTCTCCCTGATCACGGAAGGCTTGACGAATCTGCCCGGTCTCCTGCCGGTATTGCGCCAAGGAGCGCCAGAGGGCGCTAAGGCCAAACTCCCTCTGGACGACCTCAACCCTGGCGATTCTCTGGGCGACCGTGATCAGATGCTGTTTGCAGATCATCAGCAGATTCACCTTGAAATCGGCGACCAGAGCCGGATGTCGCAGCACCTCACCGCTCCTTTTGACAAGCTCCTTACCCGCCTCAAGATACTTGGCCAGTTCAGAAGGGTTCTCGCTCCACGACTCGGCATGCATGCAGAAAAGCACGAAAGGGGCATCCAGATACACGATCTTTTCCAGCAGCGCACAACGGACAAGGAAGAGATACTCACAATAAACCCCAATGGCGGAAGCGCACAACTCTTCCACCCCGCCCACGACATTTCTGAGCGCAGCCGTGTCAATCAGTCCGCAGGTTGAGACTACCTGCGGGTGCCAGGGAGAATACCTGCGTAAAAATTCCCGGCCCGTCAACTCGATCATCTCCCCGGGGGCAATCCTGCGCGGCTGGAAAGTTTCCCCTGGCAGCAGCATCCTGAAAGAGGAGAAAAAGGCCTGCGGAAAACCGGCCTTCACCAGGCAATCGTGGGCAGTCTGCAAAAAATCGGGCTCATAGAGATCATCGTCAAAAAGCCAGGTAAAGTAACGCCCCGTGGCCATGGCGAGCAGGGCGTTCATGTTACCCACCTCCCGCAGGTTGCGGGGATGATTGACCAGGCGGATGCGAGGATCAGAGAGACCAAGCATCTCGCTGGTAAGCACCTCAGCGGTATAATCATTACCCACAATTACCTCGAAATCGGCAAAGGTCTGGGCAAGGATAGATTCAAGAGTCCGGCGCAGCAGGTTATGGCGGTTGTAGGTGGTGACGCCGATACTGACAAAGGGCCTGCCCACCTGGGCCTCTGTTACCAACGCCGCACCCCGCGCAGCATGGCCACGGTATCGCCGAGTTGCTGGCGCAGGCTGCCTGTGGCCTGAAAACCCAGGCGGGAGAACTTCGCCTCGGACACCGTGTAGGAAAGCTGGTTCATGATCCTGGCATCCACCAGGCTGACCTCAAGATCCGGAACAAACTCCCGAATGGTGTCCACGATCTGCCGCACCGTGGCATTGGCGGTCAGGATATTGTAGATCTGGCCGTCAAAGAGATCGCGTTCGATGATAAAGCGGATGGCCCGGATTCCGTCCTCCACATCCAGATAGGGCCGCTTCTGGTCAAGGGCCGTGGTCCAAACCGTGAGCGGGATACCCATGCAGGCCTGCCAGGCGAACTTGTTCACCGCCGTATGAAAACGCATGCCCGGCGACACTCCGAAAATGGTGCCGAAGCGGCAGGAGATGAAGCGCAGGCCCTGCTCCCTGCCCATAATCTTGAGCATCTCTTCCGAACGCAGCTTGGAGTCGGCATAGGGGCTTTGCGGCTTCAACTCATCAAGGCCGCAATCCTCATCCACCACCTCGGCCTGAGTGCCATACACGCTGGTGGAAGAAAAAAACATCAGGGCCGCGCCGGTGCGGAGACAGGCCCGAGCAACAAGTTCCGTGCCATTGAAGTTGACCTTCTCCACCTGGTCGGCGATCTCAAAGCTCCCGGCCGCGTTGGTGATCGCGGCCAGATGCACTACCACGTCGGCGCCGCTGAAAAGGGCGTCCAGGTCGGCGGTCATTACATCCGCCTCAAGAAAACGGTAGTCCCCTTGAGCCGGTAGATTGAAAAGCGAGCAGTAGCGCTGGGTGGAAAGATCATCCAGCAAAACGATCTCAGCTGCGGGAAAAGAATCGGGCAAAGCCCGGATCAGACGGGAACCAATATGCCCCAGGGCGCCGGTAACTACGATTTTCATGAATATCTCCTTGATGTTAGAAATTAGGCTGAGGGCTGAAGGCTGAAAACAGCAGGCTGAAGGCTGAGGGCTGAGGACTGAAGGCACAGCATAAAACATTCGTTCCTTCATTTCTCAATCTACTGTTCTCAGTTTGTGGTTCTCAGTCTTCAGCCTTCAGCCTGCGGTTCTCAATTTGCCGTTCACTGTTCACTGTTCGCTGTTCTCAGCCCTCAGCCCTCAGCCTTCAGCCTGCTGTTCTCTGTTCTCTGTTCTCAGCCCTCAGCCTTCAGCCTTCAGCCTGCTGTTCCCCATAACCTCCCTGGTCCGCCTAAGCCCTGATTCCAGATCATATCGCGGTTTCCAGTCGATGAGGGAGCGGATGCGTCCAGAGGAAAAAACCACATGGTCCACCTCAATGCGCTTGCGCTCTTCGGGCCAGTCAATATGGGTTACTTTGCCGGATTGAAAAACCCGGACTATTGTCTCGGCGATTTCGCAGACACTCCGGTGCTCTTCGCTGGTGGCAAAAAGGCTTTCCCCTATCAGACGCGGTTCTTGAGCGGCATGCCAAAGGAGATCCACCGCATCTTCGACATAGAGAACATTGCGGGTCTGGCTGCCGCTGCCAAAAAGCTTGATCTCCTGATCGGTTTGAGCCAGATGGATAAAGTAGTTGATGAAGCCAAAATCCTGAAAGCCTTTACCATATGGCCCGTACAGGTTGGCAAACCGCAGAACCACGGTCTGCAGATCATGCAGGGTATGATAGATGCGGTAATATTTTTCCGCCACCCCCTTGTTGGCCGAATAGATCTCCAGAGGATGCTCCGGATGTTCCTCATCCACCACCTTTGTCCGCGCCTTGCCGATAACCGTACTGCTCGAGGTGTAGATGACCCGGGCGGAGCTGTTCAGGAGGCGGATGCTTTCCAGCAGCTTCAGGTTGCCGAGACAGTTAATCTCCGCATCCAGCAACGGATACTGGATGGAGAGCGGGTGGGAGGTCTGGGCCGCGCAGTTGAAAATGACATCCTGACCCTGGACGATTTTCGCCAGCAGGGTTTCATCCCGCATATCTCCCCGGATAAAGCGAATTCGGGGCCAAACCTCCTGCAAGTTCTGGACTGTGGCATGGAGGTGCGGATCCAGTGAATCCATGACCGTGACCCGGACATCAGGCTCGGCCAGACAGCGACGGACAAGATTGGCGCCAAGAAACCCGGCGCCACCGATAATCAGTATATTCATAAAAAAGCCTCCAGCGTGAGATCAATGCCCTGGGCAAGCGTATACCGGGCCTGCCAGCCGGTTGCCCCGGAAAACCGGGCGGAGTCGGCGACAAAATGACGCTGTTCAATAGGGGAAAGACCCCCGGGCGGCGCCACATGTTGCACCGGAACCAAAATTCCGGTTCTGGCGGCAGCCCGTTCGGCAACCAGACTCATGGCCTCGGCAATAGTATGCCCAAAACCCGTGCCGATGACAAAATATTTTCCATTCAAGGCCTCGCTGTGCAGAGCTGCGGCAAGAAAAGCCCGCGCCGTATCCTCCACATACACATAATCCCGCACCTGATCGCCAGCCCCATAAACGGTCAGTGCTTCACCGGCCAGAGCCCGGCGGATCATCTGATTGAGGATCCCCCTGTCAGCCAGACTGCTGCGCGGCCCCGGCCCATAAACATTGGCAAGCCGCAGGGTGACGCCTTGCACGATTCCCTGCTCCGCGTACCAGCGCAGATACTGCTCGGCCATCAACTTATGGAGATCATAGATGGTCAGCGGATGATCGGGATGGCTCTCAGCCACCGGCAGACGCTCCGGAATACCGACAACCGTCACCGTGCTGGCAAAACAAACCACAGGCCCCCTCCCCTGTCGGCGGCAAGCCTCCAACAGGTGCAGCATGGGCAGGACATTGACGGTCTGGTCGGCCAGCGGATCGGCATTGGCCGCATAGGTGCTGGTCTGGGCCGCGAAATGAAAAAGATAATCCACCCCGGCAAGGCTGTGTTCCCACACTGCCGGATCACAGATATCCCCCGCCACCTCCCTGATCCTCGCCGCCCCGCGCACCGGAGGCGGGCAGGATCCAGGCCGGTGCAAGCGGATGATGCGGCAGTCAATATCCTTGAGCAGGGCCACAAGCCCCGAGGCCAGATACCCTGCCCCGCCGGTAATCAGAATGGTTCGTCCGGTAAAAGACAGGTGTTCAGGCTGAAGGCTGAAGGCTGAAGGCTGAGGGCTGAGGGCTGAAGGCCGAGGGCTGAGGGTTGAAGGTTGAATCACTTTAATTCTCACGCATTTTTGTGATCAGAGCGTTTAACACCTTTTCAGCTTCGATGATTTTCTGATCAATCAGCGAAGAATCACGGCCAATGAAAAACTCCAATCGCTTGGCTAAACTCAGTTGATAGCGCAATTCCCTCAGTGATCCAAAAGCAATGGTAAGAAATCTCGCATAATCCGCCTGACTTTCACGAGCACAGCCTTCAACGATATTTGAAGGCACCGAAACAGCTGCACGCCGCATCTGAGAGGTAAGGCCATACAACTCTTCCTTCGGAAAACCCGCAGTTATTTGATAAATTAACAGAGCCACCTCATCTGCCAATAAAAATGCTCTAAGCTTTGTATGATCGCGCATGGGAAAAAACCATTTTATGGTTTTAGGCTGAAGGCTGAGGGCTGAACTGAAAAGGCTGAAGGCTGAAGGCTGAGGGCTGAAGTAACAGCAACCTGCAAAACTTTCGTCCACCCCTCCAGCCTATATAGCCTCTGGCCTGTTTCTCCTTCAGTCTTCAGCCTGCTTTACCTTCAGCCTGCTTTACCCTCAGTCTTCAGCCTTCAGCCTGTTTTCCTTCAGCCTTCAGCCTGCTTTACCCTCAGTCTTCAGCCCTCAGCCTTCAGCCTGCTTTACCTTCAGCCTGCTTTACCTTCAGCCTGCTTTTCCCTCAGCCTGCTTCTCACCTACCTAATCTCCGGCCCCCTCAGCCAGTCAAAGCCGATCTCCGGGTCATCATGGGCGATGCGGATCTCGTCTGTTGGATCATAGACATGAGAGGTCATATAGAGCAGATTCACCGGCCCCTGCACGGTCTTGCAGCCATGGGCGATGCCGGGCGGGATCTTCAAAGCCCGCGCCGGCTGATATTCCCCCAGGAGAAAATCCATAGTCTGCTTGAAGGTGGGGGAATCAGGCCTCAGGTCACACAGGCCCACCCGCAGCACCCCGCTCACCACATACCACCAGTCAGTCTGCAGATGATGAAAATGCCAGGCCTTGATCACGTTGGCAAACATCAGGGAATGGCTCCACTGCCCGAACCCCTCGGCGAAAAAATCGTCGCCGCCCCGGATGATTTCGCGGAAAAACCCACGTTCATCAGTATGGGTGGTCAACTCCTTAAAGACAATGCCGCTGATCATGGCCGCTCACCTTTGTCTAATTTCACCCTCCGCCCCGGGCGGGAAAAACCCTGCAAACGAAGAAACCAACTCGCCAGTACTGCTTTCTGGCCAGCGGAAAGAAACCGGGCAAAGAACCGCGCGTACAGTTTCGCCAGGCGCTGCTGCCGCCGTTTTCGGGCGATCTCACGGGGCAGATCCAGAAGTTCGCCATCCTCTGGAGCGATATTCGCCAGAGCCAGCTCGTCTATTTCGGGATAACCATAAGTCAGATAAACATGGCCGCCCTGACGCATGCAGCTCGCACACCTGGGGTGGCTCTGCCTGATGGCCTGGATTTCAGCCACCGGCATGTCGAGATAATTTCCCAGGGTATGCTCCCTGGCGTCAAAAACCCCGCAGCAGAGGGTAACTTGGCCCTGAAAATCTAAACTGATCTGCGCCTGCCGCAAGCGACAGGGACTGGCCCCATGCTTTTGCGAAGCGGCCAGCGCCTCCTGCAACGGCACCGCCAGGCAGCCGATCAGAGCCTGATCCTCCTCTGTCAACGAAAGGCCTGGATCATCGCCCTCCATGAACCCCAGAATTTTCTCAAGCGGCAGCATGAGCGCCCAGGCCGGCTCAAAATCAAAACCAAGGCCTGCGGCAAACTCGCGCAGCAGCGGTTCCTCTTTCAGATTATGCCGGTACCGGTGATAATTTACAAAAATACGGGTGGTGGCCTTGTTCCGCTTCCTGGCCTCCGCCAGCTCAACCATGTGCGCTTTTACCCTGGCGACATTCCCGCCCCGATGTGTTCGGCCATACATCTCCTGACTGAAGCCTGAGATCGAGATCTTGAAACTTGCCGGATTTGCCGCCATGATGGCGTCGGCATTCGGGAGAATGTTCAGATTGGAACTCAGATAGCACGGAATCCCAGCCTTCTGCACAATACGAATCAACTCCGGCAGCTGAGGATGAAGTAAGGGCTCGGTCCAGTTAAAGAGATTGATCTGCGCCACCTCGCACTCGGCCACGGCCTTGGCGACAATCCGCGCCAGCAGCTCCGGGGCCATAAAGCCATGAGGAAGGCGATAGTCCTTGACATTACCCTGGGGGCAGGAGGGACAGCGGAGGTTACAGGCCCCGCCGAGGTCAATATCGAAGGAGAAGCAGGCTGAAGATTGGAGACTGAAGGCGGAAGAGTAAATCATAAGAAAATCTAGTTCCTGTAAATATTCCGACATATTCAAATCCGCCCCTTTTCGCTCCCTGTCTTTTCCTTCAGCCCTCTGCCCTCAGCCTTCAGTAGACAGGGTGGACGGGGGTGGACGGGGTGGACAACTTACTGAGTTCCGATCAATCAGCCCTCAGCCCTCAGCCCTCTGCCTTCAGCCTTCTACCCTCAGCCTTCAGCCTCCAATCCTCATATCACCCCCACCTCCGGCACATAGACAATCCACCTGCCGCCCGCCGCCCGGAAGGCCTCCTCCTTATCCATGATCTCCTGCGCGTGGTTCCAGGCAAAAAGCAGGGCGTAATCAGGATAGTCCCGCACGAAATCCTCATAGGGCTGTACCGGAATGTGCGCCCCTGGGCTGAATTTCCCCTGTTTGCCAGGAGTGGTATCGCTGATAAACTCCACCAGTTCGGGGGTGAGTCCGCAGTAGTTGGTGATGGTAGTGCTCTTCGAGGTTGCGCCGTAGCCAACCACCCGTTTGCCCTGCGCCTTCAGCTCGGTCAGCAGAGCCAGAAGCTGATCCCGGGAGCGTTCGCAGCTCTGCCGGAAACGCTGGTAGGTTTCCGGCTGGCCCAGACCCAGAGACCGCTCCTTTTCTATCTGCCTATCCACCCTGGGGGAAACCGACCTGGCTCCCTTGAAGGCGATAACGTAACGCATGGAACCGCCATGGGTGGTCTGAGGCTCCACATCGATAATTTCCATGCCGTATTTTTCAAACAGATACCGAACCGAGGTCACCGAAAAAAGGAAGGTGTGCTCGTCATAAATCTGGTCATAGGAGGTCTTTTCCAGCACCTCCCCCAGGTAGGGATCCTCAAACAGCACCACACCCGTGGGTTTGAGCAGGATTTTAATTCCTTCCACAATGGCATGAATATAGGGGATATGACACATGACGTTGGCGGCAAGAAAGGCATCGGCCTGGCCATAATCGGCCACGATGCGCCGGGCCAGCGCCGCCTCAAAAAACCGGGTCACAGTGTTGATTCCCTTATCCATTGCCACCTGAGCCACGTTCCTGGACGGCTCGATCCCCAGATGTCTGATCCTAGCTCCGGCGAAATTCTGCAGCATGATCCCGTCGTTGCTGCCCATCTCCACCACAAAGGGATCAGAACCGGGAAGATAATCGGCCATGACATGCTCGGCAAAGGCCTTGAAATGAAGGGCCATGTAGCGGGAGGTGCCGGAAAAAAAGGCGTAGTTTTCGTGAAACATCCGCTCCCGGTCAGGCTGCTCAAGAAGCTGCACCATGGTGCAGACCGGGCAGAAACCAACCCGCATGGGAAAACGATACTCTTCGGCAAACTCCTGGGGCAGCAGAAAACCGTTACCTAGGGGCATATTGCCGAAATCAATAAACGGCTCTATTGGGGTTTGACAAATCAGGCATTTTTTCATAGCAATCTCAATCTGTTATTTTATTTAATCCATACTTCCATTTCATAAAAATGACAATCTGGTTCTTTCTTCAACGGTCAGCCCTCAGCCCTTTTGCTTTTGTGGACAGGGTGGACGGGGTGGACGGAGTGGACTTACTGAGTCCCGATCACTCAGCCTTCAGCCTGCTTTACCCTCAGCCTTCAGCCTTCAGCCCTCAGCCTGCTTTACCTTCAGCCTGCTTTACCCCCAATCCATACTCCTCAACAATCCAGGCGGCAAAAGGAAAGGCACAGGTAAAAGCCGGACTTACCGCATTAAGAACATGCACTGAGTTTTGATCCGCTTCGACCAGGAAATCCTGAACCAGACTCATCTTGGCCACGTCCAGCAACTGGGCCCGGATGCCAGGCCTGGTCCAGTGCCGGAACTGTTCCGGCTCCAGATGCCGCACCAGTCGGGCCGCCGAAGCGATCAAAAAGCTCTGGCGAAACTTTTTCATCTCCTCCAGAGCCAGGGCGCGAAAACCGAAGGAGTCGGCCCAGAAGAGCCGCGCCTCCTGGCCGACAATCTCTACAAACTCGTCCAGCCGAAAACCTTCCAGCCCCTGGTAATTTTCCCGCCACAGGGCTGGAATGGCGGTCGGCCCGATCTTGACCAGGCCCTTGCCGGTGAGGGTGAAGTGAACGCCAAGAAAAGGGTTGCGAAGATTAGGCACCGGATAGACATTGGTTCGCACCGGCGGGATCTGGCCCGAACATTCCAGATAGACCCCCTTGAAGGGCATGATCCGGTACTGCATCCCCAGGCCGAAGTCCCTGGCGATCCGGTCGGCATAGAGACCGGCGGCGTTGATCAGCCTGCCGAACTCGATCACCAGGGCGCCGGAGGTCTCCACCGCATGGTCGCCCTTTCTGCTCCGATATCCTTCTTTGAAATAAAAAACCGCGCCTTGCCGCCGGAGCAGATCCCGAAGGCAGCTACAGACCTGAATCGGATCAACGCTGGCCGTGGTCGGAGAGTGGAGGGCTTTCTGCACGGTTCTGGCATTGGGTTCGATTTCGGCAAGCTCCTGTTCGTCGACAAGCGTCACCTCCACCCCGTTGCACCGCCCGCGCCGCTCCAGTTCAAACAGCGCCTCCAACTCCTCTTCCCGGGTGGCCACCACCACCTTGCCGCATTCGTTCACCAGCAGATTGTTCTCCCGGCAAAAAGTCCGCATGGCCTGGTTCCCCTCCCTGGTAAACCGGGCCTTGAGGGAATCCGCCGTATAATAAAAACCGGCATGCAGCACCCCGCTGTTACGCCCGCTGCCATGCCGGGCCACATCCTCTTCCTTGTCGATGAGCACCAGAGAAAGAGCAGGGTTGCGGGCCAGCAGTTCACGGGCCAGGGCCATGCCCATGATCCCAGCGCCGATGATGAGGATGTCGGTTTTAATGGTCTGCATCGTTTTAAACCGTCGATTAAATTTTTCCAGACAGGATAGCTAACTCAGATATACGGCTTTCAACAGAACAGGGGTTTCGCGGAAAGAAATTTCGGTGCCAAAATTATCGCCCCTTGTAAGATTGAAGCAACACATACATTGGCATTAAAATTCTTTTTTGCAGGATAACTCCCAGCAAACGAAGCTTATCCTTCCATGACGGATCCGTCCCGAAATTAAGACAGCGAAAACAGGTTGTCGTCACCTCGGGATAAAAATCCTTCTTGAAAAATTTCAAACGTGAATTAACATATTGCTGGCCGAACCAGATATCATGAAAAGACTGGGTAAGAAGATCACCGAAAGTACTGTTCTTGTCCCACGTCCCGCAACAAGGAAGCACCTTGCCATCAACGGTAACCACAAGATCGGTGAAAAGTTCGGCACATATCCCCTTAAAAACTGGATAATGAATCTCATTCTTGTATCGTTCGCAGATGTATTTCTGATTTCTGCCAAGCCAATGCGCCTTCCGCTGTTCCAGAGTTGTATCCAGTTCCACATCCACAAGATTATCTGACACGTCCATGAGTTTCAAATCCAGAGTGACCCCAAGATTAATGGCCATAGCCTTGGCCGTGTCGATCTCATCTTCGTTAAAACGGTTAACAAGAAACTGCCATATTATCTCCGGCGTTTTACTGTGAACTCGCTTTTTAGCGGCCACCATTTTCTTCATATTATCCAGCACAAGTTCAAAATTGCCGTCGACCCGGTAGGTTGCATACGTTTCTTCACAAGTGCCATCGAGGGAGATAATCAAGCGGTTCAGACCGGAGGCGACCAAGTCATCGAAAAACTCGTCCGGCTTGGCAAAACTGAAGTTGCTGCTGATAAAAACATAAATATCCTTGGCGCTGGCAAACCGAATCATTCTCTGCAGGTCTGGATTAAGAAATGGTTCACCTGCTCGGTAAAGTCCTATAATTTTAACGAATGGTAGCTTTGCAAGAATTGCCTGAAAGGTCTCAAAAGACATGCTCTGCGGCGCGTAATTCAGCTTGCGCAACCCGGTCGGACATAGAGGGCATCTGAGCTGGCAGACGTTGATCGGCTCAATGTGAAGGGCAATCGGGTACGGCAGCCAATTAGCCGCCAACTGACTAAAAAAATGTGATTCGTATTTCTTCAAAGCATTGGAAAATTTCAACATAAAAAAGAACCTCGCGGATAATTTTTTCTTATTGCAGAAAATATTTTTCCTTTACCAGACCTTCGGGTAGAGCATGGCTCTGGTCAACATCAACCCGGTTCTGAACAGGGGCTTGAACAGGAAACAGGTGCCATGGGCGGCAAACCAGTAAGAAATCAGGGTCGCGACAACCGCGCCCATCCCGCCGTAGAGAGGGATCAGCAGATAATTGAGGCCGATATTCAACACCCCGCCCAGGATCAAGGTCACAAAATGAAGCCTGGTCCAGTTCATACTGGTGAGAAAGGAACTCCTGGCTATTTCAAGGCTGGTGAAAAGATTGGCCCAGATGAGCAGGGCCAGCATGAGGCCGGCCCGCGCATAAACCTCGCCAAAGATGACGCCGACCAACCAGTCGGAAAGAAAGGTCACAGGAACGGCCACCGCGTAGGCAGCCAGAACGATCAGGTTGTACAGCTTTTGCAGCCGTTCGTAGAACAGCTCCTCATTAACCGCCTTGGCTTCCACTATGGCAGGAAACACAGACCAGTAAATAACTCCCGGGATAAAAATCCCGACCTCGGCCAGTCGCACCGCTACGGAATAGACGCCCACCTCGTGGCTGCCGACCATTTGTCCAAGCATGATCTGGTCGATACGAAGGTAGACAACAGTGGCGATATTCGAAAGAATCAGGGGCCAGCTGTCGCGCAGCATTTCCCTGGCCCGATCTATTCTCCCCCGCCAGGCCTTTAGCCGGTTGCCCTTCCTTCTGTAAACGATGACCAGCCCCATGGCGCCCATCGCTATTTCCACCAGGGCAACCCAGGCAAAGGCAACCAGGGGAGCCCCTGTCAGGATCAAGCCTATCTTGATGCCACAGGAGAGAAGAAAGGCTCCATCCCGGGCGATAACCACATAACGGGCCTGAACCTGGGAGTTAAACCAGAATTCGATGACATTAAAGGATTGAAAAATAAAGCCTGCGGCAATGATCCCCACCAGCCAGAGACTGAGGCTGTCTTGGGGGCGGAGCAGAAAAATCGCGGCCATCGCCCCCAAAAAAGCCAGCAAACCGCCCAACAGTTTCAAATAAAAGGCAGTGCCCAGAGTTTCCTCCCGGCAGACAGGATCGCGGACCATGTTGCGAACAACGATATCGTCCAAGCCAAGGGCGGCAACCGCAGAAAACAGAGCGACAAGGGCCAGAGCGTAGCTGAGCAGCCCGAACTGTTCCGGCCCCAGATAACGGGCCAGCCAGACCCCAACCACAAGACCGCCCCCCAGGCGCACGAGATTGTCAGCGAACTGCCAACCCGTGTTGGCTACCACGTTCTGCAAATAAGCGCGACCCTCAAGCTGCACCCTGAAAGGCCGTGGCAGGAATCTGACCCAGGCTTGATTCATCTTCATCTTAACCACCCAACTCAGAAGCGATCTTTGCGGCCGCACCACCAGGATTCTGCTCACAGAATCTCCGCCACATGGCGCGGTATTCCTTTTCCAGCGTGCGGGTGAAGCCCCTGGCCTCGGTCAGCGGCGAGTTGCGCAGCCTGGCGCGCATGGTTTTCCGCAGTTCCGCAAGCCTAAGCTGATCTGTGGCCAGTTGCACGGCAATCCGGAGATATTCCTCCTCGTCGGCGGCAATCATTTCCCCAAGGCCCGCCGCCGACAACAGGCTAACGCCAACTCTTCCGGCATGCGCTTCTCCGGCCAGGGCCACGACCGGCACCCCCATCCATAAGGCTTCGCAGGTAGTGGTGGCGCCATTGTAGGGGAAGGTATCCAGGGCTATGTCCACCTCCCCGTACAGCTCCAGGTGTTCACTAAACGAAGCCGTTCTCTGGGCCAGCGCAAGCCGATCCCGGGCGAGGCCCTGTTCGGCAAACATTTGCAGGACGCGTTCTTGCAGGTTTTGGTCGATGGCGATCGAGCCCTTGATCAGCAGGCGGGCCGTGGGCAGCCGGTGCAGAATCTCCGCCCAGACCCGCACCACCTGCGCATTGATCTTGGTCAGGTTGTTGAAAGAGGCAAAGGTAATCCGCCCCGCTTTCCCGGCTGGCAACGCTGAAACATCAGGACTATTATCCGGAGGGGCATAACAGAGAAAGCAGCCCGGCAAACGCACCAGGGTTTCACTATGCCACTGTTCCGTTTTTCCTTCCGGGTCGGCCTGCGCATCGGTCAGCCGGTAGTCGATGGCGGTAAGCCCGGTGGTATTCGGATAGCCTATCCAGGTCACCTGAATCGGGGCGGGTTTTCTGGCCAGCATGGGGAGGCGGTTGTCGCTGAAATGTCCAGCCAGATCGACGAGAATGTCAATCCCATCGGCACGGATTCTGGCGGCCAGCTGGTCATCGGGCATCTCCCGACAGGGCAGGAAATGATCGACAGAGTCCATGATCCGCCGGGTAACCGCATCCTGAAAGGTATGGTTGTAATAACAGAAAATTTCAACCTGGGCTCGGTCGTGATGGGCAAGAATCGGCTCGATAAAAAAGGCCACGGAGTGCTGGCAGAAATCCGGGGAAAGATAGCCGATCTTCAATCTCCTTTCCGGATAGCGGGCGTTGGCATGGGCCAGCCACAAGGGCTTCAGGGGCGCCTCGAACCGCGCCGCGAAGCCAAGATGTTCGGCCTTTATTTCTGCGGGTGCAGCTGAAGGCAGGTAATGGGAGACCAGCAGCTTGTTGCTGTAAGCCTCTGCGTAGTCAGGTTTAAGGGCCAGGGCCTGAGCGAAACTGGCCAGCGCCTCTTCGATCAGGCCCCGCATGACGAGGATAATGCCCAGGTTGTAATGGGCCTCTGCCAGGGCCGGATCCGCCAGGATAGCTTTTTTGATCAGCGCCAGCCCCTCATCCTCCTTGCCCAGCAGTCTGGCGACAACCGCAGAAAGACAATAGGTTTCCGCCTGGCCAGGATCCAGAGAAACTATCCGACGGCAGATATCCTCCGCCACCAATAACTGTCCTGCGGCAAAATGTTTCAGGGCCAGCTGATAAGCCTGAGCGAGGGGGAGGTTTTGTGAGGCAGACCGAATGGTTTTTTGGCCAAGGCCGGTTTTCTTTTTTGCCTGTTTTCTTTTCAGACTGCGTAGCATGCACGATTCCTTCGACAGGAAAAATTCCCTTGGCAGGGAAGATAGGGTGAGGAAAATCGGCAGAGATGACCATGCTATGCTGGACCTTCACCCACCCCCCATCCCCCTCCCGTCAAGGGAGGGGGGGGCCTATACCGGTCAATCTCAGTTGAGGCCGGTAAGATTATTACTATTGCTTGGAAAAATCCCCTCTCGAGAGTCAAGTTAATTAACGGATACACTCAAACGATAAGGGGATACCCCTCCCCTCGCGGGAGGGGGCTGGGGGTGGGGGTAGAGAATTACCTCAAAGACACCTCTGCCTGATAATCTCAAGCACCCCAGTCAAGTTCTCAAAAACTTCGTTATTCCAAAATCTCAAGACGCTAAATCCATTCATGGCAAGACAGGCATCACGTTGTTGATCTCTGCGCTCTGCCTCCGCATGTTGCCCTTCGTCAAGCTCTATAACGATCCGTTTGTCAAAAGAGACGAAGTCAACGATATACATTTCAATCGGTTGCTGACGACGGAATTTCACGCCTTCAATCTGGCTGTTCCGTAAATGCTGCCAGAGACAACGTTCCGCATCAGTAAGATTATTGCGAAGTTTACCTGCTCGGTCATGCAAGGGATGCCGTGATTTCATAGCCGTTTTTCCCTACGGACATGACTCCGCTTCATCATTTATCGCAGGGCCGACTCATGAAATCCGCGAGCTGCCGGGCCTGCTGCAAATCAAGCTGCTGCAGGGCTGCGAGTTCCCGCCTGGCCATGGCGCTGTCTCCTAGGCAGTGCGCCGCCAGAGCAAAGGCCCTGCGGGCATCGGGCCGATTGGCAAGCGCGGGAAGACGAGGGGAGAGCAGAGCCAGGCTTTCCGGATAGCGCCTTTCCCGGTTCAAGGCCTCAGCAAGCCGGACCAGGGCGTTGCCGTAATCAGGGGAAATCGCCACGGCCCGCTGCAGGGCGACAATGGCATCGTTGTTGCGACCAGCCAAAAGAGAGGCCTGCCCCAGGTTGTACCAGGCCCGCTCAAAATCAGGCTCCAGGCGCACCGCCTCGGCAAGGATGGGAATGGCCTCCTCATATCGACCAGTAAGGGTCAGGGCAAGGCCCAGGTTATTACGGGCCTCGACATTATCAGGCTTCAACGCCACTGCCCGGGAGAGCACGGCAATGGCTTCCTCCAGCCTGCCCAGCGAGGCCAGCGCCGCCCCAAGGTTGACATAAGGATCCGGGTTGGCCGGGTCAAGCCGCACGGCAGTAGTAAGAACCGCCACAGCCTCTTCCATTCTGCCCAGTTTCCCCAGGGAAGCGCCCAGATTGATCTGGGGCCGGGCCTTGTTGGGTGATTTGGCCACCACATCCTGCCACATATTAAGCTCACTCTGCCAGATGATATTCCGCTTCCAGGTCGCCGAGCCCAGAATCAGGACAACCACCGCCACCCCTGCCAGCAAGACCCTGGCCAAGGTCTGATTGCGGATCCTGTGCAACAGCAGAACAAAGGCCACAGCCGCAGCCATGATGGCGCCCACCGAGGGAAGATAGAGCCGGTACTCAAAGATCACATCCACGATGGGGATAAGGCTAGATTCAACTGAGAGGGCCAGAAAAAACCAGAGGATGCCGAAGGAGATCAGGCGTAGCTCTATTAAAGGCTGAGAGCTGAGGGCTGAGTGATCGGAACTCAGTAAGTCGTCCACCCCGTCCACCCCGTCCACACTGTCCACTAAGAGTTGAGGCTTGACAGAACGAACGTACAGATAAACAGCCAAGGCAACAAGAGAGGCCAGCAAGAGAAAGGAGAGAAAGACCGGCGGGGTGAAAAAGCTGGTGAAAAGGGGATAATCGTAGTCCAGGTTCTGATTGACAGGAAAAACCAGCAAGCGCAGGTAGGTGACAATCACCCTGAACTCAGTAAAAAGATAGTCCAGCCGCGCCATTTCGCTCTGAACCCTTACCTGACCAACCAGGCCATCGGACGAGGCAAGAATACTCAAGGGGACAATGGGCAGGGTCATGAGCAGGGGGAACAGGGAGAGGATTCGCTGTTTCCAGGCCCCCTGGAAAAAAAACAGCTCATACAGGGCAATGGCCAGAGGCAGGGTAAAGGCGATCTCCTTGGTCTTCATGGCCAGAATCGCCGAGAGAACCGAACCGGCAAGCAGAAGCACAGAAACTTTCCCGCCCCCTGCCTTCAGTCTTCCACCTTCAGCCTTCAGCCTCCCCAAAACATACAGCACCAGCGCCAGCAAGGAAAACAGAGCGGCCAGAGAGGTCAACCGTTGCACGACAAAAGTGACCGCCATGGTCTGCACCGGATGAACCAGAAAAATCAGGGCCGTCAACAGAGCCGTCAGCCAGGACTGCGGAGCCAGCCTGCTTTCGCGCAGATGCGGGGTGCGAAAGGTAAGAAGCACCACGGCATAGACCAGCAGGGAGTTCGCGAGATGAACAGCCAGATTGAAGAGATGGTAACCGACAACCTCAAGCCCGCCGAAATGGTAATTAAGGGCAAGAGTCAGATAGCCGATAACGCGACGAGGATTGAAATCGTATCCGGAGCTGTTGGCGTAAAAATTTTCCAGGCTCCTGATCGTCGGATTCTCAGGGATAGAGTGAATATCACTGAAAAGAAAAGGCCCCCCGAAGGAGTTGGCATAAGCGAGAAAACCGGCAACAAGAAGCAAAAGGACTGCGGCCAAGGGGGAAGAAAAGAAAAGCGCCAGTGAAGGGAGATACCCTGGCGCATCCTCGCTGCCCCTTGCCGTCTTATTTTCTTCGCTGTCCACTATCTCCTCCATTGTCGATCTTTATCTCAACCTTAAATCTTTTGTGGACGGGGTGGACAGTGTGGACAAGGTGGACTTATTGAATTCCGATCACTCAGCACTATGCCTTCAGCCCTCAGCCCTCAGCCTCCTGCCCCTCAGCCCTCAGCCTTCAGCCCTCAGCCTCCTGCCCAATCAAACATGACACTTCTCGCACAACTTGTTCTGATTAACGGCGAAGCGTTCGGGCAGCCTGTCGTAATAGGCCCGCCTGGTTTCGCTCTCGCTGCGGCCCATGTGGTATTCAGGCGGCGCCCCATTGTTG
>Ga0208863_1000417_pt1 | contig 44615 bp, 41 predicted proteins | sample RifOxyD3_FD_184040 | JGI IMG/M metagenome (GOLD analysis project Ga0208863, IMG submission 184040) | Soil microbial communities from Rifle, Colorado - Rifle Oxygen_injection D3 (SPAdes) | ecosystem: Environmental > Terrestrial > Deep subsurface > Rock core/Sediment | place: Rifle, Colorado...
CGCCTCATGCAGGTTGTCGCCAAAGGCGGCGACCACGGCCCAGGCCCGGAAGCGGCCGGCCAGCATTCGGTTGACGATTAAACCGGTGCAGATATCCGGCGTCGGATCGATGTGGGCGTTCAGGAAAGGCGAGGCAGGGATTTCGCCGGCAAAATGATGATCGATATAGGTGACTTGGCAGTGTCGGGAAAGCAGGGTGACGAGCTCGGGACGGTTGCTGTCCAGGGAGATGTCCAGGACGGCGATTTCGGCGTTTCTGGCCGTGGTGATCTGGCTAAGCAGGCGGATGTCGCGCTTGACGCCGGTAATCAACTTGGCGGCCGGCCGGGGGGCGGCCAGTCGCAACTGCTGCAGGGCGCAGATGCCGTCGGCGTCGCCGTTGAAGACGTCGTAGTGCATGAATCAGAAATTCCGGCCGATTTCCAGAAGTTTGCCGATGCCGGTCAGGTTGAAGACCACCATGGCCCGCAGGTCGTCCGAGGTTTTTGTGATTGCCGCCTCCATGGTCCAGCAGGCCGGGTGATAGATCAGGTGGAAGGAGTTGGAGATTACCCCGACGTTGTCGACAAACGAATGGGTGATATCGTACTTGGCAGACAGCAGGTCGGTCAGTTTTACCTTGAGCGCACTCTTCAGTTCATGGGCGCCAAGGTCTTTCCTGTAATAATAGTCGGCGCTCAGTCGGTCGCCGCGGCTATTGGTGTAAGCGGCCTTGAAATCATAGTAGGTGGTCCCGTCGCCGTAAACGTTTATTGCTGTTTCGTAGCCCAGCATGAGGCCCGGTACAGGCTGGGTGCGTATTTCGGCCAGAATATCGGATAAAGGGTGGCGGTCGGCCCGGAAGTCGTAGCTCTGGTTGATGTCGAAATAGGCGTAGTCGCGGCTGGTGACGGCGCCTTCCTCGGTGGTCCGGTATTTGAGAAAGTTGGCGAGTCCGTATGTCAGGCCGTTGCGGGCGGCAAGCCGGTCGATTTGGTCAAACTCCGGCAGGTTGGTCTGGTCGATTGACGGCAGGAAGTTGTAGGTCAGATAGGGCCGGGTGGTGTGACGCAAGGCGCGGGTGCTGTCGTCCTGGCCGGCGCTGAGCCTGAAATCCCGCTGCAGGGTGGTTGCCAGGTTTGCGGTAAGGTCGTAGAGGGTGCGGTTCTGGCCGCGGGCTGTCGACCAGGTGGCGTCATCATTGACTTCGATCTGGTAGAGGGTTTCACGGACGCCGCCGGACAAGGTCGCCTCGAAATAGGGGCCAAGGGGAAGAGGCGCGGTCAGGCGGGGGGCCAGGTCCAATCGGTGGCCGCCCAGGCCGCGGTCCCGCCAGTAATAGACATATTCCGACTGCCAGGAAAAATCCAGGGGCAGATCGGCCACCGGGGTCAGACCAGCGGCAAGCAGCCGCGGCATGGTCCAGAGCGGGGTCGGGCTGACAAAGGTGTTGCGGGTGTCATCAACGCCGCGCAGTTCCCCGTATAGTCCCATGGCGGACCAGTTCCTGGAGAGCTGCAGGGTGTTTTCCCGGAGCAGGATGGTCTTGTCCTGAAAGCCGCGCCGATAGGTGGCCAGGTATTCCTGGTTGTTCGGGTCAAAACCCAGCATGCTGTCCCGGAATTCCTGCAGAAAATCGCGATCAGAGACCAGATCCAGATCGAGGCGGCCAACCAGGTTGTCGGTGAAGTAATGGTCCGCCTTGCCGCGGAGCCAGTAACGCTGGGTTCTGCTGCGCAGATAGCCATCGTCGTTGAAATCGTCAAGCACGGTGTCCTCGGTTGCATCGTGCAGATAGCTGGCCGTGAACGTCCCGCGCGAGCGGTCATCTGCCACATACCGGAATTCGGCCCCGGCCTGCGCGCCACGCCTGGAGAGATCCCCGAAATAGAGGGTGGCGTCGGTACTCGGCGAAATATTGACAAAGAGGGGCAGAAGCAGACCAAAGCCCTCTCGTTTCGAATTGGAGAATTCCGGAAACAATAGGCCGGTCTGGCGCTCGGTCTTGGCCGGTAAAATCAGGTATGGCGAGTAGAGGACAGGGAAATCCTTGATTCGCAGGGAGGCGTGCTGCAGTTGAGCATAACCTTCCTTGGTAATATTTGCCTCGGAGCTGTGGATGCTCCAGTCCGGCGCGCTACCCGGTTTTATTTCACAGGTGGTGACGGCGCTGTCCGTGAGATGGTAGGTCAGCTCGCCGGTTTTTTCAATGATCGCGCCGCTCAGGTGCAGGTTGTTCTTGCCGTGCAGGAGTAAAGCATCCTTGAAAACACCGGTTCTCGCATCCAGCATGACCTCGCCGGCGGTTGCCCGGATTTCATCGGTAGCGGTTTTGATCAGCAGATTGCCGCGGGCCGTGACCTTGCCGGTTTTAATCAGGTAATCGACCTCGTCGGCCTCAATGGTGAGCGAATCAGGGGCGTATTCCCCCTGCGGCCGCAGCACCACATGGCCCCTGGCCTCGACCCCGTCGGGGTTTTTCGTGTAGGTGAGCTGGTCGGCATCGATCTGCCAGGACGCCAGGCGTTCGTCTTCGGCCGCGCGTACGAACGCGGCAGAACTCAGATCGCAGGCCGCCCAGCAGAGCAGTGGGATGGCGACACGTTGTAAGATATGTCGGCGGCAGAGGCGGAGTGGTCTGTTTCTCATAGTCTGGAGTCTGGACAATCGGTCGCCATCAATCGGCAAGCACGGCGCCGGTGCTGCCGGAAGTAACCTGTCGGGCGTAACGGCCCACATAACCGGAAGTGATGGCGGCGGGCCGCGGCTGCCAGCGGCCCCGGCGTTCTGCCAGGACCGGGTCGGCTACCTCGAGTCGAATCGTTTTCGCGGGAATGTCGATCGTGATTTGATCGCCCTCCTCAACCAGGGCAATGGGACCGCCCACTGCCGCCTCCGGCGAGACATGGCCGAGGCAGGCGCCCTGGGTGCCGCCGGAAAAGCGGCCGTCAGTGATCAAGGCCACGTTTCGGCCGAGCCCCATGCCGATGATCGCCGAGGTGGGCGACAGCATCTCGGGCATGCCGGGGCCGCCCTTGGGGCCGCAGTAGCGGATCACCACCACATCCCCCGGTTTGATTTTGCCGTCCAGGATGGCGCTCTGCGCCTCCGGCTCCGAGTCGAAGACCCGGGCCGGACCGGTGTGTCTGAGCATTTCATCGGCTACGGCCGACTGCTTGACCACGGCGCCGTCCGGGGCCAGATTGCCGTAGAGTACGGCAATGCCGCCCTGTTGGTGGTAGGGGTTGTCGAGCGGCCGGATGATCTCATGATCCCGGACTCGGACTTTTTCGAGGTTTTCGCCCAGAGTCCGGCCAGTGGCGGTGATCGCCTCTTCATGCAGCGTCCCGGGTCTGGCAGCCAGGGTCTTCATCACCGCCGGCACCCCGCCCGCCTCGTCGAGCTGCTGCAGGCTGTGCGGCCCGCCGGGAATCAGGCTGCAGAGGTGCGGGGTTTTTTCACTCATGCGGTTGAACAGGCCAAGGGGGAGAGCGATCCCGGCCTCGCGGGCAATGGCCGGCACATGGAGTACCGTGTTGGTAGAGCAGCCCAGGGCCATGTCCACGGCGATAGCGTTTTCAAAGGCCCCGGCCGTGGCAATGTCCCGGGGCCGGATGTCGCGGGCGAGCAGGTCCATGATTGCCATGCCTGCCTGTTTGGCGAGCCGGATGCGGGCGGCGGCCACCGCCGGAATCGTGCCGTTGCCGGGTAGGCCGAGGCCGATGGCCTCGGTGAGGCAGTTCATGGAGTTGGCGGTGAACATGCCGGCACAGGAACCGCAACCCGGACAGGCGGCATTTTCCAGCTCGTCCATTTCTTCCATGCTCATGGTGTTGGCCTTTACTCGGCCGACGCCCTCGAAGACGCTCACTAGATGCACGTCCCGGCCCTGGAAGCGGCCGGTCAGCATGGGGCCGCCGCTGACCATGATCGCCGGGATGTTCACCCGCAGGATGGCCATGAGCATGCCCGGCGTTACCTTGTCGCAGTTGGGGATCATCACCAGGGCGTCAAAGGGATGGGCCTGGGCCATGATCTCCACCGAGTCGGCGATCAATTCCCGGCTGGCCAGGGAGTATTTCATGCCGGTATGGCCCATGGCAATGCCGTCGCAGACGCCGATGGTGGCGAAGGCGATCGGCGTGCCGCCGGCCATGCGGATGCCGGTTTTGACCGCTTCCAGGATTTTGTCGAGATGGATATGGCCCGGGATTATTTCATTGTGGGCGTGGCAGACGCCTACCAGCGGTCGGCTGATTTCTTCGTCCGTGTACCCCATCGCCTTGAGCAGCGAGCGGTGGGGCGCTCTTTCCAGTCCTTTTTTTATGGCATCGCTACGCATTGTTCCGGTTCCATCGTGGAGTTCGCAGATTGCAGGCCGCAGGCGTCTAATCACTCGGTCGAATCTACGCGCCCGGCCAGTGTGTGTCAAGGCAAAATTGTTGCATGCCGGGGCTGTGTGGTCGGCCTGTTCGCAGGTTGTCGGGCTTGAGGCGGGATGTGATTTCTCTTGCCAATCATCGCGGCATATTTTACTGTGCCATCTAGTAATGATATGGCCTGGCAAGCTGGTCCGCATTCTGGCGCAATTTTGTCCAAATTAATTTTGCCGGCCTCTTTAGTCCGGAACCCTTCGAACCTCTGACCTGCTCCCCTGACTGCTGATACATGAAATATCTATTCGGCCCTGTTAATTCCCGCCGGCTGGGACGTTCACTGGGTATCGATCTGCTGCCTTCCAAGATCTGCAATCTCAACTGCATATACTGCGAGGTCGGTCCGACTACGGATCTGACTTGCGAGCGCCGGGAGTATTCGCCTACCGCCGCCATTCTCGCCGAGATCGATGCCTTTTTGGACGGCAAAGCCGACCGGGTCTTTGATGTGTTCACCATCACCGGTTCCGGCGAGCCCACCCTGCACAGCGGCATCGGCCAGATCATTCGCCATCTGAAGGCAAGAACCGACAAGCCGGTTGTGGTGTTGACCAACGGCTCCCTGTTGAGCCAGCCGGCGGTGCGCGCTGAACTGGCCGCGGCCGATATTGTCGTGCCTTCTCTGGATGCGGCCCTGCCGGCCGCCTATCGTAAGGTCAACAGGCCGGCGGCCTGCGCGGCGCTTGCTGATCTGCTCAGCGGCCTGCAGGTTTTCAGCCGGGAGTTTGCGGGCGAGGTCTGGTTGGAGATTCTGCTGGTTAAAGGCATGAACGATTCGGCCGCTGATGTTGCGGCCCTGCGGGAGGCGATTGGTGCCATTCTGCCGGCCAGGGTGCAGTTGAACACCGTGGCCAGGCCGCCGGTGGAGAGTTTTGCCAGGCCGCTGTCAGCGGCCGACCTGGCAGCGGTTGCTGCGGAGTTGCGGCGCGGTTATGCGGGTCGAGTGGAAGTGCTGACGGCCCCCCAGAGTTCGGTCGGCGACAGCGGCCAGCCGCATGCCTTGGCCGATGTCGGGCAGGCGGAGGCAATTGTCGAGATGCTCAGGCGCCGGCCCTGTACCGTGGTCGATATCAGTACGGCCCTGAATTTGGAAATTGAACGGATCGTCCCGCTGCTGGATGAACTCGCGCAGGCCGGCCGGATAAGGAAGATGACCCACAATCTGGATGTATATTATCACGCCTGAAGGGGTTGTGAGCAACCTCTCGGATTCCAGGAAAAATTTTTTGGAGGATGCTGGCTGGCGGCCAGGCCAAGCTGTCTGGTCGGAGTCGGCACCTCGAAGGAAATGTTATGAGTGACACAGAGACGAATGAAGTGCGGCCGGAGCCGGTCAGCCCGGAAGAAGGGATAGCGGCCGGTCAGGAAACCAAACCCAAGAGCCGGTCGCGGCGGCGGCCGCGGCGTAAGAGCCCAAAGCCTGCCGGCCAGCCGGCCGAGGCTGGCAATGAAGCCGGCGAGATCGGCGGGACAGCCGCTACTGTCAGCGGCGATGTTGAAGTGCAGCAGGCTGCGGCAGGCACAAGCGATGTGCCGTTGCCTGGCCAGGAGCCCAAGCCCAAGAGTCGGCCGCGACGGCGGTCACGACGCAAGGGTGCCAAGCCGGCCGGCCAGACGGCCGATACCGCAGTTGAGCCCGACTCGGAGGCGGCCGCGGCCGTCAGTAGCGATGTTGAAGTGCAGCCGGCTGCGGCGGGCACTGTTGATGCATTGTTGCCTGGTCAGGAGCCTCTCAAACCCAAGAGTCGTCCGCGGCGGCGGTCGCGGCGTAAGGGCGCCAAACCAGCTGCGGCCGATGGCACAGTTGAGGCTGGCGTGGAGGCAGCCGACACATCTCGCGTTGCAGAGGAGGATCTCGATGCAGTCGACGTGAACGACGACGAGTCTCCTTTTACGAAAACCCCGTCCGGGAAAAAAACAAAGGGCAAGGCCGCCGCTGCGGATAAAACCGTGGCCGGGCCCCGGGTTAAGCTGCTGATCAATGCCGAGGAGCCCGAGGAGTGTCGGATCGCCCTGATTGAGAACGGCCGGGTGGAATCGTTCCACGTGACCACGGTGGTGCGTGAGCAGAGCAAGAGCAACATCTATAAGGCCAAGGTCGTGGCCATCGAGTCGAGTCTGCAGGCGGTCTTCGTTGACATGGGCACCGGCAAGAACGGCTTTTTGCCGTTCAGCGAGATCCATCCGGAGTATTATGACACGGATGAACCCGTGCCGCCGCATTGGAAGGATGTCAAGACTCATGAGGTGATCCGCAAGGGCCAGGAAATGCTCGTGCAGGTGGTCAAGGAGGCCACCGGCAACAAGGGGGCCAGTATAACCACCTTTCTGTCCCTGCCCGGCCGCTTCTTGGTGCTGATGCCCGGCAGCGACAGCGCCGGCATCTCCCGCAAGATCGAGGACGAGGCCCAGCGCGCCCAGCTCCGCGAGATGATGGCGAGCTTCAACCTGCCCGAAGGGATCGGCTATATCATCAGGACCGCCAGCCAGGATATCACCAAAACCGCCATCTCCAAGGACCTCCGCTATCTGCTGCGGCTCTGGCAGGACATCAAGAAGCGCGGCCAGACCGAGCCGGCGCCGGCTTTAATCTATCAGGATCAGGACATCATCGCCAAGTTTCTGCGCGACCACTATACCCCGGACATCGAGGAGATTCTGGTGGACAGCCAGGAGGCCTATGACCAGGTGGATAATTTCCTGAGCCTCCTGCCGGCCAAGCAGGTGGGAACCACGGTCCGGCTCCACAAGGGCTCCCGGCCCATATTCAATCAGTTCGATGTCGAGGACCAGATTGAGCAGATCTACCAGCCGGTGGTGAAGCTGCCGTCCGGCGGCTCCATCGTCATCAACCCCACCGAGGCCCTGGTGTCCATCGATGTCAACTCCGGCCGGACCGGCAAGGATTTGAACTTCAACGAGGCGATCTTCAAGGCCAACATGGAGGCGGCGGCCGAACTGGCCCGGCAGCTGCGGCTGCGGGATCTTGGCGGCCTGATTGTCGTCGATTTCATTGATATGCGGAGTCAGCGGCATATCAAGGAGGTGGAGAAGCAGGTCAAGACCAGCATGAAGCGGGACAAGGCCAAGGTTGATATCAGCCGGATCTCCAAGTTCGGGCTGATGCAGATCTCCCGTCAGAAAATGGGGGCGCCCATCCAGATGGGCAGCTACAAGGTCTGCGAACACTGCCAGGGCCGCGGCATGATCCGCTCGGTGGAGACGCTGTCGCTTTACTATCTGCGGCGGATCCAGACCGGCGTCGCCCAGAAGGGTGTGGCTCGGGTGGAATGCCGGCTGCCCATGGGCGTGGCCCAGTACCTGCTCAATAAAAAACGGGCCGACCTGGTTGAGATGGAGCGCCAGTATGGCGTGGAGATTCAGGTGCTGCCGGAGCCGACAATGAATCCGGCCGATAATAAGATCGATTTCATCAAGGAGTAGGATACGGTCGCGGCCCGCGAAAACCCGCTTGTCGAAAGAAATGTTTTAGGGTATAAAGTGGGCCACGTTTAGAGCTTATCCGTAAATAAGCTTTTCAGGGATTGCGCCGGATTTTGAGACGGATTTGGCCGTGACGATTGAGCAAAACCGCAGTCGTAGCAGCGCTACGGCGAGGATTTTGCGATTGAGGAGCGGTTAAATTCGGCCGAAAGCCGGATGCAAGCACAAAAGATTTATTTACGGATAAGCTCTGATCCATGCGCCCGTAGCTCAGCTGGATAGAGTGCCGGACTACGAATCCGTAGGTCGCAAGTTCGAATCTTGCCGGGCGCGCCACGAAGCTCCACGGTTTCAAACGCCGGATGAAGCCGATTGAAATATAGGCCTGGCAGCGTCGGCAGTTTCGTATGCCGACCATCTTGCCGGGCGCGCCACGTATATAAAAAAGGCTTACGGTTTATTCCGTAAGCCTTTTTTTGTCCGACGTCAGGTGAGCAGATAGTTGCCGATGCGACTGTCGTATGTCGTTGATTCGAATTCGCAGCCGATGGCCCGTTTTCGCACTGAAACCACGGTGGTGTTCTTGGTAATCACCGTGCCATGTGGATCATCAAGCACAAAGGTGACCACCAGGTTGTCGTTTTTTTTGATAGTATGTTTTTCGTCGGCGGTGAAGCCGATGCCCTGCAGGGAAAGATCGTTGAGCAGCAGGGTGCCTTGCGCATTTCTGGATGACAGATTGGTGTATGTTCCCAAGAGGTTGACCTTTTTGCGGTACATGGCCCGGAATTCAAGCCGGACCTGGAAGTGGGCGCCGCATGTGCACTGCACCTTCAAGGGTCTTTTGATGTCTTTGAAGCTCGACGCCAGGATGGTTTTTGTGTCGTGGCAAATAGGGCATTCGATGTCTGCTGTGCCGTTTTTCTTGATATAGATCTTCTGGGGGTCTTTCATGATTCTGTCGCGCTCCGTGACGGTAGGGCCTCGGCAAGAGATAATCATTCCATCTTGCTTGTCTTCCGGCCCGTATTTTGTTTGTTTTATTGTTTCCGCAGTAAAAGTCAACTGTTATCGTGTCGCTGCTTTTAATCCCGGCAAGATTTATCAGGGGTCTGCCAACGGTTGGGGGTGGCTGTCGCGTCCCCGAATGGTTGGCGTGGCATCTTGTTGATTTTTGATGTTTTTCTTGGAATAGCACAACATATTGTGTTTGTTGTTGACATCGGCCACCACATGTAGTAATCACCAATGCAGTTCGAAGAATTTCGCCGCCTGCGTCTGCGGATCCGCAAAAGGGTTTGGTAAGGCCTGCGCGGGAGGGGCGGGGAAATGAAAATCAGGGATGGGGTTTGGTGCGCGTTGTATTTTCCCCGGTTGGATGAGGAGAGAGCATGGGAGTCGTTGCCGCAGAGCAGGAACTGTATCGAGCCTGTCATATTCTTTTCGGGCCGCAGTTGCAGGTCTCCCGCGAGTTCCTCGAGTATCTTCAGGGAACGGGCATAAAGAGCGCCTACCGGCAACGGGTGTTTGAAACGCACCCTGATCTGGCAGGCAGCGACGATGATCAACTCCGGCGTCGGCGGGCCGATCTGTTCCGATCGGTCCAACAGGCCCGCGAACATCTTGTCACCTACCTCAGCGCCCGGGAAAAGGGGTTTCGTTTTTCTTCGCCGTTTTCCACGCCGGCAACCCGGGCAGATGGCCCCGCCGTCTGGCAGAAGGATTCTGCCGCAGCGCCGGAGCAGAAGCGGCCGGGCGACAACGGCCATGCCGGGTTCGCAGGCGGGGCAGCGGGGGCAGGCGGCTGCGGTATGCGCGTGGAGCGGGCAGAGTGGAATATCGACGCACTCTATCAGGGCGACCTGCCGCTCCGCCGGTTGCTTCTGGGCCATTTTATGTATTATGCCGGCGTGATCAGCTGGCGCACCATCGTGCAGGCTCTGGTCTGGCAGCGGATGCAGCGGCCGCGGTTCGGTGAGATAGGCTGTCGGCTTGGTCTATTGACCGAGGCGGATATCCGGCGGTTTATGAAAAGCCGGCGGAACGGTCAAGCGTTTGGCAAATGGGCCGCGGGCACGGGCCTGCTTTCCGAACGGCAGGTCAGTCTGATTCTTGTCCGGCAGAAATCGCAGCAGAGGCGGTTCGGAGAATATTTCCTGGAAAATGACATGCTGGCGCCGCCCGTCCTTGCCGAGCTGCTCGCCCGGTACGCGCGGCACAACGCCCAGTTTCCCAGCTCCTGCGGCATGGCCTGATTCCTTTGGTGGCGCGGTGCGTTCATCTGTCGCCACCCGGCGTGAAATCAGGAAGAAGGGAGGCGATATGCAACTGACTTTTCAGGGTGGCGCCAGGACGGTTACCGGCTCCCAGCATCTCATCGAGGTAAACGGCCGGAAAATTCTCTTGGACTGCGGCCTGTTCCAGGGCCGGCGCAAGGAGGCCTTTGCAATAAACCGTGCCGGCCATTGCGATGGGGCAGCCATTGACGCCCTGGTTCTCTCCCACGCCCACATTGACCATTCCGGCAACATCCCCTGTCTCGTGCGAAACGGTTTCCGCGGCGATATCTTCTGTACCGCTGCCACCCGGGATCTCTGCGCGGTCATGCTCGCCGACAGCGCGGCGATCCAGGAACGGGATGTGGAGTATGTCAACAAACGCCGCAAACGAAACGGCCAGCAGGAGTTTGAGCCGCTTTACACCCAAAGGGACGCGGCGCGGGCCATGGATCTTTTCGTTGGTCTCGGTTACAACCGGCCGCGCCAGATTTTGCCCGGCGTGTTGCTTACCCTGGTGGATGCCGGTCATATGCTGGGCAGCGCCCATATCATCCTGGATATTGATGATCAGGACATGGGGCGGCAGGTGCGGCTGGTGTTCAGCGGTGATATCGGTCGGGCCGGCATTCCGATTATCCGGGACCCGCAGCCAGTGACCGAGGGCGCTGACATTTTAATCATGGAGAGTACCTATGGCAATCGCCGCCATTCGCCGTATCCGGAGTCGGATACTGATCTGGCGCGGATCGTCAACGAGACCTTCCGCAAGGGCGGCGCTCTGCTCATCCCCGCCTTTGCCGTAGGCCGTACCCAACAACTGGTGTATACCCTGCACCGGCTTTTTGAGCAGGGCGCGATTCCGGCCATGCCCGTGTATGTCGACAGTCCGCTGGCGGCGCGGGTGACAGATATCTTCCGGTTGCATCCTGAAACCTACGATCTTGAGATGCAGGATTTTCTGCAACAGGATGCCGGTCGCAGTCCCTTTCATTTCGAGGCGCTGCATTATACCCAGAGCGCGGAGGATTCCAAACGTCTCAACGAGTTGCCAGGCGCGGCGATCATCATCAGTTCGAGCGGCATGATGGAGCACGGACGTATCCTGCACCATCTGCGTCATCGGGTGGCTGACAGCCGCAACACCATTCTGGTGACCGGTTGGCAGGCGCCCGACACCCTGGGTCGGCGTCTGGTGGCCGGTGAGAAGACGGTCCGGATCTTTGGCGAGGAGTTTCCGGTGCGGGCTACGGTTGAGATTCTGACCGGCTACAGCGGCCATGCTGATCAGGATGGTCTGCTGGCCTGGGTCATGGCCATGCACAAAAAGCCGGCGCAGGTTTTTATCGTGCATGGCGAAGAAGATGCCGCCCGAAACATGGCAGAACTCCTCCGCGGCGCTGGCATTGAAAACGTCAGTATCCCCGAGCCGCATCAATCGGTTGTGGTGTAGGCCGGTGCCGGCGGCGGCTCGTTCACCTTCACTAGAACCCTCTCGCCTGGCATGTGGGCGGGTTTTTTTGTTTGTCTTCCGACCGTGACCACGGGCGGCAAAATTGTCGTGCGGAAAATACAAGATATTAGTACTTTGAAATTAATTTTCTGGACGCGGCCTGATCCTCTTGGGCGTTACGGGACTTGCACAAGGGGAGCTGAAAGGAGTCAGGCGTCGCCGCCGGGTTTGGGGGTTGGTTCGGGAATGTGAGGGTGCCGTCGAAAGCGGACTGAAGTGGCTGGCAGGAACTGAATTGCCTGGCGGCTACGGGAGGGGCGGATTGAGGCAGGAAGACTTTCGCAGGAGGGTGGCCGAGATTATCGGGGAGATAAACTGCCCCAAGGGCTACACCTGCATGGAATCGAATTTCTTGCATTTGTGTCGGGCCATGGACATTGGCTGCGAGACTTATCTGATCTGTTTTGATGAGAATTCCGCCAGTTGTCCATTTTCCGTGTCCTTTGCCGCTTCCCGGTATTGCAAGTGCCCCTTGCGTATCTATCTTGCAAAAAATCTCAAGTGAATCCGGCGGTACTGTCTGTTGCGAGTGGGGCTGGGTGCCAACCAGTGGCGCTCTGGCCGGCGATTGTGAACATTTGCTCGCTATGCCTTAGTGTGTCGAGCAAGAAGGCTCTGTTACACCTGTTGTCCTGAGTTGTCGTGAAGTATTGTGCCTGCTGTCTCTGTCAAGGAGGGCTTGCCATGCTGCGTGCGGTTTTTATTCTACTCCTTTTTGCCCTGGCCCCGGTGGCGGCCGGTGCTGGCCAGCCCCTGGTACTCAACACCTGCCATCTGCCACCATATCACTATCCGGACCAGTCCGGCCTCAACGACCGCCTGGTTGAGACGATTTTTGCGCGGCTCGGCCTGCAGGTCACCACCCAGTTGCTTCCCCCGGAAAGGGCTTTGATCAATGCCAACGACGGCATTGATGACGGCGACGCCGGCCGGGTCGACGGCATTGCTGCACAATATCCGAACCTGATTCAGATCCCCGAACCCCTTCTGCGCGGCGATCTCGTTGCCGTGACCAAAAACATCTCTCTCGAAACCGTGGACTGGCAGGCCCTGCAGCCGTACAACATCGTCATCGTGCAGGGCCACAAGGGCGCCGAGGCCGGCATCGGCACCCCCCGCTCTCTGCTCAAGGTGAAAAGTCTTGACCTGCTCTTGCAAATGATCGCCGATGACAAGGCGGAAGTGGCCATCTGCGAGCGGTTCACCTGTCTGGGAATGTTGAGTATTCTCAAACTGCAGGGGATAAGAGTCCTGGAGCCGGCCCTGGCGAGCGTTGACACCTATCTGTACCTGCATAAGAAACATGCCGCTCTGGTACCGGAGCTTGCTGCCGCCCTACGGGCGATGAAGAGCGACGGCAGCTATGATCGGATTGTGGCTGAGTTTACAGAGCAGTATGGTCCTGTGCAAAGGCGAGCGGGCAAATAAATGCCGCACACCACGCAATGTAAGGCAGGGCGGATTTTTGAAATTTTTGCGGGCGGGTATTTTGGGGCAACGCCTTGGCAGCGCGGCTATTCACAGGGCAGACCGACCTCCTTTACCGCCAGGAGACTGTTGTTGACCATTTTGCCGTTCAGCGCGCTCATGGCCTTAAGCCCCTCTGCCTGAGACGACATTTCGATATAGCCGAAATTTTTGGACTGCCGCGTGTAGAAATCGGTGATAATGTGGGCGCGCACCACCCTGCCGAACTCGGCAAAAATGCTGCGCAGTTCCGCCTCGGTCATGTTGTAGACGAGATTGCCAACATAGAGCTTCATACCCGCATCCTCCGCACAGACACTGATCGTGACCAACCGGTCCCGGCTGCCTGGTGCGGCGCACCGGGATATCCATGGAATTTCGTGCAATAGGAGTGCCAGGAACGCGCGAGGAATCTTCACGAATTGCGATAATGAAAGACTGTTCCGGTTATCAATAAGTTGGCAAGGCGCGGCAGGACTGGCAGGGCAGCGAGACGAATGCCGGAGCGCACATTTTCGTAATAACCCCGGCCGGAAATTACAAATATGTGGCAACGGGCGAATCGGGCTGCATGTTGCAGGAAACGTTGCACAGGGAGAATGGCAGATGGTTAGGATCCAACATGATTATCCCGGCACCATTGAAGAGGCCGTCGACCGGTTGATTGTGGATATGCCCTTGAAGGACAAGGCGGCCATTGCCCGAATGAAGGAAGAGGAACTCCTGGAACTCTCCTTGTCCCTTGGGTTGCACATCCGGGACAAATTCGGGCTGTGGTCGGCAAACAAGCAGTTGGTGAGCGTCTGCCTGCGCGACTATCCCTGCGGGGAAAAAGAGATGTACAAAGACGCCGCGTCCGCCGTTATCATCAGGGCGCTCTGGACAAAATTGCGGGAAACCCATGCGTTGAGACTGGTTTAGTCACTTGGGCGTCGCGTGGGGCATCGATTCGCGGCCTATGAGTTCGTTACCCTGACGCCGCAGGGCACTCAGGCAATATCTCAACACCACCCGCTGTAATGCAATGACACGACCACGGTCAAATCTCATTTTAATCGGCATGCCGGGCGCAGGAAAGAGCACCGTCGGCGTCATCTTGGCGAAGCAGACATCACAGGACTTCGTGGATACGGATGTGCTCATCCAGACGTCTCAAGGACGGACATTGCAGGATATTGTCGATACGGACGGCTACGTTCTCCTCCGGCAGATAGAGGAAGAGGTTCTGCTTGGGCTTGCCGTCCAAAACTGCGTCATTGCCACGGGCGGCAGCGCGGTTTACAGCGACCGTGCCATGGCTCACCTCAAGGCAGGCGGTCTTGTCATTTTTCTCGATGTGGATGTGCCCACATTGGAATCGAGGATTCATGACTTCGGCACGAGAGGTCTCGCCAAAAGGCCGGATCAGGACTTTGCCGACTTGTTTCGTGAGCGTTTCCCTCTTTACACGAAGAACGCGGACATCACGATCAAATGTGCGGGCCTGACCCAAGAGGAAGTCTGCGCAGGAATCATTATGCGGGCGAGGGAAAAGCTAGTCGGAACCTGAAGGCGATGGCCTCAATCCCGCGTTTTGAATACCGTTATGCCGAACAAAAACTAAGGACCCGGAAGATGAAAATAACAAAGGATTCATTGTCGTGGGCAATAATCGCGTTGTTGGTCGGTACATTGTTTGGATCAGGCTCAATTTGGCAATGGCAGAAGAACAACCTTGACCGGGAAAGGTTTGAACTGGAAAAAATCACAAAATCCATGGAGATAAGGAAAAGAGTAGACGATTTGCTGGCGGATATCATTGAAATCAGCAATGAATACATCAAGGTTAGCAATTCGTACTATAGCAGCAAGAATCCCAGCGATGGCAATGAGATGAAACGGTTAATCACCAGGCTGGACGTTCTGAAAAATGATTTTAAAACTATTGAAAAAAGCCTGTCTCTGGTCGAAGGAAGAGAACCAAGAGAAATTCAGATTGACTTCATACCCCCCGCGCCGCCAACGAATTTGCGAGTAATTATTCAATGATGTGTTGAGGTTGGCAGCGAGGCATCTGAAGGGTGTGCCGCTTATATGCCTGAAGGAAGTCTGGGCAAGCATCATTGACCGCGTGGGCGTCCATCGGGAGATCATGCGAACGCTACGGCTCAAGTGACTCCGCATGAAAACAGCAGAGGAGAGGAGATGGTTTCCTGGGCGATTTTGCTGAGATGCTCTAACCTGGGAAAGGCGATATTGATCGTAGTTGTTATGGTCCTGTGGCCGGCCATTGCCCGCGCCGGCGCAAATGAGGATTTGCTCAAGGCCTCGGAACGTGGCGATCTGCCCGCGGTCAAACGGCTCCTCGGCCAAGGAGCCCAAGTCAACGTTCAAAATAAGGACGGCGACACCGCGCTAATCCTTGCCGTCAGGCGGGGATACCGTGGGACCGCGCAGGAGTTGTTGGCAAAGGGTGCCGAGGTCAACGCCAAGAACAAGGACGGCCACACCGCTCTGATGTTTGCCGCCTGGCGCGGCGATCAGGGGATCGTGCAGGAGTTGCTGGCCAAGGGTGCCGAGGTCAATGCCAAGGCAAATTCCGGTGCCACCGCGTTGAGGCTAGCTTCCATGGCCGGCCACCGCGAGGTAGCCGACCTGCTTGCCAGGGCGGGCGCTAAGTAGTGTCTAATTGAAAAAATTACGATAGAACGTTGAAGGAGTTGGTTCAATAGATTGTTTCGCCGTAGAGTGCCGGGAACCTTCACCAGGGTAACTGGTTGTGCAAAAAACCCTGTGTGGTTATAATGGGTCATCTACATGACCACATATAGAGGAATTGTCTTATGGAAACGGTAAGCGTTGCTGCTGCAAAAGCTCATTTATCAGAATTGCTGGATCGTATCGAAAAAGGCGAGGAGATAGTGGTTACGCGACGGGGTAAGCCCGTGGCGCGTTTGACAAGCGTCAATCCCCGGAAGAAGCCATTTCCAGCGCTTGCTGCGTTTCGGGATGGAATCCCCCCTCTTAAAATGTCTGGTTCGGAGGCGCTCCGCCTGATACGTGAAGAGGGGCGCTGATGTTCTATTTTGATACCAGTTTTTTGGTGCCGCTGTTGCTCCCCGAGGAAACAAGCGATCGGGTGGATCGATTTTTTCAGCAGCTTCCCGCTGGGGCTGAACTGGTGGTCAGTCAGTGGACGCGGGTGGAATTCATCAGCGTTTTGTCGCGGCTGGTTCGAATGGGTGAACTGCAAACGGATATAGCCTCGCTTTGCAGTGAGCGGTTCAGCATTCTGCTTACCGAGAACCTCCGGGTCGTCTTGCCCAGTATGGCCGATTTTGATCTCTGCTGGAAATTTATGGACCGTTTTGATAACAGCTTGCGGGCGGGCGATGCGCTTCATTTTGCAATCGCTTCCAACCTGGCGGTCGAGGCAATTCTTACGCTGGATGACGGTATGCTCAAAGAGGGCAGACTGTTAGGCCTCCCGGTTGATCGCGGCATCAAATGACCATGTATTTTCAAGGAAATACGCCATGTGTTGTTTCCAGCAGGCTATTATATATAAAGATACAACCTGTGCAACGCGCCGACATTAGCGGGTTGGACGAAGGCGCATGCCTTGCGGTGAAGAACACCGGAAAGCCGTGTGCGGGAAAACCGCAAGCGGTGGTGGTTCGCTGAGAAAAAAGTTGATGAACAAATGAACAACGTCCGATGCTATCCTCGTACAAAACATTTTTCAAAACCATTTGCCATGCTATATCGATATTCGATATAGTAGCGCCATGATACAATCTTTCGCCAACAAAACCGCCGAGGATATCTATCACGGGTCAATCAGCAGGCATGCCAGGAAATTACCCGCTGTCCTGCACGATAGGGCGAGAAGGTTGCTTGACCAGATCAATGCCGCGCCTAGCCTTAATTTTCTTAAAATTCCACCGGGAAACAGGCTGGAAAAACTGTCCGGCGATTATAATGGGTTTTGGAGCGTGAGAATAAACGAGCAATGGCGTGTTGTTTTCAAGTGGCAGGGTGAAGATGTCTTCGAAGTCGCCATTCTTGATTATCACTGAGGAGAAGACAGATGTTACCGAAAAATAGACCACCGACTCATCCGGGTGAAATGCTTCTGAAAGAGTTCCTTGAGCCCCTTGGCCTGGCTCAGGCCGAATTCGCCAGGCATCTTGGCTGGCCCTATGCCCGGCTCAATGAAATTATTAATGGCAAGCGGGGCGTCACTGCTGCCTCCGCCCTTGATCTGGGGGAAGCGCTGCAGACCGGTCCTGAGTTCTGGCTGAACCTGCAGCGGGGGTGGGATCTCTGGCACAGCATGAAAAAGCACAAGAAAATCCCTCCGGTCCCAAAGATGGCCGCACACCAGGTGACGGCGTAACGGTGTTGTGATTTTATAATCCACGGACCAAGCCCGAAAGCCTGATCACACCGAACTCCCCGGTATTTTTATTTCTTGCCATCCTGCTGGTTTTTGTTATCAATGAACAGGAGCCTTGTTGCGCAAGGGGGCAAGTCGAGTGCCAGCCGGCCATTTGCCGCCTGCGGAGAGCCTTGTTAACAGGTTTCCCCGGCTGCGCTAGAAACTGCAAAATGTTATCCAAGGATGAAAGCCTTCTACGTTTCTGGAGCATAACAAAAAAACAGAATATTTAATTTTCACGATGTGACCCTGTAGCCTTTCCAAGAAAGAGAAAAGGGTTCCTGCTTATCTTCCTTCAAAGAAGCAAATAAAAAATTGAAGGTACCGAAAACCAAGCGGTCCAAAGGAGTTGCTCGGATGGCTGATGTGGAGTTGAGAGGACATTGAGAGTGAGAGGAGAGTGAGAGGGGACGCTGGTTCGGTTCTGAGAGTGCTGAGAGGGGACGCTGGTTCTAAAACAACTTGTGTGATATAGGTCAGGGGCTGGTTGATCTCATGGACAACGCCGGTGGCGAGTTCTCCCAGGGAGGCGAGCTTCTCCCGTGCCATGGCCTGGGCCTGCATCCCCAAGCGCAGTTCTTCTCCCTCTGCACGTTTTCGCATATCATCTTTCAATTCGGCGGTTCGGGCTTCGACCATCTGTTCCTGAAGATCACGATGTTGTTTCAGCTCCAGGTGGTTCTTTACTCTGGCTTTGACGATGGCCGAATTAAAAGGGTTGGTGACGTAATCCACGGCACCGAGTTCAAGCCCCCTGGTTTCGTCTGCCGCCTCTCTCATCCCGGCGATGAATACCACGGGGATGCCTTGCGTATGTGGATTATTTTTCAGTCTGGTGCACACCTCATAGCCGTCCATATCGGGCATCATGATATCAAGCAGAATCAGGTCCGGAGGGTCATCAGACCCGGCGATTTCCAGGGCCTTTTTCCCATTGGAGGCAACCTTGATCGTATACGATTGCAGAATGATGGCCAATAACTGTATATTCGACAGCACGTCATCAACGATGAGGATAACAGCATTGCTTGCATTTATGTCCATATCAGTAATGTCCGGTTAAGGATTTGCAAATAAATTTCGAGTGGCGCCGTGGGATTTTTCAGGGTCGCAGAGATTTTCCGGCCAGGCGCGCGAGTCTCATTGCGGATTTTGTTCCGTAACTCCCGGACCCTTTTGATGCTTACTCTTTCACTGTGTTCCTCGTGGCTATAGATTGCGAGAAGAAGATAGGTGCTGAGTCCGGAAAGGATCTGGATCATAAAGCCCTGTGGGCTTCGTGAGATCAGATGATAGACCCGGAGGTGCCGTTTCCACCAGGCGAAAAATTTCTCTATGTCCCAGCGCGCTTGTAAATCTGGGCTACTTGTTCGGCGGTCAGGTCAAAACGGTCGGTGGCAACCCAATATAGTATTTCGCCAATTTTGTAGCCGACGAGCCGTGGAAGTTTTTTTGTCTGGTTGATGCCAGGCTGGCCTAGCAGGGCTTTGGCATCGTAAAACACTATGCTTCCCGGAGGGTCTGAATAAAATGCCGGCCGGAAGTGTGCTCTTCCAGGTGAAAGAAGATCAGGGCGTTGAGTTGCTGTTTAAATTCTATTTGCAGTGGCCTGTTGCATCGCGTGCAAGCGGTGACGCACTTGGCAGTATTGAGGCCAATGGTTGGCAAAGTCGCTTGAATGAGCGGGCGCCTAGGTTTTCTTTGGTGACTGTCAAGAAAAAATGATACCTTTTTCTAATTTTTTCAAATAGTTGTACTATAGGTTCTTAACCGGACAACACTGGGTTTTATTATGAAAAAATGTCCTGCATGCCAACAGAAAGAAGCAAAGCCAGCGGCTGCAGAATCCGGCTTTGTGATTGTCGGCAATATGAACGTTGGTAAAACAACCTTGTTTTCAAGGTTATGCGGAAACAACAACACCAGCAGCAGCGTCAACTTTCCTGGCACCACTGTCACCATTCAGAAAGGCCAGATCAAAGGGACGGACATCTATGTCTTCGATACCCCCGGCATCCATTCGATATTTTCCCAGAACGAAGACGAGGTGATTTCCAGGGATATTCTCCTGCCGAATGAGATAACCGGTCCCATTAAGGGAATCATCCTGGTTGCGGACGCCAAAAACCTGCGGCGCTCCATTGCCATCGCCCTCCAGTATGCCGAATATGGTCTGCCCATGCTCCTGGTGGCAAACATGATGGATGAGGCCACCTCCCGCGGGATTACGATTGACTATCACAAGCTTGCCGAAGAACTGGGGATGGAAATTTGTGCTACGGTCGCCCGGGAGGGCATCGGGATACGGAAGGTTATTGCCAGGCTTGACCAAATATACCCTCCACCCAGGCCGCTGTTCAAGTATCCGGCCAACGTGGAACAGTTTCTCGAAATTGTTGACAAACTGCTCAAATCAGCGGATTTGCCGACGCGGGTGGCCGGTCTTCTCTTGCTGGTAGGCGACCGAAGCGTCGAACAGTATGTCGCGGCCAACTTTGGCGAAGCAATGCTGGCCCAGCTTCTCGACCTGGCCGAGGAACACCGCCGTGAAAACGGCAACAACTTTGAGATGCGGCTGGCAACAATGTACAACCAGCAGGCAGATCAGATTGCCAGACAGGTCCAGAAGGTAGAACCGCCCACAAAAAGCCCATTCATGGTGACCTTTGGCGACTGGTGCACCCAGCTCTCCACCGGGATTCCCATTGCCATTGCGGTACTGACCCTGCTGTACTTTTTCGTGGGATCTTTTGGCGCCACGTTCCTGGTGGATGCCATCAACGGTACCCTGTTCGAAGAAATTCTTACCCCATGGATCACCAGACTGCTTGAACCGCTGCCGTTGCTGAAAGAAATAATCGTGGACCCGGACTTCGGCATTCTGCCCACCGGAGTCTTTCTGGCCCTGGGGCTCGTCCTGCCGGTCATTTTCTGCTTTTACCTGGCATTTGGAATCCTGGAAGACTCCGGCTATTTGCCGAGGCTCTCGATCCTGCTCGACCGGATCCTCCAGTTGATGGGGCTGAACGGCAAGGGGGTTATTTCCCTGGTCATGGGATTTTCCTGCGTAACCATGGCGATTCTCACGACCAGGATGCTCGACACGGAAAAGGAAAAAAATATTGCCGCTTTTCTGCTTTTCCTGGGTTTCCCCTGCGCCCCTTTTATGGCGGTCATGCTGATCATCCTGAAAAAAATGCCCTTTTCAGCGACACTCACGGTTTTTGGGCTGATTTTTCTGCAGATTCTTCTCGCCGGCATGGTAGCCAAAAGAGTCCTGCCCGGCGCCCGTCCCCGGTTCATCATGGAAATTCCTCCCATGCGCATCCCCAAGCTCATGCCGGTGTTACGGATGGCCGCGCTTAAGACCTACTTCTTCATGAAAGAGGCGATTCCTGTCTTTATCCTGGCGTCGGCGATCGTCTTTGTGTTTGCCCGGATCGGGGGTCTGACCGCCCTGGCGAAGCTCTCGCAACCCCTGGTCGGTAGCCTGCTGGGCCTACCGGAAAAAAGTGTGCAGGTCATCATCAAGACCCTGGTCCGCCGGGAAAGCGGCGCCGCCGAACTGCTGCATCTGAGCGCGACCTACACCAATCTACAACTGGTTATCAATCTGTTGCTGCTGACCTTTCTGGCCCCCTGTTTGAACGCGACCATCGTTCTCTTCAAGGAACGGGGACTCAAGGCGGCTACCGTGATCATGGCCACCGTAATATTCTATGCCTTTGCCATGGTTGGCCTGACCAATCACGTCTTCCGGTTGATCGGGATAACCTTTACATAAAGGAGATATAAATCATGCTGAGCGAAAAGCATGAAGAAATTTTGGAGGCCGTCTGGACGGCCAGTGAAAACAGGGATTATTCAATCGACGCTATCCAGAAGAAATGCGTGGTCGATTTTGACGAGAGTGATCTGGCCGAACTGGAGGAACATGGTCTGATCGTGCGCAGCGCTGCCAAGATTCTGTTTTCCAATGCCGGCAAAAAAATGGCGGAAGGAATTATCCGCCGCCATCGCCTGGCCGAGGTTCTGGTGACGAGCATTCTCAACTTTAACAAATCCGACATGGAGGAAATCGCCTGCAAGGTTGAACACGGCCTGCTGCCTGAGGTCGAAGCGTCGATCTGCACGCTGCTGGGGCATCCTGAGCTCTGTCCGGATGGCAAGCCCATCCCCAAGGGCAGCTGCTGTCATGCCGGCCAAAAGCTGGTCGACAACACCGTGGTCAGTCTGGTTGAGCTGAAAGCCAGCGAGAGCGGCAGAATCACGTATATTAAGCCGACCAGCCATTCCAGTCTGCACCAGTTGATATCCTTCGGCCTGCACCCGGGAGTTGTGGTAACGGTCCATCGCCGGCATCCAGCCTTCTGTATCAAGTTCGAGAATACCGAGTTGGCACTGGACCGGGAGATCGCCAAAGACATCTATGTCTGGAAGGTCAATAACCGCAATGCTTCATGACCACGCCTGCCTGAGGGCGGGGTCGCCAGGAATGCAACCTTCAGGGATCACCGCGGCGCTTCGGCATTCCCTGAAATTGTGCCAGCAATTTCAGAAAAACAATTATTAAAATGGTTCGGATGGAATTCTGTCAGTGGAAGCGAATAACAAGTATGGGAAGGTGACTACAAATTGAAATAGCGAGAAGGAGATTACTGACATGCTACTGATCAAAGAAAAAAGCCCTTAACTCATAACGAGCTAAGGGCTTGATTTTTCTGGCGCGCCTGGCAAGATTCGAACTTGCGACCTACGGATTAGAAGTCCGTTGCTCTATCCTGCTGAGCTACAGGCGCATCTGGGATGGTGGCTGGCCGGCAGACGGCCGGCAGCCGACGCGCGGTCTGTTTTTTGAGCTGCCCGCAGGGTCAGGCCGTCGCGTTCTGGAAAGGGAAGCAATTTTTTAGCACGGCCCCTGATAATTTGCAACCGAATTCTCCGATTCCATGGGCCGTTGTGTTAGTTAACCTACTTATTTTTCAGAATTTTCGGTATTCTATCCATTTACTTCATCCGATCAAGATCAAGCAGGATTCGGCAGTCCGCCACTGAACAGCCCATGCCGTTCGGGTGCACGATGAGCGGGTTGATGTCCAGTTCGGCGATTTCCGGGTTTTCGGTGGCCAGGGCCGATAGCAGGATCAGGCAGCGAGCCAGCTCATTGGTATCGCACGGTTCCGCGCCTCTGGCCCCGTTCAGCATGGGAAAGGCCTTGATGGAATTGATCATCCGCCGGGCCGCGTTATGGCGAATCGGGGCCACGCGGAAGCTGACGTCCTTGAAGATTTCGACAAAGATGCCGCCCAGGCCGAACATCAGCAGGGGGCCGAATACCTTGTAGCGGTTGATGCCCAGAATGACCTCAACCCCTTTGCCCGCCATCTGCTGGACATAGATCCCCTCGATCGTTGCCTGCGGGGCGTTCTCGCTGATCACCCCGATGATATCGTCATAAGCGGCCCGGGCCTCATCTTCCGTGGCAATCCCGACCCGCACGCCGCCCAGGTCCGACTTGTGGACAATCTGCGGGGAGGCAATCTTGAAGACCGATCGGCCCATCTCGCGCACCGCGCTTGCCGCCGCCTCGGCACTGGTCACCAGCCGGGCGGGTAGCATGGGAAAACCATAGGCCTCCAGGATCTTGTTGCCCTCGGCCTCGCCGAGATAGGTCCTGCCGGCGGCGATGGCCTCCTCGATGACCTGCCGGGCGCGCGGGCGGTTCGGGGTAATCTCAATCTCCGGCAGATGTTGACGCGAGATCCACTTGAAATGCCGGTACATGGCGCCCATGGCCCGAGCCGCCATCTCCGGGAAGTGGTAATGGGGAATGTGGTTTGCTTCCAGAAAATCTATGGCGTCCCGGACATCGAGTTCCCCCATGAAGGAGGTGAGCACCGGCTTGCCGCTCTTCTTGGCCAGGGCCGGAATGATCTGGGCCGTGGCATAGATATCGGTCATGGATTGCGGGGTGAGGATAAAGATCACCCCGTCGACATTCTCATCCTTCAAGACCGCCTCGAAAGCCGCTTTATAGCGGTCAACCCCGGCGTCGCCGATGACATCCACCGGATTGTTGATATTGGCGGTGGTTGGCAGGGTGCATCGTAAGACATCGGTAGTGTCCGGCGAGAACTTGGCGAGCGTCAGGCCGACGTTGATGGTGATATCGGTGGCGATGATTCCCGGCCCGCCAGCGTTGGTGATGATCGCCACCCGGTTCGATTTGGGCAGGGGCTGGGTGGCAAAGGCGATGGCGTAGTCAAAGAGATGGCTGATGGTCTGGGCGCGATAGATGCCGCTCTGATGGAACAGGGCGTCGTAGATGGCCTCGGAGCCGGCGAGCGAGCCGGTGTGCGAACTCACTGCCGCGGCGCCGGCGGCAGTGCGGCCGGATTTTACCGCGACAATCGGAGTGGGGTTGTCGCCGCCGGTGATCTCCCGTACCACATCGATAAATTCGAAGCCATGCCGCAGGTCCTCGACATACATCATGATGACCTTGGTTTCGGGATCGGCGTGGAGATAGCGGAGCAGGGCCAGCTCGTCGATATCCGCCTTGTTGCCGACCGAGATGAATTTGGAAAAACCTATGTTTTTGCGGGCGGCGTAATCGAGCACCGCCGTGCACAGGGCGCCGGACTGGCTGATAAAGCCGATATTGCCCGGCAGCGGTGGCCGCCGGACAAAGCTCGCGTTCAGGCAGATATCCTTGGCCATGTTGATCACCCCCAGGCAATTGGGGCCGACCAGACTCATGGAATACTCCTGGCAGACAGCCTTCAACTCTTCTTCCATGGCCAGGCCGGCGCGGCCGACCTCCCGGAAGCCGGCGGTGATGACCAGCAGCCCTTTAACCCCTTTCTGACCCGCCTCGCGGGCCACCTGGAGTACCTGGGGCGCCGGCACAATAATCACTGCCAGATCGATCTGATCATCAATGGCGGACAGTGAAGGATAGGCCCGCACCCCGCAGACCGAATGGGCCCGGACATTGACCGGATAGATGACCCCGGAAAATCCGCCGTCCAGGAGGTTCTTGAACACGGCGCGGCCAACGCTGCCATGCCGCTGGGAGGCGCCGACCACCGCCACTGTTGTTGGCTCGAAGATCGCACGAACCCGAGCCAGATTGTCATCACCTGCAACGCCACTGCCAGATGAAAGAATATCGTCGACCTGATTCATTCGAACCTCCCAAATAATTCTAAGTTGTGATTAGTTCTACTTTGTCAGATACCGGAATCCGGAATTCAGAATTCAGGAGTCAGAATGTGTCGCGCAACCGAGAGAGACGATGTTTTCTCTTTTCTCCTGAATTCTGACTCCTGACTTCTGGATTCTTTAGAAATGCGACAAAGTAGAACCAGAGGCATTAAAGTAAGGGTAGCCTGGTATATCCGCCGCCGGTGCCTCGAAACTGTCTGGCTCACTTGCCGTTCACATCCTGCCAGACCGGGCCCGTGGCCGTATCGACCACTTTGATCCCCAGCCGGGCCAGTTCCTCGCGGACGTCGTCCGCCTTTTTCCAGTCCTTTTTGCGGCGCGCCTCTTCTCGGGCACTGAGCAGCTTGAAGATTTCCGGTGTCAGGGGACATTCCTGCAGCTTCAGGATATTCAGGAAGGCGTTGATTTTTTCCAGGGCCTCGATGATGTATTTTTTCTGCTCCAGATCAAGCATGCCCGCCGCCAGAATGGGGTTGGCCTTTTTGATGAAATCAAAGAGGGCGCCCAGGGCCTTGGAGGTGTTGAGATCGTTGTCCAGGGCTGGGAAGAACTCGTTTTCCATCTCGGTGAGATAGGTGGCAATTTCGGGATGCGGCAGATCCGGCGGCAGGCAGAGGAGCTTGCGGGTGAATTCATCGAGCCGCGCCAGGCTCTTGCGGGCGTCGTCCAGCTTACGAAAGGAAAAATAGATGGGCTTGCGGTAGTGGGTGGCCAAGAGCAGCAGTCGGACCTCCCGCGCCGTGTAGCCCTGGGCCAGGACGTCGCGCAGGGTCAGAATGTTGTTCGCCTCCTGGGACATCTTCTTGCCGTCCACCAGCAGGAGTTCGCTGTGCAGCCAGTAGTTGGCCAGCGGTTTGCCGGTCATGGCCTCGGCAATGGCGATTTCGTTTTCATGGTGCGGGAAGATCAGGTCCCGGCCGCTGGTGTGGATATCGATGGTCTCGCCGAGATAGCGGGTGGCCATGGCGGCGCATTCGATGTGCCAGCCGGGCCGGACATTGCCCCATTCGGTCTGCTGGAAGATTCCCTTTTTCAGTTCCGCCAGGGTGGAGCGCTTCAGCAGGGTAAAGTCTACCGGGTTTTCTTTTTCGTAGTTGTCAAGGTCCACGGTCCGGCCGACCTGGATCTTGCTGAGATCGACGCCGGAGAGCCTGCCGTAGGGTTTGAACCGGGAGATGTCGAAGTAGATGGAGCCGTGTTTCTCATAGGCGAACCCCTTGTCGATCAGCTGGCGGGCAATGGCAACCATGTCATCGACATGTTCCGAGGCCCGGGGGAAACCGGTTGGCTCCTTGACGCCCAGCAGATTTATATCGTTTTTGAATGCGTTGATATAGTTGTCGGTGAACTCCTTGAGGGGCAGGCCGCTTTTTTCCGCGCCCTGGATGGTGTTGTCGTCCAGGTCGGTGAAATTCATGTAGAAGTGGACCTGATAGCCCTTGCTGGCCAGGAGGCGGTTGATGAGGTCGGCAACCAGGAACCGGCGGCAGTGGGAAAGATTGGCATGCTCATGGGCCGTGGGCCCGCAGGCGTAGAAGGTCACCTTCTCCTCGGCGATGGGCCGGAACTCCTCCCGCTTCTTGGTCATGGTGTTGTAGAAGCGCAGCCCGGAGGTCTTGGGTTTATTCTGGGGCGCGCGGGTGAACAGTTCGGTACTCAGATATTTTTCACCGCCATCCGGCAGGATGACTACTAAAAAGCCTTCGCTCATCCGTTTGGCCTGGGCAATGGCGGCGCAAATGGCGGCGCCTGAGCTCATGCCGACGAATAAACCTTCCTTGCGGGCTAGGAGCCGCGACATCTTGAAGGCCTCGTCATCCGGGATGTTCATGATCTGAAATGGCAGGGCCTTGTTGAAAATGCCCGGCTTGTATGACTCTTTCATGTTTTTGAGCCCCTGAATCTTGTGACCCAGAAACGGCTCCACCGCCGTGATCCGTACCTCCGGATGATGGTCGGCAAAGTAGTAGCAGAGGCCCATGGCCGTGCCGGTGGTGCCCAGAGTGGCGATTACGTCGGTGACCTGGCCGGCGGTCTGCTCCCAGATTTCGGGACCGGTGGCCTGGTAGTGGGCCCGCCAGTTGGCCTCGTTGTTGAACTGGTCGGTGAGGAAATAGCGGTCCGGATGCTCCCGGGCCATGGTGTATGCCTGCTCAATGGCGCCGTCGGTGCCGCGTTTGGCCGGGGTGAGCAGGATTTCGACGCCAAAGGCCGCCATGATCTTGCGGCGCTCAATGCTGGCCGATTCGGGCATGACCAGCTGGCAGCGGTAGCCCTTGACCGCGCAGACCATGGCCAGGCCGATGCCGGTGTTGCCGCTGGTGGCTTCCAGCACGACCCGGTCGGGGGTGAGGGCGCCGCTTTTCTCGCCCGCCTCGATCATGGACAACGCGATGCGGTCCTTTACCGAACCGCCCGGGTTGAACGATTCCAGTTTGGCGTAGATCTGGACTTTCTTGTTTTTGCTGGAGAAAAGCCGGGTGATCGGGACAATTGGGGTATTGCCGATTCTGTCGAGGATGTTGCCGTAGATCATGATCTGGTTCCCGCGGGTTCGATGAAAAAATTGCCGGACTCCTGGCCGGCCACGCCGTGCCCCGGAATATCCCGGAAATTACAGTTAATTGCTTATACCTGTCCGGTTGGCATGATTCAAGGGCAAAAATGGCCGGCTTATAAAAAGATGCGGCCAGGAATGTTTCAGCTGGCCGCTGGCGAAATGCCGGCCGTCGGCTCTCGTATCCGACCGCGAATTTGCGGTGCAGGGGAAAAGATGTGATGGTAAGGTGTTGGACAATCGGGCGACAATGCCGTTGAGGTAAGGAAACAATCTGTTGCGATCTAACAGCGAATATCGAATATCGAACAAGGAATGTCGAATGTCGAAGTTTAACAACTTCATCATTCTGCGGTTTCTTGTTTACCCCGCAAGGGGGGTATAAACTTTATTCTGCGGTTCAATAGTAAGTCAACAGCAGTTAATCAGGTGGCCGCGGCTTTTTGTTTTTGCGGCCAGGAACGGCCGCGGTCTCCAGCGGAGGAGTATGGAAAATGGCTGAGAAGGTAACCCTGGCGCAAGGCAGCGGCGGGCAGGATACCCATGACCTGGTCAGGGGGCTGTTCGTGGAGAGTTTCGGCGGCGCGACGCTGCGGGCCATGGAGGACAGCGCCCTGCTGGCGATCGGCAATGTCCGCTTGACCTTTTCCACCGACTCGTTCGTGGTGGATCCCATTTTTTTTCCGGGCGGCGACATCGGCTCCCTGGCGGTGCATGGCACGGTGAACGATTTGGCCATGCGGGGCGCCCGGCCGCTGTACCTGTCCCTCGGGCTGATCCTGGAAGAAGGTTTTCCCCTGGCCGATCTGCGGCGGATCGTTAAGTCGATCAAAACCGCTGCCGACCAGTCCGGAGTGGAGATCGTGGCCGGCGACACCAAGGTGGTGCCGGCCGGCAAGGCCGACCGGATATTCATCAATACCGCCGGGCTGGGGATTCTGGAGGCGGACGTCGACATCGCCGCCGGCAATGGCCGGCCCGGCGACAAGATCATTCTGAGCGGCACCATGGCGGATCATGGCGCCACCATTATCTGCCAGCAGGAGGGACTGCAGATCCACGGGGAGTTTAAGAGCGATTCGGCGCCGCTGCATCGGATGGTGGCGGCCATGCTGGCCGCGGCGGGCCGCGGCGTTCATGTCCTGCGCGACCCCACCCGCGGCGGGGTCGGCACCACGTTGAATGAATTGGCTGCGGCCTCCGGCGTCGGCATCCGGATCGTCGAGGCGGATCTGCCGGTGCGCGAGGATGTGCGCGGCGCCTGCGAACTGCTGGGACTCGACCCGCTCTATCTGGCCAATGAAGGCAAGCTGCTCGCCCTGGTGGCACCGGAACAGGCAGATATCGTGCTGGCGGCGATCAGGCAGGATCCGCTCGGCAGTCGGGCCTGCATAATCGGCGAGGCAGTGGCCGATCATCCGGGCCAGGTGGTGCTCGAAACCGCGGTCGGCGGCCGGCGCCTTGTCGATATGCTGCACGGCGAGGCCTTGCCGCGCATCTGTTAGTGAGTGCTTCACGCCGCTGGCGGCGATTTGTCATGAAGTAACTTTTCGCCGATTCTTGCCCTGGAAAAAGCAGAAGAGAATATCGAATATAGAACACGGAATAATGAATGTCGAAGGGAAACTGGGCGTTCGATATTGAGGAACGGATGATTGATTGTGACGTTTATATCATTCTAACCGTCAAGACCCTGCCAAAGACAAAAATCGGCAATCACAGTCCCAAAAACAAAACTTCATGATTCGAAATTCCTTGTTCGATATTCGATATTCTCCTTAAAAATCTGATCCACGTAATTTCAGCCAGTTAAGTTGCTGTTGTTTGGAAGGTCGTTTCGGAAAACGGCCGATGGCGAGTGGTCAGCGGCCGATCTGCTGCATCCTGGTCCACAGATTCTTCAGGGCGTCCCGGATTTCTTGATTTTTCAGGGTGGAGAGCAGTTGATCAACCTGACGGGATTTTTCAGGGTCCGCCTGCCTGACGGGTTTGACGGCCGGTTTGGCCGGGGCCGGCTGTCCCAGATCGGTATCCAACTCGAAGCGGATATCAGCCAGGCGGTCCTTGGCCAGCCGCGCGTTGATCTTTTCGAGCAGCAGCATTTTCTGCAGGTGCAGCTGCTGCATCCAGATCGAATCCGCCACCCTGACCCACAGGACATTGCCCCGGATCAGCTTCGGCTGGGCAAAGCAGGCGAGTTCCGGCCCCAGCACCTCTTCCCAGAAAAGGAAAACTGCATGGAGTCCCAGTTGTTTTTCCCAGTTTTTTTCTTTGAACAGCGTGGCAAGCAGGGTTTTGACCCGGGTCGGGGTATCGCGGCCGGCCGGCCGAGGGTAAGCGGCCGCGGTAGGAGTTTTTTCAGGGGCAGTCGGGGTGGACATGTTCACTGGGTCAGCAGTTTTTCATCAACACAGATCTGGTTTTTCCCAAGGTTCTTCGCCGTGTAGAGGGTTTTGTCGGCCCGGCCGATGAGGTCGGCAATGTCCGTTTCCCAGGGATTGTTCTGGTGGCGGACGAAGCGGGCCATGCCGATGCTCAGGCCGGATTCGAGGAAATTCTGTTCGGCGAATTTCTGCAGGATTCGTCTGCCGGTCATCAGGGCCTGTTCCATGGTGATCTGCGTGAGCAGGATGCTGAATTCGTCGCCGCCGAACCGGAAGGCCCAGTCGACGTTTTCCCGGATACAGCTCTTCATGATCGCGCCGATGCTCTGCAGCAGGCGGTCGCCCGCCTGATGACCGAGCTGGTCATTGTATCGCTTGAAGTTGTCGACATCCAGCAGCAGCAGAAAAACATCGTGACCCTGGCGATCGGCCCGGTGCACCTCTTCCCATATTTTTATGTCGAAATGACGGCGGTTGAAGATTTGCGTCAGTCCATCAGAGATGGAAAGGATTTCCAGTTGGCTGACCATTTCCAGCTCCCGTACCGCCCTTTTGAGCTTGGCCTCCAGTTCATCGGCGCTAAAGGGCTTGGTGATGAAATCGGTGGCGCCGGCCCGGATCACGTCGGTATAGGTGAAGGTTCGGTCATAGCCGGTAACGACGATGACACTTGTCCGGGGATGGTTTTCGCGGATGTATTTCAGCAACTGCATGCCATCCATGTTGGGCATCATCATGTCGGTGATGACAATGGGATAGGAGGTTTCATCCATTTTTGCCGTGGCAATGACGCCATCTTCGGCCGTTGTCGGTGAAAATCCAAAGGCTTCGACATAGGTCGCCAGCAGATCGAGCACCAGCGGATCATCGTCCACGAGGAGAATTTTTGGGGTGTTCATCAACATGCTTCCTTGCGGTTAAAATAATCGGTCACGATCCTGGTATGGTCGAACAGCAAGGGGGGCAGGGCGCGTCCGGTAAAGACCCTGGCCTCGCCGGCGTCGTCGCCGGCCTGCGGCTCGCCAGTGGCCGCGGCGATAAATACCGTGCTGATCGTGTGGTGCCTCGGATCGCGGCCGGGCTCCGAGTAGGTGCGCAACTGGTCGATCAGGGTGACGCGCAGCCCGGTTTCTTCGAAGGCCTCCCGAATGGCCGCCTGCTCGAGACTCTCGCCGTAATCGACGAAGCCGCCGGGCAGAGCCCAGCCGAGCGGCGGATTTTTTCGTTTAATCAGGACAATGCCGTTGTTGTTCTCAATGATGATATCCACCGTTGGCAACGGATTTCGATAGGGGGTGATCTGGCGGTGGCAGTAAGGGCAATGCATATGATCAGACAAGGGACAGGGCCCGGATGGCCAGCCAGTTGTCAACGGTTTTCAGGGCATGGCGGCCGCGGTTCCACGGCTGGCTGTAGACCAGAGGGACAATCCCTTCCTGTTCGAGTCTGATGCAGGTCTCGGCCCGGTCATCGACAAAATAGCGCAGCCCCAGGTTTTTTATATAAGCGGCCTTGTTGTCATGCTCGCCCATGGCCACGATTCTGCTTCCCGACATGATGTCTTTGCCAAGCATGTCGTGAAGCCAGCCGGTAATCGGCGCCGCGTCCGGCCGGGCCGTCACAAAGGTCAACGGCGCCAGGGCCGCGAATTCGGTGAGTACCTCGACCGCCCGCGGCATGGGTTCAAGACCGGCAGTTAGCGGCTCGCGCAGCAGGCGGGCAAAGATTGCATTGATGATCAGCGGGTCCATGTCCAGACAATTTTCCACCTCGAATTCGGTGATGTCGTCAAGGGTGAGGCCCTGCATTCCGTATTCCCGGCGGGCAATCCGTACAAAGGCGCCACCGGTATCGGCGACAACGCCGTCAATGTCAAAACCGATCTGGCCGGGATGAATTTTTTTGCCGTTCTGCATAATGTTTGCGGTTCCGTGTGGAGCTCTGTCTCGTCAGGGTCAAGAGGCTATTGATCTGCTATCCATTAGAAAATGTGCTCATGAAAATGTCAAAGCAAATAGCCCTGTTCAATTTCTTTTATCCGGGCAACCAGGGCCTCGTTTACCGGCAGGGCCATTCCCAGGCGTTTGCCGGCCGTTGCCACCGCGCCGTTGATGGCGTCGATTTCCGTGCACCGTTTCTTTATGACGTCCTGCAGCATGGAGGAAATGTTGCGGGCTGTGGCCCGGCAGACCTCCTCGGTCCTGGCAACCGGCTCATCCGGCAGCGCAATGCCCAGGGCGCGGGCCACCGCCGCTGCCTCGCGGACGGCCGCGCCCAGCATGACGCGTACCTCGGGGATTTCGAGCAGCCGGCCATTGGGGCAGGCGTGGATGGCGGTCAGCGCATTGATGCCGACGTTGACCAGCAGTTTGGCCCAGACATGGTCCAGGATGTTGTCGACGACCTCGGTTTCGATGCCGGCCCCGGAAAGGAGCGCGGCCACGGTCTGCAGTCGAGCGATCGCTTCGGCGGATTGCCGGCTTGGGAAGCCGAGCCGGGTGAGACCGTGGCCCGCGTGGCGGACGTGGCCGGTCGCGACCAGCGTGGCGCCCTGGGCCGTGACGCCGACGGCGATCGGCGTGTTGTCCACTGGCTGTTGGTTGATCCGCTCAAGATGGGCAATGCCGTTTTGCAGGGTGACAATCAGCGAATCGGCGGCGGTAAGGGCAAGGGCCTGGGTCAGGCCATTTTGAAAATTTCCCGATTTGACGCACAGCAGAACAAGATCCGCCTGGCCGATCTCGCTGGGGTCGACAAAGGCGCGGACCGGGCAATGCAGCCGGCCGCCATTTTCTTCCAGAATCAGGCCATTGTCGTTCAGCTGCCTGGCCCGTGCCTGGCTGTGATCCTGCAGCCAGACCGGCTGTTCGGGCAACGCCGTTGTCGTGCCCTGTCCCTTCAGGGTGAGGGTCGCGGCCAGGAGACAACCCATGGCGCCAGGTCCGGTCACGACGATCTTCATCTTTCATGTCCGCGCATCTGCACCACCCTGTGACCGCCTACGAATAGCGAGGTTTCTGCCATCAAGTGCCTGTCTCTCCCCCGTGTGAAGGTACGCATGCGAAGCCGGCATGCATTCTGCTGCCTGTAGGGGTGGTGCCGGCCATATACGCAGACCGCCGACATGCTAAAGATGCCGGCGGTCTGTCTGTTATGGTGTATTTGTCGTTTCGCGGTCGGGTTACTTGGTTACGGTGGCGCCCTCGATGAGTACCTTGTAGGAGTAGCCCGAGCCGAAATCCTTGTTGGCGGTGAGCGTGCCCTCGACCGTGACGATATCCCAGTCGGCCGCCGGTTCGGCTGCGGTGGTTACGACCAGGTCGTGGGTATTCTGGGCCGGGTCGCCGGATCCATCCTGGATGTGGAGCCAGTTGAGCCCCATGATCTTGGTGGAAACCTTGACGACCTTGCCTTTGATCCGAATGGACTTGCCGTTCAAGTCGGTGGCCTTCTGAAAGAGTTCGCCAACCGTGTAGCTGTTGGCTCCACTGGCTTTGTCGACCTTGATTTCGGCAAAGGGCACAACAGCCTTCTGGCTGCCCATGGCCTGGGGCGCGCCAGCAGTAGCGCCGGGCGCACCGGCGGCACCCTCCGCCTTGAGCGCCTCGTTGAAGGAGGCGGCGCCTTCGGTGGCTGCGGCAGGGGCGGCCGCAGCAGGCGCCGCGCCTTCCTGGCCGACCAGGCCGTTGGAGAAGATGATTTTTTCGAAAGTACGGTTTAACGACTTGCTCTGGAAGTTTTCCATGACGATTCCGTCATAGAAGGAAACCTCCTGGTCTTTCTCGATCTTTGACTGGGGAATTGCCACCCACTCTTTCGTGTCGCCCTCATCGACATGCATGTAGGTATAGCCGGAGGCATCCATGGTCTCCAGCACCTTGCCCTTCTTGGTCGCCGGGGCAGCCTGCGCGGCGGGTTCAGCCGGCGTCGTTGCCTGTTGTTCCGCCGGCGCGGCCGGGGTGGCGGGGGTAGCTGTCTCATTGCTCTGGCTGTTGCAAGCGGTTGTTGTCAGCAGCAGGGCAAGCCCGCAGCAGATAGATAGATATTTTGACATTGAAACGGTCCTCCTCAGATTGCGGTTTTTAATAGTGGTTCGGCGTTTGCCGGCCGTAACACATCAAGATAGGGGATAACACCCAAAGTCGTAGCCAAAGCCGCCATTGTAAATAAAAAAAATCGTTCCGGCAACCAACACTTTTGCGGGGAGCCGACTCCCTTACTTCCGGCGGCCGGCGGTCGTCGGCTTGGAGATGAGCACAACTGCCGCCATTGGCGCCACCTTGACGGTTGACTTTCTGGGGAGGATGGCACCTTCGTCCTCCGGCACGATGTCCAGGGGCGAGGCGGCGGCGGTATCGATGAGCTGTCGCCAGATGCGGTTTTTGCCCGGCAGTGGTGGCGTAAATGAGGCATCGGCCAAGCGATGGCCGTTCAGCATCACAAAAAAATCATCATCCCGGCGGCCACCGGCAATGGCACCGTTCAGGAAAAATGCCAGACTGTGGGCCGTGGGCGACCAGTCCTGCTCACCGGGCAATGCAGCCTGCCATTGGATTTCCTCGGCCGTGGCCCTGCCCGGCCGGGGAAAGAAGTCGGCACGCCGGAAAACCGGATGGTTTTTTCGGAGCGCGATCAGTGATTGGAAAAAACGAAGGAGGTGGTGGTGCCGCGTTGCCAGTTGCCAGTCGAGCCAACTGATCGGGTTATCCTGGCAGTAGGCATTGTTGTTGCCTTGTTGGGTGCGGCCGAACTCATCGCCGGCTACCAGCATGGGGACTCCCTGGGAAAGCAATAAAATGGTGGCCAGGGTGCGGATGCGGCATTGCCGCAGACCGCTGACGGCCGGATCATTGGTCTCGCCCTCGGCGCCGCTGTTCCAGCTTATGTTGTGGTCGAACCCGTCGCGGTTGTTCTCGCCGTTTTCCAGGTTGTGTTTCTCATTGTAGCTCACCAGGTCGTAGAGGGTGAAGCCGTCGTGGCTGGTGATGTAGTTGATGCTGTTGCAGGGTCGATGATCGCCGCGCTGGTAGAGATCGGCGCTGCCGGCGATTCGGGTGGCCAGGGTGGCCACGGTGTTTTCCCGGCCGCAGAGAAAGGCCCGGACATCATCCCGGAAGTGGCCATTCCATTCGGCCCAGCGGGCGCTGGCGGAAAAGCTGCCCACCTGGTAGAGGCCGGCTGCGTCCCAGGCCTCGGCAATTATCTTGGTGTGGGCCAGCACCGGATCTTCGGCAATGATTTCCACCATGGGCGGATTGGAGAGCACCTCGCCGTGCCGGTCGCGTCCCAGGATGGAGGCCAGATCGAAACGGAAGCCGTCCACATGCATTTCCGCCACCCAGTAATGCAGACAGTCGATGATCATCTGTCGGACCAGGGGATGGTTGCAGTTTAAGGTGTTGCCGCAACCGGAAAAATTGAGGAATTCCCTGGTCCAGGGATCGAGCAGGTAGTAGATGGAGTTGTCAAGGCCGCGGAAGCTGATGAGCGGGCCGTCGGCGCCGCCTTCGGCCGTGTGGTTGAAGACCACGTCCAGAATCACCTCAATGCCGGCCCGGTGCAGGCTCTTGACCATCTGCTTGAATTCCCGGACCTGATTGCCATTGGCGGGTGCGGCGGCATAGGCGGCCTTGGGCGCGAAAAAGGAGATCGGGCTGTAGCCCCAGAAATTGACGAGAGGCTTTTTGGTCAGGGGGTTGCGCCGGATGTTTTCCAACTCGTTGAAGTCGGTGACCGGCATCAGTTCCACGGCGGTGATGCCGAGTGAGCGCAGATAGGGGATTTTCTCAATCACGCCGGCAAAGGTGCCCGGGTGGCGAACTTCGGCGCTTGGATGGCGGGTGAAGCCGCGGACATGCATTTCATAGATGATGGAATCCTTAAGCGGAATGTTGAGGGGGCGGTCGCCTTCCCAGTCAAAATCGTTTTCCACCACCAGGCAGCGCCGGGCAAAACCGCTTGTCCGTATTTTGTCCAGCCCGGCAACAAGGCCCCACTCCTCGCCGCCGACCAGGGATTTGGCATAGGGGTCGAGGAGCAGCGCCGCCTGGTTGTAGTAGTGGCCGCCGCCCGCCGGATCATGGGGGCCGCTGACCCGGTAGGCATACGAGAGAACAGGGCCGGCATCGCAGAGCATAATGTGCCAGATATCGCCTGTCTTGTTGTGGATCCTGTGGAGGGGGATTTCGGTGCGCTGCGCGCCGGTTGCATCGGTGAAAACAACCAGGGTTACTGTTTCGGCATGTCGGGAAAAGAGGGCAAAATTGATCCCGTCCGGGGTGCGCGTGGCGCCCAGGGGCATGGGCCGGCCTGATTTGTTGCGGAATTGTTGCGTCATGGAGTTAAGTAAAAAGCAAGTGTCTGAATCGTTGTGGTCCGGCCCGGTAAGCAGGCGAAGCATTGGGTCAAGGTGTCTCCACCATGATTTTGAAAAGTTCCGGCGACGGATACCCGTCCGCCGGCATCTGCCGGTTTTTTTGGAATGCCTTGATCGCCATTCTGGTTTTCGTGCCGAAAATGCCGTCGGCCGGGCCAGGGTCAAAACCAAGATCGGTAAGGGTCTGCTGGATTTTTTCAATCTGGGTCCGGCGGAGTTGCTCCTCCGACCAGGGCCGTGGCGCGAGCAGTGGGCCCATGCCGGTCAAGCGGTCGGCCAGATGACCGATCGCCACGGCATACAGGGTGGCCCGGTTCCATTGCAGAATGATGCGAAAGTTCTGGAAGATCAGGAAGGCCGGACCTGAGACGCCGGCCGGCAGGATCAGGGCTGCCTTGCGTTGCGGATCAGGAAAGGGGTGACTGTCGCCGCGCGGCCGGATGCCAAGTGCCTGCCACTCGTCAAGGGTCTTGGTGATTTTCTGGTCATCGGCCAGATCCAGGTTAAAGGTGGCCGGCAGTTGTACCTCGCAGCCCCAGTCGCCGCCGGTTGACCAGCCGGAACTGGCCAGAAAGTTGGCAGCGGAGGCAAAGACGTCGGGCAGGCTGTTCCAGATATCACGGCGGCCGTCGCCATCCATGTCCACGGCAAAGCGGACAAAGGTGGAGGGCATGAACTGTGTCTGGCCCATGGCCCCGGCCCAGGAACCGTTCATGGCCTCCAGCGGGATGCTGCCCTCGTCGAGGATCCGCAAGGCGGCCAGCAGTTCTTGCCGGAAGAAGTCGCTGCGTCTGGGATCGTGGGCTAAGGTGGCCAGGGCGCCGATTACCGGAAACGACCCGAGATTTCCCCCATAGTTCGTTTCCAGGCCCCAGAAAGCCACTAGAAAACGGGGCTGGACGCCGTAGCGCCGTTCGATCATCCGCAGCAGGTCTTTGTTTTCTTCCAGCAGGCGCCGGCCTTTTTCAACGCGGTCGGCAGAGACGGTCACGTCTAAATAGCGCCAGAATGTCATGAGGAATTCCGGCTGTTTGCGGTCCAACTCAATGACCCGGGGAATGGGGCTCAGATTTGCGAAGGCGGTTGCAAGGGTTTTTTCAGAAATGCCGGCCTGCCGGGCCTCTTTCTGAAAGGCGGCGAGCCATGTGGCAAAGTCATCATCGGCCAAAACATTGAGCGGTGCGGCTAGGCTGAACAGGCAGACCACGCTGGCAAGAAGAAGCAGGCGCCGGAAATAATTACAGGGCATTTACAGTGGTCTCCAGTGGTACCTGCTCAGGTGGATAGTCTGTAGGTGTTTAGTCTATTAACAACTGAAAAATATCAGAGATTGCACGTGATGCGTCCTTGTTCCCAATCGTTTTTTTCTAACAGACAAACAGTCTAAATTTCTAAACAACCTGGGTGTTCCCTACAGTAAAAAGTAAAACACGAGTTAGACATCTTACCCGGAGAATGGTTCCTTCGAAACAAAATTTTTCCATATCCAACCGTATGTGGTTTTTCAATTTTTAATGCAAGGCTCGGCTGAAATGGCTTGCAGGGGGGAAAGCTGAGCGTTATATTCATATCTAAGAATTATTCTTAGATGATAGTCATGTTTGTTTTGCGGGTCAAAAAAATTATGAGAGGAGTATCATGGGATTTCTTGAGAAACTTGGGATCGGTTCCGATGCGGCTACCATTGACTGGGAAATGACTCCGGTCGATACATTCGGGATGTTTGAAAGCTGGGGAGGCAAGGAGCGGATCCGCAACAAGAAGGAGAGATTTTATTATTTCTATATCGACAACTGGTCGCAGCCCGCGCGCGTCAATTTGATGCAGCGGGGGATCAAGCACGCCAGGATTCTCGCCAGGATCAAGGCGCCCCAGGATCTCGTCGACAGATGCGTGGCCAGCCAGGGCCGGGCTGTCATGGATAAGACGTACGCCATTGATGAACCGCTACGCCGCTGGTTGCAGGAGAACATCGTGGACACCGATAGTGTTTCCTGGGTGGTGCCCCTGCCGGCGCCAGAGCGGCGGGACATCCGGGAAACCGGCCTGCCGCTCTGGCGGGAGGCGCGCCCCCTCCTGCCGCAGGTTTCGGTTCGGTGGCAGGCAACGGTGGTCGACGAACCCATGATCGATCGGGCGGTCTGCGGTCAGCGGCTGCTGGAACGGCGCCGCAATCCGGCCGGCGGCTTTCGGGGCTACCTGGTGGACAACGAAGACGGCCTGACGGTCAGCGAAGTAGTTTCAGGGCTGATGTGGCAGCGCGGCGGCAGTGACATCACCTCTATCCGCGGGGCACGCGCCTATGTGGCGGAATTGAACCGGCAGCGGTTCGCTGGCTGCGACGACTGGCGGTTGCCGACCATTGATGAGGCCTTGACCGTCATTGCGCATGAGAAGAGAGGTGACGGTCTTTTCCTGCCCACCTGTTTTTCAGCCGCCCAGCCCTTTATTTTTACGGCGGATCAGCGGCGGCCGGCAGGGTATTGGTTTGTCGATTTTGCCCAGGCCGTGGTTTTCTGGGCCTCCGGTTTTAACCCTGGCGGTTTCGCGCGGGCCTGCCGCACCCTGCAGTCCTAACTCACAGTCGGCACGGTGCATCTGTTGTGGTGCCAAAATCATGCTCCAGGTCGCTGTTCTTTGAGTTTCCAGAGCGGTGATATTTTTTTGATTCTTGCCAAGGGCAGCGCGTCCCAGAAAATTTTGGGGCGAGGGTAGGGAGGCGGCGTCAATTCGATGACCTCTTCCGGGCTGATCAGTTTTGATCCGTTGATATCCCAGGGCTCCTGAGGCAGGCGGCCGGCAACAAGCCGGTCGCTGCCGGTCAGGATTACTACCGTATACGTCGACGCCAGCATGTCTGTCTCGGCGAGAATGGCGCCGGCCAGGTCAAAAAAACCCTGACCGTCGCCCAGTCTGCCGCCTTGCAGGTCAAGGGCGACGGCGTCGGTGACCAGGAAGGAAATTGTCAGCTCCGCGGCCGTTGCCGCGGCCAGCCTCTCGCCCAACTGCAGTTGTTGCCGAAAGGTTGCGGCCTGACGTACTTGCCTGGCCGGCAGCCGTCTTGGCCTGATGAGCAGAAAACCTTCCTTGAGTCCGGGGGTCGGCAGGAGCAGGTCTTTGCCATCCATGAGCGTGTTGATGCGCACCTGATCGAGAGCCGTGTCCGGTCCGGCAAAGACGACGCCTGCCTGCCGGTATTCCACCAGGCCGCGCACTCTTTCCGCCGCCTTGCCCCAGTTCGGCGCCGGGATGTGGCCTGCCTCTCTTGCCAGAAGGCTTTTACGGATATTTTCTTTTTCAGTCACGGGTATCCTGCTCAGGGTTACAAGGTATCAATAAAAAAACCGGCGGCCGTAGACGGCGCCGGTTCTTCGCAGGAGTTCATAGTTTTCCTTAGTCACATTCCAAAAGAATTCAGGATTCAGGAGTCAGAATTCAGGAGAAAACAGAAACATTCTTTTGTCCGAATCGTTCGATTTGTTTTGTCTCCTGAATTCTGGATGTTGAGTCCCATGATGCGACAAAGCAGAATTAAAGTTCGGCAACTTTGCGGCCCGCGCTTGGGTTCGATCGGCTGTCTGCATAAGCCGGCCCGGCTTGCTGCGGATTTTTCGGAGAGGATTGTCCCTTGCCCGCCAGCCGCTGGTTCTGTTTCTGGTTGAAGCCGTATTCCACCAGATTGCTGATGTCGCTCCACATGGTATAGCTGCCCATGACCGCCACCAGAATTTCATCGTTGCCGCGTTTGAATTTTCCAACGTATGTCTGGCGGGCCGCCTGGGTGAAGCCGGTTTTACCGCCTTCGGCACCGTCAATCTGCCAGAGCGCCTTGTTGTGGTTGCGCAGGATGTCGCCATCAAAGTTGGCGGTGAGCTGGCGCATGCGGGCGGCAAATTCATTGTTCTGCATGGCATGTCGGAAAATGACCGCCAGGTCGCGAGCAGTCGTGTACTGACCTTTGGCTGTCAGACCGGAGGCGGTTTTGCACACCGTCCGGGTGGCGCCGAATTCCTGCGCCTTCTTGGTCATCAGTTGTGCAAAGGCGCTCTCCGAGCCAGCCACCTTTTCAGCCAGGGCGACGCTGGCATCGTTGGCCGAGGCCAGCAGCACCGCATCGATCAGCTTGTCAGCCTGATAGGTTTTGCGGGTCACCAGATTGACCTTTGAGCGCGGCATGTCAGCGGCGCGCCGGCTGACCGGCACCCGGTCGTTGTCGGCCAGGTTTTGCAGGGCGATCAGGCCGGTTAGCACTTTGATGGTGCTTGCCGGTTGGCCGGGATTGTCCGGCGACCGCTCGAACAGGGGGGCGCCGGTTCGAGCATCCAGGACGATGGCGCTTTTTGCCGTTATTTTCTTTGTCAAAGTCTGGTTGTCTGCGGAAGGGGTCGGCGCCGGACGTTGCCGCGCAGATTGGCGTTCAGGTTCCCGGTCGGGCTGCTGCTCAGGTTGGGGATCAGCCTCGGTCTGCCGCACCGAAACACGACTGGTGGGTGACTGGTCAGGTTTAGTTTTGGCTATTGCCTGGCGCGTCGCTGGCGCCTGTTTGTATGTCTTGGTAATAACGGGATAGCCGTTGTTTTTTTTGGGTTTTGTTGTCTTGGCAAAGGCGCTTGCGGTAAGGAAGGGGATGGAAAGGGTCAGGACGAGGAGAGAAAGTAACAGGGGCCGGAAGATCAATTTCATGTTCTGCATTTTTTCCCCTTGTCGGTTGAAATGTAGTGCAATGATTGTCCAGTTTACTTTCTGCATTATTAGCTCATGTAATTAAATTGAAATAGAATGTCAAACAAAATTTAGGAATATTTTTTATTTTGCTGTCTTTCCGTGGTTATTTTTTGTGCGTCAGAAAAACATTCGATGAGCGCCGATAGCAGCAGCCAAGAGCCTGGCGAACAGCCTGACTTGAATGCCTTGGGGCGCCAGGTGAATCAGGCGCAACTGGTTGACGGGCCTGATTCATCTTTCTGAATTTTCGTTTATTGCTGTATCAATTGATCAATGAAAAGTGATATGCCAGTATAGCACAACTGTTGATTATTGAAATGTCTTCCGGTTATTTTTTCAGCCGATGCGCCGGTTTCCATCCAGCAGAGAGGGGGCCGGCATTACCAGCGTTTTTTTGCGGCACCGGCCCGGCTGTCTGAGCTCCGTGGCCTGGTTTCGCTGGCCTCCAGTGTTTGGCCGACGTATTCTCTGCCGTTCAGGCCGCTGATGGCTTGCTGAGCATCTTCGTCATTCGCCATTTCAGCGAAACAGAAGCCGTATTGTTGATCAATATAACGGTCAACGATGATCTGCACGGCTTGTACAGCGCCAAACGGTTCAAGTAGTTCCCGGATATCCCCCTCTGATACCGTGATCGGCAGATTGTTCAAGTAAATCGTTGTCATCGCTTCTCCTCCGGTCTGTCTTGGGTCTTCGGCATTAGGCTGTTCGGGCAGTTTGTCTGCGTTTGCCGGCAAAATTCCGCAAAATAGGGTTGCGTGCGGGCCACGCCCTGATTATAGCTGGCGCAGCACCAGAACAGCATGTTCGGGCGGGTCGATTTTGTAATAGCGCTTCAGACTCTTGATGGCGGCTTCATCCAGTATCGCCCCCTTGGACAGCAACAAAAGCCCGGTGCCGCTTACCACGTTTCTCAGCACGATCATCCCCTCCAGCAGTTGCTCGGGGGAGAGTTCCGCCTCGACCATACCCCGGTGTTTTGCGAGTTTGTCCGGCGTTGAATAGATGGCCTTGGCATGTTTTTCAAGATGGGGGAAGAGGCTCGCGTCAAAGAGCCGGCCCAACTGCTGGCGGGTTTTTTCCAGGGCCATCTCCAGGGCGTTTTCCTGACGGATTCTCTTGGAGATCCGGTCGACATGGTCGGCAATGGCGATGATTCGCGCGCCCAGTGGAATATCCTTGCCCCGCTGTCTGTCCGGAAAGCCGCTGCCATCGTAGCATTCGTGATGGTGGCGGATCAGGATGCCGACCTCGCGCAGATCATCGACAGCATCAACCACTGCCTGGCCCCTGATCGCATGGAGCTTGTATTTTTCCAGTTCCCGGGCCGTGAGCACATCGGTGTCCTTCAGCAGGATGGCGTCGTCAATGCCGATTTTGCCGATATCGTGCAGCAGGGCGGCGGTCCTGATCGCCTGCCGCTGGTTTTTATCAAGATCAAGTTCCTGGGCGATGGCGACCGCCAGGTCGGCCACATTCCGGGAATGGTCTCTGACATCCAGGTCGCGGAGCTCGATGAGACCGGCAAAGGCCTTAATGGTCTGATCAAAGGTCTGGTGAAGCCTGCTGTTGGCCGCGGCCAGTTCCTCGTTTTTTTTGCCGATGTGGGCGGTCTGCTCAAGGACCCTTTTTTTCAGGTTGCTGTTCCAGTCCTTGAGTTCTTCATTCTGCCGGTTGACAAGTTCGGTCAGCCGTCTGTTCTCCATGAACAGCGAGTAGCGCGCCACCCCATCCCGGATGGTCTGGATTAGCTCCTCGTCGTTCCACGGTTTGGTGATATACCGGTAGGCCCCGCCCTTGTTGATCGCATCCATGGTGGCTTGCAGGTCGGCGTAGCCGGTCAGGACGATCCGCAGGGAATCCGGCGCAATTGCCTTGGCCTTTTCCAGAAATTCGGCGCCGGTCAGGCCGGGCATGCGCTGGTCGGAAACAATGAGGCCGATGTCTTCGTTCGCCTTGATGACCTCAAGCCCTTCCTCGCCGGAGGTGGCAATAAGGGTCTCAAAATTCTCCTCCGCCACCAGCCGTCTGAGGGCGCGGAGAATGTTCGACTCATCGTCGACAAAGAGAACCTTTACCTGAGGGTCGTTCGGTGTCTCGTCCATTTCTTCAGAAAAATCGCCTGGGGGCATGGTTGATTTTTTGTAACCGTTCACCGGGTGAGCTAAAAGGGTCCACATCCACCGGCATTGTAATCGTTCAGCAGTGCTCCAGATGCGCGAAAGAGGCCTGCGAACTGTACTGGTGCTACGTGAGCAGGCCGATGCCAAAGCAGATGGGGTGCTTGCTGAACGATTACGATTTTTTCAACCGGTTAACTTCTTTGCATCATTGGTCAATCTAATCTGTTTGTGGCAGGAGTGTCAAACAGTGATAAGTTGCGTGTGGTAAAATCCATAATTGGTAGTGCCGCCATGTTTACAATTGATTTTACATGAAAACATGCACCATTTCAGTATATAGTGCACAGGGCGATGTTATCTTACTTTTGATTCTGATGTTTTGGGACCAGAATTTATGAAAATAGGTGGCAAGATAATCAGCGGATATTTTGTACTCGCGGCGCTGGCCGTTATCATGGTTTTTGTCAGCCATCAGGCGCTCCACGGGGTTGAGAAAAGTTTCATCAGTGTTGAAGAAGAGGCCCTGCCCAGGATCGATGCCCTGGAAGAACTGCGGTTTGCCTGCCTCAGGATCGTTTCTTCAACCAGCGAATATGTTGTATTGGCAAAGGTCGACGGGCCAGACGACCGGGCCAATCGGCAGAAAACGGGCGAGGAGGAACTCATCCGCCAGGGGGTGCAGTCCCTGCGGCAGGCATTGCAGAATTATGAGCAACTGGCCTCTGGCCAGTCGGTTGAGGATATCCGCCTGGAAAGCCAGGCCATCCTGGAGATCAGTGGCGGGATCCTGAAGAATATTACAATGGCTGGCGACAGCAGTCAACTCTTTGATCTCAAGGAGGATTTCGAGCGGAGCGAAGAAAAGCTGCTCGCGCATATCAGCGCCGCCATCCTTCATGAGAAGGGAAAACTCCGGGATGGTCTGCAGGCGCTGAAGACCGCCAGTCGGAATGAGGCAAGACAGTTCATCCTGTTCGGTGCCATGCTGGCGGTTGCAGCACTTGTGATCGGGCTGTTTCTGGCCGGCGGTCTTTTGCGGCCGTTGCGCGCACTGCACGGCGCCGCAGTGCGATTCGGCCGCGGCAACCTTGATCAAAGAATCGCGGTTTCTTCGGCGGATGAGCTGGGCGAACTGGCTGTTGCCTTCAACTCCATGGCCGAGTCCCTGCAGGCAAGCTCGGCGGAATTGCGCGAGGCGAACGAGTTTACCGACAACATCATCAAGTCAATGATCGACGGCCTCATCGTCAGCGATCCGGACGGCCTGGTGATCACGGTCAATGCCACGGCCTGCGCCATGCTTGAATCCCGGGAGGAGAACCTGCGCGGTAAAGCGATCTGGGAAATTTTCGCGGCCAAGGGCTGTGCCTTTGACGAGGTGATGGGAAATCTGCATAAGGGGGGCGCCAGCCTCCAGAAGGTCTGCCGCGACAAGGCGGGCCGGGAGATTCCCGTGTTGTTCTCCGCCTCGTTCATTATGGATCAGGCCGGCAACAACCAGGGGCTCGTGCTGGTGATCAAGGATATCAGCGAGTTGCGTCTGGCGCAGGAATCGCTCCGCGCTGCGCACGAGTTCGCGCAGACCGTGTTCAACAGCATGCGGGACGCTATTGCCATCATCGATGTGCGCGATTACTCGATCGTTGGGGCCAACCATGCCTTTCTGGCGGAATACGGGCTGACCGAGC
>Ga0208863_1000419_pt1 | contig 44586 bp, 40 predicted proteins | sample RifOxyD3_FD_184040 | JGI IMG/M metagenome (GOLD analysis project Ga0208863, IMG submission 184040) | Soil microbial communities from Rifle, Colorado - Rifle Oxygen_injection D3 (SPAdes) | ecosystem: Environmental > Terrestrial > Deep subsurface > Rock core/Sediment | place: Rifle, Colorado...
GCTTGGTAACCAGAGACTCCCCCAAAGGGTTCGTTTGTTCAAGTTCCTTGAGGGGGATCCTCACCGGCCCATCACGCTATTTGATCACCTACACTGAAAAGACCATCGTGATGTGTGACCTTACTCACTACCCCGGCTTAAAGGACTGCGCTGTAAAGTTATTCAGCATGCGAAGGGGTATGGTTTTTCAACCGTGGCAACAAGAAAGGAAAAGTGTGATTCAGGTAGCCACAAAGCAGGGAACACTTTGCACGCCCTGTTCTGCCCCCCGGCCTGAAGGCTGAGGTTTCATGCGCAATCTGATGAACAATACGACCCGTCTCTTTGCATCCATTGTATTCATCGCTATCTCGATTTTTTTGGTGTTTTACACATGGCTTCCCGCACGCGATAGTTTGCAGCGTGAGGAGGCCAAAATCACCAATATCATTTCCTTGGCCAATACTTGGCACGAAGTTGAAATCACCACCTCAAACGGTAGCAAAATTACTTGCCGGACCAGACACGGCTGGCCTCTGCTTGGCCCAAACCGCTGCCCCCTTGAAAAATTACAGCATTTGCAGGGGCAGAACATGACCGTGGCGCATGACGGCAAGCGTCCGTATGAAATCATGGTGGATAACAAGATGGTGATTGACTTTAACGCTCACCGAAAAGCACAAATAACTGCACTCGCTTTCGCCGGACTGATGTTGTCGATGGCGATTTTGGTTTGGAAACTTAAGTGAAAGCGATTCACAAATCTGTGTATTTGACTTCCCGCATCCAGCCCAAAAAAAAATTTACCTCGGGATTTCTTGACAGTTCTTACGATACACGCAAACCCTTGATACAATGCCGCCGCTAACCACCCCGTACAAAAACGCAGCATATTGAATAAACCAAGTATTTAAAATGGATAAAACAACACAAAATCTTACCGCTGCAGCACTATTCATACTCGGCGTTTACACTTTAATCATAGGCGGCATCGTATCGGTCCCCTATCATACTCAAGTGGTGGTCGGATGTTTCTGGATTGAATTTACACTAATCGTGGCGATGATATTCAGATTAAAACAGTCACCAATGGCAATACTGCCCACCGCATTTGCTGTGTTGTGCATCGTTGTCCCCTCCGCGCCGGTAGCACTCTCGGCCAGCGCTGGCTTGATCAGACACATAGTGCATTGAAAACACCAGAGAACTATAAAGTAAAGGCCTGACACCTCGCTCCCTGTCAGGTCCGGTTCATACGGGGATCGAAGGCGTCGCGCACCGCGTCGGCAAACAGATTGGCTGCCAGTACCAGCACCAGCATAAAGCCAAAAGCCGCAGCCAGCGCCCACCAGACCATCGGTTCACGCGCCATCTCCAGCCGCGCACCGTTGATCATGGTGCCGAAACTGATCATCGACGGATCGACACCGACGCCCACATAAGAGAGCACGGCTTCGGCCAGTACCAGCCCTGAAAAATCCATCACCAGCGCAATCAAAATGATGTGCATCACATTCGGCATGATGTGGCGCGACAGGATGCGCAGGGACGACACGCCAAACGACTGCGCCGCCTGTATGTATTCGAGTTCGCGCAGCTTGAGCGTCTCGCCGCGCAGCAAACGGCAAAGTCCTGTCCAACTGGTCATGCCGAGGATCAGGCAAAGGAACACCAAGCGCAGATCGGCGCGCGAGGCAGCCGTATCGAACCAGTTGGGATGCGTGTCTATCGTCACCTGCATCATCAGCACCGCCGCCGCGATCAGAAGTACGCTGGGGATGGAGCTCAACACCGTGTAGACATACTGAATCACATCGTCTACCCAGCCTCTAAAATAGCCCGCCGCCACGCCCAAAAACAGCGCCAGCGGTAGCGTCACCAGCGTGGTCACCGTGCCGATAATCAGCCCGGTGCGTATACTTTTTAGCGACAGATACAGCACGTCCTGCCCTACCTTGTCGGTGCCCAGCACATGGTAAACACTGGCTAAATTGATCGTCATACCGATCAACCCCGCGATGATCAGCGTGGCGATCACGACCGCGCGCCTCCCCTTAAAAATCGTCATTCCCGCGAAGACGGGAACCCAGCCAATCAAATACACCGCGTAGCGGACTGCAACAACCAGCAAACCGCCTGCCAGCAAACCCAAAACCGCTCCCGTCACCGCCCGCCCCATCACCTGCCCATCCTCACCGGCATATTGCAACTTAGGATAGGCACGCACCACGTTGCCCTGCGCATCGGTCACGCTCTCCTTGGCGTACAGGGTCACAGCCAGCGGGGCGGAATAGGTTTTTTCGGTATGCAGGCGCAGCGGCTCGACCAGTTTATCGAACACGCTCAACACTTCGGGCGAATACACGGTCTGGCCGCCACTCTTGTCTTTTAACGCAACCCGGTAGTGCAAGGTATCCAACATACCTACCAGCAAAAACAGCGACAACACCAGCAGCGACACCATCGCTACATTGCTCTGCGCCACACGGCGCCATGGCAAGAGCAGATATTCCTGAGAACGCACATACCAAGTCATTAGCACGCCCGCTGCCAGCAGCAGAAATACCAGCGCATCGCTCCATAAAATCACCGGCGTAAAACTCATAAACCGGAAACCTCACTCAAGGTCATTCCGGCCCTCGACCACCCCATTCGAGGGTCGAGTGAAGCCGGCATGCAGCTAATCGAATCATCGCACTCGCTACGTGACCAAACCACGGTTTTTCCGGCGATGCCGGACATTTTTTCTGCTGGATTCCCGCCTGCACGGGAATGACAATCACTTTTAATCATTGCAACCTCACCCGGGGATCGACCAGCGTGTAGGAGATATCGGTGAGTATCAGGCCGACGATGTACAGCAAGGAGCCCAGAAACACCATCGCGCGCACCACCGAAAAGTCCTGTGCGTTGATCGCGTCTATCGTGTAGCTGCCCAAACCCGGTATGCCGAAAAACGACTCGGTGAGCAGACTACCCATGAACAGCAACGGAATCACCACCACCACGCCGGTCAAAATCGGGATCAAGGCGTTTTTCAGCACATGGGTGAACAGCACGGAGAGCTCGGACAAGCCCTTGGCGCGTGCGGTGCGCACGTAGTCCTTGCCGATTTCTTCCAAAAAGATGGTGCGATACCAGCGACTGGAAGATCCGATACCGCCGATCACGCCGATCACTACCGGCAGCACCACGAATTTAAAGCCATCCGCGCCTCCCGCATAACCCGAGATCGGCACCAGATGCCACAGCTTACTGATCAGGAACTGCCCGCCGATAATGTAGAACAGGCCGGACACCGACATCAGCACCACGCACAGCGCGACCCCTGCGATATCGAGTGCAGTGGCGCGAAACAGGGTCATCAACAACGCGAAACTCACATAGAAAACCAGTCCAATCAAGAAAGTCGGCAAGGCGATCGCCAGACTAGGGCCCATACGGGTGTATATTTCTCGCGAGATGCTGCGCCCGTCGTCCGAAAATCCGAAATCCAGCACAAACATGCTGGCGGATTTTTGCCAGAAGATGGTGTCGGTCAGCTTAGCCGATGAATCAGCCATCTCATTGATTAACAATGGTTTATCGTAACCGTGCTGCTGCTTCCATTTTTCGATGGCTTCGGGTGTGACGCGTTTGATGCCCAGCTGCATGCGAGCCATATCGTCCGGCGTGTTGACCACGAAGAATAGCGTGAAGGTGAGCAGATTCACCCCGATGAGGATCGGAATGGCGTAGAGTAAGCGGCGTATGAGATAGGCGATCATGAGGCCGTATTGTAAAGGGTAAAGCGCCCGACTGACACGCTAAAACGCCCCCAACCCGATCCGAAAGAGGAAAAATGCAAGCCGCACTCGTCATTCATTTAGCAGAAGTGGCGCAAGACCCGGCCTTACAACCGGGCAAACGGGGCGCCAGAAAGATACTGGTGACCGGAATCTATCCTGAACGTGAACAACCAGCCGTCAAGTGCGTCTGGTCGCCGCCCGCCCCTGCTGAAAAATGCGAGGTTCAGGTTACGCCGGACATCGAGCTTGCCGTCTTTACCGAACAGAATGCACAAGACCGGCATCACCACAAAATCGCCAGCGAATTTTATACGGTGCTAAAAGGGGAAATGGTGATCGAAGTCGAGGCGCATTCCTATACGCTGTCAGCCGGAGATACCATCGTTATCAATCCCGGCACGGTGCATCAGATCAAACCCCAAGGCTGCGAATTCCTCTGTCAGGTGATTACTGCAAACTGCAGCGGGATAGCGGACAAATACATCGAATGAGCGTCGTAAACTTTCTACTGACGGCTCTCTTCGCGTTTCTTTAACACCCGTCGCATTGCCACCAGGCAAATCAGCAACAGTCCCGCGCCCAGCCACAGCGGCCAGCGCACCGGCTGATTCCAGCCTACCCGCAACTGATCGCGCAAGGGCGCATCCACGCGCCAGTATTTGAGCTTATTGTTGGCCATTACATTGGGTTTCACATTGTGCAGCCAGCCGTGTTGCAGCACGTAATTCTTGGGATGATGGCCCCACAACCACGGGCTGTCCTGACGCAATATCTCCAGCATCCGGTCTATGATGCGCTGACGTTCCGGGCTGTTTTCCATATTTTTCATCTGTTCGAACAGACGGTCGTATTCCGGATTGCTGTAATTGGCGGCGTTCTCGCCTCCCTTGGCGACCTTGCCTTGCGCGCCGTGCAGCAAAAACAGAAAGTTTTCCGGATCGGGATAATCGGCATTCCAGCCGTAATAGAACATCTGCACATCGCCACGGCGGATCTTGTCCTGAAAACGGTTGTAGTCGGTGCTGCGCACCACCAGTTGCACGTTAATCTTGTCAAATTGCTTGCGCATCCAGTCCAGACGCGACTTATTGCCGACCCCCGTGGCGGTGGTATCCAGATTGATCACCAGCGGCTGACGGGTCTTCTCATCCACCCCGCCCGGATAACCCGCCTCCGCCAGCAAACGCTGTGCCTCACGTATGGATTTACGTTTGGGCTGACCGTCCACCCAATCGTAGACGACACGATTGACACCCGCCTCGCCATCCCTGAAACCGAAGATACCGGGTGGAATCGGCGACTGTGCGGCAATACCTCGCCCGTTGGCGAAGATGGACACGAATTCCTCAAAATCTACCGCAATCGCGATCGCCTGACGCAGTTTGCGCGACCGCTCAGACTCACCACCCACCACCGGGTCCAGCCAGTTGAAACCGGTGTACATGGTGGAGGTGGCGACCGAGGTAGACAGGGTAATACCCTGCTCGCGCATCGCCTCCGACACGCTGGTCTCTCCACCGACATTCACCTGTACCGCCTGATCGAAACTGTCCGAACTGATACCGGACGCGTCGTAATAACCCTGCAAAAACTTGTTCCAGTAGGGGATGGTTTCCTTTTCCAGGGTAAACACCACCCGATCGATCAAAGGCAAGACCTTGCCCGCATCCGCCAGCAAATCCTGCGCGTCTCCCGTCTCGCCCTCGGCAGGATAGCGCTCGCTGTCGAAATACGGATTGCGCGAGAGCACCATGCGCCGGTTCGGGTCGTTTTCTGACAAGTAATACGGGCCACTCCCTACCGGCCACCAGTCCAGCGTCAGATTGCGCGCCTTCATGCCGGGCTGCGCATAGAAGCGCACCACCTCTTGAGGCATCGGCGAGAAGAACGGCATCGCCAGCCAATAGGCAAATTGCGGATATTTTCCGTGGATGGTGATGCGGTAAGTCGTCTCATTCACGGCTTCGACGCCCGGCAGCGGATAGGCATCCAGATCGAGAAAATCGTCGGGATGATTTTTCAACGCCTGCTGCAGGGTCGCGCTGTATCCCTTCAAGCCGACGATATATTCGCTCATCACGCCAAAAATCGGCAAATGCAGCTGAGGATTAGCTAACCTTTTGATTTGATTTATATAATCAAAAGAGGTCACCACGCGCGTGCCGCTGTGCGGAAAATCACCCGGCGCATGGATAGCGGTCAAATCAGCAGGCGTCAGATGATGGTATTCCAGCTCACCCCTGCCATCCCGTGCAAAGGCCGGATGCGGCTGATAGCGCATGCCGGGTTTAATGTGAATTTCATAAACGCTGTAAGCGATTTTTTCAGCGGATGCAGTGTCCGGCAGCGCCTTGTGCTGCGCATCCTGATAAGTGACCGTCGGCATACTACTTGCCGCCTGCGGCACCAGTTGATAAGGCCGCTTCAGATAATGATATTGCAGCGGCGGCGCATAGATATTGGAGATGAACTCGTACTCGTTTTCGCTGTAAGCCTGCGCCGGATCGAGATGTTTCGGGCGTTCGGTGAACGCGGTATATAATATCGAGCGCCCTGCATCCGCTGCGGGATATGGATTATTCCACACCTCACAGGCAGCAAGCAAAATCAACAGTAAAAAAGCGGCAAGACGTTTCATGGCGCAAGAGTGTAGCATGCCGCAGCCCCCGAACTCGCCGGATGTTGACACAAGTTATCGCATGGTCAACACTGCACCCCTTTATAAGTAAATCGCAAACGCGAAACAGACCCATGATCTCGAGCTTCGATATACCCAGAGACAATCCAGAGGACGCAGTCGCTGAACTCGCCGCCGAACGCGAGGCGCATGCGGGAACACGAGCACGGCTAAAACTGCTCGAACGCACGCTGCTGCACTTTGTTCCCCGCGATCTGATCTCGTTTCTGGGCAAGGCCAGCCTGCTCGATGTCGAACTGGGCGATCAGGTCGAGAAAACCATGTCCGTGGTGTTCACCGATATCCGCAACTTCACCCGTTTGTCGGAGAGCATGACCCCGCAGCAGACGTTCAACATGATCAACTCCTACCTGTCGGCGATGAACCCGGTGATCAGTGCGCACCACGGCATCATAGACAAATACATGGGCGATGCGATCATGGCGCTGTTCCCCACCTCGGCGGATGATGCACTCAAGTCTGCACTATCCATGCTGGCCAGACTGGACGAATATAATGCAGGTCGTACACGCGCCGCCTACCCGCCGATCCGCATCGGCATCGGCGTGAACACCGGACGTTTAATGCTGGGCGTCATCGGGGGGGGCAATCGCATGGAAGGCACGGTCATCAGCCACGCGGTCAATCTGGCCTCACGCCTGCAAACCCTGACCAAGACTTTCGGCACGCCCCTGTTAATCAGCGAACACACGCTCTACAGCCTGGCCGAACCGCAATGTTTTTCTGTTCGTCATCTTGGGCGCGTCAATGTCCCGGGCACAATACACACCGAGTCGGTCTACGAGGTATTTGATCACGACGCCACCGATATCAAAGCGCGCAAAAACCGTTCATTGAAAAAATTTGAAGAAGCGGTCGCCTACTATCATCTGCGCGCCGCCGCCCGCGCCAAACCCATGCTGGAAGAAATCGTCCGTGACAATCCCGGCGACACCCCTGCAAGCGTGTATTTACAGCGTTGCGAAGACAGCTTGAAAACCGGGCTATACATCGATCCGGAAGAGGTCGGCGATGAACTGGCGTGGCATCAGGAGTATGAACTGGGGATTTCCGACATCGACCAGCAACACCGCGAGTTACTGTCTGTAATCAGCCAATTGCACCAGGCTGTGACACACGACCATGAAAACAGCGTCCAGCTGATGCACAGGCTGGAAAAACTTGTCCGGGATCACTTCGAGTTTGAAGAACAGATGATGCACCAGCATCATTATCCGTTTGCGACCGACCATATCTCCCAGCACAACTCATACAAACACTATTTCCTGATACTCAAACATCAGATTGAGGCGCACACCGAAGATCCTCTGTATCTGGGATTCCGTATCAAACTGCTTCTGGCGGATTGGCTGATTAATCACGCCAAGCGCGATGACCGGCATCTGGGTCGTTTTTTGACCGATCACGGCCTTTTCAAACCTCAACTTCCCGTTCACCTTTAACCGGAAAAAATCATGCAATCAGACTGGCAAGCATTTCTTGGCGCACAAACCGCCTCTTTCACCGATGGTATCGTATCCGATTTTGGAGATGCCGCCGCCGAACGTTCCGCCGCAGCCCATGACACTGTGCTGTGCGACCTCGGCCAGTTCGGCACACTGCGCGTATCGGGCGAAGACGCGCAAAGTTTTTTACAAAACCTGTTGAGCAACGACATACGCGAAGTGAACGCCACGCAATCGCAATACACCAGCTTCAACTCAGCCAAAGGCAGAATGCTGGCAACCTTCATGATTTACAGCCAGGGCAGCGACTATCTGCTGCAACTGCCCGCCGCGCTCACCGAGATGATGCGAAAAAAACTCAGCATGTATGTGCTAAGGGCGAAAGTCAAGATCACCGACATCAGCAATGAATTGATTATATTAGGTTTATCAGGAACAGACGCACAGCGCGCACTCAGCTTGGCCGGACTGACCATCCCCGAACACACGATGGGAACAACGCAAAACCCGTCAGGCAGCGTGATACGGCTCGATCAGACGCGCTTTGAAATCAGCACCCACCCTGAACAGGCCGCATCGCTCTGGCAGACGATCAGCCAGGTCGCGACACCCGCCGGCAGCCCTTGCTGGGACTGGCTGAACATCCGCGCGGGTCTGCCCGTTATTCTGCCGCAAACTCAGGAGCAGTTTGTCGCGCAGATGGCCAATCTCGACCTGACAGGCGGACTCAATTTCAAGAAGGGCTGCTATCCGGGCCAGGAAATCGTCGCGCGCATGCACTATCTGGGCAAACTCAAGCGCCGCATGTATCTGGCCCATCTGGACAGTCAGGCCGCCCCCGGCGACGAACTGTACAGCGATGACCCGGCCGCTCAGTCCTGCGGCATGATCGTCAATGCCGCCCCCGCTCCTGCAGGCGGTTACGACGTGCTGGCGGTGATACAAACCGAAATCCGTGACACACAGAGCATACATCTGAGATCGGGCGCACAACTGACTTTCGAGGCGCTCCCTTATCCGCTGCCATGAACTTGCCGGCACAACTGTTCGGTCACAACGCACTGCTGCTGTGTTCGGCGCTGTTTGCCTGGCTGCTGTCCTTCGCGGTGCGTCGCGCGCCCTGGAAAAAACTGCTGGACAACCCGATCATGTTCAATGCCCTGATCGGGCTGAGTTTATCCACAGCGGTGTTCTGGCAGCTCAACGCAGGCATCAGACCGGGCTTTAATTTTCACCTGATCGGTGCGACACTGTTTTTGCTGATGTTCGGCTGGCAGATCGCACTGAGCATGCTCACCCTGATCATGGCCGGCTCATGGCTGTATTCAGGTCAGGATTTACTCACACTGGGCATCAATGGCCTGCTGATGCTGGCCGTCCCTATGCTGCTTAGCGAATCTCTGCTGCGGATCTGCCAGCGCCACCTGCCCAAAAATTTTTTCATCTTCGTGCTGCTCAACGGTTTTGCCAGTGCCGCCTTCGCCACCATCCTGATGATCATCGCCACCTCACTGGTTTTGCTGTGGCAGACACCCTACACCTGGGCGGAAATCCAGTATCACTACCTGATACCGGCGCCCATCCTGATCTTCGCCGAAGCCTTCGCCACCGGCGCGGTGATCACCGGTTTTTCCGTCTCGCAACCGGAGGCGGTGATGAATTTCAGCGTAGACGACTATTTAACGGGAAAATAATTTCAAACGCATCTTGATGTGAGGCAGACCGGCATCCATAAACACCGCGCCCTCCTCGATAAAATCGAAACTGTGGTAGAAGGAAACGGCCTGAGTCTGCGCGTCGACGTCGACCTCAGCGTAACCGTGCGTGCGGGCATAGTCGAGCATAGCCTCAACGATGGCCGTCCCCACCTTCTGACCGCGCCATTTTGGCAGCACCGCAATCCGCCCGATATGCCCGTCGGAACACATCCTGCCGCAACCGATCGCCGCCCCCTGAAGACTTAACACCAGCACATGACGACAGCCCTCATCCAGCCCGTCCCACTCCAGCTCGGGCGCAATCCCCTGCTCACGGATAAATACCGCCTCGCGCACCGCTCTGAGCATCATCTCGCCATCGTGCCAGTTCACCGCACATACTGTAAACGGATTGGTCATGCCACCCCCGGTTATCCTTCGATGATTTCGACCGCCGTACCGGCTGCCACCCGATCGAACAGGTCGATCAGATCCGCATTCCTCATGCGTATGCAGCCGTGCGACAGCGCCTGCCCGACCGGTTCGGTGTCGGGCGTACCGTGTATATAGATGTAACGCCGCATGGTATCGCTTAACCCCAGGCGATTAAAGCCCGGTTCACAACCGGACAGCCAGAGGATACGGGTCAGTATCCAGTCGCGTTCGGGAAAAGCCGCCGCCAGTTTCGCATTATAAATTTCGCCGGTAGGACGACGGCGCACGAAGACGGTATTCTCAGGGAAATTCGCGCCGATTTTGGCACGGATGATATGATGGCCGCGCGGCGTGCAATGGCTGCCCGTCTGTTCGCCCACCCCGTTAGCTGCCGTGGATACCGCATAACGAGCCTGACTTACCCCTGCCGCGTCAAATAACTCGAGCGTTTGATTTTTAACACTAATATTAATTTTCATAGCAGCTTCTTCTGTGCCCTGCGCATCGCAAAAAAAGCGCTGAGCATCGCTCCGCACTCATCTGCCAGCACCCCGCCCGTCACCTTAGTGTGATGATTCAATCGCGATTCAGCAAACACATCGAGCAGGCTGCCGCACACACCGGTCTTGTAATCCTGCGCACCATACACCAATCGGGCAAGGCGCGCATGCATGATGGCACCGGCACACATCAGACAAGGCTCCAGCGTCACATACAGATCGCAGCCAACCAGTCTATAGTTGCCCAGAGATTGTGCAGCCTGACGCAGCGCCTGCATCTCGGCGTGCGCGGAAGGGTCGTGTCCCGAAATCGGGGCGTTGTAACCGCGCCCGATGATCTCCCCGTCCTTGACCACCAGCGCGCCCACCGGCACCTCGCCCGCCGCTTGTGCCTGACCGGCCAGCATGAGCGCTTCTTGCATGTAAAAAATGTCGTTCGTCATCTATCTTTCGGGCTGATAACAGCTGCAGGCGACCTTCAGTCGCCGGATGGCCATGAGCTAAAGGGAAAGGGCATTTCATCCGTGACAAAGGTGAGAAAACAGACGATCTGTCGCAAATAGCTCCCCAGACTGCGGCCAAATATAATCAGCTGTGCATTGGGTGTGCCGGTCAGCAACACAAACACAAATTGGGCTAAAGTGACAAAAAAGAGCAAGGTGCCGCTCAGCTGATACGCCAACGCCATCAGCAACATGAACAGGCCGCGTAACCATATATTGCGCGGGATCATCGCTAAATTCTCCTTCATGACCGACCCTATAACAGTACCGGCGTATCCGGCATTTCGTTGTGTTTACTTTTGCGCGCCGGAAAATGGCGAGCCAGATGTTCGCCTACGGCATGGATCCCGGTTTGCACCCCGGCCTCAAAATCTCCGGCACGAAATGCGGCTTCCATTTGCTGGCATATCGCTTCCCAGACCGCTGCTCCCAGGCGGAGGTGGATGCCGCGATCAGCGATGATCTCGACATCCCGATCCGCCAGCAACAGATAAATCAGTACACCGTTGTTGTGTTCGGTATCCCAGACACGCAGCTGAGAAAACACCTCAATTGCGCGCTGCCGTGCGGTTTGCCCTGCCAGCAGCGGTGTCAGCTCTAAAGCTGCCTCGACCGCAAAACGGATTTGTCCGTCGCACTGCGCCTCCGTATCCCGAATGACGCGTTCAATCGCGTTCAACGTCTGGCGAGGAAAAACGCGCCGCACAGTCGCCCTGCCGGTAGATAGATGCTTCATAACCCGTTTAAAATTCATCTCACCATCTCCCCGACGCGCCGCCGCCACCAAAGCCGCCACCCCCGCCACCGAATCCTCCGCCGCCGTCGAAGCCGCCCCCCATTCCGCTACCGAAACTACGATTACCGCCCAGCAGCACAAACACAAAAGCCCCCGCACCGGCCAGCAACGCGATCACCCCGGATGCGATCACCAGCCAGGCCAGGCCGCCCAGCACACCACCCACCACCAGCGCGGCCGGAAAACGACCCAGCAAGGCGCGCAGCATACCGCCCAGCGCCACTGCAATGACAAACCCCATAAACAACAACGATTCAATATCCTGCTTCCCGCCAACCACCGCCCGCTTGGGTGGGGGCAAAGGCTCGCCTTCGATGACCTTGATCATCGCCGACAAACCTGCCTCCATCCCAGGATAAAATTCACCCCGCTTGAAGTGCGGAACGATGACCTCATCGACAATGCGGTGCGCAGTAGCATCGTTCAGCGCACCTTCCAGGCCATAGCCAACTTCAATGCGCAGTGCATGGTCATCCTTGGCAACCAACAGCAGCGCACCGTCATCCACACCCTTGCGCCCCAGTTTCCAAGCCTCAACGACGCGTATGCCGTATTGCTCTATGGCTTCAGGTTGGGTAGTAGGAACGATCAGGACGGCTATCTGCGCGCCTTTCTGCGCTTCAAAGGCGGCCAGCCGAGCTTCCAGCGCCAGTGTCTGTTGCGCATCGAGTGTGGCGGTGAGATCGGTGACGCGCTGGCTCTGCTGCGGTACAGCAACCTCAGCGCACACGGCACCTGTCAGCATCAGTCCGAACAGGAATGCCCACAGGATTTTCATTTTGCAGGTGGCGCGGTGTTGGGCACTGTGAAATCAACGGCTGGCGCATGAGAGATTTCCTTCTCATTCTCCACCGTGAAAGACGGCTTGACGGTGTAGCCGAACAACATGGCAGTCAGATTGCTGGGAAATGAACGCACGGCGACATTGTATTCCTGCACCGACTTGATGTAACGGTTGCGCGCCACAGTGACGCGATTTTCCGTGCCTTCCAATTGCGCCTGAAGATCGCGGAAGTTCTGATCGGATTTCAGTTGCGGATAATTTTCCGTCACCACCAGCAACCGGCTCAGGGCAGAGGTCAGTTGACCTTGTGCCGCCTGAAATTTGGCGAAGGCTTCCGGGTCGTTAATCAACTCAGGTGTAGCCTGAATACTCCCCACTTTTGAACGCGCCTCGGTGACACCCAGCAATACCTCCTTTTCCTGCGCGGCGTAGCCTTTGACGGTATTGACCAGATTCGGAATCAGATCGGCGCGGCGCTGGTACTGGTTCAGTACTTCCGCCCAACTCGCCTTAATCTGCTCGTCACCGGTCTGAAAAGTGTTATAGCCGCAACCACTGAGCAACAAGGTGAGTAAAAATATCTGCAAGATACGCATCTTCATTCTCCGGGTGAATTTAATGGCGCTCACTATAACATCTAAAAAACACCGATGGATGATGAGCCAGACTGGAAGTCTAGTTGACGGGCGTGGCCAGTATGCCTTGCACGACGACGCGAACTTCGGCTTTCGTCAGATCGACAAACGGCGGCATTTCCATCGTTCCCCAGGAGCCGGCTCCACCGTGAGGAATTTTGCCGGCCAGAAAATCTTCTGCGCCCTGATTGCCTTTATATTTTTTTGCCACGTCGCCCCAGGTCGGCACCTGCATCTGATTACCATCCTGATGGCAGGCCAAGCAGGCGGATTTAACGATAATTTCCTCCGCCGTACCCGTTTTTTCCGCCTGCGGCGGCAAGGGCTTTTCCCCGCAACCCTGCAGCAAAATCACAACCAGCAGCAATTTTAATTTTTTCATATTTATCATTTAAACTCAAAAAGTTAAATAAACTTACGGAATCGCTGCGGAACGGTGAAACTGATGACAACTATCGCAACCGCTGGCAACTCTACCTTGCGCAGGATGATTGCCGGCATGGCACTCCCGACACTTGCCTATCGTCGGCATCGCGACATCGGCGCTGACCTTAGAGCCCGTTTTGTCATGGCAATCGGTACACTTCATGGTGTCGTGTTTGGCATGAACAAAGGTAGCGCCGGGCTGCCAGTCACGATTGATCCGCACCGGCGTCACCCGCCAGGGCACCTCCTGGTCAGACGTTGCCGTTATTTCATGGCATTCGCCGCACTCCAGATCTTTCCTGAACAACGTGGCAGCGGCATTCCTACGGGCAAGTTCGTTGGCGCAATCCTGCAAGGACAGACTCTTACACGAGGCACGGTTATCAGCCGAAGCGCTCAGCCATTTACCATAAAACGCCCGCAGACTGTTCATCACCGCGCGCTCGGAACCGTGCGGCGCAAGACCGGTAACTGGGTCGGTGAAGTCCAGCGCATGGCATCCGGACTGCTGGCATGAGGTCTCCATGGTCATCGGGACAAAGTGCTTACCCGACTCTTCGAGTTTATGACAATCCTGACACTGCATCACGGTATCACCCTGCGGGCTGGATACACCCTCTTTGTCCAGATGAATCTGATGAGAGTATTTCAGCCCCGACTTCTCGCCCCGCTTAGCCTGATCGTCCTGAAGATAACGAATACTCCCGGCGATGTCCGGGACCGTCAAATGAAACGGCGGATGCGCGGAGACAAAATCACGCACATTACCCAGCGCCGTACCGGGCTTTTTATCCTTGATATTGCCGTGACAATCAACGCACTTGGAAGAATCATGCAACACCAGTTGCTCACGCCCCTTGTGATCGATATGACAGTGGGTACAGCGCATTCCGGCAAAGGCAGCCGCCGCCGAATCCGCCTTGTTCAGATGCCGGGACACCCTGGTATGGCAGCCGGTACAGACTTCATCGGTCACCGCCTTGAAAGCGCGCTGATGACAGGTGGAACACTTCGTGGCAAACAATGCGTGCCCGCCGGCTAAGGGCCCCGGACTCCAGGCTTCGGTCAAGGTCACCGGCAGGCCGGATTGCCACTTATCCAGCGCGCTCGATGCTGCGGGCAACAGCGGCAGCAGCATAAACAAAAACAGGATGATCGCTGCCATGCCGAAACCGAACCGTCGCTTACTCCAGCCCAACTCGGACAAACTCACCGGCACACGGACAGCCAGTGCTGCGGGGAGCGGATGAACCAGTTCCAGTCTCAAAATCAGGTCGTGCACACCGTCAGACGGCTCGACCTGCAAGGCATAAGGACCCACTTCGATCTGCGTACCCGGCAATAGATCGGCACTGAGCGTGATAAAGCCATCTACTTTCAGGGTGACATTATTTTCCCCGTCTATATACAAGCCACCCTCTTCAGTGCGCAGTATGGTTGCATGCAGCAAACTGATGCGGTGATCCTGCAGGTGAATTTTGCAGGCCGCGCCCCGGCCTATCTGTATCGTTTCACCGCTAATGACGCTATCTTTGCAAATCGGCAAATTTTGCGAGTTGCGTGTCACCTGAATTAAAAGGCATGAAATCATTCCGGCTACCAGTAAAAATATATGGCGACAATATGGGCTGCCAGCGCGGCGAACAAGGCAATCCCGAGCGGCGCATGCAAATACAACCAGCACTCCAGACGCGCCTTGAGCATAATGTCAGTACGCGCTCGCTGCACCAGCTTTTCTTTACGCATCAAGAGCGAATACAAATCACGTAACATTTTCCGCTGCTCCTCCCTGACGTATTGCCCGCCCAACTCAAGAAGATGGCGCGTGGCAAAGGCGGTCGGGCAATTTCGCTGACTACCGCTCAATTGCTGAAGGAAATCCCCCCCTACCCGTGTCTCCTGGCAGGAAGCCCTCACCAGCACATTTACCTCATCGGACAAATCCAGCGCCCTCGCGGCGGCCAGCTCATCGAGCTCGGCTATTTTGAGCAACAGATCATCGAGGGTATCTTCCCCCATATTCAGGGTAATCAGGCGCGGATAATTTAAATACACACTTAATCCGTAAAATCCGCTCAAGACCACCAGCACCATCAACACATAAGCCAGCGTGTGAACATTCCAGCCCAAATGAAATCCCGTGTGCAAGGTAGCCAGCACCACCAGCGAGATCCCGAGATACACATGGCCGGACAGCCACTCCTGCAGCATGCCGCTACCACGCAAACCTTTATTCACCGGGGGTTTGCCGCGCAAATGACGCGCCTTCATTTCAGCCAGATCACGCCCCTCACCCTCGCGGTCGGTGATCATGCTCCAATCAGGCGTGCCGGTGATGCTGCGTTTGGCCACGCCATACCACATCATCCCGAACAGCATCAGAGTAGCGAGGACGCCCAGCGTATATCCCAGCCAGGTACCGCCAAAAGCGCGATCGCCGACAGGGTCATGCAGCACATACACCACCAGGGCGACCAGCACGATGGCCGCAGACACCTTAAGATAACGGTAGTTCTTGTAGTTGAGTAGAGTCGCACCCTGCATATTATTCATTCAACGCTCCAGGGCCTACTTGATATAACCCAGAAAAGACTCAGGACTGACGCGCAACGCGGCACCGGTAGGACACGCGCGCACGCAAACCGGGCCACCCAGAATATCCTTGCACATATCGCATTTAACCGCCTTTTTCACCTGTTCATCCGCGCCTGCCGGGCTTAGCCTGACCCGGTTGGTGCCCAGTATGATCTGCCAGATCGTGCGCTTAGGATAATCCTGTCTGACCGCCATCTGAATCACACCGTAGGGACAATTCGTCTGGCAATGGCCGCAGCCTATGCAGTTATCGCTGATAAAAACCTCGCCATTCACCGTGCGATGTATCGCATCTGGCGGGCAATCTTTCATACAGTGCGGATGCTCGCAGTGCCGGCAGGAGGTGGGCACATGAATCTGCGCATAAGTAGCTCCCGCCTCGCGATCTAGCCTTGAGGTGCCATCGTGCACATCGGCGCAAGCCGCTTCACAGTTGTTACAGCGTATGCAGCGCGCGTAATCGATCAACAGCACATCGGTCGCTTCCCCTACCCCCTGCCCCATCAAAAAGTGAATCAGCCCGCTCGATTCACTAGACAGCGAATATTCATCCGCACGCACGTGCTCCAGATAACGGCTATCCACCTTACGGCGCATCGCGGTGTTTCTGCTCAGCACTTCAGCCACGCGCACCGCTGTCAGCATGACCGCCTCGGTAGGTGACGCTGCGCGTACCGTTGCGGAGCGAGGCTGATTGGAGAGCAAGGCCATCTCTCCGACATAGTTGCCGGCAGAAATATAAGCTAACACCACCTCCTTGCCCGCGACCTGCCGCGATACCGTCACCGAGCCGCGCCTTATCATGTAGAGGCCATCGGCTTTATCCCCTTCATGAAATAGCTCATCTCCCACCGCATAACGTCTGGACTGCGCCCCCTGCACCAGATAGTCCAGCTCGCGCTCGGGCAACTGGGTATCCAGACAACCGCGAACGACACGTTTGAGTGAAACTTCGTCCAGTTTGCGCTGCACACCGCCGGCTGAATAGAGCAATTTGAGCATGGAGCGGCGCGAAGTCTCGACCAGAATGCAATCCTCACTGGCAACCGCCGTACCCGAACGGCGCCGACCGGACAGCAGGCTCATTTCTCCAAAAAAGTTACCCTGCTCCAGCGCGAACACGGCATCTTCGCCACCCGCGCCTTCCGTCTGAATAGCCACCCTTCCCTCAAGAATCGAAAAGAAGCTGTTGCTGTAATCATTGCGATTAAAAATCACCTCGCCGCGCCGTGGCACCCGCACCACACTCTCCAGCATAAATTCACGCAATTGCAAGGTGGTGAGTGGTGCCAGCAGGGGCTGATTAGCCCTTAACAACGCCATCCCTTCACTGACTGAATGTATATCAGGGACGCTGGCAAATTTTTCCTTCAGCAGCGCCTCGTCAGCGGGTTCGACCGGATTGCCCTGTATGTACTCGATGACCTCATAGCCCTGATTCATCGCCTGCTTGATCAACGGATAACCGGCCAGTGCACCGACGATGTACAAGCCCTTCACATTCGATTCGTACTGCTCCGACAATTGCGGCACCGCAGTCGATTCATTATTGGGGAAAACCACCCCGAAACCCTCTACCAGCTGGCGCGGCGGCTTGGCACCCAGACGCGCGATGATGCGATGACAGTCAATTTGTTCGCGGCCTTCCGGCGTTTGCGCCATATAAGACAGCTTAAATGCCTCACCGCTATAGGGCTCGACCCGCTCGGTCAGCGTATTGACGCGAATTTCAATTTTGCCGCGCGCTACAGATGCCATCAATTGTTCGTAATTCGCTTCCTTGCAATTGCTAAAATCATCCTGGCGATTGACCAGAAGCACACGATTCTGACGCGCCAGCGCCAAAGCGTTCTCGACCCCGGCATCTCCGCCGCCCACCACCACGATGGTCTCATCGTTAAACAAATCCGGGTCATCCAGTTGATACTGCACACCGGGCAAATCCTCACCGGGAACGGCCAATTTTCGAATATTGCCCTGAACCCCGATGGCCAGCACCACAAACTTCGCCACAAGACACTCGCCTGACAGCAGCGTAATTTGAAAGTTACCCGCCTCACCGGCAATGGCTGACACGGCCGCGTTAAGGCGCAGGTTTACCTGATGCGCCGCCAATTCGTCGCGCCATGTCTCAAGAATCGCTTCACGCGAACCTGGGCCGAAACTGATAGAACTGCGCAGCGGCAGCACCGAAGGCTCGGCCATCACGGCCTTGCCCTTCTGAAAATGATGGATGGTGCTGGCAAGATGCGGCGCGGCTTCGAGCAATATATGAGATAAACCCAGTTCAGCTGCACGCGCGGCAGCCGACATCCCGCCGGGACCTGAGCCAATAATCGCAATTTTAAACTGATCAGTCATCACTCAAATGCCAGCCACCCTGCACAATAAAAAATTTTAAAATCAATATATTAAAAAACTATTCGCTGATTTTAGGCGTCAGCGCGTTGAGAATAATGGCGAACTGTTTTTCAAAATCATCACTTTGTTCAAACAATCGAAGTATTTTATCCGAACTCTGTTTCATCACTTCCGTGACCGAACTTTCCTGCTCTGCCGTCAAACCGAGATAGGAATAACTTTTTTCCACCTCATCGATCAGCTCATTTTGCAACATGCGCGTTTCGGTCTGCTGCTCGCGGTAATTTTTCTGCAAGGTTTTAATCGCCGCCGTCGCAGTTTGGTTAGCCTGGCGTATCAACTCAATATTGGCCGCCGAATCGCGTCGCAAGGTAATCCCTTTGACAAATTCATCGGCGATCTCGGCCAGAATCGCAATATTATCCCGAATGCGCCCTGCCACCTCAGCGTTATCCGACATATTCATGATAATGATGGTGATATGCTCAAAATTGGTCACCAGTCGCTTCTTGAATTGAAACAGCCGCCCCATATCGGACACCTTAGAGATCACCGACTCCTCCAGCGCATTAGCGCAACCGGCAGGGGTCACGGACAACGGGCCACCCGAAAATCTCAATTGAATGTGACATTCCAAGCCTAAATGCCGGGTAGCCTGCATGGTATTTTCCAGCAGGGTGACATAATCAGGGCAATTAAAATTGGCTCTGGTATAGTTTTGCAGCACGCCTGAATCGCCCATGCTATCCAGGAAGGCCATCGCCATCTGCTCAAACCCTTCCTTCTCGCCGGCGATGCGATCCCGTTCGGCGCGCGCCTTAATGGCCATTTCGGTCTTACGCAGCACAATCTGACAATCGATCGGTTTAGTCAGAAAATCATCCCCGCCCGAGTCGAATGCCTCCAGACGTTCGGACAAACTGTCACGGGATGATTGAAAGATGACCGGGACGGTATTCCCTGACTCACGCAGCATCCGGCATGTTTCATACCCATCAATGCCGTCCATTTCAATGTCCAGGATGACCAGTTTAGGCTGAAACTCATCGATCACCTGCAAACAGGCTTCACCGGAATTGACTGACTTGACTTCGAAGCGCTCACCTAACGCCTGTTCCAGCACCTCGCAGATGATCGCATCGTCATCGACCACCAGCACCCGATCCTTATTCAACTCAAAATCATTTTCATCCATATTCAGCCTTTCAAAATTTTCTGCGAATGAATCACTAAATTTGCCCGTTCATAGTTCGACTAACCTTGTTCTGACCAACGCTGCTTCACCTCCAGCACAGCGGGCAAGATGCTCATAAACAAGTTCACCAGATTTGGATCGAAGTGCTTGCCAGACTCCCGCTGAATCAATGCCAGCGCATCTTCCACTGTCCAGGCTTTTTTGTACGGCCGTTCCGTGGTGAGCGCATCGAACACATCCACCACCGCCACTATCCTGCCTATCAGAGGAATTTCCTCACCGCGCAGTTGTTTGGGGTAGCCGCTGCCATCCCATTTTTCATGATGGGTGAGTGAAATCGTCAATGCGGACTTGAGCAATGGCGAATCATGCTCGCCGATAATTTCTGCACCGATCTCAGGATGACGGCGCATCACCTTCCATTCTGCTTCATCCAGCGGTCCCGGTTTGAGCATGATGTGATCGGGAATACCGATTTTTCCGACATCGTGCATAGGGGCGGCCTGAAACAGCCTATCCGCCGCCTGCACGGTAAATCCTGCCGCCAGCGCCAGCAGTCGTGAATAATGGCTCATGCGTATTACATGCAAACCGGTTTCATTATCCTTGTATTCGGCGGCACGCCCAAGACGCTGAATAATCTCCAGTTGTGTCTGTTGCAACTCATCGACGCTGACCAAAGATAGATGGGTAGCGACCCGTGCCTTTACGATGGAGGGATTGACCGGTTTAGGAATATAGTCAACGGCACCCACCGCAAAACCGTGCGTCTCATCACCCGTATCCGACAAGGCGGAAACAAAGATAACCGGAATTTTCGCCGTCTTAGGCTCTTTTTTAAGCGCTTCGCACACGTCGTAACCGGATAGTTCAGGCATCATGACATCGAGCAAAATCAGATCCGGCTGCTTATCGCGTGCAATCTCGAGCGCTTTATGACCGTCTCTGGCAAACAGCAAATGATAGCGATCCTGCAGGATTTCCTTCAACACATGCAGATTCGACGGTTCGTCATCCACCAGCAACAGCGTGCTAGAAATCGGTGTTTCAAAGTTATCCATACCTATCCTACAAAAGTTAGCGTCGACGGCCAAATGCCGACCGGCGCTTGACGGACGCTATGCTACAACATTTTTGACTTCACCTTCCAAACCTCAACGATCCTGGCCAGCGTAGCGATGCCGGCGTCGAAATCAAAATTCTGAATATGCCGGTCAAGTTCGGAGAGCAGCGGCGCAGAGACGCAGGACGAGAGCGCTGCCAGCAAGCCTTCAATCTGCGCTTCCGGAGGCAACTCATTGTTGTTCAGACAAGCCGCCAGTGTCACCAGCGCAGATTCAACCCGTGCTTTATCACAACGAGGCTGAGCAACAGGTGAGGCCAAAACCTGCTGATTGATCAACTCGATCGTACGGGTCAGCGTCTGCTCAAACACCGGCTGACCTGCCAACGACGACTCTGTTCTAATCTCATTTTCAAATTGCTGCGCTGCCTCCGCCAGTTCAACGGCCCCGAGTGTAGAGGCGGCCCCTCTGAGACGATGCAACAAGCCTGCCGCCTTATCCGGCTGATTTTCACTCAATAATGTATTGACACGTGAAGCACAGGAAACTTGTTCTGCGGCAAATTTCAACAACAATTTACTCAACATCGGCCAATTCCCTCCCAGCCGTTGCAGAGCCGTTTGCAGATCGAAACCGGGAAGCTCAAGCGGCTTCTTCTCGCCGGCTATCGGTAGCGACGCGGACTGTACTGCCTGCGGCTTAATCCACTTCAACAAGGTCTTGATCAGCACCACCGGATCAAAGGGTTTGGCAACGTGATCATTCATACCGGCCTGCTCACTGGCCTGTTTGTCGTGGATCATCACGGCTGCGCTCAACGCGATAATCGGGATGTCTCGCCCACCAGGCAAAGCCCGTATCTCATGAGCGGCAGTAAAGCCGTCCATCACCGGCATTTGCAAATCCATCAGCACAGCATCAAATCGGCTGTTTTTAACCAACTCGACCGCTTCGGCACCATCGTTGGCGAGGGTGACGCTCAGCCCGGCATTACGCAAAAATTCAGATGCAACCTCTTGATTTATATCATTATCCTCCGCAACCAGCACATGAGATCCGCGTATCGGCGCCGCCAGTTGATATAAATCGAGGTGTTTATCCTGCGCATTCGGCGACATGGCCCAGTCAGGATTCTGGATATGCATCAGCGCATCAAACAAATCTGAAGGTGTCACCGGTTTAACCAGCATGACAACGCCTGTCTCATGGTGCAACAGCTCCTGATCGTGAGCGGTGACCATGAGGATAACCGGAATACGAGCAGTGCCCAACGCGATATCCGACACCTCCACCCGGCGCAACATTGCTAAACCGTTGATACCCAGTATTTTCCAGTCGGCGATTACAATTTCATAGGGCAGACCATCCCGTTTCGCCTCCGCCATATTCACTCTGGCCTCTTCAACCGTACGCGTGGACGCAACGTCGAACTGCCACGCCGTCAAATAATTTTTCAGGATGAGCAAGGCGGTTGCTTGTTCATCCACAATCAACGCTCGCATGCGGCGTAATTCCGACTGAGGGTGCGTCGCCCGACCTGCGCCAAATTTCGCCGTAAAGGCAAAGATACTCCCTTGCCCCGGGACACTGGACAGAGAAAACTCCCCCCCCATCAGTTCAACCAACCGTTTTGATATCGCCAACCCCAAACCCGTACCACCATATTTTCTGGTAATCGAGCTATCCGCCTGACTGAAAGCACCGAACAAATTGCTTATTTGCTCGTCATTCATCCCGATGCCGGTGTCTCGCACGGAAAAACGCAGCCATATTTGCTGGTTTTCCTGCTGGAGCTGTTCTACCTTAATATGAATTTCACCTTGACTGGTAAATTTAATCGAATTGCTGAGCAAGTTATTAAGCACCTGACCCAAACGCAGCGGATCTCCGATCAATTCAGCGCGTAACGCGCTGTCGATATCAAGGAATAATTCCAAATTTTTCTCTGCGATGCTGGCCAAAAACAGATCGGCGGCAGTTCGCACCACATCTTCCAGCTTGAAACTGACCTGCTCTAAGTCCAGCCTGCCCGCTTCGATCTTCGAGTAGTCCAGAATATCATCGAGTATCGACAACAATGCACGCGACGATGCTTGTACTTTGCGCAGATGGCTGCGTTGTTTAAGTGCAAGTTCTCCTTCCAGCGTCAATTGAGTCAGCCCCATGATGGCATTCATCGGGGTGCGGATTTCATGGCTCATATTGGCTAAAAATTCACTCTTGGCTCGATTCGCCGCATCGGCCGCAATGCGCGCGCGCTCCAATTCATGCAGCATCTCCATGCGCTGGACAATTTCCAGTTCCAGGTAATCGTTGGCCTGCTCCGATTTCGCCCTTGCGGCAATCGCATCTTGCGCCAGGTTCAGGGCCGCCAGCTGAGCCTCACGCAGTTGAGTCTCATGCAGGCGGCGCACGGTCACATCGCGCAACACGCCCTGTAAACAGCCATCCGGCATTCGCCTGGCCGACACTTCACCGAGAAATACAGAGCCATCCTTGCGAAGAAAATGCCACTCACTCACAACGACCTCACCGCCGGCGAAACGCGCCACTTCCTCGCTCAATCGGGCCACCTCAGAAGGCAGAATGACATCGGCGATCGAAAGTCCGATCAGTTCTTCACGGCCATAGCCCAGCATCCGTTCACCTGAGCTATTGACATCGATATAATTACCCTCTGCATCGGCTACAAAGATGCCGTCCACCGACTGGTCCACCAGCAGACGATAGCGTTCCTCGCTGATACGCAAGGCAACCTCCTGGCTGGCATGCGCATGACGAATACGCAACATATTGATTCCATAGGCCAAATCATCGGCCAAATCCTGAAGCACTTTGGCCTCTTCTTCACCATATGGATGAGGCAGCCGCGAATATATCGTCAGCGCACCAAACACCCGTCCGTCTGCCAGCAAAGGTAAGGAGATTGAGGCGGCAAAACCGCGCTTTAATGCCTGCTCACGCCAGGGAGCCAATGCCGGATCCGTCAGCATATGATGGCAAATCACGGCCTGCCCGGTGCGGATTGCCGTCCCCGTCGGCCCGCGCCCCCGCTCATTGTCAAGCCAGGTAAGCTGCAGGGTATCCAGATAACCCGAATCAAATCCGGCGTATGCGACCGGGCGCACCGACTTTGCTTCATCGTCTTCAGCCAGACCGACCCAGGCCATCACGTGACCGCACTGCTCCACGACGATACGGCAGACCTCTTCCATATAGCGGACTTCATCATGAGCATGAATCAACGCCCAGTCGCTGGCACTGTGGGCACGCAAAGTACGGTTGAGCCGCGACTGTTCGTCTTCGCCCTGCTTGCGCTTGTTGATATCCATCATAGAGAGGACAACCGCACTGAGCTCACCGCTGACCGGATCGATCACCGGTTCGCTGTTCGCCATAGTCCAGACCACCTCACCGTCCGCCGCCACGTAACCTAGCGTCACATCGCGACACGGCTTCCCGGTCGCAATGGTCTGCGTCACGGGCAACTCCTCGACCGGGCAGTCCGTGCCATCCTCGCGCAACAGGCGCACATCTGCCGTTCTCAATTTACGCTGCATTTCATTCAGGCTAAATCCCAAAAAGCGCTCGGCAGCCCGATTGCAGGCCAACACCTCCCCTTGCGGCGAATACACCATCACAGACTCGACCAGCGCATTGAGCATGGTATGGTGCAACGATTCCTGGCGCTGTTCCGCATCGGCAAATAGCCCGGCATCACGCAATCGCGACTGGTCGGTAAGCTCAGCGATCTGGCGTTCCGCATCCAGTTTTTGCTGCGTGGCTTCCTCTACACGCCGCACAGCCCGTGCTAAATGCGCCTGAAATTCGCTGAACAGATAACCCATCAGCAAAAACAGCCCCGCCGAATAGAAATAAACCGCATTATCCTTATGCCAGACCAGCTGAGGTGTCATAAAGAAGTACCAGACTAATATTGTGCTCAACACGGTACTGACCAGGCCTCCGCGAAAACCGGTCAGACGGGCGCTGACAAATACCGCAGGGAAAAAAGTAAACCAGACGAAGGGCGTCAAGTAAGGCCAGAGCAGCCATTGCACCAGCAGTGCAAGCAGCGGGATAAGCAGGGCATAAAACAAAGAGCGATGTGTCATAACAACCCGCCGTGCTGCTCGACAAAGGACAGATCGTAGGGCGCAGCCTGACCAATTTGCACAGATAGCACGTTGATCTGTTGCTTCATCCTGATCATGTCCATTTCCCGTCCCACCATGACGCGGTTGAACTTTTCCAGAGCCTCATACTGCGTGCGCAATTCTTCGGCCTGACGGCGCAACACTTGCTCCGCTCGCAATCGTTCTCGAATATCGCTAAAGCTCACCACAGAGCCCACGATATTGCCATCGCGCTGCATAGACTGACTGGCCACGGTCACTTCGAGTCGCTGACCATTAGCGCGCCAGTAAGTGTCGTGATCGACTCGCAACGCATGACCCGCTCGCATTTCCCGATGCATAAAACAGTCGGCCTCTGGAAACGCTCGCCCGTCAGGATATTTGCTATGTATAGTTGCATGAACCGATCGGCCGACCAGTTCATCCTGACTATAGCCCAGCATCCTGCAGGCCGCCGGATTGATAAACGTAAAATTACCTTCCACATCTACACCGAAAAGACCATCCGCGCTGGAGTCCAGAATCAGCCGGATTTGCAACTCCGCTTCCTGAAGCGCAACCGTGCGCGCCGCCACCATCTGCTCCAGACGGCGACGATATTCCTCCAGCTCCAGCTCGCTGCGTTTTCGCTCGCTGATATCCCGACAAAATACGATCAAGCGGTCCTGCGACTCACTGGTGTGCGTAGCGCTAACTTCCACAGGCCAGACCAGTCCCGCTTTAGTCCTATGCCGTGTTTCAAACAGGTCGCTGCCGCAACGCATCACATTAGCGATATGTATCGCCGTTTCATCGCTACTTTCTGAATCTTCGATATCGCTGATGGACATGGTCAGCAACTCTTCACGACGGTAACCTGACAATCTGCAATAGGCGTCATTCACCTCCAATAAACGCCCTTTCATGTCGGCGATCCAGAAGCCATCCGCCGAGGTTTCGACGACACTGTGAAACAGCGCACGGCGTTCACGGGCATCGGCTTCGGCACACAATCGTTCGGACAGATCCCGGATAAAACCGATGAAGCGCCGGCTGCCGTCTTCCAGCACTTGCTCTCCTACTCGCAGATGAATAGTGACCAGACTGCCATCCTTGCGTTGCGCCTCCACATCGCGCCCCATTCCGATAATGCGCGCTTCTCCGCCAGTCAAATAGCGCGCCAGATAGCCGTCATGAGCATCCCGGTGCGGGTTGGGCATCAGCATTTTCAAATTTTTCCCGGTCAATTCTTGACGCGTATAACCGAAAAAATGTTCAGCGGCCGGATTACAGTCCTCTATTAAGCCGTGTTCGTCGATAACGATAATAGCGTCAGGGGCAAATTCAACCAGCGTTCGATTGCGCTGTTCACTGTCGCGCAGTTCAGCGGTCATCTGAACGGCCAGACTATTTGCCTTTTGCTGACGCGTGGCGAATGAGCGGGTATATAAAAACAACAACAGCGAGACCAGCAGGCCGCTGACCGCAATGATGTAAGGTATTCTTGACTCCGCCACCGGCACATAATCCGGCTGAGTATGCAAATATAACGTCCAGGTTCTTCCCGCCACATCCATTTTTATGCTGCGCTCAAACAGCGCATTGATTACAGGGTAGTCGAATTTATCCAATGCCGAGTGGTGCTCATAAAACCTGTTATCGACACTCGGACGAACACCATCAAACAGATGGAAGTCAACCTGACCGGCACCGTCTCCCAATATACCCTGCATCAGATCACCCACCCGAAACGGACTGTAAACATAGCCGTCCAGCGCGAGACGCCGCTGCTCAACCGTTTCGGTCGGCCATCCATTGCGGTAGACCGGTTGATACATCAAAAATCCCTTTTGCACCTCCTGATCGGTTTCCTGCACCAGCTTGACGATGCCGGACAGGGCAATTTTTCCACCGTCCCGCGCCTGCTCCATCGCCGCTTTACGAACCGGCTCTGAAAACATGTCATAACCGATAGCGCGCTGATTGCGCCAGTCGGTCGGCTCCAGATAGACAATTGCGGTATAAACCTGACGGATGCCGGCAGGCCGGACACGGTAATTGGACAGGCCCTCAGACCTGATCTGCGCCTCGTGACGAGACAACGCTACGGGTGAAATGACTTGGGCGTAACCTAAGCCCTGTATCCCAGGGTAGACATACCGTATGTCCAGACTTTGCGTGTACTGATGCCACGCCTTGCGATCGACCGATTCCGAAGCCTTGAATAAACCGGCACCGCTGCGCAGCAGCATTTGATAATTGTTCATACGATCAATTAAGGCGGACTTGATCGACTCCGTCCGGAATATGAACCTGTCATAGGCACGCTTATGTACCAGCTGATATGCACCGCGCGCGGCTATTCCCGTCGTCAATATCGACAGGAACAATACGATCCACGCGGTAGCCCGATTGAGCGTGATGCGATAAAACAGGTTCATCTCACCCCCTCCTGATTGAAACAATTCCTGCGTAAAATATAACTGATCAGCCTTACAGCAACCTTACAAAACTGAATATATAGCCCAAAAAAATCATTTTTTTCACAAAACAGGCCCGATGAGCCTTAAAAAGCGGCTGTCCGCAACGTATATATTTACCCCGATTAAGCGAACAGATACATGTCCAAGCTGATTCTTCGTTTGGGTGACAAACAGCTACTTTGCGAATCTGCGTCATCTGCAGATTGAACTGCTAATTCCAGGATAAATGACGAGAAGCTACATATCGTTAGCTTTTAAACTTAAGATCTTCCACATAAGCTCGCCCCGGATACTGAAAAGCCACCGGTCCATCCGGTTCAGCATGAATAAACTGATGTACAAAGGGATCTTTTGACGCCAGCATGTCTGATGACTCACCTTCCGCGACAACCACACCGTCGTGAATAAAATAGACATAATCGGCGATTTTAAGCGACTCCGACATATCGTAAGTGACCACCACCGACGTCACGCCCAGCGCATCGTTCAGCCTTCTTATTAAATTAGCTATAATATTCAAAGAGATAGGATCAAGCCCCGCAAATGGCTCGTCGTAGATAATCAAGGTCGGATCGATCGCAATCGCGCGCGCCAGAGCCACACGCCGTTCCATACCACCCGACAAATCCCCGGGCTTCAGAGCATGCGCGCCGCGCAAACCGATCGCCTGCAACTTCATCAACACCAGATCGCGTATCATTTCTTCAGACAGATCCGTGTGTTCACGCATCGGGAAGGCCAGATTGTCATACACCGACAGATCGCTGAACAGCCCGCTGACCTGGAACATCATGCCCATTTGGCGACGCACGGCGTACAGCGCCTCGGTATTTAATTCGTGTATCACCTGCCCCTGAAAAGTCACGCTACCGCGATCCGGTTTCAACTGCCCGCCGAAATGATGCAGCAATGTGCTCTTGCCACACCCGCTCACCCCGAGTATCGCCACTACTTTGCCATGAGGTATATTGAGATTAATGCCTTTGAGCACCTTCGTTTTGCCATAGGCAAAATGCAGATCGCTGACTTCGAGTAAATTTTTCGAGGTATGCTTCAATATCTTTCCTTGTTAAGCGCTGAATACCGCATTGGATGTTATCATTTTTTACGTTGAGCAATTCGCCAACACCGCATTTTAAAGTAATCATGACCTCACCCGCTCAACAAATCCTCCACAATGTTTTTGGCTACGCCAGTTTTCGCGGTGAACAACAGGCCATCGTCGAACAAATTGCCGGCGGCGGCGACGCGCTGGTACTGATGCCGACAGGTGGCGGAAAATCGCTTTGTTATCAAATACCTGCACTAATTCGCGCGGGCGTTGGCATCGTCATCTCGCCGCTGATTGCGCTGATGCAGGATCAGGTCGACGCGCTGCGCCAGCTGGGGGTGAATGCCGCCTACCTTAATTCCAGTTTAGCGGCGGAAACCGCGCGCCAAGTACAAGGTCAATTGCTGCGCGGTGAACTCGATTTGCTCTACGTAGCACCAGAACGTTTGATGAACAGCAATTTTTTGGGATTGCTCGAACAAGTGCAATCTAAAACAGGACTGGCGCTGTTCGCCATCGACGAGGCGCATTGCGTCTCTCAATGGGGACACGACTTCCGTCCGGAATATCGCGAACTGACTATCTTGCGCGAACGCTTTCCTGATGTGCCGCGCATCGCGCTCACCGCCACGGCAGATGCCCCGACCCGGCGCGAAATTGTCGAACGGTTGTCGCTGGAACAGGCACGCCAGTTCGTCTCCAGCTTCGATCGCCCCAACATACGCTATCGCATCACCATAAAATCTAGCGTAATCAATCAACTGCAAGACTTTATCCGCAAGGAGCACCCGCAGGATGCAGGCATCGTGTATTGCCTGTCGCGTAAACGCGTGGATGAAACCGCCGAAAAACTAAGGGAGCAAGGCTGGGATGCCCTGCCTTATCACGCGGGTCTGGATGCCGCCACCCGCGCCGCCAATCAAAGTCGCTTCCTGCGCGAGGAAGGCGTGATCATGGTCGCCACCGTCGCTTTCGGCATGGGCATCGACAAGCCCAACGTGCGCTTTGTTGCACACATCGATTTACCAAAAAGTATGGAAGGTTACTATCAGGAGACGGGGCGCGCAGGCCGTGACGGACTGCCTGCCGATGCCTGGATGGCGTATGGCTTGGGCGACGTGGTGTCGATGCGTCAGATGCTGATGCAGGGCGAAGCGCCCGAAGAGCGCAAACGAGTGGAACTGCAAAAACTCGACGCCTTGCTGGGCTTTTGCGAATCGACCGAGTGCCGCCATCAGACCATCCTGCGCTACTTTGGCGAAGTGCATCCGGGCAACTGCAATGAATGCGACAACTGCCTGACCCCGGTGCAGAGCTGGGACGCGTCACGCGAGGCGCAGATGGCCTTGTCCTGCGTATATCGCACCGGGCAACGCTTCGGCGTGGGTCATCTGGTCGATGTGCTGCTGGGCAAACAAACCGAGCGCACCGCCAAATTCGGCCACCAGCAACTCTCCACCTTTGGCATAGGACTGGAACACACCGCACAGCAATGGAGCAGTATCTTCCGGCAACTGGTCGCGGGTGGATTTTTAGAAGCCGACATGGAAGCCTATGGCGGCTTGCGACTGACAGAAGCGGCCAGACCTGTGCTCAAAGGGGAGCAAAAGGTATCCTTGCGCCGCGATGCGGAACCGGTTAAGCGCGCCCGCGAAACACGAGAAGGCAAATCGCGCGAGCCGTTTTCAGGTGCCAATGAGGACAGATTATGGCTGGCGCTTAAGGCCAAACGCATGGCGCTGGCCCGCGAACAGGGAGTGCCGCCCTATGTCATTTTCCACGACAGCACCCTGCTGGAGATGCACGAGCAACGCCCCGGCAGCCTGACCGAAATGGGCCGCATCAGCGGGGTCGGTCAGGGCAAGTTGACGCGCTATGGCGATGACTTTTTAAAAGTCTTCGAAGAGGTAGCAAATCATTGACGCTTTATTCCGCGTGCTGTGCATTAAACCGCTTGAGCTGAACCTAACAACCCGCAGGAAGTGTAGTGCTCTACATCATGTCTGCGCTATCATCGCAAGGGTTTACAACGAATGATGATTTTACTGGTAATGACGGCCATGCTGGCCATGGCAGGCACATGGCTGCTATCGGGTCAGCTGCACCCTGCAGCGCATGTCCATCTGGCTTTTGCGCTAGGCGTGATGCCCATGATCATGGGGGCGATGTTGCATTTCGTTCCAGTATTGACGCGTTCACGCGCGGCAGAACGCCAAGTTGCGAGATTACCCGCGCTGGCCTGGATGGGCGGCGCGCTGATCTCGGCCTTTTTCATCTTCAGCCTGCCGGAAATCTGGCGCAACATCGCCGCCCTGCTCGCACTCATCGCCTGCCTCGTTCTGGGCCTCTGGCAAATTCAACGTAGCCGTGCGGCATTAGGCGGAGCGCACCCGGGTGTACGCTGGTATCTTGCAGCGCTGTTCTGTTTAACCATCAGCTTGCTGGCTGTGCTGTCCATGTCGCTGTGGCCAGTGCAATATCTAGCCTTAAAACGTTTACACCTGCACCTGAACCTGTTTGGTTTTATCGGCTTAACGGCGATCGGCACCCTGCAAGTCTTGCTACCTACCGCAGCCGGGCTTCCCGATCCGCAAATCGCAAACCGATTGCGTAAGCACTTGCCATACGCATTGACCGGCACGGTGCTGATCTCGCTGGGCGCGTCCTGGTGGCCGCCGCTGTGCTGGCCTGGACTCGTGTTATGGCTGATTCCATTGGCACAACTACTGCGCACCTGGATGAGCCATTTTCGCAGCCATATTTTTTGCCTGCACGGCGCCGCCCCCTTGCTTGCCGCAGCACTGAGCGGGTTTGTGATTGCACTGATCGCAGGGAGCGCGCACGGCGCAGGCTGGATCCATTCAACTGATGCAGCACATCTATATGTTTTTGCATTCCTTTTCCCACTGGTCAGCGGTGCGGCGGGTCAGCTCCTCCCCTTATGGCTAAAACCCGGTCGTCAGACCGAATGGCATGCATGGGCGCGTCACCGTTTAACTTTTGCTGCCGGAATCCGCGCCCTGCTGTTTCTACTCGCAGGCATAACAACAAGTTTTAATGGAGCCAGCTATCTGGCACTGGCCGCAATTTTGGCTTTTGTTCTGTCCGCAGTCAGTTTGTTATGGTCACGCAAGTGACTAAAACTTAACTTCCCCTCAATTGATAGCTGGCTTTATAATTCCCTACCAAAAATCGGGGGTTACCTTTGTCAAATCCAGTAAAAATACCGGCCATTCTGGCTAACATCCCGCTTTTTTGCGAAATGACACCTGAAGAAATTGAACTGATCGCTCAGGGCACGCGTGCTGTGCAACTGGCGCGCAGCGATGTACTGTTCCAGCGTGGCGATCCTTCCACCGGTTTTTATGTGGTGGTGCACGGTCAAATCAAACTGGCTATGTCTTCGCCTCAAGGCATTGAAAAAGTACTTGAGCTGTTCGGCCCTGCTCAGAGTTTCGGCGAGGCGCTGATGTTTCTGAATAAACCATACCCTTTATACGCTCAAGCGCTAACCGATACGCTGGTGCTTCATATCAATAAGGGTGCGATATTTAGCGGAATTGACAGCGATCCGGTGTTCTGTCGAAAAATGCTGGCTGGCCTGTCCTTCCGCTTACACCGCCTGATTCATTATGTTGAATCGTTTTCGCTGCGCTCTTCGACACAGCGCGTCATCGGATATCTGCTACAGTCACTCGAAGACATCGAGTCAGGACAGAATCTTCAAATAGGCTTATCGGCCAACAAAAATGTGATCGCCTCCAACCTTAACATTACGCCTGAGACTTTCTCCCGCATCCTGCATCTGCTATCGGAGAAGGGATTGATCGAAGTGAACGGGAAGGACGTATGTATCTATGATATCGCCAGGCTGCGCGCCTACGAAGAGTAAGCCGCCGAATTAAATATCTGCCGACAGCACATCGCCGACGATAACCGGATCGCGTTCAGCGCGCAATGTGCGATGCAGTGTTTCCGCCTCGGGATAAGCGACACGCATCATGCCCAGCCATTGTTTGAGCCGCCCCGGGGCATGTTTAGGCTCCATTCTGGCACACAATTGCTCGTAGAAATCGATAACCCAGGGCAGCAGTTCCAGCCAGCTCATCGCCTCTTCCCCGGTCTTGATGCGGCGCATCAAATCAGGCCGGATGATCACGCCGCGCCCTATCATGACATCCGCGCAACCGCTGATACGGCGTATCTCCTCATAATCCTGCGGTGTCCACACCTCACCGTTGGCCACCACCGGCAGTTTCACCGCTTCGCGAATCTGAGCTAACCACTCCCAGCGCGCGGGGGGCCGGTAAGCATCCGACTTGGTGCGCGCATGCACGGTGATTTCACTGGCACCGCCAGATTCTATGGCACGGGCACAGTCGAGCGCTAACGAAGTATCAGAAACTCCTAACCGCATTTTGGCGGTCACCGGGATATGCAGAGGCACCGCGCAACGGGTAGCCGATACGATGGCGTGGATTTGCTCCGGAAACGCTAGCAATACCGCACCGCCGCCGTGACGATTCACCGTGGGCGCAGGGCACCCGAAATTAAGATCGATGCCGGGCGCGCCCAGAGACGCGACAAATGCGGCATTTTCCGCCAGACATACCGGATCGCTCCCCAGCAATTGAACACGAACCGGCACACCGTTGCGGGTACAGCCGCCGTGCGCCAGTTCAGGAACTGTGCGCAGCAGCATTTTTTCGGTGAGCAGATGATTGGTGATGCGCACGAATTCCGCGACGCAAAAGTCGATGCCGCCCATACGCGTCAAGATGTCGCGCAGGCTGTGATCAGCGACACCCTCCATCGGAGCGAGGATCAGGCGCATAGTCTCTCCTAAAAATAAAACAATTAAAATACAAATTGACTGGCGTGGAACAGACTGTGGGGTCACAAACCGTGGGGTCAGGTCTTGCATTAACGCATATGCGTTAATGCAAGACCTGACCCCAGCTGTATTCGGCCCCGGGAGCATGTGTTAATGCAAGACCTGACCCCGGACTTTATAACCCCGGACTTTATAACGAAGACATCAGCACACTCTCGCGCAGTTTCTTGAGTTGATCGCGCAACGTGGTCGCTCGCTCAAATTCCAGATTTTTCGCCGCAGCCAGCATTTCTTTTTCCAACCTGTTGATTTCTTTTGCTATTTGCTTCTCACTCATCGACAGGTACTTAGCCTGCTCTTGCGCTGCCTTCTGATTGCTGCGCGCGTCATCCAACTCGTAAGTGCCTTCGATGATGTCCTTGATGCGCTTTTGCACTCCTTGCGGCGTGATGCCGTTGGCAAAGTTATGCGACACCTGTTTTATGCGGCGGCGCTCGGTTTCATCGATGGCGCGGCGCATCGAATTGGTAATTCGATCGGCATACAATATCGCCGTACCGTGCAAATGCCGGGCGGCTCGACCGATAGTCTGAATCAATGAACGTTCCGAGCGCAAGAAACCCTCTTTGTCGGCATCTAGGATTGCTACCAGCGAGACCTCAGGGATATCCAACCCTTCGCGCAGCAGATTGATGCCGATCAGCACGTCGAACATACCCAGACGCAAATCGCGGATGATCTCGACGCGCTCGACCGTTTCGATGTCCGAGTGCAAATAACGCACCTTGATGCCGTGCTCGGAAAGATATTCCGTCAAATCCTCCGACATACGCTTGGTGAGCGTGGTAACCAGCACGCGTTCGCCGACCTTGATACGCTGATTGATCACCGACAACAAATCGTCCACTTGATTGATGGCAGGACGCACCTCGATGACCGGATCAACTAAACCTGTGGGTCGCACCACCTGTTCGACCACCTGCCCCGCATGTTCGGCTTCATAAACGGAAGGCGTGGCGGAGACGAACACGCTCTGACGCATGATGTGCTCAAACTCATCGAAGCGCAGCGGGCGATTATCCATCGCAGAGGGCAGACGAAAACCGTAATTGACCAAGTTCTCCTTACGCGCCCTATCGCCCTTGTACATTGCACCCACCTGAGGAATCATCACATGACTCTCATCCAGAAACATCAGCGCATTGGGCGGCAGATAGTCAAGCAGCGTGGGCGGCGGATCGCCGGGATTACGCCCCGACAGATGGCGCGAATAATTCTCGATCCCCTTGGTAAAACCGATCTCAGTGAGCATTTCCAAGTCATGCCGGGTGCGCTGCTCGATGCGCTGCGCCTCTACCAGCTTGTTTTCGCGTATATAAAATGCGATGCGTTCGGCCAGCTCCACCTTGATGGTCTCTATCGCCTGCAAAACGGTGGCACGCGGCGTCACATAATGACTGGACGGGTAAACGGTGTAGCGCGGGACTTTCTGCTGAATATGACCGGTTAAGGGGTCGAACAGGGACAGCGTTTCCACCTCGTCATCGAACAAAGTGATGCGCAACGCCAGTTCACTGCTCTCCGCCGGAAACACATCGATCACATCTCCCCTGACGCGAAAGCGCCCGCGCGTGAAATCGATGTCGTTACGCTCATATTGCATCTCGATCAGCCGTTTGATCACATCGCGCTGGTGCATTTTCTCGTTATTGCGCAGATGCAGAATCATGCCGTGGTAGTCGACCGGATCGCCGATACCGTAGATCGCCGACACGGTCGCGACGATGATGCAGTCCTCACGCTCCAGCAGCGCCTTGGTGGCCGACAAGCGCATCTGCTCGATCTGTTCGTTGATCGCCGAATCCTTTTCGATAAACACATCGCGCGAAGGCACATAGGCTTCAGGCTGATAGTAATCGTAATAGGAGACGAAATATTCCACCGCATTTTCCGGGAAGAATTCGCGCATCTCCGAATACAGTTGTGCCGCCAGTGTCTTGTTGGGCGCCATCACCATCGCAGGTCGGCCGCACTTGGCAATCACGTTGGCCATGGTATAGGTCTTACCGGAACCGGTCACGCCCAGCAAGGTCTGAAAGGCTAAGCCGTCGTTGATACCCTCGACCAGTTGCGCAATCGCGGTGGGTTGATCGCCCGCAGGTTCAAAGGGCTGATGCAGACGATAAGGACTATCAGGAAAAGTGACAATATTCATGCCGCTATTGTACGGGCAGTCGGAATGGTTTGCTGAGTTCTATAAGAACGAAGCAAGAAATTGATGCCGCGCCGGCCAGGGAGGGCCGAAAACCGGCGCGGACTTTTTAAAGACTACAGGGATGCACTGAAAGATGCGACAGTTGGAATAGCGACGACAGCAGACAGTATTCCTGCCACTACCCAACGCACAAAGTAAGCCACCGCAGAAAAAGCTTTTTTCATTTTTACACCTCTATAAATTAAAATACCCGACTATTTCAGCACATCATTGTTACAGTACGATGTAAGAACGGGCATCACTCAGAGCAGCAAGATGAAAAATAGTTCCATAGTAAAACAGTTGGATATAAAAACCAGGGAAATAAGGTCCTCCCAAGCAGGTTTCCGCCGTTCACCTGACCGGATCAAACCGACTTATAGCGTATTGCAATAAACGACGCTGCACGGGAATGTGTATGAAATGATGATAAAGCCAGTGGTTACGGTGGTGGGTTGCAGGACAGGAATGGATGCTAGTGAATGATTTTGGCGGCCTCGACACGATGAGTCTGGGCAATGGAGCGAGGTCATATCGCTGGCATGAAGGCCTGCTTTACGGTTGCCATTTAATAACCACCTCATTACGTTCCCGAGACTACGCAGTCATTGACGACTGGCCGCTATATGGCAGGAAATTCGGTATTTCCCTCTGTAAGCCTGCCTGATTACTGAGCATTGCGACAAGTGTTCAAATTTAATGAATACATATCAGAAGCGATTCTCGAAATATCGAGATAAGCTTTTCGTGTTCATGGAACGGGATGGAGTGCCATGGAATAACAATATGGCCGAGCGGGCGTTGCGTCATATCGCCGTCCAGAGAAAAATATCGGGTTCATTTGGGAAGGATGGAATCTTGCGGTACCTGCTGCTAGGCGTAACCCAGTCATGCCGATTCCAAAACAAATCATTGCTTCAATTTCTGCTTTCTAGAGAAGAAGACATCGACCTTTTCAAAGGCAAAGGCGAGATTGTTGGTTGGCGTATGCACTAGCTCATCCCTTACCATCGTTACTGAATCTATTTACAGCAACGGCACGATGTCATATTGTCACTTGCCGAAATAGGCGCCGAACAAAAAATCGCCATAAAGCTGATGTTCATATCGGCACGGGCAATGCAATTATGTGTAAATACACACTCATCGATTTCAACGGTTGCAGTTACCCAATCAAGCCTGATGAACAGTGTGCGTCTCGAAAGAAACGTTAAGAACCTTCCTAATTGCTGAAAAAACAGCAGACAGACTTTCCATTGTAGGGTTGCCGCGAGCAGAAAGCATGCGATGTACACTCTTGCTCGGACGGTTGGTTGCCGTGGCAATTTGCTCAAAGCCCACGGTAGCATTCACCACATCGCGCAGCAATAAGCGTGACGCCTCTGCCTCGCCATTGAGAAACATATCCGTTGCCTCTCTCAGCAATGCTTCGGCAAATGCGGGATCTGCCTTGATTCTGGCTTGTAATGTTGTACTAGAATCTACAGTGAGCTGTCCCATCATTTATCCTTTTTGATTTTTCTTTAACATAGCCTTACGGGCATCGTAATCATCTCTCAGTTTTTTCGCCTGCTTTATATCGGCGACTTGACTACTTTTTGTACCGCCACCAAGCAACACAATTAATACATCGCCATCATGGATGAAGTAAATCCGAATTCCTGGTCCCCAATCAATCCGATATTCCTTGAGTGTTCCGTCTATAGGCTTTACGTTCCCCATGCTGCCCGCCATCATGCGCGCACGAGCAGCGGCAACTTTTGCGGCATACTCAATGGACAAATCATTGAACCACTCAGCATAGTAGTTCTTCTGGTCGCTGGTTACGTATTCTTCAATCTTAATAGCCATGGTTAAATAGTAACCTGCAGGTTACTTATCAGCAATATGAAAATAGTGTAGATTTGTAAAAATATCAATCGGAGAGAAATATTCTGCGGGGATCGTGCTTCCACGAAAGGCCAGTTTGATGCTACGAATTCACAACCGTGACGGACGGCTTATGGCACACAGCGGATTATCGCGACCGTCTGCTTTCTGCCATGACATTTTACACATAATCCGAGAGAAATATGTGTATGCAATATCTAGTTATGGGCTGTTATTGATTTGATTCGTGACACTGAAGAATGTCACTTCGGGACATTTGGGACAGCTAAGTGTAAAACAAGATCGAAATATCCTGTAATACCTCGTAATATGCAAACAGGGAAAATTGGCTGCAATGCGCGTATTTTCTGGGTTTTGCGGGGGGTTTGCGCGGGTTTACTGGATGGGGATGGATGTGGCTGGAATGCTGTTTGGTGTCCTCGACAGGAATCGAACCTGTAATTGCCCCTTAGGAGGGGGCGGTTATATCCATTTAACTACGAGGACAGCGGGCGCATTGTAACGGAAATACGCTGTAATCTAAACCCCGGCACTGGTATCATGTGCGGCTAAGTTAAATTATCCAGAAAAATGAAGGCGCAAAATGAAATGGTTAGCTATATTCGCCGCGTTGATTATTTTCTCGGCCCTGTTCGTAGCGCGTGCGGCGCGCGCCAGCGAGTTGCCTGAATTAGGCGCCCCTGCCCCTGAATTCAAACTACCTGATCAACACGGCCATCAACATGCTCTGAAAGATTATCGCGGAAAATATTTGGTACTTTATTTTTACCCGAAAGATGACACGCCGGGCTGCACTCAGGAAGCCTGTGCGTTTCGCGACGATCTGCACCAACTGACTGAACTGGGCGCGCAAGTCGTCGGCATCAGCGTGGATGACAGTGACAGCCATGCAAAATTTGCGGCAAAGTATCATCTGCCCTTCCCACTGCTGGCCGACAAGAGCGGCGCTGTAGCCGATCGTTACGGCGCATTGCTAAATTTGGGTGTCATGAAACTGGCGCGTCGCTTTACTTTTTTGATCGACCCGAAAGGCAGGATCTGCCGCGAATATCTGAGCGTGGAAACCTCACGGCATTCCAAAGAAATCATTGCAGACCTGAAAAAATTAATCGCTGAGGAGAAATAATGTCGTCCCGTCTCAATCTGTTTATCGCCTGGTTTCTTATCCCGCAGACCGTAGCCATGGGTTTCGTCGCCGTTGTCGGGCGCATCGTACTGGAACTTTTGGGCGTCAACACCCATGAGGGCGACATCCCCGGCCGTCTGGTCGGCGCCATACTGCTGCTGGGTGCGGTCTATCTGATCCTGCATTTTCGCGGCTCTTTATTTCCGGAAGGCAAACCCGCCGGCCGTGGCTATCTACTTGGCCAACGCTTGGTGATGATAGCCAATCTGCTGGCTGCTCTGTTCTGCCTCTTCCAGTTCACGCAGTTCATGATCACAAGCTACAACGTGAGGCATTTGCTGAACGGCTTCACCGACGCCTTCGGCTATTGGGTCATGGCGCTGTGGCTAATCGGTTTCTCCTTCCTGTATCAGTCTGCACTCCCTTCATCCGCCATCACCGAATCCACAAAATAATGCCATACATCACACTAGATAAAGCCTCCTTAGCCTTCGGTCACGTCGCCCTGCTCGATCACGCCGAATTTCAACTCGATGAGGGCGAACGCGTCGGTCTGATCGGTCGTAACGGCGGCGGCAAGTCCAGCATGATGCGCGTGCTGGCGGGCCAAGGAACACTGGATGACGGTCTGGTATGGCGCCAGCCTTCCGCACGCATCTGCTACGTCAGTCAAGAACCGGTGTTGGATCCGGATGACAGCGTATTCGATGCGGTGGCAAAAGGCTTGGGCAATCTGCAAAAACTGCTGCACGACTATCACCATGTCTCCCATCAACTGGGCGAACCGGACGCGGATTACGACAAGTTGCTCGAAGAAATGCAACTATTGCAGACGCAATTAGAAGCGCAAGACGGCTGGTCGGTACAGGCTCGCATCGAGACCGCCATCGCCAAGCTGGATCTGGATCCGGATCGTCTGGTCGGCAATCTGTCCGGCGGACAAAGAAAGCGCGTGGCATTGGCACAGGCGCTGGTCGCCGAACCCGATGTATTGATACTCGATGAGCCGACCAACCATCTGGATTTCGCTTCTATCGACTGGCTGGAAGGCCTGCTCAACAATTTCGTCGGCAGCGTGCTGTTCGTCACCCATGACCGGCGCTTTCTGGACAACGTGGCCACGCGCATCGTCGAACTCGATCGCGGCAAACTGTCCGGCTTCCCGGGCAACTTCACCGCCTATCTGGCGATCAAGGAACGCATGCTGGCCGATGAGGCCGTGGTCAACGCCAAGTTCGACAAGGTGCTGGCTCAGGAAGAGGTGTGGATACGTCAGGGCGTCAAGGCGCGCCGCTGCCGCAACGAAGGCCGCGTGCTGCGTCTGGAACAACTGCGCCGCGAACGTTCGGCACGCCGCGAAAAGCTGGGCAAAGTAGAAATGACCGTGGAGACCGGCGAGCGTTCAGGCAAGCTGGTTGCAGAACTGACCGATGTGAGCAAGGCTTACGGCGGCCGCACGCTGATCAACAACTTCTCCTGCCGCATCCAGCGCGGCGACAAGATCGGCCTGCTGGGCCCTAACGGGGTCGGCAAGAGCACGCTGCTTAAAATCATCCTGGGCGATATCGAGCCTGATTCCGGCGATGTCAAATTGGGCACCAAGATGACGGTCGCCTACTTCGACCAGTTGCGCGAACAACTCGATGAAAACATGACGCTGGCCGACACCATCAGTCAGGGTGCGGATTTTGTCGAAATCGGCGGTCAGCAAAAGCACGTCATCAGCTATCTGGGCGACTTCCTGTTCCCGCCCGAGCGCGCACGCTCTCCGGTCAAGAGCTGTTCAGGTGGCGAGCGTAACCGCCTGCTGCTCGCTCGTCTGTTCACGCAACCTGCCAACGTGCTGGTGCTGGATGAGCCGACCAACGATCTGGATATCGAAACGCTGGAACTGCTCGAAGAGTTGCTGGCCAACTACGATGGCACGCTATTCTTGGTCAGCCATGACCGCGCATTCCTAGATAACGTAGTTACTCAGGTGATCGCCTTCGAGGGTGACGGAAAATTGCAGGAATATGTCGGCGGTTATGAAGACTGGGTACGCGTGCAAAAATTTCAGGCCGCAGCCGCCGCAGCGAAACCTGCCACCTCCACCCCGCCCCGCGCAGCCGCCGCCCCCGTTGAAAAACCGAAAGTCGCCAGCAAACTAAACTACAAGGAGACTCAGGAGCTGGAGTCTTTGCCTAAGCGCATCGAGATTCTGGAAAAAGAGCAGATCGACATCGCCGCTCATCTGGCGGACGGCACGATCTTCCGCAACGATGCCAAGCGCGCCAAGCAGTTGCAGGCGCGCAATGAAGCCATCGAAGAGGAAATCATGGCCATCATGGCACGCTGGGAAGAGCTGGAAAAACGCAATAACGGCTAGTCTGTACCCCACATAAAACTAGAGAAAATATAAGGAGTTATATGAATTTTTCAGCATTTCTTAATCAGTATTGGCCATTCCTTGCGCTGATCCTTTGGTTATCTTACAAGTGGTGGAACTCAAAAAGAATCGTCGCGATGCTGCCGGAACTCAAGAAGCGCGGCGCAGTATGTATCGATGTAAGATCACTGGCCGAATTTGCCAGCGAAAATGCCCCCGGAACGATCAACATCCCGCTTCAGGAACTGGGGAGCAGGCTCGGTGAAATATCCAAACAATCTCCGGTTGTACTGTGCTGCGCAAGTGGAACACGGAGTGGAATGGCCAAACTTATGCTGATGAAGAACGGCTACCGGAGTGTCTATAACATCGGCACCTGGAGAAAGTTTCTGGGCCAATAAAGTCGCTTTGCACGCCTGTTGCCCAATCAAATATGATCCACAACGATCCGCTGCACTTATTGATCCTGACAGCCAGCTGGCTGCTGTTTGCCATCTCTCACAGCCTGCTTGCCGGCACAACGCTGCACCGGCTTTTCGGCCGATATAGTCGGATTGTATTCAACTGCGTGGCGGTTGTGATGATGCTGTTACCCTTCGCCATCTCGGCACGGTTACCCGAAATTCTTTTGTGGAATGAGCCGGACTGGCTGTACTGGACGCGGCATGGCATCAGCTTCGCAGCGGTGCTGGCTTTAATTCACACGCTGAAGTTTTACTCGCTGCCCGGTTTTCTGGGTTTGAAGGCCGAAACCTGGACGCTGACTTTCAGCCCTTGGCATCGCTGGGTCAGACACCCTTGGTATTTTCTGACACTGATCCTCATCTGGGCGCATGACATGACCGAAACATGGCTGGTCAACGCCTTGTGCATCACACTGTATCTGGTGGCGGGAAGTCGCCTTGAGGAAAAACGCATCCTGCGCTATCACCCCGGCTCTTATGCCCAATACTGCCATATCGTGCCTGCCCTGCTCCCCTGGCGAGGCTGCGCACTGGACGAGGTAGCTCGCCTCAAACTGGAATCAGAGGCATTGAACGAATCCAAATAAAACAACCGGCGTTCAAAACGGATACAGGAATACGGGGGCATGCCTTTACTTTATAGTTTTTCTCACGGAGCATTGGTGACACGAGTACACAATACTCCCCCTCCCCCGCTGGAATCAAAAAATTTCGGCGATTCCATGTTGCGCGAAATAATCAATTCAACATATTGATTATTAACTTATATTTAATCTATGCTCGATGTGCATTTACGGCAAAAACTATAAAGTAAAGGCCTGACCCCTCGCCTCGCGCGAAGCCGTTCACGCTCGCCATGAACGGCTTCTTTTTTGATCTGCTGCCGTTTAATCAAGTAAATACCCGCTCACCCAGCGAGGCCGCAGCCCCTTCCAGTTGCGGCACCTGAGCCTGCCCCATTGCCCGGATATTCACCGAAATCTGCGCATCCAGACGACGGCGCGTGACGGACAGCCCGGCGCCTCTGAGTGCCTTACAGAAGTGATAAGTAAACACACCGCGTATCGCGCCGCCGATATTGGTCTCGGCCGAAGTCTGATTATCACGGCATCCAGCCCACAGCACATGATTTAGTCCGGCCACTGCTACGGCATCCTTTCCAGCTTCTCTGCGCCGTAACAACCCGCGCACAGGCAAGGAAGGCTCCGCATCGATAAAGAATCCAACATCGAGCGGCGGCTCAATGTAGCGGGCAGTCACCGGCGCCACAGCAATCAGATCGCGCGTGCCACTGCCCGAATGGCAGGAATCGAGAATCACATCCAGATTGACACCCGCCGGGACTGCCGAAAAAATCACCTTAAAATCATCGTCCCTGATCATACCTGCCGTCACATAGTCGTGCGGGCAGATGGTCTCGTCCCGCCCATCGATCTCATCGCCGCTGACATCAGCCACTTGCGAGCCATGACCCGAGTAGTAAAAAACCAGCAGATCGCCCTTTTTAGCGCCACTGATCAGCCATTTCAACCCCTTGATGATCGCGGCACGGGTTGCCCTGACATCGGTGAGTATTTGCATCGTCGCCGGCGCTGCCGGGACAATTCCCATCACATTCAAGGTATTCGCCATATCGCGGACATCGTTGACGCAACCGCGCAGATCAGGACCGCCTGCACCGACCGGTGCATAGTCATTGATGCCAACCAATAATGCTTTTTTCACCATGATTTTTCTCCTATAGGAAGATTCATTGATTCACATGCGCACCCGTTCGATAAACCGGGATAGCGCACACAAATTAAAGCACGGAGAAAAATTTTTCGATATTGAGCGAATTATCTAGGCGTATTGGCCTACCTGACAGCAAACAACGCCACCCACAATTGGCGGCTCGCAGCGGTATCGATTTCACCCTGAGGAATCCTGCAAGGAGAGATGTCGTTTAACCGCATACGGTGCTGAGTTTGGCGCAGGGTGCGATAGAGCGCTCGGGTCTGTCCGGCCAGGTCAGCATCGATCAACCCCAGCTCCGCGGCCATTTTCAGCAGCGCCAGATTGCCCGCATTGACGCTGAGTTCCGGATAGCGATGCGCATAAGCCAGAATCAGGTACTGCACCATAAATTCGATGTCCACCATCCCTCCGCTGTCGTGTTTGATGTCGAACAGCGCACTGCCGTTGGGGTGACCATCGTGCATTTTTTGACGCATACCGATAATTTCACTGCGCAACACATCTGCATCACGCGATTGGCACAATACTTCCTGACGGATATGCTCAAATGCCGCGCCTACCTGCACATCACCGGCACAGAATCGCGCACGCGTTAACGCCTGATGCTCCCACACCCAGGCCTCGTTTTTTTGATAACTGGCAAAGGCCGATATAGAACTGACCAACAGTCCGCTCGCGCCGTTCGGACGCAGGCGCAAATCGGTTTCATACAAGCGCCCCGATGCCGTATAACTGCTCAACATACTGTTGATACTCTTGCCCAGCCTGGCATAATTTTCCTGCGCATCTGGGTGATCGTCATCATAGAGAAAAATCATATCCAGATCAGAAGCGTAACCCATCTCACGACCGCCCAGCTTACCGTAAGCGATGATGGCAAATTTTGCCTCGACGCAATGTTTTTTACGCGCAACCGTCCAGGCCAGTTGCAACACGTGACGCAGTATCAGATCGGCCAGATCACTTAAATGATCGCTTAGCTTCTCCAGCGGCAGCAGCCCCTGCAAATCCATCGCCAGCAGGTGAAACAGCTGCTCCTGCTGAGCCTGATGCAGCACCTCCAGTTGCTGCTCCGCATCACATCCTGCCAGACGCGATTGTAAATCTGCCGCGATCTGCGTCCATTGCGGCGGCAGATACAATTCACGGGCATCGAGCAATTCATCGAACAAAGACGGATGCTGCGCCAGAAAATTTGCGGCCCAACTGCTAGAGGACAACAGTCTGGTCAATCGTTCCAGCGCTTGCGGATATTCGGATAGAAAGGCCAGATAGGCAGCTCGCCGGCTGATCGCCTCCAGCAGCGTCAACAGACGCGACAAAGTGGCATCCGGATCGTTAAATTGCCCGCCCAGCGTGATGA
>Ga0208863_1000420_pt1 | contig 44075 bp, 44 predicted proteins | sample RifOxyD3_FD_184040 | JGI IMG/M metagenome (GOLD analysis project Ga0208863, IMG submission 184040) | Soil microbial communities from Rifle, Colorado - Rifle Oxygen_injection D3 (SPAdes) | ecosystem: Environmental > Terrestrial > Deep subsurface > Rock core/Sediment | place: Rifle, Colorado...
CGATGGCAATGCCGATGTCCGCCTGGGCCAGGGCCGGGGCGTCGTTGATGCCGTCGCCGACCATGGCCACCACCTTCCCTTGGGCCTGCAGCTCTTTGATGACCTTGGCCTTGTCGCCCGGCAGGACATTGGCGACAATCCTCTCGATCCCGATCCCCCCGCCGATCGCCTGGGCGGTGCGTTCATTGTCGCCGGTGAGCATAACCACCTCGACGCCGATGGTTTTCAGGCCGGCGATTACCTCCCCGGCATTTTCCTTCAGGGTGTCCGCCACCGCGATGAAGCCCAGAAGTGCCTTCCCCTTGGCCACCAGCATCACGGTATTGCCCTTTTCCTCAAGCCCGGCAATGGTCGTCTCCTGTGCGGCAAGGTCGAAGCCTTCCGCCTGCATCAATCTGCGGTTGCCGATCAGGAGATCCTCTCCTTGATGGCGCACCCTTACCCCTTGGCCGGGGATGGCTGCAAAGGCCTCGGCCTCGGGGAGGTCCAAGCCGGTCATGGCCGCCCTTTTGCTGATCGCCTCGGCCAGCGGATGCTCGGAGCCTTTTTCCGCCATGGCCGCCGCCCGGAGAATCTCCTCGCCTGTGGCCTGCGACCCGGCAGCCGGGACGACTGCGGTCACCTCCGGTTCCCCCTTGGTGAGGGTGCCGGTTTTGTCAAAAACCACGACGTTGAGCTTCTCCGCCCTTTCGAGATATTCCGCCCCCCGGATGAGAATGCCCGCCTCCGCCCCCTTGCCCACGCCGACCATCAGCGCCGCAGGCGTAGCAATGCCAAGGGCGCACGGACAGGCGATGATCAGGACGGCGACAAAGGAGAGCAGCGCCAGGGTGGGGTTGCCCACCAGCAGCCAGCCGAAAGCGGAAAGGAAGGCAACCCCGATCACCGCCGGGACGAAGTAGGAGGCCACGGTATCGGCCAGCCGCTGGATATGGGCCGTGGAGGCCTGGGCCTCCGTCACCATCTTGATGATCTGGCTTAAGGTCGTCTCCGCGCCCACCCTGGTCGCCCTGAACTTGAAGGAGCCGACCTTGTTCAGGGTGCCGCCGACCACCTCGTCGCCCGGCTTTTTTTCCACCGGCACGCTTTCCCCGGTGAGCATCTTCTCATCCACCGAGGAATGCCCTTCCACCACCAGCCCGTCCGTGGGAATCTTCTCCCCCGGCCGGACAATGACGATTTCCTCCGCCATCAGCGACTCGGCCGGGATCTCCACCTCTTCCTCCACCCCCGGCCTTTCGAGACTTTTTCTCAGCACCCGTGCGGTCTGGGGTTTCAGATCAAGGAGTTTGCGGATGGCGGCGGAGCTGCGCTTCTTGATGATCTCTTCCATGTATTTGCCGAGCAGGACAAAGGCGATGATGATGGCGGCCACATCAAAATACACATTCTTTTCCTCTCCCGGCAGAACCCCGGGAAAAAAGACGATAAAGGCGCTGTAGAGATAGGCGGTGGAGGTGCCGAGGGCGATGAGCAGGTCCATGTTGGCCGACCGGCTTTTAATGGCATGCCAGGCCCCGACAAAAAAATCCCGGCCGCCGAAGATCATGATCGGGGTGGTGATGATGAAGAGCCACACCCCCCAGGTAAACCAGGGCAGCCACGCAAAGGGAACCCAGGTAAGGACGGTGGCCCCGGCGGCAAGCCCTAAAAATACTGCGGCCCGGAGAATGGCCAGAACCAGAACCCCGGTCAGGGCGATGGTTACCCGCCGCTTCATGGATTTGAGCTCCGCTTCCGGGGCCTCGAAGGTCTTGACGCAGCTCTCGCTGCAAAAATAATAGGTTCGGCCGCCGACCTCCCTTGTGAGAGCGCGCTCCTTGGGGATAACCATGCCGCAGATCGGATCCTTGGCCATTTCCGCCGGATCCTTTTGGCTCTTCGCGGCCTCCCCTTCGCCCGCCCCCGGCATGGCGGGAGGCGGCGCGGCTTTTGCGCCAAGAAAGGATTCCGGCGCCTGGGCAAATTCCGCCTTGCAGCCAGGGGAGCAGAAATAGTACACGGTTCCCTGGTGCGGGAAGCTTCCGGCGGCCTCCGTGTCCTCGATGGTCATGCGGCAAACAGGGTCAAGAACCTTCATCTTTTCCTCCCGCGAGCATGGCTCTACTTATCCATTCAAACATCATCAAATTCAGGTTCATCCGCAGGTGGCTAGACCCCGCTTCTGCCCCGCCGTCCATTATGTGGCAAGCAACTAGGCTGGCTTGTCGTAACCATTCAGCAGCACCGCCTCTGCTCCCTCAACCCGGAGCAGACAGGGGCAGGATAAAATAAAAGTTGTTCCCCTCCTCCGTGGCCTCATAGCCAGCCACTCCGCCATGAATCTCCACCACCTGCTTGACAAAAGCCAGGCCATGCCCGGTTCCGGACTCGACCTTGGCCCGCTCTCCCCGCACCCCATCGGTAAAGACCGTTTTCGCCTCGGCCTCGCAAAGATGCTCCCCGGTGGTAAAGACGTTGAACTTGACTGCGGCCTTGCCTGGGCCAAAATAATCAGGCAGCAGCTCCCGGCCATAGGCCACGGCTTTCCGGGGCTCTCCGTTGCGGCTGATGATTTTGCCGGTGTACTTCACCGCGTTGGAAAAAAGATTGGTATAAACCTGTGAAATAAGCCCGACATCCACCCGGAGGAAAAGTTCCTCCGCCTGCATGTCCTGAGGCCTTTCCACCACAATCCCCCGAGCGCCGAATCTGCTCAGGAAGTGATCAAGCTGCAAAGAAACAATCTCCCGGTCGATAGAGCATTTACGAAGACGCGGCACAAAACGGCCCTGGGCAAAGTGGTCCCGCCGGAAAAGGCTCTCTAAAAAAAGGCTGTAATTGGCATGGTGTTCCAGCAACTCCCGGTAATTCTCCAGCAAGCCACGACGCAGGTCGTTCATCTTTGCCATTGCCAGCTCACAATCCGTGCCGGACACCGCCGGCGCCGTCTTTAACCCGGAAAGCAGTATTTCCAGCTCGTCAATCTCTCCGATGCGGGATTTAAGCTGATTAAACAGATGCTTGAAGTACATGTTGGGGGTGATGACGTTGTGTTCGATGTCCATCACCAAGTTATTGATGAACTGGAGATGCCTGATATTCTCGTGCGCAATCAAACGGTTATGCAGATTGTAGCCGATACGGTTTGTGTATTTACGCAAAAAGAAACGATCAGCCCGGGAAATTTTCTCAAGAGGATACACCTCTAAAACCCCCATAATTTGCAGGGCAACCGGTTGCTCCCCATGCTCACGATCAGGGGAGGGCTTGCGATGAATCGGCACCAGCAGCGACTGACCGCTCTCATAACTCTTACAGGTTAATCGCACCTGGGCCGGGGCTGCCACCGGTTTCACCGGCAGCCCTTCCTGGCTTTCACAAACAAGAATCAGCTTTTCCTGACCCTTGTCAAAAAGATAGAGCCGACTGTGCAAGCCGAGAAACTCAAAAAGGGCTGCCACGCAGACCCGGTAAAAATCCTCGTTGGAGTCGAACTCCTGGGCCAGATCAAAGAAGGCGCGCAAGAGATCGTTCTGGGCCGGGCTGAGGTTATAGCTCGCGTAGCTCCGCTGCTTTTCCCTGATCCGCAGCCTGATCGGCTGCAAGTCAACGCCTGAATTTGGTTCTTGGCTCATGATTACCCTGAGCGGCAAAAGCGTGCCGCCTGCTTCCTGATTTCCAGAAAATATCCTGCAATCTGGGGCAACAGAGATAAAAAACTAGGGGCCGACCAGCACGATTTCATCGGCTCCGCTCTTTTCAGCAAGACGCACATGCACATGTTCATCGGCTTTAACCGGGATGTCCATGCCCACATAATCGGGCTGGATCGGCAACTCCCGTCCGCCTCGGTCAACCAGAACAGCCAGCTGGATGCACTGAGGCCGGCCGATATCCATCAAGGCGTCCATGGCCGCCCGGATGGTGCGCCCGGTGAAAATCACATCATCAACCAGAACCACGACCTTCTCCTCCATAGGAAAGCCGATGCTGGTTTTTTTGACCACCGGATTCTGGCTGGCCAGGCTCCAGTCATCCCGATAGAGCGTGATGTCCAGGGTGCCAGTGGGCAGCACGATCTTCTCCCGATCCTGGATCAGCTTCTGAATCCGGTCGGCAAGAAAGACGCCCCCGGTATGGATGCCGATTATGGCCAGATTGGCAACGCCATGGTTGTTTTCCACGATCTGCAAGGCGATCCGGTGCAAGGACCGGTCTATATCCTTGGCCGACATGATTCTCTTTTCCATCTTTTCCCCTCCAAAATTAAGAGCGACACCCCTTAGCTTACGGCCAGAAATAATCAAGGCCCCGCGTCAGCACCGTGTTGATCGCCTCAGGATAGGCCTCGCACTCTGCGGCAAAAACCCTGGCCGCGATATCCTCAGGCGTGTCGGCGTCATCTAAGGCCACGCAGTGCTGGATTACAATCGGCCCCTCGTCATAGACCTCATTGGCAAAATGAACCGTGCAGCCGCTCACCTTGCAGCCCCGCGCCTTGACGGCCCGATGCACCCGCAGACCGTACATCCCCGCCCCGCAAAAGGCAGGAATCAGGGAGGGGTGAATATTGAGTACGGCCCGCCGCAGATGAGCCGGGGGCTGATAGAGTTTGAGATAACCGGCCAGCAGCACCAGTTGGATTTCGTACTCCTGCAAAATGGCGTTGATGGCGGCATTGTCCTGGGCATGGAAGGCCGGATAGCCATATTTTCGAGCCTTGGTCAAACCAAGGGCTTCGGGCAGGTTGGAAAGCACCACCTCAATGCTTCCCCGCATGGCGCCCGTGGCAAGGCGTTCATGGAAGTTGTCCAGAGTCCGGCCAGAGCCGGAGAGCAGTACCGCCATCTTCATTGGCTTCACCACCTACTTGAAATAAGGATTGGCTTCGGCATCCACGCTCTTCAGCCAGGTGACGATAGCGGTGTCATAGGCGCTGGTCAGGGCGAAGACCTTTACCGCCAGGCGAAAGCGGGTCTTGAGTGTGGTATTGCCGGTGGCCTTGATCTCGGCCAGCACCTGCGGGTAATCGGCCGGATCGACGATCACCGTGACATCCTGAAAATTCTTGGCGCTTGAGCGCAGCATGGCAGGCCCGCCGATGTCGATATTTTCAATGGCCTCACCCAGGGTACAGGCCGGATTGGCCACGGTTTTTTCAAAGGCGTAGAGATTGACCGCCACCAGATCGATAGCCTGCAGATCATGCGCCTGCATCTGCCGCACATGCTCCGGGTTGCCTTTCTGGGCCAGAATGCCGCCATGCACCTTGGGATGCAGGGTCTTGACCCGGCCATCGAGCATCTCTGGAAAGCCGGTGAATTCGGCAACATCCTTAACCTTGATCCCGCAGTCACGCATCTTTTTGGCCGTGCCGCCGGTGGAGAGGATCTCGATCCCCATCTGCTCAAGTTCCCTGGCAAACCCCTCGATCCCGGATTTGTCGGTGAGACTGAGCAAGGCCCGTTCTATCTTTTTCATGGTTTTCTCCTGATATCTTTTTCAAATAACCTCTGCGCCTGCCGCAACCTTTGCCCCGACACTGTAACGCAAAGAGACGAAGACGCAAGGCAAACAGACTTAGTCGGCGAAAAAAAGATCCACTCGCAAAAAAGGAAAAAGTTAACAAGTCACCAAGGAATACCCCCAAGGAATACCCGTTGAAATCGCGGCTTTTTGCGATTTCAAAAAAAGCGGCCTCAACCGCACCTTGGCCCCTACAAATCCTTCCTGGTAAACTTCCTGATCAAGCGCCGATCCCGCTTGCCTGGCCGCCCCGGCGGCCCAGCCCCAACAACGCGCAAAAGACGCCGGGCCTCTCGGGCCTGAATCCGGGCGGCCAGGCTCTCCGAGGTCTCTGCATAGAGCAGCTGCGCTTCCGGCGCGCCGCGACGCTGGTCGCTGACGGCCAGCACAACTATGGCGAATTCATCCTCTTCCTTATGAATCAGCAGCCTGTCGCCCACAGCCACCAGCCGGGAGGGCTTTACCCGCAGGCTCCCCATCTGAACCCTGCCGCCGGTCACCGCCTGAGACGCCAAAGAACGGGTCTTAAAAAAACGGGCGGCCCACAGCCATTTATCCAAACGAACCCTGGCTTCTTCCATCATCATCTTGCCGTCTCCACTCAACGATCTTAAAAGCCTACCACAATTATCGCCCTCCGGCCAAGCCCCATTCGCAGCCTGGATGTAACTATCCAGCTTGAAGCCGGAAAGTAAGAAAAACCACCAAACCGTAACTGTTCAGCAGTGCCGCAGATGCAGCGTGTCTGTCAATCATCGGCGGCAGCAGTGCCGACACAGAGGCCTGAGAGCTATAGCTGAGTTGAGCAGCTCGCCGGATTTTATGCCCTTCAGGGTGCAAACGAAACTTATACCCTTTGGGTGCATACATAATGGTATGCGAACAGGCCGATAACAAAGCAGATGCGGTGCTGCTGGACAGTTACGCCTGGGTTACGAAAACAATTGACAAATATATGGTTCCTTGCTATCAATCTCGATTGTTTTTTTTCATATACCTCCTTGCTCTTCGCATGAAACGCAAAAAGCAAGGGCCAAATGACCACAAGGAGGAATCAATGCGCAGGTACGAGACAATTGTTATTGTCAAACCGGGGGTCGGAGAAACAGAATTCTCTTCGGTTTCCAACAAGGTAACTGGAACCATCGAAGGTTTTGGCGGACTCATCGTGAGAACCGACCGCTGGGGCCTGAAAAAACTGGCTTACCCCATCAAGAAAGAAGTCCAGGGCGATTTTCTCTATGTCGAATATGCAGGCCTGCCTGATGGCGTCAAGGAAATGGAACGGCTCATCCGCATTGATGACCGGGTTCTGAAATTCATGACGGTAAAAACCCAGGAAGTCTTCATCCCCGATGCCCCCAAGGCGGAAGAGCCCGCAGAGCCGAAAACCAGCCCTGCGGAAGAAGACGAAGCCTCTGAATAGTTTTTGCGCCTTTCGCAAGCAAACTATTACATATCTCGAACCAGAAAAGAGGAAAGAACATGGTTATCAAGAAAAAGAAGATTTTCAACCGTCGCAAGGTCTGTCGTTTCTGCACGGACAAGAGCCTGATGATTGACTATAAGGATGTCAAAACCCTGCGCAATTTTGTCACGGAGCGCGGCAAGATTATACCCCGGCGCATCTATGGCAACTGCGCCCATCACCAGAGACAGCTTACCGAGGCCATCAAGCGGGCGCGGCAGATTGCCCTGTTGCCTTATGCCGGCCAGGCCCAGCAGTAAAAGAACCACAGAAACCGTGTTAGGCACAGGAGCAAACAGGCAGGCGGCGACTATCGGGGCTATCGCCATCACGACCCTAGTTTTCACGACGCCGACAATGGTAGTCGGCCTTGAGTGGCTCAACTGCCTTATCCCGCTGCCCGTCTACTACTTCCTGCGCGTTTACGGGCAGAAACAGGGGGCAGTCATTATTACCCTGGCCCTTGGCCTTGCGGGCGGCCTGACTCTCTGGAGCGGCAATCTGCCGAGCCTGCTTTTCTCGCTGACCCTTATGCCCATTGGCCTAATTCTTGCCAGGGCGGACAGGGAAAATGAGTCGGCCCAGCGGGCCGGGCTAACAAGTGTCGGCTATCTTGTGCTTGTCTGGCTGATTACAGGCTGGCTGATGGGACTGGCCACCCAGAGCAACCCGTATCTTGAGCTGCGGCAGAATCTGGACAAGGGGTTTGAGGCAACCTTTTCTCTGTACCGGGATTCGGGACGTTTCCCGGCTGGTGATCTTGAAGGGATCAAGACCTTAATCACCCAGCTCCGAGAACAGGTGGCGCGGCTTTTTCCGGCTCTGCTCCTTACCTCGATCATCTGCACCGTCTGGCTGAACATCGTGGCTGGCCAGTGGCTGCTGAAGAGAAGAGACCCCACCCGGACAGACCGGGAAGATTTAAAAAACTGGCGGCTCCCGGAATTGCTGGTCTGGCCGGTAATAATGACAGGCAGCCTCCTTTTGCTCCCTGAGGAAAGGCTCAACACCCTGGGCCTGAATGCGGGCCTGGTGCTTCTGGTTCTTTATCTCTCGCAAGGCCTGGCGATTATCGCGAGCCTGATGCAAAGATGGTCGCTGTCACTGCTGGTCAGGACGATAATCTACAGCCTCCTGTTCATGCAGATTTACGGCTTTGTTCTCGTTGCCGTGCTTGGCCTGGCTGATGTCTGGGTTGATTTCAGAAAACAGCGGCTGACAAAAGATGTGGATGACACCTCGGTGTCTTAAGAAAGAAATACCTACTGAAACTGGAGGCTTTTTCAGAGTCTTCATTTTTTAGAAATCCGGAGGCACAACATGGAACTCATTTTAAAACACACCATTGACACCCTTGGCGAAGAAGGCGATGTTGTTAAGGTCAAGGACGGCTATGCCCGCAACTTCCTGATCCCTCGTCGCCTGGCCGTCTCTGCCACCAAGGCAAACCTTACCACTCTGGAAAGGGAAAAAGCCGCCATTGTGGCAAGAAAGAAAAGCCAGCGTGACGAGGCGGAAGCCCTGGCCAGGAAGGTTACGGAAGCCAAGGTGGTCATTGCCCATCGTTCCGGGGAGGACAACAAACTCTATGGTTCGGTCACCTCCGCAGAAATCGCGGAAAGGCTCGCCGCCCTGGGCATTGAACTCGACCGGAAAAAAATCGTTCTGGCCGAACCCATTAAAACCCTGGGGATCACCATGGTACCGGTAAAGATCGGCTACCAGCTTGCCGCAGAAATCACGGTGGAAATCGTGCCCCTGGCTGCTGAATAACACAGATAACTGAGTGGGGGGCAGAAAACCGCCCCCTTCCTTCACAGCCAGCGACACGCCATGGAATCCGGACCAGGCCCCTCCACCACCCACCGTCTGCCCCCGCAGAATCTTGAGGCCGAGCAATGCGTTCTCGGCTCAATCATGCTGCAAGAAGGCGCCATGCCCAGGGCGGTGGAGATTCTCAGCGAAGAAGATTTTTACCGTGACGCGCATAAACACATTTTTTCCGCCATGGTCACCCTGTTTGACCGTGGCGAACCCCTTGATCTCATCACCATTTCCAACCTGCTGAAAGACAACAACCGCTTTGCCGCGATTGGCGGCCCTACCTACCTCGCCACCCTCACCGATATCGTGCCGGTGGCCGCGAACATCGCCTATTACGCCAAGATCGTGCGGGAAAAAGCCATCCTCCGCAAGCTGATCGCCACCGGCACCGAGATCGCCGGGCGCTGTTACGAGGAGCAGGACGACATCGACGGCCTGCTTGATGACGTGGAGCAGACCGTTTTTGATATCTCCAGGGCCAAGAGCGGCCAGTCTTACCACTCGCTCAAGACCGTAATTTCCAGCACCTTCAAATACATCGAACAGCTCTACGAACGCAAGGAACACATCACCGGCGTTCCCACCGAATATTACGAACTGGACAAGAAGACTGCGGGCCTGCAACGCTCTGATCTCATCATCCTGGCCGCTCGTCCCAGCATGGGCAAGACTGCCCTGGCTGTCAACATCGCCCAGAACGCCGCCCTGCTCCACAAGGTGCCGGTGGCGATCTTCAGCCTGGAGATGTCCAAAGAGCAGCTGGGCATGCGGCTGCTCTGCTCCATCAGCCGGGTTGACGCCCAACGCTTGCGAACCGGCTTTCTCAAGGAACAGGACTGGCCCAAGCTTACCAGGGCGGTGGGCATGCTTTCGGAGGCCCCCATCTACATTGACGATACCCCGGCCATCACGGTGCTGGAGATGCGGGCCAAGTGTCGGCGGCTGAAAACGGAACACAACATCGGCCTGGTGGTGGTGGATTACCTGCAATTGATGCGGGGCCGAACAAATATCCATTCCCGCGAGCAGGAAATCAGTGAGATCTCCCGCTCACTCAAGGCCATGGCCAAGGAACTCAGCATCCCGGTTCTCGCCCTGTCCCAGCTGAACCGCAGCCTGGAAGGCCGCCCCAACAAAAGGCCGCAGCTTTCCGACCTGCGCGAATCCGGCGCCATCGAGCAGGATGCCGACGTGATCGTCTTCATCTATCGGGACGAGGTATACAACAAGGCGGAAGACAACCCGAGAAAAGGGATCGCCGAGATCATCATCGGCAAACAGCGCAATGGGCCAACCGGCACCGTGGAGCTTGCCTTTATCGACCGCTTCACCTCCTTTGAAAATCTTGCCCAGCCAAATTTTCCGTCAACTGAATAATGCTAAAGTTGAGCAGCTTGCCTGCTCAAACAAAACTTATGCCCTTTGGCTATAAAAACTCTTAGTTCAGCCCCCCCAAACTAAGCACGAAAAAAATCGGACCAACAAAGATGAAATACGACTTTAAGGCCATTGAAGAAAAATGGCGCAATCATTGGCTGGAAAACAACACTTACACGGCAACAGAAGATCCAGCCCGGCCCAAATACTATCTGCTCGAGATGTTCCCCTACCCTTCGGGCCGCATCCACATGGGCCATGTGCGCAACTACACCATCGGCGACGTGGTGGCCCGCTACAAGAGGATGAAAGGCTTCAACGTCCTGCATCCCATGGGCTGGGACGCCTTTGGCCTGCCTGCGGAGAATGCGGCGATCAAGAACGACACCCATCCGGCCAAGTGGACCTACGAAAACATCGACTACATGAAGAAACAGTTGCAGCGCATGGGCTTCAGCTACGACTGGGGCCGGGAACTCGCCACCTGCAACGACAAATACTACCGCTGGGAACAACTGCTTTTTATCAAGATGTACGAAAGGGGGCTGGTCTACCAGAAGGTGACCACGGTCAACTGGTGCCAGACCTGCCAGACGGTGCTGGCCAACGAACAGGTCATCGATGGGGCCTGCTGGCGCTGCGACAACGCCGTGCTGCCCAGAGAGATGAACGGCTGGTTTTTCAAGATCACCGACTACGCTGAAGAGTTGCTCGCCGGTTGCGACCAGCTCACGGGCTGGCCGGAAAAGGTACTCACCATGCAGCGCAACTGGATCGGCAAGAGCGTGGGCGCCGAACTGCACTTCCCCATCGAGAACTCCGCAAAAACCCTGACCATCTTCACCACCCGCCCGGATACCATCTTTGGCGCGACCTTCATGTCCATCGCCCCGGAACACCCTCTGGCTGGGGAATTGAGCGCTGGCACCCCTCAGGAAGGCGCGATCAGGGATTTCGTGGCCCGGATCAAGATCGAAAAACAGCGGCAGAGCCCGGAAGACGAGGTGGAAAAGGAGGGGGTCTTCACCGGCGGCTACTGCCTCAACCCCTTCACCGGCAAGCGACTGCCAGTGTATGTGGCCAATTTCGTCCTTATGGAATACGGAACCGGCGCGGTGATGGCAGTCCCGGCCCATGACCAGCGCGACTTCGAATTCGCCCGCAAATACGGGCTTGAAATCAGCGTCGTCATCCAGCCCGAAGGCGAGCCTCTTACTCCTGCCGCCATGACTGAGGCCCACGAAGGGCCCGGCACCCTGCTTGCCTCCGGCGAATTCACCGGCCTGGCTTCGGAAAAAGCCAAGGCCGCCATTACCGCAGCGGCTACAGAAAAAGGCTGCGGCAGCCAGCGCACCACCTTTCGCCTGCGCGACTGGGGCATCTCCCGCCAGCGTTACTGGGGCGCCCCCATCCCCATGCTCCACTGCGCCTGCTGCGGGGTGGTGCCGGTGCCGGAGAAGGATCTGCCCATCAGCCTGCCCACCGATATTCAGTTTGACAAATCAGGCAAGTCGCCGCTGCATACCCTGGAAAGCTTTTACCAGACCACCTGCCCGGTCTGCCACGGCCCGGCCCGCCGCGAAACAGACACCATGGACACCTTTGTCGAGTCCTCCTGGTATTTTGCCAGATACACCAGCCCCCGCTACACCGAGGGGCCGCTGGAAAAAGACCAGGCCGCTTACTGGCTGCCGGTGGATCAGTACATCGGCGGGGTGGAACACGCCATCCTCCACCTGCTCTACTCCCGTTTTTTCACCAGGGTTTTGCGTGATCTCGGTTACCTGAGCATTGACGAGCCGTTCACCAACCTGCTCACCCAGGGCATGGTCATCAAGGATGGCACCAAGATGTCCAAGTCCAAGGGCAACGTGGTGGATCCCAATGAGCTGGTCGAAAAATACGGCGCTGACACGGTTCGCTTATTCAGCCTGTTCGCCGCTCCGCCGGAACGGGATCTGGAATGGAGCGATCAAGGGGTGGAAGGGGCCTACCGCTTTTTGAACCGGATCTTCCGGCTGGTTGACGAAAATCTCGCCGTCTTTGCCGGGCCTGCCTCCAGCCTGCCGCTTACGATGAACGCGGCCAGCGTCGCCCTGCACCGGAAAACCCATCAGACCATCCGCAAGTTCGGGGCCGATATCGAGGCAAAGTTTCATTTCAATACCGCCATCAGCTCGGTGATGGAGCTGAGCAACTCCCTGTCCAGCCTTGCCGGAGAAGCAAACGACGAAGCCCCTGCTCCCGCAGTAATCCGCGAGGCCATCGAGGCGATGCTTGCCCTGCTCTCCCCCATGGTGCCGCATCTTTGTGCCGAGCTTTGGGAGCTGACCGGACACCCCACCCCCCTTGCCGGAATGCTCTGGCCAGAGTACGATGACGAGGCGGTAAGAGAGGAAACCATCACCATTGTGGTTCAGGTGAAGGGCAAGGTGCGCAGCCAGCTCCAGGTTGCCCCGGGCGCCAGCGAGGCTGATCTGGAAAAGATGGCCCTGGCCGATGAAAAGGTACAAAGATTTCTGGACGGCAGCCAGGTGCGCAAGGTAATTGTGGTGCCAGACAAACTGATCAATATTGTGATTTAGGAACCGGGCGAAATGTTGTACTGTTCTGCCTCGCCTTTACGGTTCCTTATGCCGTCTTGGCAGGACTCTAGGTTCAACATTTTGCTCAACGGCTTAAAAAGGCCAGACACCCACGGAACCAGCCCCATGAAGAGCCTTACCCTGACCCCGATAAACGGGATAAGTGCGTTAACAAAGATATTTTCCGCCAGGAAAACGCAGAAAATATTTTCTAACTTACTGATAAATCTGAGCCTGCTCCTTATCCTGCTGAGCGCAACAGGGTGCGGCTACCACAACCCTAATATGCTGCCGCCAGAAAAACAGGGCCGGATTGTCAAACTCCATATTCCCCTCTGGGCAAACCCGACCAATGAGATCCGGCTCGCCTCCGACATCCGCAACGCCCTGCAGGACTGGCTCGGTCAGGGCAAAAGGTTTACGGTGGCGCCCAACGCCGGAGAGGCCGATTATGTCGTAAACGGCAAAATCATTTCGGTGAGTTACCCCGGCCGGGCCTATACGGCCACAAACCAGGTCCTGGCGCTCAGCGCCACCCTGACCGTTGACTACACCGTCACCGACACCCGCACCGGCAAGACGGCCTGGGAGGCCAAGGGCTTCTCCCTCACGGAAACCTATTCTGCTGACAGCAGCCTTTCAAGAACCGACACCAACAAGAAACAGGCCATGGAAACCCTGGTGGACAAACTGGCCGAGCAAATATACCTCCGCCTTTACAGCGCCATCTCCAGGCATGAAAAGGACTGAGGGCAGGAAGCAGAAAGCTGAAAGCAGAGTGCTGAGTGCAGAGTGCTGAGGGCAAAGGGCTGAGGGCAAAGGGCTGAGTGCTGAGAGCTGAGTGCTGAGAGCTGAGTACAAAGGGCTGAGGGCAGAGTGCAGAGTGCTGAGTGCTGAGTGATCGGAACTCAGCAAGTCCACCTCGTCCACCCCGTCCACCCTGTCCACAAAAAACTGACGGCTGAGTGCATCATAATTTTTAAAAAAGCTTAAAACTTTGCGCCTTTGCGTTAAAAAGATATCTTTACCTCACTATATAAATATAACCAAAAAAATGGAGCCCCCCATGCCATCCCGCAGAGAACTTGCCAACGCCATCCGCGCCCTGAGCATGGATGCCATCCAGAAAGCCAAATCAGGCCATCCCGGCGCGCCCATGGGCATGGCTGACCTCGCCGAAGTCCTGTGGAACGACTTTCTTGTCCACAACCCGACCAACCCAAAATGGGCCAACCGCGACCGCTTTGTCCTCAGTAACGGCCATGGCTCCATGCTGCTCTATTCCCTGCTCCATCTCAGCGGCTACGACCTGCCCATGGCGGAGATCAAAAACTTCCGCCAGCTGCACGCCAAAACCCCGGGGCATCCGGAATACGGCTACGCCCCAGGCATTGAAACCACCACCGGCCCTTTGGGTCAGGGCATTGCCAACGCGGTGGGCATGGCCATTGCCGAAAGAACCCTGGCTGGCCAGTTCAACCGTCCCGGCCACGCGATTATCGACCATCACACCTATGTCTTTCTGGGCGACGGCTGCATGATGGAGGGGATTTCCCACGAAGTCTGCTCCCTGGCCGGGACCCTGGGTCTGGGCAAACTCATCGCCTTGTACGATGACAACGGCATCTCCATCGATGGCGAGGTGGCAGGCTGGTTCACCGACAACACCCCCATGCGCTTTCGCGCCTATGGCTGGCATGTCATCGAGGGCGTGAACGGCCATGATGCCGAGGCAGTAAAAAAAGCCCTTGCCGAAGCAAAGGAAGTAACGGACAGGCCCTCGTTGCTCTGCTGCAAGACCGTGATCGGCTGGGGCTCCCCCAACAAGCAGGGCAAGGAGGATTGCCACGGCGCACCCCTGGGTGAAGCCGAGATCGCCCTGGTTCGCCAGAGCATCGGCTGGCCCCACCCCGCCTTTGAGATTCCGGCTGAAATCTATGCCGGCTGGAACGCCAAGGACAAGGGCGCAGCCCAGGAGGCCGAATGGAACACCCGCCTTACCGCCTATAAAGCAGCGCACCCGGAACTTGCTGCAGAACTTATCCGCAGGCTTGCCGGTAAACTCCCGGCGGATTGGCAGGCTAAGGCCGGAGCCTATATCAACGGAATCAACGCCAAGGCCGAAAAGGTCGCCACCCGCAAGGCCTCGCAGAACTGCCTCAACGGCTATGGCCCCCTGCTGCCGGAGCTCCTCGGCGGCTCAGCCGACCTGGCTTGCAGCAACCTGACTCTCTGGGCCGGCAGCAAGGGCATCAACACGGATCCGGGCGGCAACTATATCTATTACGGGGTGCGCGAATTCGGCATGTGCGCCATTGCCAACGGCCTCGCCCTGCACGGCGGCTTCATCCCCTACACCGCCACCTTTCTGATTTTTTCCGAATACGCCCGCAACGCCCTGCGCATGGCTGCCCTCATGCGGCAGCGCTCGATATATGTTTTCACCCACGACTCCATCGGTCTGGGCGAGGACGGCCCCACCCACCAGCCGGTGGAGCAGGCCGCCACCCTGCGGCTGATCCCGAACATGGGACTCTGGCGGCCCTGCGACGCGGTGGAAACAGCCGTGGCCTGGAAGATCGCCATTGAGCGCAGCACCGGCCCCACCTGCCTGCTGCTCTCCCGGCAGAATCTGCCTCACCAGCCCCGCAGCGCGGAACAACTGGCCAACATCGCCAAGGGCGGCTATGTCCTGCTCGATTGCGACGGCACCCCGGAGGCCATCCTCATCGCCACCGGCTCCGAGGTCGAACTGGCCATGGCGGCAGCCCAAGAGCTTGGCGCAAAAGGCAAAAAAATTCGCGTAGTTTCCATGCCCAGCACCGATTGCTTTGCCAGCCAGAGCAAGGAATACCAGCAATCCGTGCTGCCGGACACCGTCCAGACCAGGGTCGCCATCGAAGCCGGAGTCACCGGCGGCTGGTACCGCTATGTCGGCGCCAAGGGCAAGGTCATCGGTCTCGACCGTTTTGGCGAATCCGCCCCGGCAGAGCAGCTGTTCCCCTACTTCGGCTTCACCGTGGAGAAGGTAATAAATACAATAAAAACAGTGCTGAGTACTGAGTGCTGATTGATAAAAAACAAGTGCTGAGTGCTGAGTGCACAGTGCTCAGTACTCAGCACTCAGTACTCAGCACTCGACCGTTATTCATCCTTGCCCCTTTGGCCGGATACAGCGATCTGGCCTTCCGCCTGCTCTGCCGGGAGTACGGCGCAGACCTCTGCGTTTCCGAGATGATCAGTTGCCACGGCCTGCATTTCCGGCAGAAAAACACCCTGGACATGCTCAAAACCACGGCGGCGGAGCGTCCGGTGGCCATGCAGCTCTTTGGCGCCGAAACAGAGGTCATGGGCGAGGCGGCAGCGATCCTTTCAGCGCTGCCCATTGATCTCATCGATATCAACATGGGCTGCCCGGCAAAAAAGGTTATCAAGAAAGGGGCGGGCTGCGCCCTGATGAAAGACCCAGCCCTGGCGGCCAGGATCATCCGGGCGGTGGTGAAAAATTCTTCCGTGCCGGTAACGGTCAAGTTTCGTTCCGGTTGGAATCACCAGAGCCTCATTGCCAGCGACTTCGCCAGAATGGCCGAGGAAAACGGGGCGGTGGCGGTCACGGTTCACGCCCGAACCTGGAGCGACGGCTTCAGCGGCGCCGCAGACTGGCAGATCATCAGCCAGGTGAAGCAGGCGGTTTCCATCCCGGTAATCGGCAACGGCGATATCATCTCCCATGCCGACGGCCTGCGGAGAATGGCGGAAACCGGTTGCGACGGGGTAATGATCGGCCGGGCCGCCCTGGGCGCGCCCTGGATCTTTTCCGCCGCTGCGCCGGAAAACCCAGACCTTGCCTTCAGACTCACAACCCTGCGCCGCCATCTGTCCCTTATCGCCAAGCACCAGCCCGACACCCCGCCTTCCCAGATCAAAAATCATGCGGGCCGGTATTTCAAGGGGGTGCCGGGCGGAGCGGAGATCAGACGCCAGATCTTCAGCCAGACCTCCTTTGCCGCCGTGGAAGAATTCATCTCCTCTTTCTCCTAGTCCTTGATGGGTTTCTTTTTCTTAAAATAGGTTGTTTTGCACCAGCGTCCCCTACTTCCTACTTCATGAGCGTCCCCTACTTCATGCTCAGCGTCCCCTACTTTCGTGCAGCGCTACTTCTACTTTATCCTCTGGGCAAGTGATTTTTTCATAGTTGACAAGATGTTTCCTGAAGGATACATTGAGGTCATGAGATACGAACTACACCGCACTGAGCACTACGACAAGTGGTTTGCCAAGCTGAAGGACAGGACGGTAAAACTCAAGGTTTTGGCACGTCTGGCTCGGGTGGAGAATGGCAACTTTGGCGACTTCTCCCAGCTTGGCGAAAATCTCTTTGAACTTCGTTTCTTTTTTGCCGGAGGCCTGCGTATTTACTACACTATCGGGGATGGCGTAGTGGTTATTTTGCTGGCTGGCGGCGATAAGTCCACCCAAGCCCGTGATATTGAAAAAGCCGCTGAAATTTTGCATGGAGGGTTCACCGATGACCATCAAGACCAAACCATTTGATCTAGCCGAACACCTTGAAACCAAGGAAGACATCAGCCTGTTTCTCCAGGAAGTCGCGGCAACTGGCACGGAGTCTGATTTCATCCATGCCCTTGGCATTGCTGCCCGCGCCAAGGGCATGACTGAGGTTGCCAAACAGGCCGGAGTCACCAGGGCCAGCCTTTATAAATCCTTGGCTGACAACGGCAACCCCAGGTTTGACACCATCAGTAAAATTATTACGGCCTTGGGGTGTAAATTGGCGGTGGTATCTTCCGCTCACGCTTGAATCCGTAGCAGAAACAAGTGAGGCCAGGTCTGGAAAATTAGCTTTTTATGGACAGTGGGGGCAGGTCGAACGGGAATAAATCGAACGGTCAGACCACATTTCCCCTTATCATGGATGTCCCCTAATATTTCGAGGTGCTGGTGGGAGGAGAAACCATCCCTCTAACCGTTACCGAATTTTCTATTTTAGAACTTCTGGTCAGACGACCTGGCTGGGCCTTCAACCTCCAGGAGATCATCGACGGGATCCGGGACTATAACTACGTCATAACCCCGCACGCCATGGACGTGCAGGTTTTCGGTCTTAGAAAAAAGCTTGGCAAAGCAGGCAGACACATCAAAACCGTGCGTGGGATCGGCTACAAAACAAAGGGCTGAGGCTGTGAAGCCACCAGCACCCTGTCGATCTCAAGGGACAACTCCCTGACAGTAAAGGGCTTGCTGAGCATGCCGACAAAACCGTACTCCCGGCAATTGGCCATCACCGGATCATTGGAGTAGCCGCTGGCAACAATGGCTTTAACCTGGGGATCAAGGGCGAGCAGTTCCCTGAGCGTTTCCTTGCCGCCCATAGCGCCGGGAATAGTGAGATCCAGGATGACCAGATCAATGGGGGTGTCGGCGTCCTGATATTCCCGGTAGAGCCGGAGGGCTTCCTGGCCGTCCGCCGCAGGAACCACCGTGTAGCCAAGATAGTTAAGGATGCTTTGGGCGAGACTTATGACCATTTCATCATCATCCATCACCATAATCCTCGCCTGCCGCCTGGCATTTTGCACCCTGACCACCGGCTCTGCGCTTATCTTCTCCCTGGGCGAGGCCGGCAAAAAGACCGTGAAGGTGGTGCCTTCTCCAGCCTCTGATTCCACGGCGATTCTGCCGCCGTGTTTGGCAACGATGGCATAGGTGACAGCAAGTCCAAGGCCATGGCCCTTTTCCTTGGTGGTAAAATAGGGATCAAAGATGCTGTCCAGCAGCTGGGGCGGGATGCCGACCCCATGGTCGCAGATAACAATGCTGACATAATCGCGCCCCTCTTCCTCACCCTCCTCCCCAGGGACATTATGACAGGAAATCTCCACCACTCCGCCATCGGGCATGGCATGAGCCGCGTTGAGGATAATATTCTGGATCACCTGACTGATCTGGCCCGGATCCACCCGCACTGGCCAGAGATCTTCGGCGATCTGGCAATCGCTGCGAACATTGCTGCCCCGCAGAATAAATTCGGCAGAATCCCGGATCACCTCGCCGATCGCGGCCAGTTGCCGCACCGGTTCGCCACCCCTGGCAAAGGTAAGAAGCTGGCCGGTCAGTTTACTGGCCCGCTGGGAGGCTTGCTTCGCTGACTCCAGCAGGGAGATGATTCCTTTATCGCCGCTGGGCAGACGCAGGGCAAGATCGATATTTCCCAGGATCGCGGCCAGGATATTGTTGAAATCATGGGCAATTCCACCGGCCAGCATTCCCACCGACTCCAGCTTCTTAACCTTGAGTCGATCTTCAACCATCCGGTTCTTCTCGGTTTCATCACGAAAAACCAGAACCACCCCAACCATCTCGCTGTGCTCGTTGCGGATGGGCGCCGCGCTGTCGGCAACCTCCCGTTCCACCCCATTTCTGGCAATCAGCAACATCTGCCCGCTCAGCCGGGTAACCTGACCGGTTCGCAAAACCTTGGCCACAGGGCTTTCAGACGGAGAGCGGGTCTTGCTGTCAAGCAGCCGGAATATTTCCGCCAGGGGCCGCCCCACAGCCTCGTACTGTTCCCAGCCGGTGAGTCGTTCCGCCGCCTTGTTGATCAGGGTCACCCGGCCCCCGATATCGGTGCTGATCACCCCGTCGCCGATGCTGCGCAGGGTCACGACCAGCCGTTCCTTTTCCGCGACAAGCTCCCGTTCAACCCGATAGCGCTCGACCATTTCCCGATTGAGCCCTTCCACCGCCACGGTCAATTCCCTGGTGCGCTCCGCCACCCTGGTTTCCAGCAGGTCGTGGGAGCGTTGCAGCTCTTCTTCCGCCTGCCTGCGTCGGCTGATCTCCTGTTCAAGAGGGCGAATAGCCATGAACCGGAGCAGGAACCACAGAATCATGCCGATAAAAACCGTAACCGTCAGGGAAAAGAACACCAGATCCCGCTTTAATCGGACAAGCGGCGCACCAGACAGACGGCGATCCTTGGCCAACTCAAGAGTCAGAAGATGCTGCCCCTCGAAATAGACCGGGGTGCTGGCGATGAGAATATCCCCAGTGGGCTGATCCCGTTCAAATTCGGCCAGAGTCTGCCCATTTGGGAAAATGGCATAAAAAGCCACCACCTCCGGAGTACTCTGCCCCCACTGCAGAAGAAACTGCTCCACCTTGACGAACTCCTCGTTCAGCATGGACTCGGTAACAAAAGTGCCGATCAGCTCCAGCTCGTGCAGGGCCTTTTCGTCCTGTTCCAGATTGTGCTTATGCTCTTCCCGCCGCAAGAGAAAGCTGTCGAGCCCGACCAGAAACAGAGCCAGCACCAGCATGAAAGCAAGGAGGGGGCGCCCGTATTTCTTGAAAGAAAGCGACATGCATCAGTCTCCCGGCTTGTGGCTGTGGTCACAAAAAGCATTACAAATACGACGGGTTCCATCATAATCACGATCTGTGGCCGGAACCATACCAGTAGCGCTTTTCTGGATCAGGGTGAGTACGGCCGGATCCTTCAGCTGCAACAAGGCCTGGCGCAGGGCCTTCACCACGGGAGGGGGCAACTTCTTTCCGGCCAGGAAGAGATGCTCGGGGATGGGCTGGCTTTTGGCCAGGATCCTTAAGCCCCGGTTGGCGTATTCGTGAAAAACCTCTTCCTTCATCCCGCCTGCCTCGTAAAAACCACCCAGCACCGCCAGGGCCACATCATTGTGGGAACGAAGGAAACTGTAGCGGCTGAGCTGCTCAACTCCCACCCCCGCTTCCTGCAGCATGATCGTGGGCGCCACGGTGCCCATGGTTGATTCCTTGTCGCCAAAGGCGAAACTCTTGCCCGCCAGATCCTGGATGGTTTTGATTGGCCCGTCACGCCGCACCGCGATAACCCCGTGAAACACGGTTTTGCCGTTGTTCTCCAGCACGGCGAGAATAGGCTTGACACCGTAGTCTTTGGTCATCTGGGTGTAAGAAAACGGCCCGACAAAGGCAAGATCGGCCCGATCCTCACCCAGCCGCTGCTTGTGCTCTTCATAGGTTGGAGAAATTTTCACCTCAATCTTCCTGCCAACCTTTGTCTCCAGATACCGGGCCAGGGGAGTGAAGCGTCGCACCAGTTCCGGCGCGGGAAGATAGGGGTGAAGCCACAGCTCAAGGGGAGGTTCCGCAGCGGCAAGCGAGGAAAAGGGCAAAAAACAGAGGCAGAAGAGCAGAAAGAAAAGACGCGCAGCTTGGGCAGAGAAAAGGTTCATGGTCGCTCCTCATTTCTTAACTTTCAGCCCAGTTCGTTTTTTAACAACATAAACTGCTTCTTTTATTCCCGCAACCAGGTAAGCCGGATGCTTTTTTCTCCATCACCGTAGGCAAAAGCAAGTTCACCCTGGTAAGCGTTATTCAGGGCCTCGCCAATCCGCCGGGCCAGATGGATGCCGGTGGTGGTGACCAGGGTGCGCTCCCCTTCCCCCGCAATGGCCATGATCCGCTCCATGGGATGGGCTTTTTTTTCCTGGGTCTCCAGATTGCGAATCAGGTTGTTGATCTCCCCAGAATGACTTGCGAAAAATCCCCCCCGAATCTCCAGGTAGCCGGCCGGGAAATTATCCTTGATCCGCTGACAGGCCGGACAGACAATGGCATGAGCATTGACCGCCGCCTCCCACCACGCCCAGCGGCCCTCCAGGTACACGGCCCCGCATTCGCTGCATACCGTCGGTTCCGGCAGCTTTCTTTGCTCCTGATAAGTATCATGCCGCTTTTCCTGAATCAGCCGATCCCTTCTTCCATATTGACCTTTGTCCATGATGCTTAGCTCCTTGTCTTTGACTGTTCACCTTCGGGCAGCCTCGCTTGTCTCTTTTGAATCAACCTTCTTATGTTCAAATTATACATCCAGAAGCCAGGTAAAATACAAGAAGCAAATCCGTTTTGCTTAATGTTCGTCCGAAATACTGAAATCCCAGCCCATTTCAAGCGCCAGCCATTGAGGAAGAAGCATTATTGAACGGGAGAAATCCAGGCCTGCGCTTTCAATCTGAACCTTTATTGCCATGAAAAACGGGCTGGCCGCCATCACCACAGACCTGAGCATCTCCGGCGCGTCTGCTCCGGAATCCGGATCATTTGCCGCCCGGCAGGACAGAGGCGAGGAACAGACCAGATGCGTCCGGCACACAACTGGCCTCACGGGATAGGCGCCGCACACGCCATTGACATCAAGCGGACAGGAATGTGCGCAGCTGGAAAGATCATCCTGCCCATCATGAAGAATGGAGGACGGATATCTGCCCGGCTTGGCATTGTCCCATTCATGCCATTGCTGCGTACGCAGACGAAGGTCATTTATCTGCTCTGCGGAAAATTCCCGCCGGATGTATTGGGCCAGGGTATGAGCTTCGGCAATACTGGTAAGGATATGATGCCGACAGCAATAACAACAGCCAGCTTTGCAACTTGGCACGATACTCTCTTCGCAACACAGCCGAGCCAGTTCGCAGGCGATTGCTTCATCCAGCGAAGCATAGACACCGATAACAAAATCCTCTTGCAGGGCCATAGGGAGATTGGCGCCAGATTCATCAAGAACCACCGCCGACTTGTTATTCTCAATCAGGTTTATCATTCTTCCTTTTTCCGGTAAAAACGCCAGCGCCACACAGGGTTTAAGAGTCGAGGCATACCCTCCCTTAGGGACGCAGAAAACACCAATATACCATCACGCATCCCGTCTTGGGGCCATCTTTGGCCGCGTCTCAATCGCATAATCCTCGCCGTAGCTCTGCTACGCCTGTGGTTCTGCTCAATCGGCACAACCAAAGCTGACCCCAATCCAGGCGCGATCCAGGTATATTGGTGTTTTCTGAGTCCCTTATTTCTGGGGATATCTGTTGAGGCAATAACCCACACTTCTTGCTGATTTTACTGGGCCAAAATAGAGGCTGCCGGGCGCACGCAAAAAAGGCCCTGATTTCTCAGAGCCTTAAGAACAGTATCGGATGACACTGGATTTGATGATGGTGGCGATGCAGGGACTTGAACCCCGGACACTACGGATATGAGCCGTATGCTCTAACCAACTGAGCTACATCGCCGTGCAAAGGAAAGTCTTATATTCAGGATTTCGCGATAATTGTCAACCACAAAAGAGCCCCCGGAGTTTCCGCGCACGAAAAAACCGGGGGCTGCTTGTAATCCAAAGGAAACAGCGCGGGCACAGTTCTTACATCATACCGCCCATGCCACCCATGCCGCCCATGCCGCCCATGCCGCCAGGCATACCACCGCCAGCGCCACCCTTGTCTTCTTCGGGATGCTCGGCAATCATGCATTCGGTAGTAAGCAGCAGGCCGGAAACACTGGCCGCATTCTGCAGGGCAAAACGGGTAACCTTGGCAGGATCGATAACCCCTGCCTCAATCAGGTCTTCAAACTTCTCGTTTTCAGCATTGAAGCCCTTGGAGCCCTTCATGTTCTTGACATGCTCAACAATCACCGAACCTTCAAGGCCGGCGTTGTTGGCGATCTGACGCACCGGCTCTTCAAGAGCCCGGGCCACGATCTGCTTGCCAAGCTCCATCTCAGGGGAAAGTTTAAGGTTTTTCAAGGCGCCGAGACAACGCAGATAAGCCACGCCGCCGCCGGGGACAATACCCTCTTCCACTGCGGCGCGGGTAGCATTCAGCGCGTCTTCCACCCGGGCCTTCTTCTCTTTCATCTCGATCTCGGTGGCTGCCCCGACATTGATTACCGCCACGCCGCCGATCAACTTGGCCAAACGTTCCTGGAGCTTCTCGCGGTCGTAGTCGGAGGTGGAAGCGTCGATCTGAGCGCGAATCTGCTTGACCCGGCCTTCGAGATTTTTCTTGTCGCCAGCGCCATCAACGATGGTGGTGTTGTCCTTGTCCATAACAATGCGCTTGGCCGTACCGAGATCACTGAGGGTGACGTTCTCCAGCTTGATCCCCAGATCTTCGGTGATAACCTGGCCGCCGGTGAGGGTGGCGATATCTTCCAGCATCGCCTTACGGCGGTCGCCAAAGCCAGGAGCCTTGACTGCCGCTACGCTCAGGGTGCCGCGCAGCTTGTTGACCACCAGGGTGGCCAGGGCCTCACCGTCAACGTCCTCGGCGATAATGCACAGAGGGCGGCCCATCTTGGCAATCTGCTCAAGGATGGGAAGCAGATCCTTCATGTTGCTGACCTTCTTCTCGTTGATCAGAATAAAGGGCTCGTCAAGATGCACTTCCATCTTCTCGGCATCGGTGACAAAATACGGAGAGAGATAGCCCCGGTCGAATTGCATGCCCTCGACCACGTCCAGGGTGGTCTCCATACCCTTGGCCTCTTCCACGGTGATCACGCCTTCCTTGCCAACCTTGTCCATGGCCTCGGCGATAATGTTGCCGATGGTGGAGTCATTGTTGGCAGAGATAGTGCCAACCTGGGCGATTTCTTTCTGTTCCTTGGTGGGTTTGGCGATATTCTTCAACTCGGCCACCACAGCCTCAACCGCCTTGTCGATGCCACGCTTGATGTCCATGGGGTTGTTGCCAGCGGCTACCAGCTTGGAGCCTTCGGCATAAATGGCCTGGGCCAAAATGGTAGCGGTGGTGGTGCCGTCGCCTGCCACGTCAGAGGTCTTGGAAGCAACTTCCTTGACCATCTGGGCGCCCATGTTTTCAAATTTGTCTTTTACCTCAATTTCCTTGGCAACAGAAACACCGTCCTTGGTGATAACGGGCGCGCCGTAAGATTTTTCGATCAATACATTGCGGCCCTTGGGGCCAAGGGTAACCTTCACGGCATTGGCCAGGATATTTACCCCGTTTAAAATAGACTCACGGGCTTTCACGCCATACTTGATATCTTTTGCAGCCATAACAATTCTCCTTTCCGTCTTTCAGAAAAAAATACAAAACCTGCCAGAGTAACGAGTTGCAAGTGCGTGGTTAATTTTCCTCAACAACTCCTAGCACATCGTCTTCGCGCATGATGAGGAAATCCTCGCCATCAATCTTAATCTCGGTGCCGCCATACTTGGAAAACAGTACCCGGTCGCCGGCCTTGAGCTCAACGGGAACCCGCTCGCCCTTGTCATTAAGACGGCCTTTGCCCACGGCAACAACCTTGCCCTCGGCTGGTTTTTCCTTGGCGCTGTCAGGGATAAAAAGCCCACCCTTGGTTTTCTGCTCTTCCTCCAGTCTTTTGACCAGAATCCGATCATTCAACGGACGAATTTTCATGTAATGCCTCCAGTTGTGTTTGGTAATATTATGATGTGTAACTCTGGCCCGATACAGTGGGGCGGATGCCCGAACATACCCCTGGCCGCAAATGAAGCGGCAGGGAAGCCCGTTTGACGCGACACTTTCCTGCCTTGGTGGCCAGATAATATGTATCGGCTCTTAAAAAATCAAGAGCCGATGCTTCTTTTTTTTAAAAGCGATATCAAGATATTTCACCCAGGGGACATAAGTTTCGTTTGAGCAGCCAAGTTGCTCAACTCAGCTTTTATATTTGTCAGGGCAAAAAATCAAAGACTTGTTACCCAGTCGTGGGGGGATTTTCTGACCCCATACTGGATGGCCTGGATTTCATCAAAAAGTCTCTGGGACAAGGCGCCGGTCTTTCCGTTGTTGATCACGCAGTCTTGTCCCTGATAATGCAGGGAACCAACCGGCGAGATCACCGCCGCAGTACCGGTGCCGAAAATCTCCTTGAGCGAACCATCTTCCTGAGCGGCCAGAACCTCGGTAATGGAAATTCTGCGCTCCACCACGGCCAGGCCCCAATCCCTGACCAGCTGGATGACAGAATCCCTGGTAATTCCCGGCAGAATGCTGCCGCCCAGCGGCGGGGTGATGATCTCATCGCCGATCACAAAGAAGATGTTCATGGTGCCAACCTCTTCGATGTACCTCCGCTCTACGGCATCAAGCCAGAGTACCTGGGTAAACCCGGCCTGCTGGGCCTCCACCGCCGCCATGATGCTGGCGGCGTAGTTGCCTGCGGTTTTTATATCCCCAACCCCGCCGGGCACCGCCCGGACATATTTGTCGGTGACATAGATCCTGACCGGGTTGAAGCCTTCCGGGTAATAGGCGCCAACCGGACTCAGGATGACAAAGAACAGGTATTGTTTTGCCGGACGCACACCCAGGGCCGCCTCGGTGGCGATCATGGTGGGCCGGATATAGAGGGTGGCCCCATTAGCTGAGGGAATCCAGTCCCGGTCGAGGCGCAGCAGCTCTTTTAAGGCAAGAAGAACCTCGGCCACCGGCAGCTGCGGCATGCAGAGTCGCGCCGCCGACCGGTTCAGCCGCTCGATATTGTCCGCCGGGCGAAAGAGGTAGATGTTTTCGTCCTTGCCCCGGTATGCCTTCATTCCCTCAAAGATGGCCTGGCCGTAATGAAGAACCATGGCCGCCGGATCCAGGGAAAAATTCCGGTATGGCTGGATCGCGGCATCGTGCCAGCCCTTCCCTTCGGTATAGTGCATGACCAGCATGTGATCGGTAAAATGCCTGCCAAAACCAAGGGCGTTTTGATCCGGTTTGGGCCTTGCCTCATTTTCCGCGACTCTTTCTATCTGTAAATCCATGTTCTCTTCCTCAGGAAAAAATCTCCATCTCGACGCAGCGAAACCATGCTGACAACCGGTTTTTCAGACCAGCATCGGGGGACAAAATCAAAGGCGATAAATATAAATGATAATCTGCCTCGTTGAAACAACTTATTGATGCCCCACAGTAAACGTGGATATAAAAGGCAGGATTAAGGATGGACAGGGGGGAAGAAGAAAGTGGTCGGGGCGAGAGGATTCGAACCTCCGGCCTCCTGCTCCCAAGGCAGGCGCGCTAACCAGACTGCGCTACGCCCCGACGGACGATGATGGAATGCTTTATTAGCACTCTGCCCGTTACCGGTCAAGAGAATTGTTTTTTTCGCCAGATATGTACGATTGCCAATATTTCGTAACAGCTCCTGAAATGTGCGCCTAAAAATGTTGACGCCAGGAGACGCACTTGCTATATTGCCCGCGTTCAGTTGAACATCGATCCTGGGTAGCTCAGTCGGTAGAGCAGGTGACTGTTAATCACCCTGTCGGGGGTTCGAATCCCTCCCCGGGAGCCAAAAAGCAAGCCGATACCTCCGGTATCGTTCAAAAGCCCGCATTCCATAAAGGTTTGCGGGCTTTTTTGCGTCCAGGCTTGCCCGAGGGGAAATCTTAAAAAAGCACCTCAAGATTCATGGCCCGCAGCCCAGGTCATAATGCACCGTTTTAAGACAGCTGTCCATCACCACCAACAGGCCCGCTGCTTTTGCGCTTCTGGCCGCCTCGACATGAATCACCCCTTCCTGCATCCAGATCGCCTGGGCGCCAAGGGCAATGGCCTGGGCAACTATGGGCGGCACCTCTGCGGAGCGGCGGAAAATATTCACAATATCCACCTGGCAGGGGATTGCCGTAAGGCTGGGATAGCAGAGCAGGCCGAGGATCTCTGTCTGACCTGGATTAACCGGGATAACAGTATAACCTGCCTCCAGCAGATAACGGGCCACCATGTTGCTGGGACGGGATTCCTTGGGGGAAAGGCCAACCACCGCGATGGTTCTGGAGGTGCGCAGCAGCTTTTTTATGGCAGGGAGATCAGCAAGGAGCATAGGGGTATCCACGAGCTATGATTTAGTGCCCCTGCAAATCTGCATGATAAAGCCGGGGAAAAGTATTATATTGTTTTTGGGTCAGGCGGCACAGTTAAAAATACAGACAGCAAAGGCGAATTATGTGTCAGATGCGCGTTATTCTGGAACAGGACGGCAACGAAACAGTGGTGGCGGAAAACGCCTCACTGCTAGAGGTCAGCGGAGATGACCTCCGGGTCAGCGCCCTGTTTGAAGAACCACAACTTATCCGGGGCGCGGCAGTCCGGGCCATTGATTTCCTGAATGGCAGGGTAATCGTAAGCCAGAAAGGAGGAAAAGACTGAGATGGATCAGAAGACCACGAGGGAAAAATTGCAGATTCTTCTGCCCCACTGGGTTGAACATAATCATAATCATGAGACCGAGTTCAAGAAATGGGCGGCTCTGGCGCAAAGCGAGGGACAGGGAGCGCTGGCAGAGCTTTTGAATAAGGCCGTGACCAGCATGGCCGAAACCGATGGCCTTCTGGAAAAGGCCCTGGCGGAGATCGGCGGCCCTGGCGAAGGCCATCATCACCACCATCATCATTACGACTGAGGTTTCTTTAACGCAGAGGCGCAACGTCGCCAAGTTTTAAGCATTTAATTGAAGCATGTTTTTTTGCGTCTCTGCGCCCTGAGGTTACGTCCCTTAGTTGTTGCGAGGCTGTCACTTTTCAAAGGATTGCAGGCCCACAATGGCATGGTGCCCCTGGGGAAAGCCTTGCACTATCGGGAAATCGCATGACATCGAGTCAACTGCTGTCCACCATCCTGGTGATTCCGGGGATAATCTTTCTCATTGCCGCTGCGCGCCTCTGTGTGCAGACCAGGCGGCAGGTGCCCCCTCCCCTCGCTGGGAAATGGCAAGCCCTGACCAGTATGGTCGTCTTTTTTATTGCCGGCTATCTCTTCTTTATCGTCATTCAGATCAGACAGCTTGTCTTCCCGGTGGAAATCGTCACCGGCCTGGTTTTTCTCGGCGGCTCCCTCTTTGTTTTCCTGGTTATCGGCCTGTCCCGGCTCACCATTGTCAAGGTTCAGGAGGCGGATCAGGAAATTGTCCGGGCCAACGCCTCCCTGGTGCAGAAAAACATGGAGCTTGAAAATGAGATTGCCGCCCGGCTGGTGGCGGAAGGCCGGGCCAAGGCGCGGCTCCAGCATCTGGCCACCCTGCATGCCATTGATATGGTGATTAACGCGAGCCTTGACCTGCGGCTGACCATGAAGCTTTTCCTGGAACAGACCATAGCGCAGCTGGGCATGGATGCCGGGGCCATTCTCCTGCTTAACACCCATACCCAGGCCCTGGAGCATGGGGCGGACTGGGGTTTTGCGGAAATGGGCATCCGGGAATCAAGGGTGCGGCTGGGCGAGGGCGCCGCCGGGTTGGCCGCCTATGAGCGGCGGGTAGTCCATATTGACGATCTTACAGAGCTTCCCAATTCGTTTGTCCGGCATGAGTTACTGGCAAAAGAGAAATTCATCACCTACTACGCTGTCCCCCTGATTGCCAAAGGACAGGTGAAGGGGGTCTTTGAGATTTTCTGCCGACAGCGGTTTGAGGCCGAGCCGGAATGGTTCGACTTTTTTGAGGCCCTGGCCGTCCAGGCGGCAATCGCCATTGATAATGCGACTCTTTTCCGCAAACTCCAGGAGTCGAATATCGAATTGACCCTGGCTTATGACACCACCATTGAGGGCTGGGCAAAGGCCCTTGAATTACGCGATTCAGAAACCGAGGGCCATACCCAGCGGGTGGCCGAGCTTACCTTGAAGGTGGCCTGCGCCCTGGGCATCAGGGATGATGAACTTGACCATATCCGCCGTGGCGCTTTACTGCACGATATCGGCAAGATGGCCATCCCCGACAGCGTCCTGATGAATTCAGGCCCGCTCAGCGAAGAAGAGCAGCAGGTTATGCGGCGGCATCCAGCCTTTGCCTTTGAGCTGTTGTCCCCCATTCATTATCTGCATCCAGCCATTGATATCCCTTATTGTCATCATGAACGCTGGGATGGCACCGGCTATCCGCGCGGCTTGAAAGGCGAGCAGATTCCCCTGGCGGCCAGGATCTTTTCCATTGCCGATAACTGGGATGCCCTGATTTCGGCCCGCCGGTACCGGGAGGCCTGGCCTGAGATCAAGGTTGCCGAACACATCCGTTCCCTGGCCGGAACCCAATTTGACCCGAATCTGGTGGATATCTTTCTGACCACGGTGTGAGCAGCCAGGCGTGGTGGTTCTTTAAGAGGGCTTGATGGCTAAGACACAATTCTGGCAAAAAAAGCTCCTGAAGATCCTTGCCCTTGCCATGGCTATTGCCTGGTTCAGCCTCCTGATCCATGGCCAGACCAAGCCTCTGCCCAAGGGCCTTTCGCTGGAGGGGCCGCGGCGGGCCGCGCCTGAGATCGAGTTTCTGGCTGATCTTACCTGGCAGCAGGACGGGCAGCCGGTGCGCCACCAGGTCATTTTCAAGCGGATCTGCCGGATCATTGCTGAGGCCGAGCGTTTCGTCCTGCTCGACCTTTTTCTCTTCAACAGCGTCCATGGCCAAGGGGAGAAATTTCCTGCCCTGACCGAGGAGCTGACCCGCAGGCTTATTGAAAAAAAACAGCGTTCACCCCAGGTGGACCTTGTCCTCATCACCGATGCAATCAATCTGAGTTACGGGGCGGAAGAACCGGAGCATTTCAGGAAGCTGCGGGCTGGCGGGGTGCGGATCATTTACACGGATACCGGCAGGCTGCGCGATTCAAATTTTATCTATTCCACCTGGTGGCGGTTTTTTTGCCCGTGGTTTGGCACCAAAGGGGCTGGCTGGCTGCCGTCGCCCTTTGCCCCGGATGGCCCGGCCATGACCATGCGGGGTTATTTGAGCCTGTTCAACTTCAAGGCCAATCACCGCAAGGTTGTAACCAGCGAAAACGAGGCGCTCATCACCTCTGCCAATCCCCATGACGCAAGCGCCTGGCATTCGAACATCGCCTTTGTTGCTAAAGGGGCGGTAGTGCAGGATATAGTTGAGGCGGAAGCGGCCGTGGCGAGTCTTTCCGGGGAGATTTTGCCTAAGTGGGAGATTCCGGCCCGGCCTGAATCCGGCGAGACGCAGCTGCGCCTGCTCACCGAAGGCAAGATCAAGGCGCGGCTGCTGAAGGCCCTGGCCCGTTGCGGGCGCGGCGGTTCGGTGCGGATGGCCATGTTTTATCTTTCCGATCGCGAGGTTATCGCCGGGCTTCTTGAGGCGGCGGCCAGGGGGGCCGAGGTGCGGCTTCTTCTTGATCCCAACAAGGATGCCTTTGGCCGCAGAAAAAACGGGATTCCCAACCGGCCGGTGGCCCAGGAACTTGTCGAAAAATCCAGGGGCAGGATTTCCGTGCGCTGGTATGAAACGCACGGCGAGCAGTTTCACAGCAAGCTGAGCATGATTTCTCTGCCCGAACAGACTGTACTCATCGGCGGCTCAGCAAATCTGACCCGGCGTAATCTTGACGATCTGAATCTGGAGGCCTGCCTTGAGGTGACGACCCTGGCGGATTCGCAGGTGGCGCGAGAGGCAAGGGGGTATTTCGAGCGGCTCTGGCAGAATCACGACAGGGTCTATTCCCTTGATTTTAAGGAGTTTGCCGAGGACTCGCCGTTTAAGTACGCCCTGTATCGTTTCCAGGAGTGGAGTGGCATGTCGACATTTTAAGCGCATGGCCACGGGGCAGGATGTGCTACAATGAGAAAAAGCTGGGTTGGGTTGCGATTGTTTAACGCCGAAGGAATGCGAGACAACAAAGGAGCTTATCCTGAGAGATGCGTAAAAACATCCTGAACATTCTGGCTTTTTTGGGAGGGGCGTTATTGTTGCCCCATCTCTTTCTGTTGCAGGCAGGCAATTCAGGGTATGTTTTTTCGGTGCGTACCGGCTTGTTGATGCTACTGGGCGGCCTGGGCGGATTATTGGCCCGGCTCTGGTTGTTGCAACGCCGGAAAAGCAGGGAGCGGGAAGCTAATCTTGCCCTGGTTGTACGCACCGCCCGGCGGATCCATCTGCTGCTGGCCGAGAGGAAAAGCCGGGATGAGCTTCTCCAGGGAATCTGCCGCATTCTCGTGGAAGAGGGGCATTATGCCAGCGCCTGGCTTGCCCTTATAAACAGGGGAGGCACATTGGCTTGCTGCGCTGAAGCAGGCCTAGGCGAACAGTTTTCCCGGGTGCGGCAGGGCATGGAAAAGAAGATTTTTCCAGTCTGCGCGAAAAAGGCCTTGTTCGAGCAGGGGTTGGTGGTGCGCTATCCTGCAACCCGCTGCGCGAACTGCATTCTTGGCCCGAATGATGTGGGCCGGGTGTGTTTTACCGTCCGCTTAAGCCATTACGACCAGATCTATGGGCTGTTGAGTGTTTCCACCTTGGCGGCCCGTGAGCGCGATCATGAAGAGCTGTTGTTGTTCGAAGAAATAGCCCAGGATGTTGGTCAGGCCCTCTATTTTATGGAGCTTGAGGCGCAGCGGGGCAGTACCGAAAACAGGTTTCGCGAGCTGGTGGAAAACTCCCTGGCCGGGATCCTTCTGATTCAAGATAATGCCATCATCTATCGCAATCCCGAACAAAAAAGAATTTTTGGGCCTCTTCCTCCCCATTACCAGCCGGATGCCTTGCTCGGGGTTCATCCCGAGGATCTGGCAAAGGTGAAATCTGCCTATGACAGAGTTGGCGGCGGCGAGGCGGACTCGGTTGATGTTGATTTTCGTTTTTTCCCGCAGCGGCATAACGACAAGGCCCAGGCGATGAAATGGGTGTTCTGCCGAGCCAGCCGGATTGATTATCAGGGTCGGGAAACAGTGCTGGTCAGCATGCTCGATATTACCCGAAACAAGGAGCTGGAACAGATTATCCAGGCGCAGGACAAGATGTCTTCTCTTGGGCGGGTGGCGGCGGGTATTGCCCATGAGATCAGAAACCCCCTGTCCGGCATCAACATCTATCTTGATACCCTGGCCAAGATCCATGCCCGAGGGGAGAATCTGGAGACGGTAGGCGAGATCATCACCCAGGCGCAGGCCGCTTCCCGGAAGATTGAGTCAGTAATCCGACGGGTTATGGATTTTTCCAAACCGGGACAGCCGCTGCTGCTGATAGCGGAGATCAATCAGCCGGTGCAAAGCGCCCTTGCCCTGTGCGCCGCCACTTTGCGCAGAGACGGGGTGGAACTGGAAAGTGAGCTGGCCTGCGATCTGCCTCCCTGTCGTCTTGACGCCAACCTGATTGAACAGGTTATGCTCAATCTTCTGACCAACGCGGAAGAAGCCCTGCGGCAGGTGGAAGTAAAAAGGATCTCGGTGCGAACCGCTCTTGAAAAGGAGATGGTGGTGATCCGAGTGGGCGATTCCGGGCCGGGAATTCCAGAAGGCCTGCAAGACAAGATTTTTGAGCCGTTTTATACCACCAGAAATGAAGGAACCGGCATCGGCCTGAGCCTGTGCCGACGGATTATCGATGACCACCACGGCACGTTGACCGTGGAGAAAAGCGCCTGGGGCGGCGCGGAGTTTGTCATTGCCCTGCAGACTGAACCCAAGCAGAAGGAGTGAACTCCTGAAGGAGGGCGGTATGGATCTGTTTGAACGATTGCAGGGGGTGAAGGTGCTGCTCGTTGAGGATGATCAGTGGGTGAGGGATTCGCTGCGACGGTATTTTGCCAATGAAAATTGCGCCCTCATGGTGGTGGAGACAGGGGAAGACGCCCTGGAGATCGTCAAGGGCAATGACTGCGATATCATCATCACCGATTACCGACTGCCGGGCATGGATGGCCTGGAGTTTTTAAAAAGAGCGCAGAAGATCAATACCAAGGTCAAAAAGATCCTGCTCACGGCCTACATGAACGAAGCGGTCATCTCTGAGGCCTTCCGGCTCGGGGTGCATGAATTCATTGAAAAACCCTTTGCCATTGAGGATCTGGAAGAAGTCCTTGCCAGGATTCTCGAGAAGAAAATCGTGGTCAATGGGCTTGGGACTGCTTGAAATATGGGAAGTCAATGAGGGCCTCCGCCGTCACCACTCAGCAGAGTGCGGCAAAAGGCCTTCGCCGCACCTCGCTGCGACGAAAATTCAGGCCTTGCGGATCAGAAGCGACCAGGCGCCGTCTTCCGTCTGTCTGGTTGCCACAATCTCGTGCCCTTCCCGAAGCACCGACCCTGGCACATTGTTGATCGGCGGGCCGCTGTCCAGGATCACCTCCAGAATCTGACCCGACTGGAGAGCGGCCAGGGCAACCTTGGTATGCACCAGATTCATAGGACAACTGACTCCCCGCAGGTTCCTGCTTGCCGTGATTTCCTCCGGTTGACTCATCGCTTTTCTCCTTTTCTTATGCCACTATGACCAGTTCTTCTTCCCGCACCTCACCCTGATTGATACGAAACACCCTGACCTGACTGGCAACCGGCAGGAGACTGACGATCAGATAGAGCATGGCCGGATCATGGGCCAGACGGATATCTTCTTCGGATGGGCGCGCCGGGCTTTCCGGATGACTGTGATAGACGGCGATCAACTGCCGCCCCTCCTCCCGAATCCGGCGGATGGCGGCAAACTGCTCGGCCGGATCCATGGTGAAATGATCTGGAGCCTGATCCAGATTGTGTAACTCCAGATGCCGGCGTATCACTCCGTCAGCATCGGCAGCCAGATAGCCGCAGGCCTCATTGGGAATCTCCCGATGGCCATGGGCGATAATAGCCGCTACCGTTTCCTGACTTATTTGCAACATCGACAACCTCCAAACCAGTTAGGATGAACTCGCAATAACTCATTTTTTAACGCAGAGGCGCAAAGTTTTAATCCTTTTTATTTCAGTATATTGCCTTTGCGCCTCTGCGTTCTGGCATTAAGTTTTTTAGCTGTTGCAAGACCATCAACAATTACACGCCCTCTCAGCAAACCTCCCCCTTGAGTCCACAGACCGCCTGCTCATAATCCACCAGCTCGGTGATGCTGGGGTGTTCGCCACAAACCGGGCAGTCTGCCTGGCGGCGGAGAGGGATCTTCCTGAACTGCATGGCGGCGGCGTTGAAGGTCAGCAGGGAATCAGTAAGCAGCTGGCCGATGCCAAGGATCTGTTTCAAGGCCTCGGCAGCCTGAATGGTGCCAAGCATTCCGGCAATGGCCCCCAATACTCCGGCCTGGGAACAGGTAGGCACCGCGTTGGCTGGCGGTGGCTGGCGGAAGCTGCAACGATAGCAGGCAGAACGACCGGGCAGAACGGTCATGGTCTGGCCGTCAAAACGAAGGATGCCGCCATGGGAAAAGGGAATATTCTCCATAACGCAGGCATCGTTGACCAGAAACTTGGTGGGGAAGTTGTCCGTGCCGTCGATGACAAAATCGTAATCGCGAATCAACTCCCGGATATTATCGGCCCGGAGGAACAGCTGATGGGGCCGCACCGTGATGTCCGGGTTGATCGCCCGCATCTTGGCGGCGGCGGAAAGAACCTTTTCCCGGCCAACATCCTCGGTGAAATGGGCGATCTGGCGCTGGAGGTTCGAGATGTCCACCCGGTCGTTGTCAACGATCCCGATAGTGCCCACCCCGGCGGCGGCCAGATAGAGGGCGGCAGGCGCGCCGAGGCCGCCGGCCCCGACAATGAGCACCCTGGCATCGGAGATTTTCTCCTGCCCTTCGAGCCCAACCTCCTGCAGGATGATATGACGGCTGTAGCGCTCAAGTTGTGTGTCGCTGTATCGCATGGCTGCTCCTGTGTTTTTAAGGGTTGACCAGAGCCTGCTTGAGATCGGCCATAAGATCCTCGGGCGCTTCAAGCCCCACTGAGATCCGGATGGTGCCTGGGCGGATCTCCATGACTGCCTGTTCCTCCGGGCTGAATTCGCCGAAAATGGTTGAGGCCGGATGGATTGCCAGGCTCTTGTTGTCGTTGATGTTGGTAGCCCGTTTAATCAGGCGCAAACGGTCGATACAGGCAAAACATGCCGCCTGGCTCTCAAGGTCGAAGGTGAGAATGCCGCCGTAGCGTCCACCAAATTGTTTGTCGGCCAGGGCATGACCAGGATGCTCGCTAAGCCCCGGATAGCCTGTGGCCTGAACCTGGGGCTGGGCCTGGAGAAATTCAGCCAGGGCAAGAGCGGTGGCCGAACTCCGCTCGATCCGCAGGGCCAGGGTTTCAAGCCCCAGGATCTGAGCGGCCGCCGCCTGGGGGGCAAGGCAGGCGCCGAGGTTGCGGTTGACCTCCCGGCGCAGGGTGGCGAGCAGAGCGAAGGGGCCGTAGGCGGCGGCTCCTTTGGCCAGGCGCGGCGAAGTGGCCCAGTCAAAAAGGCCGTGGTCGATGATCAGGCCGCCCACCGAAGTGCCGCCGCCGGAAAGGTATTTAGTAGAAGAAAGCAACTCGATATCGACCCCGAAATTACGGGCCGGGCAGAGATAAAAGGTCGGCGCGGTGTTGTCGAGGATCAGCGGCACCCTGGCGGCACGGCTCACTGCGGCAATGGCCGCCAGATCAGCCACCTCAAGCTGAGGATTGCTGATGCTCTCAAGAAAGACCGCCCTGGTGTTACCGTCGATAGCCGCCGCCACCTGCTCGGGCCGGGTCATATCCACCAGACGGGTTTCCAGGCCCCAGGGCGCCAGGGTGCGGGTAAACAGCGACACAGTATTGCCGAACAAAAAACGGCTGGCGACAAGGTTGGCGCCGCTTTCGGCCAGGGTCAGGATCAGAGTGGAGATAGCGGCCATCCCGGAGGACAGGGCCAGAACCCCAAGACCGCCGCTTAGCTCCTGCACCCGCCTTTCCAGTTCAGCCACGGTGGGGTTGCTGATCCGCGAGTAGGAATGCTGGGGCCGACGACCGGCAAAGGCATCGGCAATGCTCTGGGCGCTGTCAAAGGCAAAGGCCACTGTCTCGTACACTGGCGGTCGAAGAGGAACGGAAGACTCTCCCGGCACCAGGCCGGCGCCATGCACCGCCCTGGTGGTAAAATCGTTCATTTACTCCCGCCCCCCATGAAATAAAGAAACTCCACCGTGTCATTTTCCTGAAGCGCCCAACCTTCATATTGAGGCCGAGGGACAAAAACCCCGTTTACCTGAACCGCCACCATCTCCGGTGATTCCACCTTCTGAACAGTGAGCAGCTCCAGCACCGTGAAACGTTCGCCCTCCAGTTTCCGGGCCTCGCCATTGATCGTCAGTTGCATGGACAACCTCCATTCTTTAGTTAAGAGCAACAGGTCTGCTCCAGTTTGGGCGTCTGCTTATTTCAGCCCTGACGCATCTTTAAGGTTTGCCCCGCTGAGATTGGCCTTGCTCAGATCAGCCTTGTAAAAGTCCGCCCCTTCGAGATTGGCGTTTTCCAGGTTGGTTCCGGTGAGGTTCGCGTCCTTGAGGTTGGCTCCTTCCAGATTGGCATCGCGCAGGTTAGCCCCGGAGAGATTGCTGCGCTCAAGCACGGCGCCTTTCAGTTTTTTCCCGGAGAGATCCAGACCGGCAAGGTCGCACTCCACGCAGCGGTTGGCTTGCAGGAGCTTTTGCAGATTGGTAAGCTTGGGTGCTTCAGGGGCCTGCACCTCTTCCAGCATCTTACGCGAGACTGACGGTTCTGGCGCAGCCGGAGGGGCGACAGGCGGGACAACGATGCTTGCCGCAACCGGCGCCGCTGGCTCTGCTGACGCTGCTTTGGCCGGAGGGGTTATAGCGACCGCCTGGGCCGCAACCGGGGCGGTGGGCACTGGAGCGCTGGGGGGCTCTTTCATGGCCAGGGCTGTAACCTGGCTGGGTGTCGAGGCAACGGGAAGAGCCATGATTTTATCCTGACCAGGAGTCTCCAGCGTTGGGGTGGTCTGCATCGCCTTGAAAGAGGAGGCCCGGAGATTCTCCATCTGCGCCCGTTCTTTTTCCCGGGGACTTCTTTCCGCAGGAGGAGAAGGCCTTGATTTTTCCCGATACTGGGCAAGAAAGGCGTCAATATCCTCTGGCCTGGCCTTCTGTTGCTGCTTTTCCAGAATTGTTCCGATCAGATACGCGCCTTCAAGATCGGCCCCGGACAGGATTGCCCCGGCAAGGTCGGCCTTGTAGAGATCGGCTCCGGCAAGACTGACCCCCGTGAGCCTGGCCTGACTGAGGTTTGCCGCTGCCAGGTCTGCCATCTTGAGGCTGGCGCCGGCAAGATTGGCCCCGCTCAGATTGGCCCCGGCCAGATTGGCCCGATTCAGGTTGAGGCCAGCAAGATCGGCGCCGGTCAGGTTGCAGCCAGGGCAGGCGTTTTTGGCGATCAGACGCTCAATTGCTGCGCTGGTCTCCGAGGGCAGGGTCGAGGGTGTCGTCGGTTTCTGGGCAACCGGGGCGGACGCGAGTGGTTCAGGGTTTCCCACGGCAAAGGCCACGGCCTGGCGGGGTGCGAAGGCCAGGCACAAAGAGCAGAGCAACAGGGCGGCTGCAGGTATTTTTTTGAGTGAATGTGTCAAGTTTGTTGATCCCCCCGGCCATCTTGCCGATGGCACAATATTTCCATCTTCAGCCAGACTCTGAATTACCTCTATGGTCTGAATTTTGTCAAGCCAAGATGATTGCTTGTGTTGCCCGCCCTTGGATATATGTTATTATGCTTGGCGACAAGTTAACAGTTATTTCTTGGTAACTCTTTGAGTTTATGTTACGAACAGGTGGCTTTTTTCTTTTATTGAGAGCTTGTCAACCTTGGCAGATATGCTTTTTCATAATATTTAAAATATTCACCAAAACAACAGGTTGGAGCCGCAATGCTGGTTAAAGACATTCTCCTGAACAATCGGATTTCCTTTAGTTTTGAATTCTTCCCCCCCAAAGACGAGCCTGGCTGGGAATATCTTTTTGCCAACATCTCTGACCTGATGCCGCTGAAACCTGCCTATGTCAGCGTGACATACGGGGCGGGCGGCTCAACCAGGGATCGAACCCATAAGCTCATTGTCAGGATTCAACAGGAGACCAATCTCACCGTGGTCTCCCATCTTACCTGTGTTGGCTCGAACCGGGTGGAAACAGGCGAGATCCTTCGCAGCTATGCCGCCAGCGGGATCAAGAATATCCTCGCCCTGCGCGGCGATCCTCCCAAGGGGCAGACTGATTTCGTCCAGCCCCAGGATGGTTTTGCCCATGCCGCCGACCTGGTCTCCTTTATCAAAAAGGGTTTCCCGCAGATGGGCATAGGGGTTGCCGGTTTCCCGGAGGGACATCCCGCCACCCCCAACCGGCTGCTGGAGATGGACTATCTCAAGGCCAAGGTGGACGCTGGGGCGGACTATATCGTGACCCAGCTCTTTTTTGACAACCGCGATTTTTATGATTTCCGTGATCGCTGCGCCCTGGCCGGCATTACGGTGCCCATCATTGCCGGGCTCATGCCCATCACCACTAAGAGCGGAATGGTGCGGATGGCGGAACTTGCCGCCGGGGCCAGGATTCCGGCCTCGTTGCTGCGTGGCTTGGATCGGGCCAGAAGCGATGAACAGGTGGAAAAGGTCGGGGTGCATTGGACCACCGAACAGGTTCGCGATCTGCTCGACAACGAGGTGCGGGGCATTCATTTTTATACCCTGAATCACTCCCGGCAGGCTCTGGATATTTACCAGACTCTTGGCGTGGAGGACTCTCTTCAGCTGGGCGCTTGAGGCTGGGAGCTTCCAGTCTCTTTTTTTTCCGGGCTCCACCATTTAAAGATGCCGTAAACGGACAGCACCAGATAGACCGAGAAGAGAAAGGCCTCGGCCAGCATGCCCTTATGAGAAAAGCTGATGATCCAGCCAAGGTTGGAGATAGTCCAGATAACCCAGCCAGCCGCGCGTTTCTGCAGGTTGTATAAGGTTCCCAGGATGCTGAGCCCGGTGAGAATCCATTCGTACATGAATAAGTCCTTTGCTGTCGCTGCGTTGGCGGTCTGCTTTCAGGGGAAAGAGAAAGTATGTCCCCAGCTTAAAGCCAAAGATGAGCCTCGGCAAGCATCATTCTCTTAAAAAAGCATGACCCCAGGTCACGCTTCATTATAAACACTGTAATTTCATTGCGATAAAATTCCAGACAGGAAAAAGGCAAAAAGGAGAAAGATATGTCACAGGCCAAAAAAGGAGATAGCGTCAAGATCCATTATACCGGTACGCTGGAAGATGGGACAGTTTTTGATTCTTCTGCCGGGCGCGAACCCCTGGGCTTTACCCTCGGCAGCGGTCAGGTAATTGTGGGCTTTGAGGAAGCTGTTCTGGGCATGGCTATCGGGGATAAGAAAAAAGTTACCATCCCCTCGCATAAGGCTTACGGCGAAAAGAATGAGGAGCTGGTAATGGAGGTGCCGCGCGATCAGGTTCCTCCGGAGCTTAAGCCAGAGGTTGACCAGAAACTGCAGATGGGCGGCCCTAACGGGGAACTGGTTGTGGTTACGGTTGTGGAGGTCAATGAGGCGGTGATCATCCTGGACGCCAATCCGCCTCTGGCAGGCAAGGATCTCACCTTTGCCCTGGAATTGGTGGCGATTGCCTGAGGCCCTGGCAAGGATCAGACTGGCCATGCAGAAAATCACGGATCACTGGCTGTTTTTCCTCGAAAGGCAGGGGCGCCTGGCGGCTTTGTTGCTGCTGGCCGCTTTTTTGTCACAGGGATGCGCCTCGCTGGTACTCCCCCCGCTGGTCGGGCCGGTGGTGAAAAATCTCAATCGCCAGTCAGACCTGGAACTGGTCTGCGACGGGGCGCCCTCCTATCTGCTGCTGCTTGACAGCCTTCTGGTTTCCAAACCAGACGACACCAGGCTGCTGCTGCATGGCGCCCAGGCTTATACGGCTTACGCTAGTCTGATGCCGGAATGTGGCCGTCCGGAACGGGCCGCCGTGCTTGGCGAAAGAGCCAGGGCCTACGGTCTGCGCCTGCTTGACACACACAAAGACCTTGCCGGGGCAGAGCAGATGCCGCTTGCCGGGTTCAGTGACGCCTTGGCATCTGTTGGCCCAGGAGAGGTGGAAAAATTGTTCTGGGGCGGCTACAGCTGGGCCACCTGGATCGGTTTCAGCAAGGGAGCGCCTGCGGCAGTCGCCGATCTGCCCAGGGTCGAACAGCTGATGCTGCGGGTGCTGGCCCTGGACGAGGGTTTTTACCATGGCGGCGCCCATCTTTTCCTCGGCATCTATCATGGCTCCCGCCCGGTGCTGCTGGGCGGCAGGCCGGAAGTGAGCCGGAGCCATTTTGAAAGAGCCCTTGCCCTTGGCAAGCGGCGCTTTCTCCCGACCCTGGTAGCCTATGCCGAATATTACGCCCGGCAGACCTTTGACCGGGAACTTTATGTCCGGCTCCTGGAGGAGGCCCTGGCCTTTGATCTTTCCCTGGCCCCGGATCTGACCCTGCCCAATGTGCTGGCCAGACGGCGGGCCCAGAAAATGCTGGCCAAGGTTGAGGATGTTTTTTAGGAGCCGTTACGAAATAACCGATACATTTCTGGTTACTAACTGTACGGCTCCTTATGCCGTTTTAGCCACACAAAACGTCCAATATTTTTTTTATAACGGCTTAGGAGCCGTTACGAAATAACGATCGCCCTCTTGAGGAAATAAAGACATGAATCGTCTGCTGCGCACGATCTGCTTCGTTATCGCCTCTCTGATGTTCATCCTCCCTTCGGCTGCCCAGGCCGCGCCGCGCTACCTGTTCAAGATCGCCACTCTCGCCCCGGATGGCAGCGTCTGGGCCAGACATTTTCAGGAGTTTCAAAACGAGGTGACCGCCAAGAGCAATGGCGAGATCGGCTTCAAGCTCTACCTGGGCGGGGTGATGGGTGACGACCGGGCCATGTACCGCAAGCTGCGGATCGGTCAGCTTCAGGGCGGGGGCTTCACCATGACCGGGATCAGCGAGACCGTCCCTGATTTCCGGGTGATGGCCCTTCCCTTTATCTTCAGATCCTATGCCGAGGTAGATCGGGTCGCGGAAGGACTGTTTCCGTTCTTCAAAAAGGCCTTTCTGGAAAAGGACATGGTGCTGCTGGCCATGACCGAGGTTGGCTTTGTCTATGCCATGTCCGGCGAGCCGGTGACCACGGTGGCCCAGTTGCGGGCAAGCAAGTGCTGGGCGCCGGAGAATGATCCGCTGAGCCGCTCCTTTCTGGAGGATATGGGCGTTACCCCCATCCCCCTTTCCATCCCGGACGTACTCTCCTCCCTGCAAACCGGGATGATCAACACGGTGTTCAACGGTTTTTACGGCTCTCTTGTTCTCCAGTGGTTTACCAAGATCAAATATATCACCGATACGCCCTTTGGCTATGCCTATGGCGGCCTGATCTTTTCCAAGGCCGCCTTTGACAGGCTTCCGCCTCAGCACGCCGCCTTGATGGAGACCGCCGCGAAAAGGCATTTTGCCGGGTTGTTGCTCGACACCCGGCGCAGCAATGAAGAGGCCCGCGCGACCCTGAAGAATAACGGCGTCCGGCTGGTGGCGGCGGACAAGGAAACCCTGCGCCAGCTGCTGGCGGTGCGTGACCAGAAAACCGTGCCGCGCCTGGTAGGCAGCGTCTTTTCCAGAGAGATCTACGAGACAGCGACCCGGTTACTTGCCGATTTCCGGGCAAAGGCAAATGGCGGAGCGGTAGTAAAATGAGTGCGCTCAAGGCAAGGCTTTCCAGAGGCAGCCAGCGGCTGAGTCGTTTGCTGGAGCGGCTTGAGGATGCGATTCTTCTGCTCCTGGTCGCCGCCATGATCGTTCTGGCCTGTGTGCAGATAGCCTTGCGCGATCTGTGGGGCGGGGGCCTGTCCTGGGCCGATCCGCTTCTGCGGGTCATGGTGCTGTGGGCCGGACTCCTCGGGGCCGTAGTGGCTACCCGAATGGACAAGCACATCTCCATTGACCTTGCCTCCCGCTTCCTGGCCAGATCGACTTTTCGCTGGCTGCGGGTGGTGCGGCAGGTTTTTGCCACGGGTGTCTGTCTGACCCTTGCCTGGCTGGCGGTTGTTTTTGTCCGTCAGGAGGCGCTCCAGGGCAACGGGCAGGAGATGGCCGGGCTTGCTTCCTGGCAGCTCAACCTGATTTTTCCTCTGGCCTTTGCCGGGATTGCCCTTCGTTTTCTCCTTGGCATCAGGCACAGCCTGCGCGCCGCCCTGGCCGGCAAAGAAGAGCGGTCTGCTCAAGGAGATCGGTGAGAGCCTGATATGCAGCTTCTGCAACTGATAACCTTTGGCCTGGCTGTCCTTGGCAGCCCGCTCTTTGTGGTGATGGCCGCCCTGGCCTTGCTCTCCTTTCATGGCGCAGGCGTTGATCCCTCGGTGGTGATCATCGAGATGTCCCGGCTGGCCGACACGCCCTTGCTGCTCTCCCTGCCCCTCTTTATCCTTGCCGGGACGGTGCTTTCCGAAAGCAAGGCGCCGGTGCGGCTGCTGGATCTGTCCAATGCGCTGTTGGGCTGGCTGCCAGGCGGACTTGCCGTGATCGCCCTGGTAGTGTGTTCGGTTTTCACCGCCTTTACCGGCGCCTCCGGGGTAACCATCTTTGCCCTGGGTGGCCTGCTTTTTCCGGCCATGATTAAGGATCGCTACCCGGAACAGTTTTCCCTGGGTCTTATCACCACCTCCGGCAGCCTGGGCCTGCTGTTTCCTCCCAGTCTGCCCCTGATCCTCTACGGAGTCATCGCCGAGACCAGGATAGACCATCTCTTCCTGGCCGGGATTCTGCCCGGCCTGTTGATGTTGATCCTGCTGGGCGCATACAGCATCAGGAAGGGCGCGATCACCCGTGGCCCCCGGCCGCCGCTGCCAGCGGGCGAAACGAAGCGGGCCCTGCGCGCCGCAGTCTGGGAGCTGCCCTTGCCGGTTATTGTGCTGGGGGGGATTTATGGCGGTTTCTTTGTCGTAGGCGAAGCGGCGGCAGTGACGGCCCTCTATGTGCTGATCGTGGAGCTGGTGGTGCATCGGGATCTCGCCCCGGCCAAGCTGCCCGGAATCGTGGTGCGGAGCATGGCCCTGTTCGGAGGGATCTTCGTGGTGCTGGCTGCCTCCATGGCCTCCACCAGCTTCCTGATCGACCAGGAGATTCCGTCCAGGCTTTTTGCCATTATTCGGGAACATATCTCCAGCAAATACACCTTTCTTCTGCTGCTGAATATATTTCTTCTCATGGTCGGCTGCCTGCTTGACATCTTTTCCGCCCTGGTGCTGGTGGTGCCGCTCATCGTGCCCATTGCCCAGGGGTATGGGATTGACCCTGTTCATCTGGGGATCATCTTTCTGACCAACCTGCAGATTGGCTACTGCACCCCGCCGGTGGGCCTTGATCTTTTTCTGGCCAGCTATCGCTTTGAGCGGCCCATTGCCGAACTGTACACCGCCACCCTGCCGTTTCTGGGGATATTGCTGGCCTGTCTTGCCATCATCACCTATTTTCCTCTGCTGAGCCTTTTTCTGCTCGGGCAGTTCGGGTAGCGATTATCATCTGCGGCAGCACTGAACAGGGGCGATGGCTCTTAAAAGCTTGTGTCGCCAGGAAATACAGATTAGTAAAAAAAAGAGAGCGGTATTATTTACCCATTCCCCAAGAGACGGTGACAGGCAAGTATGGATTTTCTCATGATACGGGTCGGATTTCTTTTCGACTGGGTTGAGCTGCACCTGGAAAGCAGACAGGGC